>Ga0207657_10000541_pt1 | contig 40337 bp, 40 predicted proteins | sample KBSC33metaG_FD_184316 | JGI IMG/M metagenome (GOLD analysis project Ga0207657, IMG submission 184316) | Corn rhizosphere microbial communities from Kellogg Biological Station, Michigan, USA - KBS C3-3 metaG (SPAdes) (version 2) | ecosystem: Host-associated > Plants > Roots > Rhizosphere > Soil ... | reverse complement strand
CGTCCACCTCATGTCCGTCGAGCAGCATAGTGAGTTCGATCTGGCCATGGCTGTCCACATCCACCGGAAGGTCGGTATAGGTGGGCGCCCAATATACGACTTTGCCTTCGCAATGATCCGGCGAAAACAGATTCACCTTCCGCGCGGCAGGATCGATCTCGACATCGAAATTGCGCAGCAGATTGGCGCCGAGAATGCCCTTCATGTCGTGGCCGGTGCGCTCGTCAAAGCGCGCGAGCAGGAATTTGACGGCCTCGAAATGCGACGCACCGATGGCGACGTCGGGAATTTTGACGAAATGATCGAGCTGCGAGCCGTCGGACAAATAGAAGCCGGGTGCCGAGAACTGCACCATGCTCAGAAACGGCGCGCCCGGCACATTGTAGACCGGCGGCGGCGTGTAGATCTTCAGGGGCGTGAGGCCCATCTTCTGCGTCACCGAAATGTCGATGACGCCGCGTTCCGCGCCCGTGTCGAGAAGCATGTCGATGTGTTCGTCGCCAACCGCGACGGGCACGATCAGCAAACCGTCCGGCCCGGCGGTTGCGTCGAGACTCGCAACATTCTGCAGCTTGCAGCCGGCATGTGCCGCGCTTGTTATCGAAAGCGCGGCGAGCGCGGAAAGAAGGAGTGCGCGCGCGGTCACTTCCAGATCGGCTTGCCGGAGCCGGGAAGGCCGAGGGATTTCCACTTCTCGGTCACCTTGCGGATCACCTCTTCGTCCATCGCGATCTTCCTGCCCCATTCGCGATGCGTTTCCGGCGGCAGCTTGTTGGTGGCGTCGAGGCCGATCTTGGAGCCGAGGCCGCTTTCCGGCGACGCGAAGTCCAGATAGTCGATCGGCGTGCCTTCGATCAGTGTGATGTCGCGCGCCGGGTCCATGCGTGTGGACAGTGCCCACATCACGTCTTTCCAGTCGCGGGCGTTGATGTCGTCGTCCACCACGATCACCCATTTGGTGTACATGAACTGGCGTAAGTACGACCACACGCCCATCATCACGCGCTTGGCGTGGCCGGGATAGGCCTTCTTCATCGACACGACGGCGATGCGGTAGGAGCAGCCTTCCGGCGGCAGCCAGAAATCGACGATCTCCGGGAACACCTGTTTGAAGAGCGGAATGAAAACTTCGTTCAGCGCTTCGCCGAGAATGGATGGCTCGTCCGGTGGACGGCCCGTGTAAGTCGAAAGATAGATCGGATCGCGGCGCATGGTGATCGCCGTGACGGTGAACACCGGGAATTGCTCGACCGAGTTGTAATAGCCCGTATGGTCGCCATAGGGGCCTTCGTCGCGATAGTCGGACAGCGAGACTTCGCCTTCCAGAACGATCTCCGCTTCCGCCGGCACCTTCAGCGGCTGGCTCACGCAATCGACAAGCTCGACGCGCTGGCCGCGCAGCAAGCCCGCGAATTGATATTCCGACAATGTATCCGGCACCGGCGTCACCGCCGCGAGAATGATCCCCGGATCGGCGCCCAGCACACAGGCGGCGGGCAGGGGCGCGGTCTTCTCCTTGCCCCAGCGCGCATGATGTTGCGCGCCGCCGCGATGCTTGAGCCAGCGCATGATCGTCTGGTTCTTGTTCAGCAACTGCATCCGGTAGATGCCGAGATTGTAATTGTCCTCGCGCGCATCGCTCGGACCTTTGGTCACCACCAGCGGCCAGGTGATGAGTGGCGCGGGTTCACCCGGCCAGCAGGTCTGGATCGGAAGCTTGTTGAGATCGATCTGATCGCCGCGCAGAACAACTTGCTGGCACGCCGCGCTGCCCGCTGTCTTGGGGCGCATCGACATCACCGTCTTGGCGAGCGGCAGCAATTCCATCGCTTCGCCGAGCGAGCGTGGTGGCTCCGGCTGGCGCAGCATGGCGAGCGTCTCGCCGACCTCGCGCATTTCCGCGCCGGTGGTGCGCTCGACGCCGCCCATCGTGACGCCCATGGCGACGCGCTTCACCGTGCCGAAGAGATTGACCAGCACCGGCATGTCGCTTCGCGTGCCGTCGGCTTTGACGGGTTTCTCGAAAATGACGGCAGGGCCGCCCTCGGCGATCAGCCGCGTCTGGATCTCCGTCATCTCCAGAACGGTGGAGATAGGTTCCTTCACGCGGACGAGTTCGCCCGTGGCTTCCAGTTTGGCAATAAAGTCGCGCAGCGAGCGATAGGGCATGGCGTCAGTCTAGCAGAACCCTAAGGCGACACGGCAATCAGCCGTTCTTGTCCACTTTCCACTTCGACGGCAGCGCGTGGCGGATGCCGTAAACGAAGTAGATCACCAGGCCGATAGCCGTCCAAAGAACAAGCCGCCACCAGGTGTCGTTTGGCAGGCTCGCCATCATCGCGCCGCAGATCAGGATGCCCAGCGGCGCCACGACCCACACGAAGGGGGTGCGGAACGGCCGCTTCGCGTTGGGCGCCTGCACGCGCAGGATCATGATGCCGACGCAGACCACCACGAAGGCCAGCAATGTGCCGATGGAGACGAGCAGGGCCAGGAAGTTGATCGGGAAGAACGCGGCCAGCGCGGCGGCGAAAACGCCGGTGACGATCGTCCCGCGATGCGGTGTCTTGAAACGCGGATGCACCGCGGCGAACATCTTGGGCAGGAAGCCGTCGCGCGACATCGAGTAGAAGATGCGCGACTGGCCGTAGAGCCCGACGAAGATCGTCGAGGCAAGGCCGACCGATGCGCCGACATCGATCACCGGCACCAGCCAGTGCAGGCTCGGGATCTTGCCGACGGCGAACGAGACGGGGTTTGGGATGTTGGTCAGCAACTGATAGGGCGAGATGCCCAGCAGCACGATCGAGATCGCGATATAGAGCACCGTGCAGATGAACAGCGATCCCAGGATTCCGATCGGCAGGTCGCGCTGCGGGTTCTTTGTCTCCAATGCTGCGACGGAAACGGAATCGAACCCGATATAGGCGAAGAAGATGATGGCCGATCCCATCATGATGCCGCTGATGCCGAAATGCCCGAACTTGCCGGTGTTCGCCGGGATGAAGGGCGTGAAATTGCTCCAGTTGATGAAACTCAGCCCGAAGCCGATAACCAGCAGCACGACGACGATCTTGATGCCGACCATGATCGCGTTGGTGTTCGCGGATTCGCGCATGCCGACGACGAGGATGCCGGTGAGCACCAGCACAAGCAGCACCGCCGGCACGTTCATGATCGCGCCGGTGAAGCCGAACTGGTGGATGAAGCCCATCAGGCCCGTCGCGTTATCGACAATGGTCGGGCAGGGCGGCGGATCGCCCACGACGCAGAGCGGCGCATTGGCGAGCGAGGCGGGGAAGTTGATGTGCATCGCGCCCATCAACTCGGTGAAATAGCCCGACCAGCCGACGGCCACGGCCGATGACGAGACGAGATATTCCAGCACCAGGTTCCAGCCGATGAACCACGCCATGAACCGGCCCATCGTGGCGTAAGCATAAGTGTAGGCGCTTCCCGATACCGGGATCATCGACGCAAACTCGGCATAGCACAGACCCGCAAAGAGGCAGCCCAGCGCCGCGACCACGAAGGAAAGCAGCACCGCCGGTCCCGCATAGTCCGCCGCGACCTGTCCGGTGATGACGAAGATACCGGCGCCGACGATGGCGCCGATGCCGATCATCGTCAGATGAACAGGTCCCAGTGTGCGCTTGAGTTCATGCTGTTCGGCCACGACGGGGTCGGGCTGGATCGAATCGATTTGTTCGGTCGTATCGGCCATTCGCCCCCGCGCTCAACAGCGGCCAAGCCCGCGGACGCTTGGGGCAAACTAGACTGAAATCTCGATCATCGTCCAGAAAGACAGACCGGGTTTGCGCCTGCTGAAATTGCGGTTAGGGTCGCGCCAAATAGGGAAGCCGGCAAGAATCGGCTGATTGTAAGGGGACCTACATGCTTTTCGGCCGCATCAAGCCGCTCACCGCTATTCTCGCGACCGCGGAGAAGAAGTCGCTCAAACGCTCGCTGGGCGCCTTCCAGCTCACCATGCTGGGAATTGGCGCCGTCATTGGCACGGGCATTTTCGTGCTGACCGCTGAAGCTGCGCAAAAAGCCGGCCCCGGGATGATGATTTCCTTCGTCATCGCGGGCTTTGTCTGCGCCATGGCGGCGTTGTGCTACTCGGAACTCGCATCCATGGTGCCGGTGGCGGGCTCCGCTTACACATACACCTATGCCGTGATGGGGGAGATTCTTGCCTGGATGGTCGGGTGGGCGCTGATCCTCGAATATGCGGTGGGTGCGAGCGCGGTCGCGGTCGGCTGGTCGGGCTATTTCGTCGGGCTGATGCATTCGTCGCTCGGCATCGATATTCCACAATGGCTTTCCGTCGGGCCGAGCCAAGGCGGATTTATCAATCTGCCTGGCGTCGTCATCGCGGCTCTTGTGACGGGGCTTCTGATGATCGGGACAACGGAAAGCGCGCGGGTAAATGCCGTCCTCGTTTCGATCAAGGTTGCCGCGCTGATCCTTTTTATCGTGCTGACCTTACCCATGGTTCATGGCGCGAATTTCCAGCCTTTCATTCCCAATGGCTGGGGCACCGTCGGCGTGGTGGGCGCGGCCTCTTCAATCTTCTTCGCTTATGTGGGTTTTGACGCGGTTTCGACGGCGGCCGAAGAGACCGTGAACCCGCAGCGCAATGTGCCCCTTGGGCTGATCGGCAGCCTGTTGATCTGCACCGTATTCTATCTGCTCGTCGCCGCAGGCGTGATTGGCACGATTGGCGCGCAACCCGTTCGCGGCCTGATGGGCCAGATCCTGGCGCCGGGCACCGCCGAACTCGCGCAGCGCTGCACGGCGATCGTTGCCGGTGGCGCAACGCAGCCCCTGGCGTGCAGTCACGAAGCGCTGGCGCATGTGCTGCGCGTCATCGGCTATGTGCCGTTCGGCAATTTGCTGGGCCTTGCCGCATTCCTCGCGCTGCCGTCGGTGGTGCTGATGATGATGTACGGCCAGACGCGCGTGTTCTTCGTGATGGCGCGCGATGGGTTGCTGCCAGCCAAGCTCGCCTCGGTTCATCCGCGCTGGAAAACGCCGCATGTCGTCACCGCTTTCACGGGCGTTGTCGTGATGTTCATGGCGGCCTTCCTGCCGGTTGGAACGCTGGCGGACTATTCGAACTCGGGCACGCTGTTCGCCTTCGCGATGGTGGCGATCTCGGTACTGGTGCTGCGGCGCACGGATCCGGGCCGCAAGCGTCCGTTCCGCACGCCCGCCGTATATGTTGTGGCGCCGCTTGCGATCGCCGGTTGTGCGATCCTTTATGCCAAGCTGCCGCTGATCGCGATCCTTGTGCTGCCCGGATGGGGCATCATCGGACTCCTTGTCTATTTCGGCTATGGCCGCAGGCACAGCTCCGTGGGGCGCGGCGTCATCGACGTCGAGGAAGACGATCCGGAAATTCACGGCGTGAAGCTATAACCGGGCCATATCGTTCAGACCGGTACATCTCCCACATAGATCGAGCTTGGCCGCAGCAAACGGCCTAGCCGCTGCTGCTCGCGCGCATGCGCCGTCCATCCGGCGGCGCGGGCGCAGGCGAAGATGGGCGTGAAGCACTGACGGGGTATCTGGATCGCATCCAGCAGGATCGCGGTGAAGAACTCCACATTGGTGTCCAGCGCGCGTTCCGGGTTCTTCTTGCGCAGCGCGGCGCGTGCGTAAGCTTCCACCTCTGCGGCGAAGGGCAGGTCGACGGAATTGGCGCCCAGCGTGTTCACCGTTTCCTTCAGCACGTCGGCGCGCGGATCGCGCACGCGATAGATGCGATGGCCGAAACCCATCAGCCTCTCGCCGCGCGCCAATGCGGCATCGATCCAAGGCTCGATGCGTTCGCGTGTGCCGATGGCGTCCAGCATTTCCAGCACCGGCTCGGGTGCGCCGCCATGCAGCGGGCCTGTCAGCGCGCAATATCCGGCGGTGACAGCCGCGAACAGATCGGCGCGCGTGGAAGCGACAACGCGTGCTGTGAAAGTCGAAGCATTCATGCCGTGATCGCTGACGGTGACGAGATAAGCGTCCAATCCTTTCGCCTCGGCGGCGGAAGCGGGAACGCCACGCAACATGCGCAACGTATCGGCGGCGTGGCCGCGCGTGGGATCGGGCGCGATGGGCGGCTCGCTGTTTGCCTGCCGCACCAGCGCGGCGGCGATCACTGGCAGCGCGCCAACGATGGTCGCGTCGTCGGTGAGACCATGTTCGGAATGCAGCGCGGCGGTCGCGGCGCGGAAGCCATCCACCACCGACAAGCCATCGGTCGCCGCGAGCAGGGCGGGCAGGCGCTTGAACGCGCGCACCCGCGCTTCGCCCAGCGCCGCGCGTACTTCCGCTTCGCTGATCGGTGTCGCGGTGGCGAGTGACCAAAGCCGTGCCGTCACGCCTTCGAAGCTGTTGGCGGCGGCGAGATCGGACACCCACTCGCCCGCGATGATGAGTTCGCCCTTTTCGCCATCGACATGGCTGAGCCGGGTTTCGGCGGCGGCGACGCCATCGAGGCCGATGGGCGATTTCGAGGTCTGCAGAGTCATGGTCCAGCTCCTTTGTTGCGTTGCAGCAAAGGTGTTCTCGCTAGACGTATTGATCAATCTTGATTAGCTTGATCAATATGAATAATTCCAGCGAACCGCTTTATCTCTCCGCCAGCGAGGCGGCGGCTGAACTCTCCATCTCCCCCGCCACGCTCTACGCCTATGTGAGCCGCGGTCTGGTCCGCTCCGAGCCGACAGAAGATGGCGCTCGCGCCCGCCGCTACCGCGCCGACGATGTGCGCAGCCTCAAGAACCGCCGCGCGCCGATGGTGGAGGGGCAGGGGTTGAAGGCGGCCGACCTGCCGGTGCTGGACAGCGCCATCTCCACCATCACCGAAGAAGGCCCGATCTATCGCGGCGTGAAAGCGACGACGCTTTCCGAAACCGCGAGCTTCGAACAGGCGGCGACGCTGCTGTGGGACTCGCAAGCTTCCGATCCCTTCGCGAAGACCAACATGCCGGTGATCTCGCCGGCGATGCGCAAGATCCTGGAAGCGACGAAGGATGCGCCGCCGATCGACCGCGCCGTTGCCGTGCTGTCGCAAGCCACCGAGGCCGATCCGCGCGCCTACAACATGGTGAGCGAAGGCCGCGCGGCGACCGGCGCGCGCATATTGCGGCTGGCCGTGGCCGCGATGATCGGCGCGGAACCATCCCCCGATCCACTGCACAAGCAGATCGCGCGCGCCTGGGCGCCGCAGCACAAGCACGCCGAAGATCTTATCCGCCGCGCGCTGGTGCTGCTGGCCGATCACGAATTGAACGCATCGACATTCACGGTGCGCTGCGCGGCGTCCACCGGCATCTCGCTTTATGATGCGGTGATCGCGGGGCTGGTCGCGCTGAAAGGCCCGCGTCATGGCGGCGTAGGACCGATGGCCTCGAAGATGCTCGACACGCTGATGACGGGCGATGTCGCGGCCATCGTACGCGAGCGCGTGGCGCTGGGCGAACGCTTTCCCGGCTTCGGCCATCTGGTCTATCGCGACGGCGATCCGCGCGCGGAGTCGCTGTTCGGCGCGCTGGTGAAGACGGGCATCGACAAGCGCCTCGCCGTCGAAATCCCGGAACGCATCAAGGAAGCGACCGGTGCTTTCGCCAATTGCGACTACGCGCTCGCCGTCATGCGCCGCACGCTCGACATGCCGCCGGGCAGCGAGACGACGATCTTCGCCATGTCGCGCATCGCCGGATGGGTGGCGCATGCCAGCGAGCAATTGGAAACCAAAAAGCTCATCCGCCCGCGCGCGCGTTATACCGGCCCTGCGCCGGTGAGCAGGCGATAGACACCGGTCTCGCGGATTTCTCTGTCTTCCAGATCGCGCGTTACCTGCACATTATAAAGCGCAAGACGTTCGACACCCGATTTGGGAAAATAGCTGCGCCCCGGATCGCCCAGCAGTGCCGCGCCTTTGCGCGCGCGCAGCCATGTCAGCAGTTTTTCCGCGAGCGGCCGCTCGTAACACATGTCGCCGATGAGGATGACGTCCCAATCGCCGTCATGTCCGATCAGGTCGTCCGTCGTCGCGGTGATGGCCACATCATTCGCCTGCGCGTTCAATGCAATGGCCGCTGCCGCATATATGTCGATGTCTGCGCTCAATACCGAGCGCGCACCGGCTTTCATCGCGGCGATGCCGACCAATCCCGATCCCGAACCCAAATCCAGAACGGATTTGCTGTGCACTGCTTCCGCATTGTCCAGAACATAGCGGGCCAAAGCCTGCCCGCCGGCCCACGCAAACGCCCAATAGGGCGGCGGCACGCCCATCGCTTCCAGCTCTTCCTCGCTCTTGCGCCACAGCGGCACCATCTCGGTGGCCAGATGTAGCGTCACCTCCGGCACCAGCGGCGGCGAAAGCAGCTCCGTATTGGCGCGAATGAAATCGGCGAGGTCCATATCCGCTACTGTAGAGCACCCCGGCAGCTTCATGACAGCCATGCTTCACGCGAGCGTGTATTCGGGCGCCGCCGCGGCCCGCAATAATGGCGTGCGCTATCGGGGTGCAGCCATGAAAACGCTTTTCGCCGCCACAATCGCGGCTTTGATCCTTGTTTCGCCATGTTTCGCAGCCAGCGACGGTTTCGTGCGCGAGACGATGCAGGTCGCACCGCATGTGCATCTGATTTATCGCCCCATCGCGACGAACGCGCCCTATGAAGGCAACTCAATCGTCATCGAGCAATCGGACGGGCTGGTTGTCGTGGATGCGGGCGGTTCGCCGCCATCCGGCGAATACATTGTGGCCGAGATCAAGAAGCTCTCGAACAAGCCGGTGAAGGATTTGATCTACACGCATTATCACGGCGACCACAATCTCGGCGCGGGCGCATTCCTGAAAGCGTGGCCGAACGTAACGATAATTTCCACGGTGGCCACCAAAGCGAACATGACCGGCAAGCCGATGAACTACATCAAGACCTATAGCGCCGATTACGCGGGTGAATTGGACTACGCGAAGAAGCAGGTGGCCGATCCGTCCCTGCCGGATGCGGTCAAGCAGGGTTGGCAGCAATATCTGGATGTCGGCGACAGCATCGTCGCGGGCTACAAGGACATGCGGGCCTATCCCGCGTCGGTCACCTTCACCGGCACATACGCGATCCCCGACAGAGATGAGCCGGTCGAGATTGCTTTCCTCGGAAAAGCCAACACCGATGGCGACGCAGTGATTTGGATTCCGAACGAGAAGATTCTGTGTTCGGGCGACATCGTCGTCAATCCGATCCCCTATGCCGCCGCATCCTATCCAGCGTCATGGATCGAGGTGTTGAACAAGCTGAAGACTTATCACGCCAAATATCTCATCCCCGGCCATGGCGAGGTGCAGACCGATAACGCCTATGTCGACAAGGTGATCGCCGCTCTGGAAGATGTGCGCGCGCAGGTCACGCCGCTGGCAAAGAAGGGCGTGACGCTCGAAGATGTTTACAAGCAGGCCGATTTCGAAACGCTCAAGGCCAGCTTCGCGGGCGGCGACAAGTGGAAGCGTTCTCTGCTCAACAGTTTCTTCCTGCACAGCATCGTCAAGAACGCTTACTTTGAAGCGACCGGCCGGGCGATCGAGCAGGGCACCAGCTAAGGCTCACGCCGCGTGCGCGAGTTCCGGCTTGGATGTCGCCAGCTTCCAGATCGACATGTAATTCGGCTGGATCTCCATGCGCGGGCCGTAACCTTTTTCCAGCAGCATCCTGTGGAGCGTTGGCAGGTTGTAGCAGGGCACATAGAAGAGCAGGTGGTGATCGACGTGGTAGTTCACCCAATAAGGCGCGAACAGCGCGCGCTCCCACCATGAAGCATAGGTCGTGCGGGCGTTGCGGAACACGTCGTCATTGTCCGGCACGATGGCGTGTTCGGCGATGTTGCGCACGCGCGTGATGACCTGCTGCCAGGTCAGCAGCGGCAACAGCCAGAACAGCGGATAGAAATACCAGCGGCCCAGCGCCGTCAGTGCTGCGAGCAGGATAAGATTGGCGACGATCGGTCCGCCGAGCTTGCTGCGGAACGTCGCGAAGCGCTGCGCGAAAGGCGCGCCGGGTTTGCCGAGCGCGGCCTTGATCTGCGCGCGGCGCTGCTTGAACCCGGTCTGTCCCGTGATGTCGCGGATCAGCTTGCGGCGGAACGAGCTGCGCGTGATCGGGAATTTCGCGGAGAGATGCAGATCCGGATCGTCCGCCTGCTGCGTCGTTCGATGATGCACCAGATGATAGTGGCGATAGGGGATGGTGTCGGCGAACACCGGGAAAGCGCAAAGCCACTGGCTCGCCCATTCGTTCCAGCCATGCGTCTTCATCAACACGCCATGCGCGCCGTCATGCATCAGGATGGCAAGGCCAAGCTGGCGCGAGCCGATCAGGATCACTGCGACAAGGAACGTCAGCGGGTTCGGCCAGATCGCGAACAGCGCCATGCTCGCACCGATCACAAGCCACGCATGCACGATGCACAGCGTCCCAGTCAGGTCCGACCGTGCGCGCACCTGCGCCATGTCGGCGGGCGTGAATTTCTCGGACGGAACGAAGCGGGTAATGGCCATGACGCAATTATACGCCCGCTAGCCCCGCCGCAAAGGGCCTAACCGCGCTGCGCCGGGTCGTAATAGAACCGCTCTTCCGCGATTTTCTCGCCATCCCAGCGCTGATAGGCGAGTTCGTCCATGGCGAAGCCGGAGCCATCGGCGGCCTTGAAGCGGAACGCCCAGCGGATCACGACATGATCGCCGTTCACGAAAATCGGACCTTCCGTCGCGGAATGGATTTCCGGGAAACGATCCATCACCGCGCGCTCGCGCGCCACGTTCGCGTCACGGCCTTTGCGCGGCGGGTTCATGTTCTCCTGCATGGTGGAGTCGGGATGGTAGAATTGCGCGATGGCTTCGTCGTGCTTGCCGTCAATCACCAATTTCACGAAGGCGTCGAGCGTCTGTTTGCTGGGCATGCGGGTTTCTCCTGTGCGTGAAGCCGGCGCAGGCGGATATAAGCAGCGATCACGAGAAGGTTAGAACACTCCGGCGGTTTGCAGGATCATAACCGCCATCCAGATTTCGCATACGATCTGCACCGCGAACATTCCGGTGCGAAACCATGTCGCGATCTGCCCGCCGGACATGATGTGGATGATGGACTGCACAATGCGCGCGGCCAGTACCAGCATCGCAAGCAGGTTGAAGAGATGGCTCTCCGCCCCCGCCACCCACGCCGCCAAAACGATGGCCGCGAAGATCGGCAGGTTTTCGACCGCGTTGAGATGCGCGCGGTTGATGCGCCAATAAGCTTCGTTGCCGTGCGGTACACCGGAGAGAAATTCGTTGTTTTTTACCTGGCCGCGAAAGATCAGCAACAGGCGGTCAACGGCGATCATCAGCACCAGCGCGATCGCCCACAAGGCATAGAACACCAGCGCGACGATCGATTGCGGGAGATGGATCATGTCGGCCATGGAACCTCCTAGAGCGCAATCGGGTGAAGTGCGGGTTCACCCGTGAATTGCGCGGCAGTCAAAGAATCTAGAGCATGATCCGATACCATGGAATTGGATCATGCTTTAGGCGGCGTAGCTGGCCACGATGAGTGCCAGCGCCATCAGCAAACCACTCTCCCGGTTGGCGCGGAAGAGGGTGAGGCATCCCGCGCTGTCGTGAATCTGCAAGCTTGCCACCTGCCAGAACAGTTGCGCGGCGGCGGGCAGCATGAGTGCCACGGCCCACCAGCTTTTCGTCGCGGCGACCCCTGCCAGGGAAACGAACACGAAAGTCAGGATGTAGAAGCCCGCGATCCAGACGGACGACATTTCGCCAAAGAGGAGCGCGGTGGATTTCACGCCGATCAGCGCATCATCTTCCTTGTCCTGGTGCGCGTAGATCGTGTCGTAGCCGAGCGTCCAGAAGAAGCAGCCGATGTAGAGGACGTAGGCGGGCGCCGCGAGATGTCCCTGCAGCGCGGCGAAGCCCATCAGCGCGCCCCAATTGAAGGTGAGGCCAAGCCACGCCTGCGGCCACCAGGTGATGCGCTTCATGAAGGGGTAAGCCACGATCAGGATCAGCGACGCCGCGCCGAGCGCGACGGTATACCAGTTGAACGTGAGCAGGATCAGCAGGCCGATCAGGCATTGCGCACCCAGAAAGATGAAGGCGTTTTGCACGCTCACCGCGCCCGAAGGGATGGGGCGTCCGCGCGTGCGCTCGACCTTCGCGTCGATGTCGCGGTCCACGATGTCATTATATGTACAGCCCGCGCCGCGCATCGCTATGGCGCCGATGCCGAACAGGATCAGAAGCTTCCAGTCGGTGGCATGCGAAAGAAAGCCGTGGCCGCCCAGCGCCAGTCCGAACACCGCGGGCCAGAACAGCAGCCAGGTACCGATCGGCCGGTCCAGCCGCGCAAGGCGAAGGTAAGGCTGCACATGCGGCGGCGTCCGGTCTACCCAGCTGGCGGGTATGGCGTCGGCTGGCGTGGTTTGCGATTCTGGGACCATGCCGCAATCTGTCATGGTCCGTGCGGATGAGAAAGCGATGAGCGTCAGGGAATTGAGCGAACCGGCCGGCAAGGTGCGCCTCTTTGTAGAGGCCGCGCTGGGCGAGGGTGCGCGCGTCGTGCCGGACGACGCACAGACGCATTATTTGCTGCATGTCATGCGGGCGAAGGCCGGCGACTATATTTCGCTGTTCAACGGGCGCGATGGCGAATGGCTGGCGCGCATCGCGGAAGTCTCAAAGCGCAACTGCACGCTCGCTTGTGAAAAGCGGACCCGCGCGCAGGATGAAGCGCCGGACGTCTGGCTGTGCTTCGCGCCGATCAAGAAGACGCCCGCCGACTACGTCGTGCAGAAGGCGACCGAGCTTGGCGTGCGCGCGCTGCAGCCGGTGTTCACGCGCCGCACCGTCGTCACCCGAGTCAACGAAGAACGCATGAAGGCCAATGCCATCGAAGCCGCCGAACAATCGGAACGGTTGACGGTGCCGCAGATCCGCGCGGCGACCGCGCTGGACAAGCTCCTGCGGTCCTGGCCGCGCGAGCGATCTGTCCTGTTTTGCGACGAAGGCGGCGATGCGCTGCCCATCGCGAAGGCCGCCACGAAAATCGAAACGAATTCCATCGCCATTCTCACCGGCCCGGAAGGCGGTTTCGATCCCGCCGAACGCGATGCGATCCGTTCGCAAGTGTTTGTCGTTCCTGTAACATTGGGGCCGCGTGTATTGCGCGCAGATACCGCAGCGCTTGCGGCGCTCGCGATTTGGCAAGCATTACGCGGAGATAGCTAAATATTCGCAGTGTACGATACCGCACGAATTTTGCCGCAATTGCCGTTCAGATAGCCGCTACATAACGCCTTGGCTAAACTGCTGGGCAAAGGACATGAAGCGGGCGTGAGCGAAGACTTTCAATCCGATATCGATGCCATCGGCCGCCTCGCGGTGGTGCCGGCGATTCTCGATGTCGTCTGCCGCACGACGGGCATGGGCTTCGCCGCCGTGGCGCGCGTCACCTCGGATCGCTGGATCGCATGCAGCGTCAAGGATGAGATCGCGTTTGGCCTGAAGCCGGGCAGCGAGCTGAAGGTGGAATCGACGATCTGTCATGAGATCCGCCAAAGCGGGGAAGCCGTCGTCATCGATCATGTGGACGAGGATCCGGTCTACGCGCGCCATCACACGCCGCTGAAATATGGCTTCCAGAGCTATATCTCGATGCCGATCTTCCTGCGCGACGGATCGTTCTTCGGAACGCTCTGCGCCATCGACCCCCGGCCGGCGAACCTGCGCAATCCGCAGATCATCGGCATGCTCCGTCTGTTCGCGGATCTGATCGCGATGCATCTGGACGCCGGCAAACGGGCCGAGGCGAGCGAAGCGAACCTGATCGATGAGCGCAAGGCGTCCGAACTGCGCGAACAGTTCATCGCCGTTCTGGGACATGATCTGCGCAATCCGCTGGCCTCCATCGCCGCAGGCACACGCCTTCTGATGAAGGAAGCGCAGAGCGAGAAGGCGAAGACGGTAGTCCAGCTGATGCAGGCCAGCGTGGATCGCATGGCGGGACTGATCGACAACGTGCTGGATTTCGCGCGCGCGCGTCTCGGCGGCGGCTGGACGCTTCATCTCAAGGAGGAGAATGTCGAGCCGATCATTGCGCAGGTGGTCGAGGAAACACGCGCCGCGATGCCGGACCGCAAGATCGAATCCATCGTGGATGCGCGCCTGCCGGTGAATTGCGACCGCGTGCGCATTTCGCAGCTTCTGTCCAACCTCATCGGAAACGCGATTTCGCATGGCGACGCAGCCACGCCGGTGAGCGTGGCGGCTACGACCCGGAACGGGCTTTTCGAGTTGTCCATCAGCAATGGCGGCAAGCAGATTCCGCCCGGCGATCTGGCGCGCCTCTTCATGCCGTTCGTGCGTGGCGCGCATGTGAGCGAGAAGGGGCTGGGCCTTGGTCTCTACATCGCCTCCGAAATCGCCAAGGCGCATGGCGGCACATTGACGGCGTCATCGTCTGCGGGTGAAACGCGCTTCACGTTCCGGATGAAGCTGACCGCATGACGCTCTCTCATCGCATCGCACGGCGCGCGGATGTTCCGGCGCTCAAGGAATTGATGACAACGGCCATCCGGCAGTTGCAGCGTGGTTTTCTTGCCCCCGATGCCATCGAAGCTTCTTTCGACGTGATGGGGCTGGACACGCAACTGATCGACGACGGCACCTATTTCGTCATCGAGCAGGACGGCATGATCGCGGGCTGCGGCGGCTGGAGCCGGCGCGCCACCTTGTTCGGAGGCGACCATTCTGCCGGGCGCAGCGCCGCGCTTCTCGATCCCGCGAAAGATGCGGCCCGCGTGCGCGCGATGTACACGAATCCGTCATTCGCGCGCCGTGGTGTGGGAAGTCTCATTCTCAAGCTGTGCGAGAGCGCGGCGCGGATCGAAGGCTTCACGCGCGTGGAATTGGCGGCGACCATGGCGGGGATGCCGCTCTATCGCGCATGCGGCTATCGCGAGATAGAAGCATTCGAAGCGGACACGCGCGCCGGAATCCGCATTCCCCTCATGCGGATGGGGAAAGCCATCGCTCCCTTGCCGGTTGATGGACAGACGCCTAAATAGCCAAGCACTGAAGGACGCGTTCAAGATTCACACGCGGCCATAGGGGAAATATCCCCGGACAACGCGCGCAGGGAGGGCCGCAATGTCGATACCGCAATCCGCCGGCGGCCCGATCACGGGCAAGACCGATCTGATCGAACATCTGTCGTCCGGCTCCAAGCCGCGCGAACAATGGCGCATCGGCACCGAGCACGAGAAGTTCGTCTACGACCTCAAGACATTCCGCCCCGTTCCCTATGAAGGGCCGAACGGTATTCGCGCATTGCTGGAAGGCATGACGCGCTTCGGCTGGGAGCCGGTGAAGGAAGGTCCGCATATCATAGGTGGGTATCAAAACGGCGCGTCGATCTCGCTGGAGCCGGGCGGGCAGTTTGAGTTGTCCGGTGCCGCGCTGAAGACCGTTCACGAAACCTGCGCCGAAGTGAACACGCATCAGGAGCAGGTGCGCGAAGTCTGCAACGAACTGGGTCTTGGTGTTCTCGGCCTCGGCTTCGCGCCCGATTGGCAGCTCGACGAAGTGCCGATCATGCCCAAGGGCCGCTACAAGATCATGCGCGACTACATGCCGAAGGTTGGCGGGTATGGGCGCGAGATGATGTTCCGCACCTGCACGGTGCAGGTGAACCTCGATTTCTCGTCCGAAGCGGACATGGTGAAGAAATTTCGCGTCGGCCTCGCGCTGCAGCCGGTGTCAACGGCGCTGCTGGCAAACTCGCCGTTCCGCGTCGGCAAGCCGAACGGATTTCTCTCATACCGCTCGCATATCTGGACGGACGTGGACAACGCGCGCGCGGGCATGTTGCCGTGGGTGTTCGAGGACGGCATGTCGTTCGAACGCTATGTCGATTACGCGCTCGATGTGCCGATGTATTTCCTCTATCGCGACGGCAAATATATCGACATGGCGGGCAAGAGCTTCCGCGATTTCCTCGATCGCAAGATTCCCGAAGTGAGGCACATCGAGCCGACGATGGCCGATTGGGCGGATCACCTCACCACCATTTTTCCCGAAGTGCGCCTCAAGAAGTTCCTGGAGATGCGCGGCAGCGATGCCGGCGCGTGGCGGCGCATCTGCGGCATGCCGGCGCTGTGGGTCGGCATCTATTACGACCAGACCGCGCTGGACGCAGCGTGGGACATGGTCAAGGACTGGACCTGCGAGGAGCGCCAGCAGATGCGCGACAGCGTTCCGCGTCTCGCCTTCAAGACGCCGTTCCGCGACACCAATGTCGGCGAGCTCGCCAAGCGGATGATCGAGATTTCGGCGGAAGGCCTTCGCCGCCGCGCGCAGCACGATTCCATCGGCACGACGGAAGAGGGCTTTCTTTCTTCCCTGCGCGAGATGGCGACGCGCGGTTATACCCGCGCCGAGGAACTTCTGGATCATTATCGCAACGCCTGGGGTGGCGATATCCGTCCGATCTTCAAGGAATACAATTTCCTTTAAGGTGTGAGTTCCATCGCAGCTGCCGCAATCGCGCCGCTTTCCCTGTGTGAGATGCATGATTCCAATTCGTGCGTCGCGGGAGAGTAATGAAGAGCGAGATCAAGACACGCCTTGCGGGAACCCGCGACCGCCGCGCATTCGGCGTATTCGACGAACGCGCCGCGAAGGATTTGCAGCGCCGCGAATTGATAGATGGCGCCATCGCCGCGCGGCGTTGCTGGGTGGCTGAGGGTTTTGGGCGGGTCGTTGGTTACGGAATCCTGTCCAAAAACTTTTTCCATCGTGACTTCATAGAGGTCATCTTCGTCGCCGAAGACGCGCGGCGCACCGGCGCGGGCGCGTCCCTCTTGTCCGCCATCGAGAAAGCGGTGCGGGAGGACAGGTTGTTTACCTCCACCAATGAATCGAACATCGCCATGCGCGCGCTGCTGTTCACGCGCGGCTATCGCGAGAGCGGCCGCATCGAAAACCTCGATCCGAAGGACCCGGAACTGGTGTTCGTGAAATTTCTGGAGCGCGCCGCCTGAATTTTCCTCCCCCGTTTTACGGTGGAGGAAAGTTTGTTAACGGCGGCGCGACCACCAGATCATGATGAGACCGACGACCGCGAGGGCTGTGCCGCGATAGGTCCACTCCGTACTGCCAACCATCGTGAACTGGCCTGCCGAATGTGGCGGCCACTGGATAAGGCCGTAGCCTTGTCCGGCCCAGAAAAGGCCGAGGACCAGCGCAATGATGCCGATGATCAGAAGAACGATTTTCATGATTGCCTCCCCAGACGTTGCGGGAGCATAGCACGGATCGCCCCTGCCAGGCTGCTTTACGCCGTCAATGCTCGGGCAGCGGGATGAACTCCTTGTCGTCGCCGGGAATCTTGGCAAAGCGGCCGGATTTCCAGTCGTCTTTCGCCTTTTCGATGCGTTCGCGCGAGGAGGCGACGAAATTCCACCAGACATGGCGTTCGCCATCCAGCGGCGCGCCGCCCAGCAGCATCACGCGGCTGTCGCCCATGGCGCTGATCTCTGCGTGTTCGCCCTTGTCGAACACGATCATGCCGCCATCGCCGAGGCTTTGGCCGTCCGCTTCGATGCGCCCGGCAACCACCATCACGCCGCGTTCGGCATATTCGGTCGGCAAGGTGAGCGAGCTTCCATCTTTCATCTGCGCATCGACGTAGAAGATCTCCATCGGCACTTTCACAGGGGCCTCAAGCCCGAACGCCTTTCCGCACACCACGCGCAGGCTGACGCCGTCGTGCTCCATCAATGGCAGTTGCCCTTTCGCGACGTGCTGGAAGTTCGGCGGATCTTCTTCATTTGCGCGGGGCAGGCCGACCCAGCTCTGGATTCCGTGCATGCGGTGTCCCCGGGCGCGAACTTCCGGTCCGGTGCGTTCGGAATGCGCGATACCGCGTCCCGCCGTCATCCAGTTCACGTCGCCCGGCACGATCTCTTGCTCGTTGCCGAGATTGTCGCGATGGATCTGCGATCCGTCGAACAGATAGGTGATCGTGGCGAGCCCGATATGCGGATGCGGCCGCACATCGATGCCGTGCCCCGGTTTGAACTCTACCGGCCCGAAATAATCGAAGAACACGAACGGCCCGACGGTGCGCTGTCCCGCTTGCGGCAGCACGCGCGCGACCGTGAAGCCGTCGCCCAATTCCCGCTTCTGTCCCGAAATATCGCGCATCCAGTCTCCTTATTTCGCCTGCGGAACGCGTTCGGCGCCCTGGCGCGCCAGCATCCAGCCAGGATATTCGTGCGGCAGCGCACTCACATCGTCCAGCGTTTTCATCTCTTCGGCGGAGAGCTTCAGAGTCGTCGCGGCGATGTTGTCGTCGAGCTGCTCGGTATTTTTCGCCCCGATGATGACGGTGGTGACGAACGGCTTGTGCAGGATGTAGGCGAGGGCGACGCGCGCCACGCCGACATCGTGCTTACGGCCGATCTCGCGCATCGCATCCACGCATTTCCACGCACGGTCCTTGTCCACCGGCGGAAAATCGAATTTCGCGCGGCGCGCATCTTCCGGACCGTTGCTGCCGGGGCCGAATTTGCCGGAGAGTAACCCGCCCGCCAGCGGAGACCACACCATCAAGCCGACTTTCTGATCGTGCAGCAGCGGAACGATCTCGCGCTCCAGATCGCGGCCCGCGATGGAGTAATAGGCTTGCAACGTCTCGAAGCGCGCATAGCCCTTTTTGTCGGATACGCCCAGCGCCTTCATGATCTTCCATGCCTGCCAGTTCGACACGCCGGCATAGCGCACCATGCCTTGCCGCGTGAGATCGTCCAGCGCGCGCATGGTTTCCTCCACCGGCGTCACGGGATCGGTGGCATGGATCTGGTAGAGATCGATGTGATCGGTCTGCAAACGCTCAAGGCTGCGCGACACCGAATCCATGATGTGCCCGCGCGATGCACCGATGTCGTTCGGTCCTGCGCCCACGCGGCCGTAACACTTCGTCGCCAAAACGACATCGCTGCGCTTCACGCCAAGATCTTTCAGCGATTGGCCGGTGAGCGTTTCGGACAATCCTTCGGAATAGACATCCGCCGTGTCGATGAAGTTGATGCCTGCTTCGAGGCTCTTCTTCACGATCTCGTTCACCGGCTTCTGATCGAGCGCGCCGACGACGGTCCAAAATCCCTTGCCGCCGAATGTCATCGTGCCGAGGCAGATTTCGGACACGAACAGGCCGGTATTGCCGAGTTGATTGTATTTCATGGGAACACCTCCGTTTCAGGCCGGGAGGATCGTAAGCTCCGGCCAGTGTTCTTTCCAGCGCAACGCCTTTTCCATGTACTTGTCGGGAAGAAAATTCGCCGTGCGGTTGGGGCGAACGATCGAATTGAAAATGTCATCGAAGCCGCGTGGCGCATAAACCTCTGTTCCATCGCCGTTTGCGCGGATGCCCACTTGGGCATTGTGCATGAGAAAACGGTCGATGCCGTCCGTCGCCTGGGTCAAAGCGGGATAGGGCACGCCGAATTTTTCTCGGTACCACAGATGCACCCGCGCCTGGTTCCGCACTTCGACTGCGATGCCGAGGTCGGCAAACAAATCCGCCGCGCGCCGGATCACGGCGTCTTCCGCGGCATAGGACGTATCGGGATCGAAATAGAAAATATCGTAGTCCTTGATATGAAGATCGGGCCGCTGGCCTGTGCGTGTGTTCCACACCGTCTGAAACAACGCGCCCGACACCAGCCAGCAATCGGGCAAATTGAGCGACGGCAACCGCTCAAGGATCACGCGGTTGAACGGATTGCGGCGAACAGCTTCGAGGAATTCGGAATGAATCATGTCCGCCAGATTGCCACCATGGGCGAAGCGCGGCACGGCTGATCAGCTGAGGCGGCCGGGCGGGGCGCCTTCTTCCGCGTAAGCCGCCGCGGGCAGCGCGAACACGCCATCGCCCTTGTCGCCGATCGTGCTCACCCAGCGCGCGAGCTTGATATCGAGTGCGCGATAAAGATGCGGGAAGGTGCCGTGATCGCCTTCTTCCCATTTCAGATCCGCGCCCAGATCGTCCGCTTCAACCGCGATCAACGCCAATTCCTTCGCGCCGCGGAAATGCCGCGTCAGCGTGCCGGCCAGTTGTGCCGAGGTGGAGAGGTGGATGAACCCGTCGCGCTTGTCGTCGGCAGAGCCGCGATAGACGCCGGCTTCCTCGGCCGTCTTCCATTCGTCTCTGCTCAAGATTTTGAAAACCAGCATGTCAGACTCCAGTGAAGACTAGATCGAGAGCGGCGGTGATGCGGGAGCTTTCCGATGACAGATTGGCAACCGGATTTTTTAAAACGCGTAGAGGCAAGGTCAAAAGATCCTGGGGCAGAAGATACAACATCCGGTGAGCGATTTCGAACCTTGGATGTAATCGCGGTAGCGATTGATCCACTCTTTCCGTCGTCAAGGCTGCCATCAATCGTGTGGTGGCATGATCCAGTATCCGATGCTGGACACAGAGCAGATAAGGACGCGAGGCTCGCAGAGCCGCGACGGGATTGAGGACAACATCAAACTGACGGATCATCGAAGGCGCCTTTGCCGTAATAGGCTTCGGCCAGCGTTCCATGTTTCTCGATGAAAGCGTTGTAAGCGTCGATTGACGCCTTGTTTTCTTCATAGAAACGGCGCGCACGTTCTTCGGCTGTCAGATCGCTCAGTGCTTGTTCCAGCACCCGCGACAGGTTGATGTTCATGCCCTTCGCCATATCGAGAATTCCGGCATCGACGGAAACATTCACCGCCCGCTTCAATCCCGGTTTGACGGTCTTGGGCGGTTCCGCATCGCGAAAGCGGCGGGCAGGGTCTTCGAGGCGCTTCTTAGCCATGCGCATAGTCTATGCGCATGGCGCCTATACATCAAGCCGCCTGCTGTGTCCCGCCCACAGTGAGTCCGTCGATGCGCAAGGTCGGTTGCCCCACGCCGACAGGAACGCTCTGTCCGTTCTTGCCGCAGGTGCCGACGCCGGGGTCGAGTTTCAGGTCGTTGCCGACCATGCTGATCTTGGTGAGCGCGGTCGCGCCGTCGCCGATCAGAGTCGCGCCCTTGATGGCGGGGCCGATCTTGCCGTTTTCGATCAGGTAGGCCTCGGTGCAGGAGAACACGAATTTGCCGTTGGTGATGTCCACCTGTCCGCCGCCGAAGTTGGTGGCGTAGATTCCTTTATCAACGCTCGCCAGAATTTCGGCCGGGTCTTTGTCGCCCGCCAGCATATAAGTATTGGTCATGCGCGGCATGATGTTGCTCGCATGGCTTTCGCGGCGGCCATTGCCCGTTGCGGCCACGCCCATCAGGCGCGCGTTCTGGCGATCCTGCATATAGCCTTTGAGGATTCCGTTCTCGATCAGCACCGTGCGCGAGGTCGGCGTGCCTTCGTCATCCACCGTCAGCGAGCCGCGGCGATTGGCGATCGTGCCGTCATCCACCACCGTCACGCCCGGCGCGGCCACGCGCTGGCCGAGCAGACCGGCGAAGGCACTCGTCTTCTTGCGGTTGAAATCGCCTTCGAGGCCGTGGCCGATGGCTTCGTGCAGCAGGATGCCGGGCCAGCCCGGTCCGAGAACGACTTTCATCTCGCCCGCAGGCGCGGGAATGGAAGAGAGGTTCACCACCGCCTGGCGCAGTGCTTCGTCCACCGCCGCCTGCCAATAGTCTTCCTTCAGATAGGCTTCATAGCCTTCGCGCCCACCGCCGCCGAAGCTGCCGGACTCCTGGCGTCCGTCCTGTTCGACCACGACCGACACGTTGATGCGCACCAGCGGGCGAATGTCGCGATAGATCTCGCCGCCCGGCCGCACGATCTCCACCACCTGCCACGAACCGGCGAGGCTCGCGGACACCTGCTTCACGCGGCTGTCCTTCTTGCGCGCATATTCATTCATGTCGGCCAACAGCTTCACCTTGGTCTCGAAACCGGCGGTGTTGAGCGGGTCGATGTCTGTGTAGAGCTTGGCATTGGTGCGGGCCGGGGGCAGGGCGATGGTGCCGCCATGACCGCTGGCCACGGCCTTCACCGTCTGGCCTGCGCGCTTGATCGCGTCTTCGGAGAGTTCCGAGGCATGGGCGTAGCCGGTCATCTCGCCCGCGACCGCGCGCAGACCGAATCCCTGTGTGGTGTCGAAGGTGGCCGCCTTCAGCCGGCCGTCGTCGAAGGCGAAGGTCTCGCTCTGCTTATATTCAAGATACAGCTCCCCATCGTCCGAGCCGTGGAGCGATTCGTCCACGAGCTCCTGAACGCGGCCACGGTCGAGGCCGGACTGCTGGAAAAAGATGTCGTCGGGTGCGGTCACGGGGGTGCGACTCCGGGGATGAAAGATGATGTCTGCTGAGAATATGGCTATTGCGATGCCAAACGTCACCCGTGCGGAACCCGGGCGTCATAAGGTCGCAATGACTTTAAGGGGTTAGCCCCTCTAAATCCTTGCCGGATTCCGGGGCAGCGCGTGCGGAACAGCGCGTGGGCGACGGAACATTTGCGAGGTCGCCTGATGTTTCTGAAAAAGATCGGCGCCGGGTTGTCGGGGGCATTTGCGCTGGCTGGCGCATTCCTCTGGTCCACGGCTGCTTCGGCTCTTCCCGTCGATTGGCAAACCGGTTTCCAGCCTGCCGCATCACCGGTGATGGAACGGATCGAAGACTTCCATAAGGAGCTTCTGGTCATCATCGTTCTGGTGTCGGTGTTCGTAGCGGCGCTGCTGCTGTGGATCATCGTCCGCTACAACCAGCGCCGGAACCCCACGCCCAGCAAGACGGCGCACAACACGCTGCTGGAAGTGGCGTGGACGATCATCCCGGTGATCATTCTGGTGATCATCGCCATACCGTCCTTCCGCCTTCTCTATTTCGAAGCGGAAATCCCGACTCCGGATCTCACCATCAATGCGATCGGCAAGCAGTGGTTCTGGACCTACGAATATCCGGGCAGCAACTTCACCTTCGACTCGCTTGGCCTGTCGGATGCGGATGCCGCCAAGAAGGGTGAGCCGCGGCTGCTGGGCGTGGACAACGCCATTGTCGTCCCGGTGAACAAGGTCGTCGAAATCGACACCACCGGCGCGGACGTGATTCACAGCTGGGCGATGCCGCAGATGGGCGTGAAGATGGACGCCGTCCCGGGCCGCATCAACAAGACCTGGTTCAAAGCCACGCAGATCGGCACGTTCTATGGCGAATGCTCCGAATTGTGCGGCGCGCGCCATGCCTTCATGCCCATCGAGTTGCATGTGGTTTCCGAAGCCGACTACGCCGCATGGCTGGCCGGTGCGAAGAAGAAATTCGCCGCGATCGACCCCGACACCCGCGTCGCCGCGAAATAAGGATCAAGAGACATGGCTGACATCGCTCACGCGCACGAAGACCACCCTCACGGCTGGCGCCGGTACGTCTATTCGACGAACCACAAGGACATCGGGATGATGTACCTGTGGTTCGCGATCTTCGCCGGCTGTGTCGGCGGGTTCTTCTCCATGATGATGCGCGCGGAACTGATGTTCCCAGGCATGCAGGTCTTTGCCGAGCCGCACACCTTCAACGTGTTCGTCACCGGCCACGGCCTGATCATGATCTTCTTCATGATCATGCCCGCCATGATCGGCGGTTTCGGCAACTGGCTGGTGCCGCTCATGATCGGCGCGCCGGACATGGCGTTCCCGCGCATGAACAACATCTCGTTCTGGCTGCTGCCGGTTTCCTTCGCCTTCCTCATCGCCAGCATGTTCGTCGAAGGCGATTCCGGCGGCATCGGCATGGGCGGCGGCTGGACGATGTATGCGCCGCTTTCAACCTATGGCTCGCCGGGACCGGCGATGGATTTCGCCATCTTCTCGGTCCATATCGCGGGCGCGTCGTCCATTCTGGGCGCGATCAACTTCATCACCACGATCTTCAACATGCGCGCGCCGGGTATGACCCTGCACAAGATGCCGCTGTTCGTGTGGTCGATCCTGGTCACCGTCTTCCTGCTGCTGCTGTCGCTGCCGGTTCTGGCGGGCGCCATCACCATGCTGCTGACCGACCGCCATTTCGGCACGACGTTCTTCAACCCGGCCGGCGGCGGCGATCCGATCCTCTACCAGCACCTGTTCTGGTTCTTCGGACATCCGGAAGTTTACATCCTGATCCTGCCGGGCTTCGGCATGATCTCCCACATCGTCTCGACCTTCTCCAAGAAGCCGGTGTTCGGCTATCTCGGCATGGCCTACGCGATGGTGGCGATCGGCTTCATCGGCTTCCTCGTCTGGGCGCACCACATGTACACGGTGGGTCTGAGCGTCGATACCAAGGCCTATTTCGTCTTCGCCACGATGGTCATCGCGGTGCCAACCGGCATCAAGATCTTCTCGTGGATCGCAACGATGTGGGGCGGCTCGGTGGAGTTCAAAACCCCGATGCTGTGGGCGATCGGCTTCGTGTTCCTCTTCACCGTCGGCGGCGTGACCGGCGTGGTGCTGGCGAATGCGGGCGTCGATGTCGTGCTGCAGGACACCTATTACGTGGTGGCGCACTTCCATTACGTGCTGTCGCTGGGCGCGGTGTTCGCGATCTTCGCGGGCTTCTACTTCTGGTTCCCGAAGTTCACCGGCTACATGTACAACGAGACGCTCGGAAAGATTCACTTCTGGATCACGTTCATCGGCGTGAACCTGGCGTTCTTCCCGATGCACTTCCTGGGCCTTGCGGGCATGCCGCGCCGCTATGCCGACTATCCCGACGCCTTCGCCGGCTGGAACTATGTGTCGTCCATCGGCGCATTCATCGCGGGCTTCGGCGTGCTGGTGTTCTTCGTCATGCTGATCGAAGCCTTCGCGCGCAAGCGCATCGCGGGCGACAATCCGTGGGGTGTGGGTGCAACGACGCTGGAGTGGACGCTGTCCTCGCCGCCGCCGTTCCATACCTATAACGAACTGCCGCGCATCACCGGCGGAGTGCATTGATCGATGGCACTGGTCGACGTCTACGCAGGTCCTGAGCAGCGCATCGCCACCGTCGGCGACTTCTTCGCGCTGCTGAAGCCGCGCGTGATGTCGCTGGTGATCTTCACCGGGCTGGCCGGGATCGTCGTGGCGCCGGGGCATATCCACTTGCTCTCCGGCTTCACGGCGCTGCTCTGCATCGCGGTGGCGGCGGGCGCGTCCGGCGCGCTCAACATGGCGTATGACTCCGACATCGACGCGATCATGGCGCGCACCGCCACGCGGCCCATTCCGATGGGGCGCATCGCGCGCGAAGAGGCGCTCACCTTCGGCTGGTGGCTGTCGGTGGCCTCCGTCACCATCATGGGCCTGTTCATCAATCTGTTGTCGGCCGCGCTGCTCGCCTTCACGATCTTCTTCTATGTCGTCGTTTATACGCTGTGGCTGAAGCGGCGCACGGCGCAGAACATCGTCATCGGCGGCTTGGCCGGTGCGTTGCCGCCGGCCATCGGCTGGGCCGCGGTGACGGGGCAGGTCACGCTCGCGCCGCTGGTGCTGGTCGCGATTATCTTCCTCTGGACGCCGCCGCATTTCTGGGCGCTGGCGCTGTTCCGCTCCGACGATTATGCGCGCGCGGGCGTGCCGATGATGCCGGTGGTCGCGGGCAAGCCGTCCACGCGCCGTCAGATTTTCGCTTATACGCTGCTGCTGCTGCCGTTCGGCCTCGCGCCGGCCGCGCTCGGCTTTGCCGGTCCGCTTTATCTCGCCAGCGCCGGCCTGATGAGCGCCTGGTTCCTGTTCGGCGCGGTGAAGGTTCTTTTCGAGCGTGACGAGGTGAAGGAACCCGCCGCCAAGAAGCTGTTCTTCATTTCCATCGCTTATCTGTTCGTGTTGTTCGCGGCCCTGATCGCCGAAAGGCTGATCGGCGTCGCGCCGTTCGGAGCGTGGTTGTGAGATGGACGACGACGACATCGAAGCGCGCAACGCGCGCGAACGGCGCAAGCGCAGCATCGCGCTTGCGCTCGTCCTGGGTGGGCTTGTTGTATTGTTTTTTCTGATGACGATCGTCCGCCTCGGCGGACACGTCCTCGATATGCCGTGAGGAGAGGGTATTTCCAATGTCGCATGCGGATGTGAAGCACGACTATCATCTGGTGAATCCCAGCCCATGGCCCGTGGTCGGCTCTTTCGCGGCCTTCGCGATGCTGGGCGGCGCCGTCCTGTGGTTGAACAAGGATTATGCCGGCTTCGGCGGCTTTGCCGGGCAGCCCTGGGTTTTCCTCATCGGCGTGGCGCTGCTGCTTCTTACTTTCGTCGGCTGGTGGCGCGACGTGATCAAGGAGAGCGTTGTCGAGCATGATCACACGCCGGTCGTGAAGTTGGGCCTGCGCTACGGCATGGTTCTCTTCATCGCCTCGGAAGTCATGTTCTTCGTCGCGTGGTTCTGGGCCTACTTCAACACCGCGATCTTCCATGCCGATGTCGGCCTCAGCGCATGGCCGCCGAACGGCATCATTTCGATGGACCCGTGGCATCTGCCGCTGCTCAACACGCTGATCCTGCTGTGCTCCGGCACCACCGTCACCTGGGCGCACCACGCGCTACAGCACGGCGACCGCAAGGGCGCGATCCAGGGCCTGATCCTCACCGTGCTGCTCGGCATGTCGTTCACCTTCTGTCAGGCATACGAATACATGCACGCGCCGTTCACCTTCGGCTTCAACGGGCTTGCGAAAGTGCCGTTCACCGATGCCGCGCATATGTCGCTCACCGCGGGCGTCGGCAATTTCGACGCGATCTACGGCTCGACCTTCTTCATGGCGACGGGCTTCCACGGCTTCCACGTCATTGTCGGCACGATCTTCCTGACCGTCTGCCTTGGCCGCGCCATCGCGGGCCAGTTCACCCCGACGCGCCATTTCGGCTTCGAAGCGGCCGCTTGGTATTGGCACTTCGTCGATGTGGTGTGGCTGTTCCTGTTCACCTGCATCTATGTATGGGGTGTGGGACCGGTCGTGGCCGCTTGACGGCCGCCGCCGAACCGACTGCCTTAAAGGCTGCGATACAAGGCCTCTGTCCGCGCTGCGGTCAGGGGTCTTTGTTCGATGGTTACCTTACCATCGCAAAGCGCTGCCCGAACTGCGCTCTCGATTATTCCGTGTTCGATGTCGGAGACGGCGCAACGGTGTTCGTCATCCTCATCGCGGGTTTTCTGATCTGCGGCGGCGCGCTGGTGGTGGAGGTGAAATATTCGCCGCCCTATTGGGTGCATGCGCTGATCTGGCTGCCCGCCATCGCCATTCTTGTTCTGGGCGGATTGCACTTCGTGAAATCCACGCTGATGGTCCTGCAATACAAACACCGCGCGGGCGAGGGGCGGCTGGAATGATGCGCTCGAATTTTTCCTCCCCCGTTTACGGGGGAGGTACGCTGCGCAGCAGCGTGGAGGGGGTAAGTGTCGCTCTGCATCGTGCATTCCCCCTCCGGCTCGCTTCGCTTGCCTCCTCCCCCGTAAACGGGGGAGGAAAGCCGCCAGTGTCGGGTTGAACAATGCGCCCCTATTTCAAACCCATGCTGGTGCCGACTCTTTGGCTGATCCCGCTTCTGGCCATCCTGATCGGACTGGGCACGTGGCAGATCCAGCGCCTGCACTGGAAGCTCGATCTTCTCGCGAAGATTCACGTGGGCCTGACATCCGCGCCTGTTCCCTTGCATGATGTCATTTCCGCCTACGACGCGGATCGCATCATGGCCGCCGATTATCGCCGCGTGAAAGTGCACGGCCTGTTCGAGAACGGCGAAGAGCTGTTCTTTTTCACCACGGGGCCGGACGGCGATCCCGTCTATCATGTGGTCACGCCGTTCCTGATGGCGGACGGCCACACGCTGCTGGTCGACCGCGGTTATATCCCGATGGAGATGCTGAACTCGCCCGCATGGAAGGCGGGCGATCTGAATGGCCAGCGCACCATCGTCGGGATCATACGCAAACCGGGCGCGCCAAACTGGTTCACGCCGCCCATCGACAAAGCCAAGCGCATCGTCCACACGCGCGATCCCGGCACGCTGGCAAAAGCATTCGGTTTGAAAAACATCTACCCGATGTTTCTGGAAGCGGACGCCACGCCCAATCCCGGCGGCTGGCCGATCGGCGGCGTAACGGTGGTCGATCTGCCCAACAACCACCTGCAATATGCGATCACCTGGTTCGGCCTCGCATTGGGTTTGCTGGGCGTCTATCTGGCCTATCATTCCTCGCGCGGCAGGCTCGGCCTGCGGTAGCGCGGCGGACACGCTCTGCTCTTCAAGACGCTGCGGAACGATATTTAACTAGTATTCCTATTTTTTTGCTCTATAGTCCTAGTTATGTCCCTGCAATTTCCCCGCATTTCCAAAGGCTTGAAGCGCACGGGCGCCGTATTTGGTGCGCGCCCCAGGGAAATGAGGGGGCGGGGGAGGGGGGAGGTGTGTATTCGTGAAAACGACTGCTCATGCACCCCGCGCACCGCAACATCTGGTGTTTGCGCAAATCGCACGAAGAAAAATCGACATTCAATTCCCCACCGGGGGGGAGCGGGGGGGAGGGGGTGTCGGAATCTTGACTTCAAAGATCAACTGCTGGCGTCCCGCCGGAAACTGCGTCCAGATGTTGAAGGTTTGCGATGCGCTACATAAGCACCCGCGGGCAGGCCGCGCCGCAGAGTTTCGCCGACATCCTGCTCGCCGGCCTCGCGCCGGACGGCGGGCTGTTCCTGCCGGAAAGCTGGCCGCAGATTCCGGCCGAAGAAATTTTCGGCTTCGCGGGAAAACGCTACGCCGGCGTCGCCTTCGCGATCCTGAAGCGCTTCACCGGCGACAGCTTCACCGATGCGGAGCTGCGCGAAGACATCGAAGCCGCCTATTCGGATTTCGACGCGCCGGACATCGCGCCGCTGGTTCAGATAGGCCCGCAGCATTATCTACTGGAGCTGTTCCACGGCCCGACGCTCGCCTTCAAGGACATCGCGATGCAGGTGCTGGGCCGTCTCTTCGCCCGCGCGCTCGCGAAGAAAGGCGGCAAGGCAACCGTCGTAGCGGCCACCAGCGGCGATACCGGCTCCGCCGCCATTGCCGCGCTCGGCGGTTTGCCGAACATCGACGTCTTCGTGATGCACCCCAAGGGCCGCGTCAGCGAAGTCCAGCGGCGCCAGATGACGACCGCGCCGTTCGACAATGTTTACAACATCGCGCTGGAAGGCAGTTTCGACGACGCGCAGACCATCGTGAAACAACTTTTCGCGGATAAGACGTTTGCGAATGCCGCACATTTGACAGCCGTGAATTCCATCAACTTCGCCCGCATCGCGGCGCAGAGCGTCTATTACTTCACGGCGACGGCGAAGCTCGGAAAGGCGGCAAGCTTCATCGTGCCGACCGGAAATTTCGGCGATGTTTTCGCCGGTGAAGCCGCCATGCGGATGGGCCTGTCCGTCAACCGTCTCGCCGTCGCCACCAATGCCAACGACATCATGGCGCGTGCCCTCAACACGGGCGTCTATGCGTCGGGTGCGGCGCAAGGCACGCTCAGTCCGTCCATGGATATTCAGGTGGCCAGCAATTTCGAGCGCGCGCTGTTTGAAGCTTCAGGCCGCGACGCGAAATGGACAGCGGACGCGATGCAAAGTTTCTCGCGCGACGGATCGTTGGCATTGCCGCCGTCGATCCTCTCCGCGCTCCGCGCCCGCTATTCCGCGGCGCAAGCCAGCGACGAAGAAACGCTTGCCGCCATTGCGCGCGTCCATCGCGACACCGGCCGCACGATCGATCCGCACACCGCCGTCGGGATCGCGGCGGCGGCCAAAATGGGCAACGCCTTGCAGGCGCCGCTAGTGTTCCTCTCCACCGCCCATCCGGCCAAATTCCCGGATGCCGTGGCCCAGGCCACGGGCCAAAAAGTTCCCTTGCCCGCGCGGCTCGCCGCCCTCTATGACGGGGTGGAGCGGGCGACGGTCCTGCCCCATGATCTGGGGACCGTCAGGGGTTTCATCGAAGAAAGATTGCATCCCGCATGAATGTGGAAATTACCAAACTTGCCAATGGGTTGACCGTCGTCACCGACCCCATGCCCGGCCTCGAAAGCGCTTTCGCCGGGGTGTGGGTCAACACCGGCGGCCGCAACGAGACGCGCCCGGTCATGGGCGTCTCCCACATGCTGGAGCACATGGCCTTCAAGGGCACGGAGCGCCGCTCCGCCCGCGCCATCGCCGAGGAAATCGAAGCCGTTGGCGGTTATCTCAACGCCTATACCAGCCGCGAGCAGACGGCCTTTCATGCGCGCGTGTTGAAAGCCGATGTGCCGCTGGGCGTCGATCTTCTGGCCGACATCCTCACGCATCCGACTTTCGAGCAGGGCGAACTGGAGCGTGAGCGCCAGGTCGTGTTGCAGGAGCTGGGGCAGGCACGCGACACGCCGGACGACATCATCTTCGATCACCTGCAAGCTGCCGTGTATCCGGATCAGCCGATGGGCTGGCCGATCCTCGGTGAGGAAGACACCGTCAGCAATTTCAGCCGCGAGCAGCTTTCGGAATATATGGCCGCGAACTATCGCGGTGGCTCGATGATCCTCGCCGCGTCCGGCGCCGTCGATCACAAGGCGCTGGTCGCGATGGCGGAAGAGAAATTCGCCGAATTGAAATCCGGTGCGGCAGCGGAGCCGCGCCCCGCCGTTTTCGGCGGCGGCGACATGCGCGTGAAGGAAGATCTGGAGCAGGCCCATCTCACTTACGCCTTTCCCGGCGTGTCCAGCAGCGACCCTGATTTCTATGTCGCGCAGGCTTATGTGACGGCGCTCGGCGGCGGAATGTCGTCGCGTCTGTTCCAGGAAGTTCGCGAGAAGCGCGGGCTTTGCTATTCGGTCTATGCGTTTTCACAAGCGGCCGCCGACAGCGGCATGATCGGCATCTATGCCGGAACCGGCGAAAAGGAAGCGGAGGAGATATCCGCCGTCATCGCCGATGAGATGGCGGCGCTTGCGGCCAATGCCAGCGAGGCCGAAGTCGCGCGGGCCAAGGCGCAGATGAAATCCAGCTTGCTGATGGGCCTGGAACGGCCCAGCACGCGCGCCGAACAGATCGTGTCGCATCTCTTCACGTTCGGCCGCGTGCTTCCCGTTGCCGAGTTGATCGAGAAGCTCGACGCGATCGATGCCGCCGCCGTGCGCCGCTTTGGCGCGCGCGTCATGGCGACATCGAATCCGGCGACGGCGGCCATCGGTCCCGTCGGAAAATTCGAAAGCCAGGAGCGCTTTGCGAAACGGTTCGGTGCGGGCATCACGTTGCGTGCCGCAGAATGAACGAAGGCCCCATGGCATTCATGCGGGGCCTGACCTTCCCGGGTGGGCAACAGCCGGTCATCAAGGGCGAGGGCGTCTATCTTCGCTATCCGCGCATGAGCGACTATCTGCCTTGGGCGAAACTGCGTGGCGAGAGTCGCGCCTTCCTGTCGCCTTGGGAACCGGTGTGGGCCCGAGACGAGCTTTCCAAAGGCGCGTTCCGGCGGCGCCTGAAGCGCTATCAGAAGGAATCGCGCCTCGACAATGCCTATGCCTTCTTCGTTTTCCGCAGCGAAGACGACGCATTGCTGGGCGGATGCACGCTTTCGAATGTCCGTCGCGGTGTCACCCAATGTTGCGCGCTCGGTTATTGGGTCGGCGAGCGCTTCGCGCGCCAGGGTTACATGTATTCCGCGGTTCGCGCGCTCATTCCGTTCATTTTCGCGACGCTTGGAATGCATCGTATCGAAGCGGCATGCCTGCCGTTGAACGAGCCTTCGCAGAACCTCCTCCAAAAAGCCGGATTCCGCCGCGAAGGTGTCGCCAAGGGTTATCTGCACATAAACGGCGAGTGGCAGGATCACGTCCTGTTCGCTTTGCTTGAGGATGAAGCGCGGTTAGCCTGATTGCCGCTTCTCACAGAGTCGAATCGGAACGCAGTTTGCTGAAAAGACTGGCCTTCATCCTCATATGCTTTGCTGCGCTGTGCACGGCCGGCGCGTCGGCCGCTGCACCGTCCGCCAAAAGCAGCGTGAATTTCGCAGACAAGCGCATGATGATGGAATTGCAGCCATCCCTGCGCCCCTACAATGTGCGAACCGGCAAGGAGCCCGATGGTTCTGCCTGGTACATGATGACGGTGGTCAATCAGGCGGACCGCGCAGCCGCGCGTATCATCGCGGCCGGCCAGCCGCCCGGCGCCGGGCTCCGGTTTTTTCCGCGCCGCGGTAAGCCAATGCTCCTGCAAGTGGCCAGTTCCGACGCCGGCGTCACGGTGGAGCCTGCGCGCGCATTTGGCCGTCACACATTCCTTGTCACGATACCGCCCGCGACATCCGCAACTCTCGCGGTTCGCGTGATCAACGCCGATCCGCAGCCATCGGTCGTGGCATGGACTGTTCCGGCGCTGGTTCTTCACAACAAGCAACTCGCCATTTTCCTCGCCGCCGTCGCCGGATTGATCGCGGCATCCATCGCCATCACGATTGGCGTCGCCGTTATGACCGCGCATATGGCCTCGCGTTGGGCCGCTATCACGCTCGTCGCCGTCTTTTGTGTGGAGCTTTCGCGCAGCGGCGTTTTCGATGCAGGCTGGATGACGATCGTCGGAGGTCCTTATGGATTTTCCGCGATGCTGGCAGGGCTGACGCTCGCTGCCGGAATCAAACTCGCCGATCTGGTCGCTCCTGTTTCAGAGATCTGGCCCAAATCTGTGCAGGCCCTGACCTGGACGTTGCGCGGGTTGCTTGCCTTAAGCGCGGCTGCGTTTTTGGGCGTGCCGGGTACGGCACTTCTTCTTCAGGTTCTTGTCGTCGTCGGAAGCGCGGCCATTGCCGGCTATCTGGTCCACCGTGGCGTGATGGGCGCGCAGGCCGCGCGGGTTGTCGCGCCGAGCGCTACGGTATTCTCGCTGGTGACGCTCGCAGCGGCCGTCGTTGCGCTCGGTGGCTTTGTCGACAATCCGGCGGCGCCCGCGATCATCGGTGGCTTCGCCGCGGCGGGCGCTGTGCTTCTCGCGCTGGCGATCTCCGCGGGTGAGGGAATTTCGATCCTCTCCGGTATCCGCCCGTCCCAGTTCATCGCTTCACCGCCTCCTGTCATCTCGGAAGCAACTTCGCCGGCGCCCGTTGTGAAGAAAAGCGAAACGTCATTTGGCAGCAGCGCGGCCTTGCAGGCGATCGGCGCATCGCATCAGGGGGTCTTCGATTTCGATTTCACGCAGGATCGCGTGAAGCTGTCTTCGGAAGCGGCGACCCTTATCGGCTTCGCGCAAAGTGCGCCGAAGATGTCTCACGAAGATTGGATCGCGCGCGTGCATGCGGACGACCGGGAAGTCTACCGGCAGGCGCTCTCGGATTATCGCAGTCATGTGGGGCTCGCCTTCCGCATCGAATTCCGCGTCCGCAGCGAAAGCGGCCGCTATCCCTGGTTTGAGCTGCGCGCGACGATGATGGGCGCAGGAGATCGCGCCACGCGCTGTCTTGGTCTTCTCGCCGATGTGACGACACGCAAGGAGTCTGAAGCCGCCGTCATGGACCGCGCCTTGCGCGATCCGTTGACGGAACTTGGCAATCGCGTGGCGCTCATGGAAGAACTTGAGCAACTTGGGGGCGATGCGCGGAACGCCGCCTTCATCCTTCTCGATGTCGATCGGTTCAAATCCATCCACGCCAGCCTGGGCGACAAAGGCGGTGACGAGATTCTCGTCGCAATAGCCGAGCGTCTCACAAAGAATCTTGGAACGCGCGCCAAGGTGTTTCGCGTGGGTGGCGACTCATTCGCCGTGCTCTCGGTCGGCGGCGCCGCGAATACCGCCGCTTTGGGTCTGGAACTGGTCGATCTGTGCGGCCGCGCCTTCCCGCATGGCGACCGGGACGTTTTTGCGCTCGCCAGCGCCGGTGCAGTATCCGGCTATGATGCGGAGGATCCGTTCGAGCTTCTCAAGAACGCGGAGCTCGCATTGCTGCAGGCGAAGCGGCAGGGCGGGGCATGCTCCCGCCTTTATTCCCGCGACCTCGAAGCTTTCGCGCCGGGCGACGCCGTTGCCTTGGAGGCGGATCTTCGCAGTGCACTGAAGCTTGAACAGTTCGATGTTTATTATCAGCCGATCGTGCATTTGCCGGAAGAAAGCGTCATCGGTTTCGAAGCCCTGTTGCGCTGGCGGCATCCCGAACGGGGCCTGTTGCTGCCGGATGAGTTCATTCGGCATGCAGAGGAAACGGGGCTGATCGTTCCGCTGGGACGCTTTGCATTGGAGCGCGCGGTACGCGATCTCACGGAATGGCAGCGCTACTTTCCGCTCGATCCTGCGCTCAGTGTGAGTGTGAACGTTTCGCGCCGCCAGTTCCGGGATGTGCATTTCATATCTCTCGTGCAAGACGCTTTGCGGGAAGGTGATCTGGCGCCGGGCACGTTGAGGCTGGAGATCACCGAAAGCGCGGTTGCAGCCGGAGGAGAGGACGCGAAGGCGATCCTTTCCGACCTGAAGGGCCTCGGAGCCGGGCTGGCGATAGACGATTTCGGAACCGGCCTTTCAACGCTGGGCCAACTCAAGGACATTCCCTTCGATGCTCTTAAAATCGACAAGAGCTTTTTGACGCCGCCCAAGGCCGGCGCGAAAGACGGCTCGATCATCCTTGGCTCCATGGTTGCGCTGGCAAGAGAGTTGGGCCGCGGAGTGATTATCGAAGGCGTGGAAACCGAAGAAGATGTTGCCGCAGTGAAGGCCACCGGCTGCGAATTCGCGCAGGGTTTCTACTACAGCGTTCCGCTTTCGGCATCCGATGCGCTCAATTTCATTGCGCACCACTATGGCATGTCAAACGCTGCTCCAGGAAAGGACGATCGCTCAGGCGCGTCCGGTATTGGCGGATAGCAGCGAAAGGTCTATGCCCAGCTTGCGCAGGGCCGCACCCCATCTGTCGTCCATACCGGTCTCGAAGACAATGCGGGAATCCGCATCGCAATGAATCCATCCATTCATGCGGATTTCGTCCTCGATCTGCCCGGGTCCCCATCCCGCATAGCCAAGCGTGAATATGGAGCGTTGCGGCCCATGCCCCGCGGCGATTGCCTTCAGGATATCGAGCGTCGCCGTCAACGAGATTTCGCTCGTCACCGGCATGGTCGCGTTTGTGAATGCGTATTCTCCGCTGTGAAGAACGAAGCCGCGCTCCGTCTCCACCGGCCCGCCGAACAGAACGGGCGCATCCGCCGCGTTTCCGTTCACCGGTATATCGAGGTTCCTGACAAGATCGTGGAAGCCGAGCCCTTCGATAGGCTTGTTGACAATCAGTCCCATCGCGCCGTCCTCGGAATGGGCGCACATGAATATGACGCTTTTCTCGAATCGCGGATCGGCCATCCCCGGAAGCGCGATGAGCAGCTTGCCTTCGAGAAAATTGGTGCCCTCGATGGAACGATTGTCCTTTGCCATGACGGGGAAAATACCATGAGCCGGTGCCGCCGCCATGCCCTTTCCGGCGCCTCCCGCCTGCGCTAAAACCGGCGCCAGTTTCAATCACAAGGAGAAGTTCGATGACTATTAAGGTGGGTGACAAGGTTCCTTCGGCGACGCTGATGGAAATGAAGGACGGCAAGCCGACGCCCGTGACGACAGATGATTTGTTCAATGGCAAGAAGGTCGCATTCTTCGCGCTTCCCGGCGCTTTCACGCCGACCTGTTCGGCCAAGCACGTTCCCGGCTTCGTTCAAAACGCGGACGCGATCAAGGCCAAGGGCGTCGATACCATTGCCTGCATGTCCGTCAACGACGCTTTCGTGATGGGCGCCTGGGCAAAAGATCAGAAAACCGACGGCAAGGTTGAAATGCTTGGCGACGGCAATGGCGACTTCACCCGCGCGCTCGGCCTGGAAATGGACGGCACCAAATTCGGCATGGGCAAGCGCAGCCAGCGCTTCTCCATGATCGTGGACAACGGCGTCGTGAAGGCGCTGAACGTGGAAGAGCCGGGTGCTTTCAATGTCTCCAGCGCCGACTACATGCTGAAGCAGCTCTAACGCACCGTTTCGATGGCCGCGCGGGCCAGTTCGTCCGCGCGGTTGTTCTCGACATGGTCCGAATGCCCTTTGACCCAGCGCCACGTCATCTGATGTGGCGCTGTTGCTTCATCCAGCGCCAGCCATAGATCGTTGTTCTTCACCGGCTTCTTATCGGACGTTTTCCAGCCATTGGCTTTCCAGCGCTTCATCCATTGTGTTGCGCCGTCCATCACGTAACGCGAGTCCGTGTGAACGGTGACAACGGATGGTTTGGTCAGCGATTGCAACGCACGAATGACCGCCATGAGTTCCATCCGGTTGTTGGTTGTCGCCGCTTCGCCGCCGAAAATTTCCTTTTCATGCCTGCCAGACCGCAGGATCGCGCCCCAACCGCCGGGGCCGGGATTTCCAGAACATGCGCCATCTGTGAAAATGTCGATATGCGGCGCCGTCAAAGTCCGTACTCCGAGGCGTTGCGCACGTTCCGATGGAAGCGCAGGCGCTTGACGTAGTCGCGCGGATCCTTTGGGCGGACGAGAGCGGAAGGATCCGGATTGAGCCAGTCGTAGAGGCGCGTCAGCAGAAACCGCAGCGCGGCACCGCGCGCGAGAATCGGCAGGGCTTCGATTTCTTGCACCGTCAATTCGCGATGCTGACGATAGGCAGACAAAAGACTCTTTCCCTTGGTGATGTTGTAGGCGCCATCCTGTTCGAAGCACCAGGCATTGAGCATCACCGCGATGTCATAGGCGAAGGCATCGTTGCAGGCGAAATAGAAGTCGATCAGCCCGGAGACTTTTCCACCGATGAACAAAACATTGTCCGGAAAGAGATCGGCATGGATGATGCCGGTCGGTAATGTGGCGGGCCACCCATCCATTTCGTGCAGGGTCGCTTCGATCAATGCTGCGAGACCTGCCTGCACGGAATCGGCATTGGCGCGCGTATCGGCGGCGAGATTTTTCCAACCGGCAACGCCCAGAGCGTTGCGCCGGGTGGGCTTGAAATCGGCCCCCGCAGCATGCAGCCTCGCCAGAGCTTCGCCCGCTTGCGCGCAGTGCATGACGTCCGGTTTTCGCAACGACACGCCGTCGAGGAACGTCAACAGGGCTGCCGGCCTGCCGTTCAAGACGATCGAATTCTTTCCGGCGCGGTTGCGGACCGGCTGCGGACAGTCGATGCCGCGCGTGGCCAGATGTTCCATGAGCCCGAGAAAGAAGGGCAGGTCGTCGGCGCTGACGCGCTTTTCATAAAGCGTGAGGATGTAGCCGCCGCGCTCCGTCTGCAGGTGGAAATTGGAATTCTCCACGCCTTCGGCAATACCCTTGAAACTGCGCGGGCTTCCGATGTCGTATTCGGTCAGAAGTTTTTCCAGGTCTTCGAAGGAAACGTCGGTGTAGACAGCCATGCGCCGCTCACATTAACGCGCGCGGCACGTTGAACTCGACGTTTTCCCGTGTGACGGCAACTTCCTCAAGCGTCACGTCGTAACGTTCGCGGAAACCGGCAATCACTTCGTCCATCAGAACTTCCGGCGCCGATGCGCCGGCCGACAAGCCCACCGTTTCTCCCCCACGCACCATGGACCAGTCGATATCGGTGGCGCGCTGAATAAGGGCAGCTTCGCGGGCTCCCGCGCGCTTGGCGACTTCCACCAGCCGCATGGAGTTCGACGAATTGGGCGCGCCGATGACAAAGACGACATCGGCGCGGGGTGCGATGGCTTTCACGGCATCCTGCCGATTGGTGGTCGCGTAACAAATGTCTTCCTTGTGCGGTCCCGCAATCTGCGGAAAGCGACGGCGCAATACGGAGACGATTTCGGCAGTGTCATCCACCGAAAGTGTCGTCTGTGTAATGTAAGCGAGCTGGCAGGGATCGGCGGGCACAAACCGCTCCGCATCCGCAACGGTTTCGACAAGCGAGATTGCACCCGCCGGCAATTGGCCGATCGTGCCTTCGACTTCAGGGTGCCCGGCATGGCCGATCAGCACGATCTGGTGGCCCGCATTGAAATGCCGCCCGGCTTCCACATGAACTTTCGAGACAAGCGGGCAGGTGGCATCGAGATAAAATAGTTCGCGGCGTTCCGCTTCGGCAGGCACCGATTTGGGCACACCATGGGCGGAAAAGATCACGCGCGCACCGGCTGGGGCCTGATCAAGCTCGTCGATGAAGACCGCACCCATGCGCTCGAGGCGTTCCACAACAAAGCGGTTATGGACGATCTCGTGGCGGACATAGACGGGAGGGCCGAACTTCTGCAGAGCCAGCTCGACGATGCGGATGGCGCGATCCACGCCGGCGCAAAAGCCCCTGGGCGCCGCGAGCAGAAGCGTCAGCTTTGGCCTGCCTTCCGCCTGCTGATTTTGCGCCGCACTTCCCATGAATCGCCTGCTTCGATACAGTCCCGCGCCGCCATGGCGCCGGTTGAAAAAGGGGCGCGGACGGGCGAAAAGTCAAGCACCGAAAGCCGGTTACAGCGGCCCAGCACCGACAGGACATGATGAAGAATACTCCTTTCCGTTTTGCCGCCATCGCGCTGATGGCGCTGCTGGTTTCGTCTTGCCAGAGCAGCAAGAAGCTTCAGTTCTGCCCCGGCTGGTCCAGCGTGCTCGACGCGGTGGTCATCACCCAGTTCAAGCCGGGAACCGCGCCGGATCCCGCAAACGCGCTCTATTCGGCGAGAATAACCGACGTCGATGGGAGCTGTTCGTTCGACAAGGCGGGCAAAAAGGCCGACTCCAGCATCGATGTCACCTTCGTTGCCACGCGGCCGGCGGCGGGCGACGCAGCGACCTATACCGTGCCCTATTTCGTTGCGGTGACACAGGCCACCCGCATCGTCACGCGCAGCACCCGCTCTGTGACATTCTCTTTTGCGGCCGGTGAAAAGACCGCGACCGCCCAGGAACATGTCGGCTCGATCGACCTGGTGACGGACGGCGACAGCAAGCCTTACGACTATCAAATTCTTGTCGGTTTCCAACTCACCAAAGAGCAGTACGAGTACAACAAGACGATTGGAATCTTTCAGCAATGAGTTCGCTGAGTGCCGAGCTGACAGCGATCGCGGGTGCCGCGTTCGCGGCTGAGGGGCTTTCGCCCGAGCTTGGTGTGGTTCAGATTTCGGATCGTCCCGACCTTGCCCAGTTCCAATGCAACGGCGCGCTGCCGGCAGCGAAGGTGGCGAAGCAGAACCCGCGCGCGATCGCCGAAAAGATTGCGGCGCGCCTGAAGGTCAATCCAATCTTCTCCAAGGTGGAGATCGCGGGGCCGGGTTTCATCAATCTCGACGTGACCGATGATGCCGCTGCCGCGCGCGTGATCGCGATGTCGAAAGACGCGCGTCTTGGCGCGCCGGAAACGGGCAAGGGCAAATCCGTCGTCATCGATTTCGGCGGCGCGAATGTCGCCAAGCCGATGCATGTCGGACATCTGCGTTCCTCGGTAATCGGCGACTCCCTGCAGCGGCTGTTCCGTGCCAACGGATGGACTGTAACCAGTGATGTGCATCTGGGCGATTGGGGTCTGCAGATGGGACAGCTCATCTCCGAGATCGAACATCGCGGTATTGCGCCGATCTATTTCGATGCGAATTTCAAAGGGCCATATCCCGCGCAATCGCCCGTGACGATGGACGATCTGGAAGAGATCTATCCGGCGGCTTCCGCGGCCTGCAAAGCCGACCCGGCGCGGCTGGAAGAAGCGCGCAAGGCCACGGCGGAATTGCAAAACGGTCGCCCGGGGTATCGCGCGTTGTGGGAGCATTTCTTTGCCGTCTCGCGTGTCGGTCTCGAACGCGAATGGGGCAGCCTCGGAATCCATTTCGATCTGTGGAAAGGCGAGGCGAGCGTTGAGCCGCTGATCCAGCCAATGATCGCGGACTTGAAGGCCCGGCATATCACCGAAGAAAGCGAAGGTGCGCTTGTCATCCCGGTGGCGCGGCCGGACGACAAGAAAGAAATGCCGCCGCTCATCTTGGTGAAGTCCGATGGCGCGGTGCTCTACGGCACCACCGATTTGGCGACCATTGTGGATCGTGTGAAATCCCAAAACCCGGACCTCGTTCTTTATATCGTCGATCAGCGCCAGCATCTGCATTTCGAGCAAGTCTACCGCGCAGCCGAAAAGGCCGGGTTGAACGGCAAAGCCAAGCTGGAGCATGATGGCTTCGGTACCATGAACGGGCCGGATGGCAAGCCGTTCAAGACGCGCGCCGGCGGCGTGATGAAGCTTTTCGATCTCATCGCGATGGTCACAGAAGAAGCGGACAAGAGGCTCGCGGAAGCGGGTCTCGCA
>Ga0207657_10000539_pt1 | contig 40381 bp, 38 predicted proteins | sample KBSC33metaG_FD_184316 | JGI IMG/M metagenome (GOLD analysis project Ga0207657, IMG submission 184316) | Corn rhizosphere microbial communities from Kellogg Biological Station, Michigan, USA - KBS C3-3 metaG (SPAdes) (version 2) | ecosystem: Host-associated > Plants > Roots > Rhizosphere > Soil ... | reverse complement strand
GCTCGAGGCGAGCCCGCGTGGCTGCAGCGGCGGCGCACCGCGCGAGCGCACGCCTTCACGCCCGAGCCAGCGGAGCAGCGCCGCCGTCCGCCGCACCTGGTCGTCGATCGTGAACGACGTCCTTGCCCGTTCGCGCGCCGCCTGGCCGAAGCGGTGCATCGTGTTTCGATCCTGCAGCAGCGCGATCGCCCGCTCGGCCATCGCCGCCTCGTCCCCGGCGGGCACCAGCCATCCGGTGGTGCCGCACACGACGAGCTCGGGAACGCCGCCAACCGCGGTCGCGACAACCGGCAGCGCGCAGGACATCGCTTCGAGCACCGCGAGCGGTGTCCCTTCGTGCCATGACGTCAGCAGCATGAGGTCGAGCGCAGCGTAGCGCGCCGGCATGTCGCCGCACTCGCCGGCGAAAGTCACGACATGATCGATGCGAAGCTTTGCTGCAAGCGATTCGAGCTCGGCGCGAAGCGGGCCGTCACCGACGACGACGAATCGCGCGTGCGGCAGCCGCGCGTGCACGAGCGCCGCCGAATGCAGGAAGAGCGCCGGATTTTTTTCGGGCGACAGGCGCCCGACGTAGCCCACCAGCGGGGGAGCGCCGGGAACGGCGGTGGCGACACGGGGACGCGGAACGAAGCGCTCGCTGTCGACACCATTGCGAATGAGCGTCAGTCGCGACGCTGCCACGCCCACGCTCTGCGCGTGCACGCGTGCGGCCTCGCTGACGACGCACAGATGCGTGCGGGCGAGGCGGTGCACTTCGAGATCCTGCATCGACAGGTGCATCGCATGAATCGTGGCGAGCACCGGCGTGTGCGTGATCCTGCCGGCGAGCGCGCCCACGGCGTGCGCAGCCGGCATGTGCGCATGGACGACACCGACGTCGTGCTCGCGCACCAGGGCCACGGCGAACTGGATCGCGTGCCAGCGCAGCCTGTCGCCCATCGGTGCAACATGGACGGGTACGCCGCAGTCGCGCAACGCGGCGGTGAAATGGCTTTCGAACGGGCACAACGCCGTCAGCCGGATACCCTTCGCCGGGAGGCGCTGCGCAAGGCGCAGCACCGCCGACTCCATGCCGCCGACGATCGCGTTGCCGGTGATCGTCAGCACGCGAAGCGGCGGATGCTCATCGTGGGCGGGCTGCATCGCCACTCGTGAGCGCGCCCGATTTCGCGCGGAGCTTCGTCGCCGGAACGAGCGTGCGACGAAAGTAGTCGATGGTGCGCGCAAGCCCCTCGTCGATGCCGACCCGCGGCGTCCAGCCGAGCAGCCGCGTCGCGAGTGCGATGTCGGGCTTGCGCTGGCGCGGATCGTCGCACGCGGCCGGCATGAAGACGATGGGCGAGGCCGAGCGAGCGAGCTTGCGCACGCGCTCGGCGAGCTCGAGGACCGTGAATTCGCGCGGATTGCCGATGTTGACGGGACCGGCGCACGGCTCGGGCGCATCCATCAGACGCAGCAGCGCGTCGACCGTGTCGCTCACGAAGCAGAACGAGCGCGTCTGCCAGCCGTCGCCCTGGATCGTCAGCGGCTCGCCGCGCAGCGCCGCGACGATGAAATTCGACACGACGCGCCCGTCCGCCGGCTGCATGCGCGGCCCGTAGGTGTTGAAGATGCGCGCGATGCGCGTGACCACGCCGTGCTGGCGGCGGTAATCGGCAAAAAGCGTTTCGGCGCAGCGCTTGCCTTCGTCGTAGCAGGCCCGCGGCCCGATCGGATTCACGTGTCCCCAGTACTCCTCGGTCTGCGGATGCTGTGCCGGATCGCCGTAGACCTCGCTCGTCGACGCCTGCAGGATCGGTGCGCGCAGGCGCTTCGCGAGGCCGAGCAGGTTGATCGCGCCGTGCACGCTCGTCTTCGTCGTTTGCACCGGATCGGCCTGGTAGTGCCGCGGCGACGCGGGACACGCGAGGTTGAAGATGCGGTCGACTTCGACATAGAGCGGAAACGTGATGTCGTGGCGCAGCAGCTCGAAGCGCGGGTGCGCCAGCAGCGACGCGACGTTGGCGCGCGTGCCGGTGTAGAAATTGTCGACGCACAGCACGTCATGTCCGGCATCGAGCAAACGCTCGCACAGGTGCGAGCCGAGGAATCCGGCGCCACCGGTCACAAGCACGCGCAACGGCTGACTTGGTTCGGTTCTCATCGGTGGGTCCCGGTCAAGTAATCGATCCCGCTCACGTCACGTGCCTGAACGCGGCGTCCCAATCGGCGGCGAAGCGTCCGATCGCGAAGCGCTCGCGCGCGTACGCGCGGGCCCGGCGGCCGAGCTCCTGCGCGCGTCCTCGATCGCGGATCAGCTCGTGGCCGGCATCGACCAGGCGCGCGAGCTCGGTGTCGACGTAGCCGCCGCCGCTGTCCGCGATCACGCGCGGCAGCTCGGTCGTTGCAAGGCCGATCACCGGCAGCCCGATCGCCATCGCCTCGCACAGCGCGAGTGCGAGGCTCGTGTAGCGCACCGGATGCGCGAAGAAGCGGTAGCGTGCGATAGCCGGCAGCAGCTCGGCGTAGGGCAATTCGCACCCGCCGCCGCTGGCAGCGGCGTCCATGCCGAAAAGATCGAGCGGCACGTCGCGCCGCCACGCGGCGAACACGTCGGCCCCCAGACGCCTGCCGCGCCGCTCGAGGTGATTGATGACGGCAACGCCGCGCGCCAGCTCGCCGCTCCATTCGACGTCGTCAGGCACGCGCACGCCGTGCTCGACCACGCGGACCGGGACGCGGCCGCAATCCCACATCAGCGCGTTGTAGTGCGTCACGTGCACGATCAGCACGGCGGGATCGTCGACCGGATGCACGGTGTTCGTCGGATGCGCGAGCGGCGGATCGTGCTCGAGATAGATGCGCGGGAGCGCCCGCTGCGCAGCGCTCAGGATGTCATGCTGATCCTTTTCGTAGTGCAAACGCGACTGGAAGAGCACGCAGTCGAACGCCTGGTCGCGCACCGATGCGACCGGACAGTCGTGCACGTTGTCGCCCCACGGCAGCGTTCCGGCGCGCCCGGCATACCCGGGCGGATGACCGGGCTTCGACAACACGAAGAATTCGTGCGGTGCGTGCGTCAGGTAGTAAAGGTAGTTGCCGTGAACCTGCCAGGTCAGGATGCGCAGGCGCTTTCGCATGATCGCTTCGTCCGCGGCCGGCTCATCCGCCTTGCGGCGGCGATCGGACTTCGACGAGGCTCGCCGGGCGCAACGGCACCGCAAAGCGCAGCGGCTCGGCGGCCTTGCGCTGCGCAAGCCGCGCGCCGATGCGCGCAATGACGCGCTCGGGGGTGAGCTTGTGCGCGCACGGGTGGCCGATCGGGCAGTGCACGTGCGCACATGGCCGGCACGCGACCGGGTGATGGAGCACTTCATGCAGCGCGTGGTCGAGCGGCGCGAAGCGATGCGGATCGGCCCCGCAACAGACGATGACGCTCGGCACGCGAAGCGCAGCGGCAACATGCGAAACGCCGGTGTCGTTCGCCACGAGCAGGCGTGCGTGGCGAAGGAGTGCCGCGAATGCGCCGAGCCCGGTCTGGCCCGCGAGATCGACAACGGTCCCGGACGGCAGCGTGCGCGCGATGCGCCGCGTGATCAGCGCCTCCTCGCTGCTGCCGGTGAGCACCACCCGGAAGCCCCGGTGCACCACATCCTGTGCGACGGCGGCGAAATGATCCCAGGGCCAGCGCCGCGTGTAGAGCCGCGCGCCGGGATGGATGCAGACGAAATGGCGCGGCTTCAGCCGATGACGCGCGAGCAGCGCCTCGCCCTGCAGCGTTTCCTCGTGGTCGAGCGGGAATTCGAGCCGGTCGCCGTCGCGCGGGAGCCCGAGGAAATCGGTGAGCGCGATGCAGCGGTGGATCTCGGTGCCGCTTTCCGGCCACGGCAGGAAGCGCAGCGGATCGGGACACGCGCCTCCCGGTGGGCAGAACCCCGCCATCAACCGGGCGCCGAAGGCCCCGACGAGCGAATTGGTGAGGTCGCCGCGGCCGTGCATCTGGATGGCGAGGTCGTAGCGTGACGCCTGCGCGTCGGCAAGGAAGCGCGGCAGCGCCGCGATGTCGGGCTCGCGCTCGGGCAACCCGGGAAAGCCCGGAAATTCGACGAAGCGATCGACGAGCCGCGCGAAGCGCTGCACGAATTCGCCAGCCCACGGCAGGCCGATCAGCGTGATCTCGGCCTGCGGGAAGCCGTTTCGCACGGCGCGCAGCGCCGGCACGGCGCACAGCAGATCGCCGAGCTGCAGCGCACGGAACACGGCCACCTTTCGCGGCGGATCACGGCGGGGGGCGAGTTCGACCACGCTCATTGGGTGCGCACCTAGAAAGTGCCGCGGTACAGCGAACAGGAACGGCAGATCGGCGACGGCTCGTCGCTCGCCAGCTGCTCGCGGAAGCGCTCGTAGGCGGCGCCGCCCCAGACATTCGCCACACCCTGCGTGAGCATGTTCCCGAAATTGATGCGGTCGGGCGTGCTCACCATGCAGCAGGGCATCGAATCGCCGCGATAGCTCACGTACGCGCCGCGCCAGGGCCAGTCGCAGCGAGGCGACGGCGTCGATGTCGACCGTTCCTCGAGCGGCGGCAGCCGCAGATCGACGTTGCACTCCCCGGCGGCGGCGCGTGCTTCGGCGAATGCGTCCACGAGCATGGTGCGCGGAACGCCGTCGAGCGCCTGCGCGTGAATGAACTCGCGCATCGGCCGGTACTCGCCGGGGAGCGAGTGCTCCTCGAAGTCGTGACAAAGGTACTGCACGAAGAGCTCGCCGATGCCTTCGGCGCTGACGAGTCGCACCAGTGCGGGCAGCTCATGCAGATTCTGGCGCATCAGGACCGTCACGACGCGCACGTGCAGCGGGGATCGGCGCGCGCGCCGCGCCGCCATCACGCGGCGCAGGTTGCGAAGGACCTTCGAGAAATGCGCACCGCGACGAATGCGCTCGTAGAGCTCGGGCGTCGCCGCGTCGAGGCTCACGTGCAGCGTCGCCAGTCCGCTGTCGACGCACTGGCGCGCGCGCCGCTCGGACCACAGCGTGAGGTTGCTGTTCGTCGATACGCGAATGCCTCGCGCGCTCGCCCAGGCGACCATCTCGAAGAAGCGCGGATGCATCGTCGGCTCGCCGAGGCCCTGCAGCTGCAGCTCGTCGATGTCGCCGAACTCCTCGACGAGCCGCGTGAAGTCGTCGAAGGCAAGGAAGGCGAGCGGACCATGCGGGGGTCCGTCCTTGCGGAACTGGATCGCGCACATCTGGCAGCGCAGGTTGCACTGGCCTACCGGCTCGATCTGCACGAAGCGCGGCAGCGGCGGCGCGCGCGGCCGCGAAACGACCGGCGCGAGCGCGGCGTCGAGCGGCGGCGTCATGAGGCGGCCCCGGCCATCACACGAACGGAACGCGAAAGCGCAGCGCGCCCCGCGTTCGCCAGTACACCGAAACCCACGGGATCAGGAGCGACGTGACGATCATCTCGGCGACATGCCTCGGCGCATGGCTCGTGTCGGCAAGCCGGCGTGAAGCGAACCCGGCGCTGATGCCGAGCCACGCAACGCAGCAAGCGAGCGCGAGCATGCGGAAGCCGGCAACGCCGTTGACGAGCGCGCACAGCCCCGCCACCACCGCTCCGTAGTACTCCCACGGCGGCCGCGCGCGGACGTACCGGCGGTAGCCGTCGGGAAATTTCTTGTACAGCAGCGCGTCGAACATCACCTTGCGCTGCTGTGCGAGGCTCACGCCCCAGCGCGCGGGGCGCACCGGGTGCACGACGCGCGCGGCATGCGACGCGCGCACGATCGCGCCACTTGCGCGAAGGCGGAAGCAGAGGTCGGTGTCCTCCCGCCATGCGTAGCGGAAGCGCTCGTCGAAGCCGCCGACGGCGCAAAGCAGGTCGCGCCGCACGAAGCAGTTCGCCGTGACGAAGCCGGCATTCGACAGGCCCGCGGCATCGCGCTCGTAGTCGGTCGGCACCGCGGGAAGCGGCACTTCGACGGCACCGGCGACCGCGTCGGCACCGTGGCGTATCGCGTCGAGCCCCGATTCGAGCCAGTTCGCGTGCGCCACCGTGTCGTCGTCGGTGAATGCGATCACGCCGCCGCGCGCCGCGAGGATGCCGCAGTTGCGGGCCGCGGCGGGTCCGCGATTCGACGGAAGCCACAGGAAGCGCAGCGTCGGTGCGCGGCGCAGCCGCCGGCGCGTCGACAGCTCGGCCATCACGTACTCGCGCGTGGCGCGCGACGATCCATCGTCGACGATGACGATCTCGAAGCGCGCGGCGGCAAGCGTCTGCGCGAGCAGCGCGTCGACGCAGCGGAGCAGCAGGTCGCGCCGCTCGTAGGTGGCGATGACGACGGTGACCTCGGGATTCACTGCGCGTCCTTTTCGATGACGTAGCGGCCGATGGCGAGCACGTCGAGCGGCGACGTGAAGAAGCATTCGAGCGCGTCGCGCGGCGTGCACACGATGGGCTTGCCGCGCGTGTTGAACGACGTGTTGATCACGACGGGAACGCCGGTGCGCCGGGCGAATTGCTCGATCAGCGCGTGGTACAGCGGATTGGATGCTTGCGACACCGTCTGCACGCGCGCGGTGCCGTCGGCGTGGCACGCGGCGGGAATGCGCGCGCGCTGCTGCGGCGGAACGCGATGCACGAACAGCATGAACGGCGACTGCGCGCAGTTCTCGAACCAGTCGCCTGCCGCTTCCTCGAGCACGGCGGGCGCCACCGGGCGGAAATCCTCGCGGTCCTTGAGCTCGTTGAGGCGCGCTTGCATCGAGGCATGCAAAGGCGAGGCGAGGATCGAGCGCGCGCCGAGCGCGCGCGGCCCGAATTCCATCCGGCCCTGGAACCAGCCGACGATGCGATCCTGCGCAAGGCGCGCCGCAATCGTCCCGGGCAGGTCCGCCGGCACATCGTAGCGTGCATGCGCATGGCGCAGCGCGGCTTCGATTTCGCCATCCGAATATCCGGGACCGAGGTAGGCGTGCTCCATGCGGAACCCGCGCTTCGCGGCATCGCCGCCGCGCGCTTCGCGATCGATCCACAGCGCCGCGCCGAGGGCGGTGCCGGCGTCGCCTGCGGCCGGCTGCACCCAGATGCGGTCGAATACCCCGGCATCGCGCAGGAATGCATTCATCACGCAGTTGAGTGCCACGCCGCCCGCCATGGCGAGGTTCGGCAGCCGCGTGGCGGCGCGCAGCCACCGCGCGATCTCGAGCGCCGTTTCCTCGAGCACCCGCTGAGTTGCGTGCGCGACATCGGCGTGCACCGGGAGGAACGGCTCGCCGGGCGCGCGGGGCGGGCAGAAGTGCGCGAACGGCGGCGCATCGACGATGTAGCGGCCGTCGCCTTGCCAGCGCACGTGCTTGCGCAGCGCGTCGACGAAGCGCGGCGTGCCGAACGACGCGAGCGCCATCACCTTGTATTCGTCCGAAGAATGCAGGAAGCCGAGATGGCGCGTGACGTCCTCGTACAGGAGGCCGAGCGAGTGCGGCAGCGCCACCTCCGACAGCCGCGTGTAGCGCCCGTCGCGGAAGGCGCCGTATTGCGTCGACGTGTTCTCGCCGCGCCCGTCGAGTGTCAGCACCGCGCACTCGTCGAAGGGCGCGGCCAGAAACGCGCTCGCCTGATGTGCAAGATGATGCGCGACGTAATGCCACTGCCAGCGCGGTGCGCTCGCGCCCGAGCGCAGCCGCCGCTGCAGGTGGTGCGGTGCGCCGCCGGACAGCTGGCGCGGCGCGTTCACGACATACGACAGGAACAGCGGGTCCCAGGGCGCGCGACCGGCGGGCACGCGGATGGCGCTCGGCTCGAGCGGCAGCGTGATCTGCGACGGCATTCCGCTGCCGTTGACGAAGAGTCCGGGCTCGAACGAATAGGCAACGTGATCGACCGCGTCGATGTCGACGCCCGCCTCGGCAAGGCAGTAGTCGATCGCGTGGTACGGCAACTCCCAGGCGGAAAACGGGACCGGACGCTTGCCGTGCTTGATCTGCGTGAACCGCTCTTCCTCGGCCGCCGCGACGACGCTGCCGTCCTCGACGAGGCATGCGGCCGAGTCGTGGAAGGCGGCGTTGATTCCGAGCGTTCGCATCGCCAGCCTTCAGGCACCTGCGCCGGCGCCGGCGAACGCGCGCAGGCGCGGCACCGCGCGCAGCGGTACATCGGGAAGCAGCGCGTCGACGGCGGCGACGATTTCGCCGGGTGCGACGTCCGCGAGGCAGCGGTGATGTCCCTGCGGGCACACGCTCTTCAGGCAGTACTTGCAATCGACGTCGTGCGACAGCACGCGATGCGCGACGCCCCACGGCGTGTGCTGCGGATTGGTGAGCGCGTACAGGTCGACGACCGGCGTGCCGACCGCGGCGGCGAGGTGCGCCGGCGCCGAGTTGTTGCAGACCACGAGCTCTGCAGCCTCCAGCAGTGCCGCGAGTTCCGCGAGGTCGAGGACGCCGGTCAGCAAGACGACGTCTTTCACGCTTGCGGCAATCCGGTGCGCGCAGTCGCGATCTTCGTCTGCACCGGCGATCGCGATCTGCCAGCGTCCGCGCTTCTGCAGGCGTCCGACGGCATCGGCAAGCCTGTCATGCGGATACCGGCGCGATGCCGCCGTGGCGCCCGGATGAACGATCAGCCACGCCCGGTCGGATTCCATCCCGGCGGCGGCAGCGCGGGCGAGCATGCTGCGCCGCGCGTCGTCGCGCACCGGAAACGCGAGACGCGTGTCGCGAACGCGCGTGCCGAGGCTTTGCACGAGATCGATCTGGCGCTGCACCTCGTGGCGCACACCGGCGTACGCGTCGCGGTCGGGATCGGCGCGCCAGTGCGTCAGCAACGCGTAGGGGTTCTCGCGGCTGTACGCGGCACGGCACGGGATGCCGGCAAGATGCAGCAGCGTTGCCGACGGCAGTGCGCTTTGCGTGAACACGGTGAAGACGATCGCGGCGTCGAACGCCCGCTCGCGCAGCTGCTCGACGAGGGATTGCGTGGCGGTCGGCGGAACCGGCGACGTCTCCGCGGGCTTCATCCACGGCGCCGTGAACATGATCACATCGTCGACGAACGGAAGCTCACGCGCCGCGATCGCGCCGGCCGGCGATGTCAGCAGCGTCAACGAACGGCGCGGGTGTTCCTCCTTCAGCGCGCGCAGCGCCGGCGTCGTCATCAGCAGGTCGCCGATGCCATCGAGACGCACGGCGAGGATCGAGCGTGCGCGGCGCCAGCGAAGGTCCATGGCGATCACGCCGGCGCCGCGCGCGGCCGCGCAAGCGCCTCGTCGCGCGTGCCGTCGAGAATGATCGCCGCGGCATCCGCGAGCTGGTAGACGATCGCGTTGGGTGTACGCAGGCGTCCGGTGCGCCAGCGTGTTTCGTTGCCCCGGTCGACGAGAACCGTGCGGCAGCCCGCGCGATTGCCGGCCTCGATATCGTCGAGGATGTCGCCGATCATCCACGAGCGCTCGAGGTCCACGCCATGGGTGGTGGCCGCATCGAGCAGCAATCCCGGACGCGGCTTGCGGCAGGTGCACGCGACGGCGGCACGCACGCCGGCTGGCGGATGCGGACACCAGCAATAGGCGGTGAACATGACGCCAAAGGGTGCGAGCAATTCGTCGAGGCGTGCCTCGACCGTGCGCAACGCTGTCAGCGGGAAGCGCCGGAGCGCCACGCCCGGCTGGTTCGAGACGACGAAAAGCAGGAAGCCTGCATCCTGCAGCGCACGCAGCGCGTCGCCGGCACCGGGGATGAGATCCATGCGCGCGGGATCGACGTTGTAAGGCACGTCGTGCACGAGCGTGCCGTCCTTGTCGATGAAGACGGCCGCCGCATCGCGCACGTCGGCCCCGGATCGCATTTCCCACGCTTGCGGCCGTTGCAATGCGCCGTTCATGGCCACGACGATTCCTCCACGGGAAGGACGGTGATTTCCGCGACGACCGACTCGCGCGGCTGGGAAAGCGCGAAGCGCACGGCGCGCGCGACGTCGCGCGGATCCTGCAGCTTCGCCGGGTCGAGGTCGGGGAATCGCTCGAGCAGGAACGGCGTACGCATTCCGCCGGCGATCACGGCGGTGACGCGTACCTTGTGCGCGCGAAATTCGGCGTGCATCGCGTACGACAATCCGAGCAATCCCCATTTGCTTGCGTGGTACGCGCTCGCATTCGGCCAGCCGCGCTTCGCCGCGGTGGACGCGACGTTGACGATGTCGCCGCGGCTTTCGCGCAGCAGCGGCAGCGCGAACTTCGACAGCAGGAACGGCCCGCGCAGATTGGTGCGGATGATCGCGTCCCAATCGTCGACCTCCATCTCGTCGACGCCGATCGTGCGATCGATTCCCGCGTTGTTGACCACGACGTCGAGGCGGCCGAAGCGCTTCCTCGCCTCGTCGATGAAACCCCGGACGTCGTCGGGGTCGCCGACGTCGCCGCGCAACGCGTACGCGCGCCGGCCTTCCCGGGTGAGTGCCGCCGCCACGCTTTCGGCGCGCTCGCTGCGATCGGCGACGAATACGTGGGCACCGGCCTGTGCGAGCTCGCTGCAGATCGCAGCCCCCAGTCCCTGGCCGCCGCCGGTGACGACGACGACCTTCTGCGTGAGATCGGTATCCAAGCGGTCCTTTTAGCGTGTGCCTTGCGCAAGGGCGGGGCGCGACAACGAAGCGGCCGTCGCCACCTCGGCGTAGAGGTCGGCGAGCGAACGTGAAACCTGCTCCCACGTGAAGCGTTCCCACGCGCGCCGCCGCGCGCGCTTGCCGAGCAGGCGCGGGATCGACGGATCGCTGAACACGTGCGCGAGCCGGCGTGCGAGGGCATCGGCGTTGCGCGCTTCGACGAGGAAGCCGGTGCGGCCATCCTCGACGGAGTACTGGACGCCGCCGACGCGCGCGCCGATGACCGGAACGCCGCACGCCATCGCCTCGACCGGCGTGATGCCGAACGGCTCGTACCACGGCATCGTGACGAACACGTCCGACGCGCTGTAGAAATAGCGCAGCTCGCTGCGCGGACGCTGGCCGACGAACTGCACGTCGGCGGCAACGCCTTCGTCCTGCGCGATCCGCTGCAGCCTTCCGATCTCGGGCGTGCGCACCGGATCGGGTGTCGTCGATTCACCGCCGACGATCAGCAGCAGCGGGTTCAACCGGTAGCGGCGCTCGAGCACCCCGAGCGCGTGGATCACCGTGTCGACGCCCTTGCGCGGAACCATCCGCCCGAGCTGCAGCACGATCGGGCGCTCGGCGGGCAGCCCGAGATGTACGCGCGCCTCGGCACGTGTCACCGGCTGCAGCTCATCGGGATCGAAGCCGCAGGGGATCATGCGCATCCGCGAAGCCGGCGTGCGGTAGTGGTGCTGCAAGTCCATTTCATCCTGCGGACATTCGGCAACGACCGCGTCGGCACCATCGATCACCATCTGCTCGAGGATGCAGCGCTGCGGCGGAAACTCGTCGTGCGGCTGGTGCAGCAGCCGCACGCGGCCGAGCGCGTGGAACGTGACGACGTACGGAATGCCGAGCGCCTGCTTCAACCGCCGTGCGACGAGGCCCGACATGAAGAAGTGCGCGTGGCACACCGCGTACGGCTCCCCGCGCTCGCGCGCCGCCTTCGCATGGTCGACGACGATGCGCGCGAACTGCGCCATGTAGGGCAGCAGCGATTCCTTGCGCACGAACGACGCGGGGCCGGCGCGCACGTGCACGACCCGAATGCCGGGCATCCATTCGACGATGTCGGGCAGCGACTCGCAATCCCTGCGAGTGAAGATGTCGACTGCGTAGCCGAGCGCGGCAAGATGCCGGGCGGTATGCGCCACGTAGATATTCTGTCCGCCCGCATCGACGCCGCCGATCGTGGCGAGCGGCGACGCATGCTCACTGATCATCGCTATGTAGGCTGTCACCGGGTCGCATTCATGGTCGTTGCACGGGGCGGCAAGCGCATAGATCGATCGCGTTTGCGCACGCTCGTTTCTGCAAGCGGCGTGCCGCTGCGCTTGAGCGCCATTTCAAGATGGAGGCGGCTGCGAGAACCGCGCGCCGCGCACGCCCGGGGATGGCAATTCTTACCGGCAACCAGTGAACGACTGCAAACGCCGTACGCCGTTGCCGGCGCACATCGTGCGCTCAGGCGTCTGCGGGAATGTGCAGCAGGATGCCCGGCGTGCCGTCGCCCGCGTCGTGCAGGACGACGTCGCCGCCTTGCGCCTCGACGATGAGACGTGCGGCGATCGCGCCGGAGTAGTCCGATTCCGCCGTGCAGGACAGCCGGAACAGCGCGGTGGCAAGCGTGGGCGGCAGGACCGGCCGCGACGTGGTGATCGCGACCGATGCCGCACGCGTCGGTTCGCCGGGCGTCACGCGCCATGCGACGCGTCCACCGGCCGGCGTGAACTCGAGCACGCAGATTGCAAACGACAGCAGCGCGAGGCGAACGAGTTGCGGATCACCGGTCGCCAGGACGGGCTGCGCGGGCACATCGAGCTCGAGGCTCACCTCGCGCATGGTCGCGCCGTGGCGCAGCACGCGCGCGCAGTCGGCCGACGTCGCGGCGAGATCGATCGGCTCGTGCGATGGCTCGTGGTGCACGGTCAACGCGTGGATCTCGTCGATGCACGAGGCGAGCCGCGCGGCTTCCTTCTGCAGCACGTCGATGTAGCGCGTGCGTCGCGCGGCCGCCGCCGGCGTCGCTGCAAAGACGTCGCCACGCGCGACACCCGTCGACAGCAGCGCCAGCGTCAGGTTGAAGTTGTTGAGCGGGCCCTTTGCCGCATGCACGAGCCCGGTCAGCACGTGCCGGTTCGCCTGCGCCTCGCTCGCCAGCAACAGTGCGCGATCGGTGGCGAGAACGCGCGCCCGGTCGCGCACGAGCACCGCGCGATGCATCGAGCCGGCGTCGGCCATGCCGTGCATTTCGAAGCGGATGGCGCGCGGACCCGCCGGCGTCAGCAGATCGGCACGGCCGTGGTAAGCGTCGCCGTCGGGCAGCGTGTGAGGCCATCGCTCGACGCGCAACTGGTCCCGAAGATCGCTCCAACGGTCGCGCAGCGCCGCTTCGTCATCGACGCCGAACAGTTGGCAGGCGCCGGCGCTGGCGAAGGTCAGCGCGTCGTTCTCGTCGAGCACCAGCGTGCCGGCCTGCAGCAGGCGCGCGAGCAGCCGGCTGTCGGGCAGGCCCGAATCCTGCAACACGCTTCGAGCGTTCATCGAACCCCGTTCTCGCCGCGAAAGGCTGGATCCGCCGCCATGCGCACACTGCCGCGCTCGAACCTCAAGCTTCTCATCGTCGACGACGACCCCACTACGCGCGCGCTCCTCGCCGAGGCGCTCGAGACGCGCGGCGCCTGCGTGCGCGCCTCGGCTTCGGCGCGCGAGGCACAGCAGGCGCTTGTCCTGTGGCACCCCGACCTGATGATTTCAGATGTCGGCATGCCGCGCGAAAGCGGTTACGAGTTCATCAGGCGCGTGCGCCACCTGCCCGCCGAGGAAGGCGGAAGCACGCCCGCCATCGCGTGCACCGGCTATGCCCGCGCCGAGGACCGCGCACGTGCGATGGATGCGGGATTCGATGCCGTGGTCGCCAAGCCGGTCGACATTGACCTGCTCGTCAGCACGATCGCTCATGTGGCGGGCGTACGCGACCCGGGTGAGGCCGTGGACGCCGTGGGCGGCGGTTCGGCCGATGCATTGCCGCGAAGGTCGGCGCCCGATTCGTAGGCACGCAAGCGGTTGTACAGCGTCTTGACGCTGATCCCGAGAATCTCCGCAGCCGCTTCCTTCGTGTGCGTGTGCTGCACGGTCGCGAGAATCAACCGCTTTTCCACCGCGTCGATGCGATCGCCGACGCCCACCTGGAACGAGCGGCCGCTGAAATCGGCGGACAGCGTGGGCTCGGCGGCGAGCCCCACCTGCGTGATCCAGTCGCCGTCCGTCATGATGTAGGCGCGGTGCACGGCATTGGATAGCTCGCGCACATTCCCCGGCCAGTGGTAGCGCTTGAGCCGATCGATGGCGGCCGGCGTGAACGCCTTGTTCGTGTTGCTGCGCCGGTTCAGGTCGGCGAGAAAGTGCGCCGCGAGCAGCTCGATGTCGTCGCTGTGCTCGCGCAGCGGTGGAACGTACAGTGGGAACACCTGCAACCGGTAGAGCAGGTCCTTGCGCAGCTTTCCGGCGGCGACGGCGTCGTGCGGATTGCGATTGCTCGCCGCGAGCACGCGCACGTCGATCTCGATCAGCCGGTCGGACCCGACGCGGCTCACCGTCTGCGTTTCGAGCACGCGCAGCAGCTTCACCTGCAGATCCATCGGCATTTCGGTGATCTCGTCGAGAAACAGCGTGCCGCCGTGCGCGCGCTCGAAGTATCCGCGGTGCTGCCGGTTCGCGCCGGTGAAGCTTCCCTTCTCGTGGCCGAAGAGCTCGCTCTCGATGATCTGCGGCGAAATGGCGCCGCAGTTGACGGCGAGGAACGGACGCAGCCTGCGCCGGCTCACCTCGTGGATCGTCTGCGCAACCATCTCCTTGCCGGTACCGCTCTCGCCGGTGATGAACACGGTGGCGTTGGTCGGCGCAACGCGCGAGAGCTGGTCGTACAGCCGCTGCATTGGCGCCGACGCGCCGACGAGGCGGCCGAAGTGACCGAGCGAGCGCAACTCGGTGCGCAGGTCCTTGACCTCGGCCGACAGTTCGGGCGGGCGCGCGACGCGCGAGAGCACGCCGCGCAAGTGCGACAGGTTGATGGGCTTCAGCAGATAGTCGGTTGCGCCGTGGCGCATCGCCTCGATCGAGCTTTCGAGCGTGGCGTGACCGGTGATGACGACGACCTGCGTTTCGCTTTCGCGCGTCGTCGCGTCACGCAGCAGCTCGAGACCATTGCCATCGGGCAGGATCAGGTCGAGCAGGATCACGTCGGGCGACGTGGAAAGCAGATCGCGCGCACCTTGCAGCGAATCGGCGCATGCGGTTGTAAATCCATTTTCGGCGACGAGCTCCGCGAGCGCTTCCGCGGCATGCGTGTCGTCGTCGACGATCAGGGCGTGAGGCATTGCGAGTGACTGGCCGAAAACCGATGTCGGGAATACCGCGCAAGGAGCATACCGGTCGGCGGTAGAAGCCCATGTGCATGAATCTGCACGCTAAACGCTTTTGCGCCGCCGGTCGCTCCGAAGCGCGCGTAATTATTACCTGCCCCCGATGAAATTTGCGCGCCGAACGTGGGCGCTGAGCGCAATTTCGCGTTCGAATTGCCGTGTATCCGTTTGACGACAATGCTGATTTCACTCGTCATTTTTTGCGCCGCTCGCGTGCACGGCCGCCGTCCGCATGGCACCGAATCTGCTAAATCCTGCGGGGGACACCCCATTTCAACCCTCTGGAGATCGCAATGAAAAGCGCATTGGTCACACTGCTTTGCACCGGGCTCGTGCTCGGCATCGCGGGTTGCAATCGCGAATCGTCGACAACATCGACCACCACACCTCCCGTCGTGACGCCGTCGCCATCGACGTCGTCGTCGTCGAGCACCACACCGCCGAGCACGTCGCCGAGCGGATCGTCGTCGAGCTCGTCGTCCATGACGCCGGGTGCATCGTCGTCGAGCTCGGCCACGCCGCCTGCGTCTTCGGATACGAGCTCGTCGTCGTCCAGCGCGTCACCGTCGACCGGCGCATCGTCGTCGAGCTCGCCGAGCAGCAGCTCGACGTCGACGACACCGAACGACAACAACAAGGGCAAGTAGCGATCGTTCGCGGAGTTGACAGATTGCGACGCTCGCAAGATAGTGCGCGGGGACATGCATGACGCCCCCGGCCGCCGCGGCGGCCGCCGTCCCACGGGTTGTGTCGGAAGCATGCGCGCGCGACCCGTGGCGCTTGTCGTTCGAAACGGCAGGAGCGGCTCGACGGATGCATTTGCTCGACGTAACGATGCTTTATGCGCCGACCAGCGGCGGTGTGGTGCGCTATCTTCGCGCCAAGCACGCGTGGCTGCGTCGGCACACGTCCATCCGGCACTCGCTGCTGGTGCCGGGCGCGGCCGATGCGCGCGGCGCGAGCGGCGAGATCTTCCTGCGCACGCGCACTCTCGGCCGGCAAGGCCATCGCTGGCCCTTCGCTGCGCATCGCTGGTCGCGCCAGATCCGTGACCTCGCCCCCGACCTGATCGAGGTCGGCGACGCGGGGCCCGAAGGCTGGGCGGCGCTGCACGCGGCGCGCTCGCTCGACGTTCCGCTGGTCGCGTTCTGTCATAGCGACATCGCGCGGATGGCCACGCGCCGGCTCGGTGCACTGCCCGGCGCCGCCGTCCAGCTGTATGCACGCGAATTCTATCGGCGTTGCGATCTCGTGGTGGCACCCAGTGAATTCATGCGCGCGCAACTCAACGCATGGGGTGTCGAGCGCGTGGTTGCGCGTCCGCTGGGCGTCGACGTGGCCGCATTCTCGCCGCGCCATCGCGTACCCGGATTGCGCCGCGAGCTCGGACTGCCGGCTCGCGCGCGGCTTCTCGCGTATGCCGGCCGCTTCTCCACGGAAAAGAACCTGCCCGTGCTGCTCGATGCATTCCGCGCGCTCGGGCCGCACTACCATCTCGTGCTTGCCGGCCCGCAGACGAGCCTCGCGCTGCCGTCGAACGTGACGCTGCTGCCGTTCCTGCATTCGTCCCGCGAGCTCGCGCGCATTCTTGCGAGCGTCGACGGCCTCGTTCACGCCGGCGACCAGGAAACGTTCGGTCTCGTCGTGCTCGAGGCGATGGCTTGCGGACGCGGCGTCGTCGCGGCGAATGCGGGCGCATTACCCGAGATCGTCACGCCGGCCGACGGCGTCCTGGTGAAGCCCGGCGACGCGGCCGCGCTGGCCGAGGGCGTGCGCACATTCTATCGGCGCGATCCCGACCAGCTGGGCCGTGCCGCGCGCGTGCGCGCCGAGACCGAATACAGCTGGTCGACGGCCATGCGCGGCCTCCTCGGCCTTTATCGCGGGGCGATGGCGTCCGGGTCCGCACATGCGCCGCGATATGCCACCCCCTGACGCCAGGCCCCGCGCCGTCGCCATTGCGGTGCATGACGTATCGCCGGCGACGTGGCGCGAGTGCCGCGAGCTTCTCGCGATGGTCGACGACGCCGGGGCGGCGCGCGTCACGCTGCTCGTCGTTCCGCGCTATCACCACGGCGCCGGCGTGCCGGGCGACGCTGCATTCGTGCGTGCATTGGATGCGCGGCTCGCGCGTGGCGACGAGCTCGCGCTGCACGGCTATTTCCACGTCGACGACGCGCCGGCCCCGCGCACGCTGCCCGAATGGTTCGCGCGGCGCGTGCTTACCCGCAGCGAAGGCGAATTCGCAGCACTCGACACACGCGCAGCGGCGTGGCGCATCGGTCGCGGGGTCGCGCTTTTCGAGCGCCTCGGCTGGCCGCTCGCGGGCTTCGTGCCGCCGGCATGGCTGCTGAGCGACGGCGCGCGTCGCGCGATTGCGCATTGCGCGCATGGTTTCGACTATGTCACCGTGCGCAGCGGCATCTACCATTTGCCGGCATGGCGTTTCGAGCGCACCGCAAACCTCTGCTACAGCCCCGATACCGCGCTGCGTCGCGCCGTCTCGCGCGCCGTGATCGGGCATGAGCTGCGCCGGGCGAATGGCGTGCCGCTGTTGCGAATTTCACTGCATCCGCAGGACGTGCGCGGCGAGGGCGTGTTGCGCCACTGGCAAGGCCTCATCGCCGAGGCGCTCGCGGCGCGCACGGCGGTGACGAAGCGCGACTGGGTGCGCGGGTTCAGGGCGGCGGAGGCGCCGCCGGGATGGCGGAAGCAACCGCCACCCGTGACCGCGAACGATGCCGCACGCGCTTCACCGGTCCACGCAGCGTCCTGAGCAGCGCGAGCGTGCGCCGCTCGCCGGCGCGCAGGCCCGGAGCCCGCAACCGCGCACGCCGGGGCGGAAGGGCCTCACCGAGGTACGCTTCGATGACGCCGGGATGCACGTAACTCTTTCGGCACACCGCGAGCGTATTGCCGAGCGCGTGCGCCGCGGCGCGAAGCGCGCGGTTCACGGTCTTCGTGCGCTCGCTCGTGGAGGCGGGAAGTCCGAAGCGCGTGAGGAGCACCGTCGCGATCACCGTCGCGCCCCATGTCCGGAAATCCTTCGACGTGTAATCGGCGCCGGTGACCTGCTGCAGGTACTCGTTGATGTCGGTTGCGCATAGCGGCCGCGTCTCGCCGTTCTCGACATAGCGGAAAAGCTCGTAGCCTGGCAGGTCGAGGCAGCGGCGCACCACGCGTGCGAGACGCCGGTCGGCGAGCGATACATCGTGCTCCTTCCCCGATTTGCCGCGAAAGCGCAGGCGGATGTGGTCGCCGCGGATGCGCACGTGGCGCGTGCGAAGCGTCGTGAGTCCGAAGCTGCCGTTGTCGCGCCGGTAGCGCTCGTCGCCTACGCGAACATACGTGCGATCGAGGAGGCGGACCATCGCCGCCTGGAGCTTGCGTCGCGGCAGTCCCGGCTGCGCAAGGTCGCGTGCGACGGCCTCGCGGATCGCCGGAAGCGCCGCGCCGAATTCGGCGAGCCGATCGAACTTGTACTCGTCGCGCTGCGCGCGCCACTGCGCGTGATAGCGGTATTGCAGGCGCCCGCGCGCATCGCGTCCGGTGGCCTGCAGATGGCCCTGCGGGTCCTCGCAGATCCATACCGACGTCCATGCGGGCGGGATCGCGAGCGTGCGGATGCGTGCGAGCACATCCGACGATCGCAGCTTGCGTCCGTCGCTGTCGACGTAGCGAAAGGCCTCCGGCGTGCCTTCGCGCCGAAAGCCGCGGTCAGTCGGACGACTGTAGCGCAGTGACGCCTTTTTCAGCGTTGCGCGAAGCTCGGGATCGGGCGCGTCGGCCTTGGCGTTGCCACCATTGCTTCCGTTTCCGTTGCGAACCGGCTCGGTTGCGTGCGTGACCATGGGACTCACTATGACGCGTCTTCCGCAGGCGCGTTCCAATTGCACGCGTGTAGCACGCGTGTATGGCGCCGCGCCGGCGCTGCGGAGCACGCCGCAGCGCGGACGCACCGGCGACGGTCCGCAGCCGATCGCGCGTAACCATGCGGACGAAAGCATCGCGCGCGATCGACGCGCGCGATGCCTTGTTCGCCGGTTCGCTCTACGACCAGTACGGCCGAGCGTTGTAGAACGAGTGCACGTCCTCGGCCCAGCGCTGATCGGCCATCGTGGGCCAGTGATCCTTGTCGAATCCAGGTGCCTGCTCGAAGCGGTCCTTCGCGACGTTCATCCGGAAGCACTTGTTCTCGGTGTCGAGGCGAAGCGCGGACCAGGGGATCGCGAACAGCTTGTCGCCGATACCGAGCACACCGCCGACCGACATCACCGCATAGGCGACGCGCCCGGTGGGCACGTCGATCATGATGTCGGTGATCTCGCCCAGGTCCTCGCCGGCGTCGTTGCGCACCGAATCGCCCTGCAGCGTATCGGCGGCCATCACCTGCGGCCCGGGGCCGCCGCTGCGATCGGTCCAGTAATCGGCACCGGTGCGGTAGCGGCTGTCCACGTCGCCGACGTCCATCGGGTTCGTGATGCCTGACGTGCCTGTTCCTGTTCGGGTGGTTGCCATCGTCATTCCTTTCGTACGCCATAGCGCGGCGTGTAGCGTTTCGCCATTACGGCAGTGGGCCGAAGTTCCGACGACGCGCCGAGCTCGAAATGGGTCAATGCCGGCTCGCAGCGCGGCCACGTGCGGCCCTCGTCCGGGTTGCGATGCCGCGTTGCATCGCTTGCGTTCGACACGCGGAGCGTCGATGGTTCGATGTTGCTTGGCATGGCTTGTCCGATCGTCGAAAGCGACGGGCTCAGGATCGCAAGCGACATGCCATCGGTCTAATTGCCTACAAATCAACCCGGAAGCGGTACCGTCGCGTGCTGCAACGGTAGGAATTGCAGGTAAGTTCGACGCGCGGCTGGCTGGCTGCACGCTTCCTGCCGTCGCGCAGCATGTGTGCTCAACGCATGATCGCCGCCTTCATGGCACTCGCCGATGATGCGACCGTGGGCGCTTCGACCGGCGCCGGTTTGTCGGCAAGCAGATGGCCGAGGCTGCGCCGCAATCCCGGCCACAACTCGTGGTGCTTCTGCGCGAACGCAAACTGCGCCTCGAGAAATCCGAGCTTCGTGCCGCAGTCGAAGCGCTTTCCTTCGACGAGACAGGCGAACACGCGCTCGCGCTCCATCAGCGCGCGAACCGTTGCCGTGAGCATCGGGTCGCGCTCGTCTTTCATCGCATCCCACACCGCAGACGTGAAGACATAGCGTCCGCAAAGCGAGACCGGCCCGGATGCGGCACCGATCGGCGGCACCTTCACGAGCTCGCGCGCCGCACGCAGCGTGCTGGTATTGAGGTCGGCAGCGATCAGGCGGCCATCGTCGCCCGCCTCGCGCGCGCTGCGCTGCACGCCCGCTACGCTGACCTGCTGCTCGTCGTACACATCGAGCAGCTGCGCGAGGGCCGGCCGCGGCGCATCGATGAGGTCGTCGGGCAGGATCACCGCGAACGGTGCCTGGCCGATGAGGGAACGCGCGCTGCGCAGCGCGTCGGGCAACCCGGAGGCTTCGCGCTGGCGCACGTAGCTGAACGTCACGCCGTGCGGAACCGCCGATCGCAATTCACGCAGGGCGGCGTCGCTCTCGCGCGCCGCGAGCTCGTGCTCGAGCTCGTAGGCGCGGTCGAAATGGTCCTCGATCGCGCGCTTGTTGCGGCCCGTGACGAGGATGAACCGCGTGAGTCCCGCTGCCGCCGCCTCCTCGACGGCGTACTGGATCAGCGGCCGGTCGACGATCGGCAGCATCTCCTTCGGGCACGCCTTCGTTGCCGGCAGGAACGCGGTGCCGAATCCCGCTACGGGAAACACGACGTGCATGACGCGCTTGCGCGACGCGGGCGCGAGCGCACTGGAGCGGTTCGTTTCATTTTTCATCGGAGGTCCCGTGCGCTCGTGCAAATCAAAGGCAACACCCGGTTAGCAGCAACCGTGCCGAATCGAGATCTTCTTCGAGGTGCGCCTTCGCAACGGCGCGTCCCGAGACACCGCGCCGTGCAATCGCGCGCCGCGGCAGTCGCTCGCGAATGCAGGCGCCGTAATGCAAAGCAGCAATTGCCGGACGCGCCGGTAATTCTTACGGAGAAACAGGCGATTGGCGCATCGCACGCCGAGCGCTGCGCACATGGCGTTTGCTGCGACGAAGCCACGCGGGGCATGGACTTTGCAGAAGCCCCGAAGCCGAGTTGACCATGCCAGCGCCGATGAACACCGCAAGCCGAGCGCAACGCGCACCGCTGCTCCGCTCGTTCTGGATTGCGGGCTTCGACGGGACCGACCATCGGGATGGCCTCCGCCCCGGGCACGGTGCCGACGCCTACCGGCAACGCGTCGAGACGGATTACCGTCGCGTGCGCGAGGCGGGCGTCGAATGCGTTCGCGAGAGCATCGACTGGCGCCGCGCGGCGCGCGGCGCCGATTGGGATTTTGCGCCGGAGACGTTGCGCGCGCAATGTGCCCGCCGTGCCGGCGTGCAGGTGCTCTGGACGCTTTGCCATGCCGGATGGCCCGACGGCCTCGACATCGTGTCGCCCGGGTTCATCGAGTGCTTCCGGTCGTTCGGGAAGGCGGCGGCACGCGCACTCGCGCCGTACGCCGAGGCGGAGCCGCCCGTCTTTACACCGATCAACGAGATATCGTTCCTGAGCTACGCACTCGCGCACACGAGCCTGCTCGGCCCGCAGCGCGCGGATCTTCGTCATCGCTGCCGCGAGGTCGAGCAGCGGCTCGTGCGTGCGGCACTCGCAGCCTGCGACGCGATTCTCGAAGTCGATTCGCGCGCGCGCTTCGTGCACCGCGAGCCGGCGATGAACCACGACGCGGCGCACGCCGACGGCGCTATTGCGGGCGAAATCCAATGGCGTGTCTTCGACATGCTCGCGGGTCGTCTCGAGCCGCAGCTCGGCGGGCATCCGCGCTATGTCGATGCGATCGATGTGCACTGGCACCGCACGAGCCAGTGGCGCTCGGCATCGGCCGACGGCACACCGCGCGGGATGTCGCGGGCGGCGTTCGCCTCGCTCGCACGGCTCCTCGCGGACGTGCATGCGCGCTACCGCTGCCCCGTGCTCGCGTCGGAAACCAACCGCATCGCTGCCGGGCGCACCGAGTGGCTGCACGCATTCGGTGAAGCCATTGGCGAGGCGCTCGAGCACGGCGTCCCGGTGACGGGCGCCTGCCTTTGCCGCATCGTCGAGCGGCCAGCGTGGGAAGACCCGCGGTACTGGCGCGGCCGGCGCCTCTGGGACGCTCTCCTCGATGCGGGCGACACGCTTCCGCTCACGGCCAATTCCGCCTACGACCAGGCGCTGCGCGACGTGAAAGCGCGCATCGATCCGCTCGTCGACCCTTCGCACCACAGGCCTACATCATGAACGAACTCGTCGTGTTCTCGCATCTGCGGTGGGACTTTGTCTATCAGCGTCCGCAGCAGATCCTGTCGCGGCTTGCGCGCACCTGGCGCGTGCTCTTCGTCGAGGAGCCCCTGTACTCGGCCGGCGATCCGCACGCGGAGTTCGCGGTCCCTGCACCGAACGTGACCGTGCTCACGCCGCACACGCCACTCACTGCGCCGGGCTTCCACGACGACCAGATTCCGCTACTGCAGAAACTGGTCGGGCAGGCGCTCGCACGTGAGCGATTCTGCGATTACGGCGCGTGGCTCTACACGCCGATGGCACTGCCGCTGCTGACGAAGCTCGCACCGCGCATCGTCGTTTACGACTGCATGGACGACCTCACGGCATTCAAGGGAGCGCCACGGCAGCTGGTGCAGCGCGAGAACGCGCTGATGCGCGTGGCGAACGTCGTGTTCGCGGGCGGCCCGAGCCTGTACGAGGCGAGAAAGCCGCGCCACGTCAACGTGCATCTGTTCACGAGCAGCGTCGACCGCGATCATTTCGCGCGCGGCGGCGACGTCGCGCTGACCCATCCCGAAGTCAAGGCGCTTGCGCGGCCGCGCCTCGGCTACTTCGGTGTACTCGACGAGCGTCTGGACATCGCACTCCTGCGCACGGTGGCCGAGGCCCGTCCCGAGTGGGAAATCTGTATGGTGGGTCCGGTGCTGAAGATCGATCCCGCGGCGCTGCCGCGGCTGCCCAACCTGCACTATTTCGGCAAGCGCGAGTACGACGAGCTGCCGGCGTTCCTCGCGGGCTGGGACGTTGCGATGCTGCCGTTCGCGCGCAGTGACGCGACGCGCTTCATCAGCCCGACGAAGACGCTTGAATACATGGCCGCCGGGCGCGCGATCGTGTCGACGTCGATTCCCGACGTGAAGAAGCTTTACGGCAGCGTGGTGCGCTTCGGCGATACGCCGGAGCGATTCATTGCCGAATGCGAAGCGGCGCTCGTCGAGCCGGCAGCACCGCGCGAGCGGCGATTGGCGGCGATGCGCCGCATCGTTGCCGCGACGTCGTGGGACGAAACCGTGCGCGAGATGCGCCGCATCATCGAAGCCGCCGCGCCGCGCGGGCTCACCGAAGCTGCGCGCATGATGCTCGAGCCCGCGAAGCCGCCGAAGGGCGTTGGCGCCGCGCAGACGGCGCCGGCCGGCGCGCCATGCCTGATCCTTGGTGCGGGACCGACGGGGCTGTCCGCCGCGTACCACTACGGCGCAGGCAGCGTCGTGCTCGAGCGCGAGGCGAAGGTCGGCGGGTGGTGCCGCTCGATCGAGGACACCGGATTCACGTTCGATCATGCGGGGCACATCATGTTCTCCGACGATCCGTACGTGCAGGACCTGTACCGGCTGCTTCTCGGCGACAACGTGCACTGGCAGGAGCGCGAGGCATGGATCTACAGCAAGGGCGTGTATACGCGCTACCCGTTCCAGGGGGCGCTGCACGGCCTGCCGCCGGAAGTGCTCCGCGAATGCCTGGTCGGCGCGATCGAGGCCCGCTTCGGCACGCTGTCGCGCAGCAGCGATGACATCGACGCGGCGGCCGACGTGAAGGACTGCTGTGCCGACGCGACCGGCATCGAGGCGCACGAAGCACGCGACGCCAGCGAGGCTCCGCCGCGCAACTTCGAGGAATTCATCCACCGAACCTGGGGCGCCGGCGTTGCGAAGCACTTCGCCATTCCGTACAACCGCAAGCTCTGGACCATTCCACTCTGCGAGATGGAGACGTCGTGGCTCGGCGGGCGCGTGCCGCTGCCCGACCTCGAGGAGATGATCGAAGGCGCACTGCAACCCGTGCCGAAGCCGATGGGACCGAATGCGCGCTTCGGCTACCCGCTGCGCGGTGGATTCCAGGCGCTGATGAACGGCTTCCTGCCCTTGCTCCGTGCCGAACTCGTGCTGCAGGCGAACGTCGAGCGTGTGTCGCCGCTGCTGCGCGCGGTCACGCTCGCCGACGGGCGACGCTTTCAATACGACACGCTGGTCAGCACGCTGCCGCTGCCAGTCCTGATCGCCGCGATGGGCGACGAGGCGCCCGCCGAGATTCGCCGCGCGGCGAGCGAGTTGCGCCACGTGTCGATCCGCTGCGTCAACCTCGGGGTCGCGCGGCCGCACCTGTCCGATCGGCACTGGATCTATTTCCCCGAAGACACGGTGTTCCACCGCGTGTTCCTGCAGGGCAACGCCAGTCCGCATTGCAATCCGCCCGGCGGGTTCGGCCTCACGTGCGAGATCAGCTACTCGGCGACGAAGCCGCTGCCCGCCGTCGGTGCCGCGTTGACCGAGCGCTGCGTGCAGGACTGCATCCGCGTCGGGCTCCTCGATCCGTCCGACGCGCTGCTCACGTCGAACCAGATCGACATGCCGTACGCGTACGTCGTGTACGACCATGGACGCGCCGAACGCGTCGCCCGGATCCGCGCATGGCTTTCGAACTTCGACATCATCCTCGCGGGACGCTACAGCGAGTGGGAATACTACAACTCCGATCACGCATTCATCGCCGGCAAGAAGGCCGCCGAAACGGCGCAGCGGCTGGCGACGACACGGGTCGCCGCGAAAAGCGCGTGACGCACGCGCGCCGATGCTGATCGACGCGCACCTCCACTGCACCGGACGCGAGCGCGCCGCCGACGTGCTGCGCGCATTCGACGAGGCGGGCGTCGATGCAGGCGTGCTGCTCGCGCCATTCCTGTCCGACGGCTATACGATGCACGACGCCGAGGCGCTCGCGCGCGCCAACGCGTATCTGGCATCGCTCGTCGCGGCCCACGAGGACCGCCTGATCGGCTTCGCCGTCGTCAATCCACGCCTGCCGGGCGCCGTCGATGCGGCGCGCCGCGCGCTGGACGAGCATCGGCTGCGCGGGCTCAAGATGGTGCCGTCGGGCTGGGTGCCGGCCGACGATTGCGCGCAGCGCGTGTTTGCCGTCGCGGCCGAACGCAACGCGCCGATCCTGTTCCACAGCGGCATCTTCATCGACGGCCGCTCGGGACGCTATTGCCGTCCCGTCGAGTTCGAGGCGCTGCGCGAGCATCCGCGGCTGCGCGTCACGCTGGCGCACCTCGGCTGGCCGTGGTGCGACGAGGCGAACGCGGTGGGCGTCATCGACCTCATCAACGGCGTGCCGCCCGACGACAGCCAGTTCCGCTTCGATATCTCGTTCGGGGCGCCGCCGCCGTACCGCGCGCGGGTGCTGCGGCTCGCGCTCGACGTGCTGACGCCGGCGCTGCTGCAGTTCGGAAGCGACTGCTTCCTCCCGTGCCCGGGGCGCGAGATCGCGGCGCGCATCGACACGGTGCGCCGCCTGTTCGACAAGCTCGACGTGGAAGCGCGCGATCGTGATCGCATTTTCGCGGGCACCGCACGCGCCTGGCTCGGGATCGCCGCATGACCGGCCGATCCTGCATTCACGTGCTCGAGATACTCGGCAACGCGATCGTCGGCGGCATGGAAACCTGTGTGACGCGGCTCGTGCGCGAGTTGCCGCGCGAGCGCTTTCGCGTCAGCGCATTGTGTCCGTTCGAAAGCCACGTCACGGCGGCACTGCGCGACGCCGGCTGCGACGTTCTGATCGCACCGGTGCGTGACGATCCCGTCTGGCTCACGGTGCAGCTCGCCGCGGCGTTCGTCGACGATTGCGGCGTCGACGTCGTGCATGCGCACCTTGCGAATGCGCACGTGCTCGGCGCACTGGTGAGCGCGCTGACCGAGCGGCCGTGCCTTGCGACGATCCACGGGCGCACCGTGTCGATGCTCGACCTCGAGGCGCACCGGATGTCCGAGTCGATGCATATGAGCGTCGTGTGCCAGGCGGCGTACCACCACGCGCTGGCGCTCGGCGTGCCGCGCGAGCGGTTGCATCATGTGCCCAACGGCGTGCCGAGCAGCGGCGCAACACTGCCTGCGGGTGCATTCGCTGCGAGCCTCGGCGTTGCGCCGGATGCGCCGCTCGTGGGTTTCGTCGGGCGCCTGTCACCCGAAAAAGGCCCCGACCTCTTCGTGCGGATGGCGGCGCAGCTCGCTGTCAGCCATCCGCACGTCGCGTTCGTCCTCGTCGGCGACGGACCGATGCGCGGGCGCCTCGAGGAACAATCCCGGCTTCTCGGGATGGCGGGACGCATTCACTTCGCCGGTGAACGCCACGACGTGCTTGCGCTGCTGCCGTCTCTCGCTGCACTGGTCGTGCCGTCGCATGCCGAGGGCATGCCGCTCGCGCTGATGGAAGGCATGGCCGCCGGCGTCGCGGTCGTCGCGACGTCGGTCGGCGGCATTCCGGAGCTCGTCCGCCACGCGCAAACGGGGTTGCTGGTCGCGCCGGGCGACGCCGGCGATCTCGCCGTTGCCGTCGCAGGCCTGCTCGACGATCCGCCGTGGGCCGCGACGCTCGGCGCAGCGGCGCGCGAACACGCACTGGCATCGTGGCCGCAACGCGATTCGGCGCTGCGCATGGGCGAGGTGCTGCGTGCGCTCGCCGACCCGGCGAAGGGCACGCCGCGCGTCACACCGGCCGGACCGCCGCGCGTGCGGCTCGCCGGTCACGCGCCCGCCGCGCCGCCGGATCGCTGACCGATACAATGGGGTTGCGGCGCAATCCACGGCCGCGACGATTGACGGGGCAAACGAAGCGATGAAGCGCCGTGCACTCGCGTTGGCCGAGGCGTTGCCGCCTGCCGCATACGCGCCGCCGCTCGGCTCCACCCAAGGGACCCGTTTGGAACACGACCGCACTCTTTCGCACATCGCGCAAGGCCTCACGTGGATCGGCGGCGCATTCCTGATCGCGAGCGGCGCGGTCATCGTGTGGGCTGTCTTTCGCACGGTCGGCGTCGATGACCTGCTGGTCGCATTGACCGTCGCGGGACTCGGACTCGGCATGCCGGCGATCGTCGCGTTCGTCGTCGCCTGGATCCTGAATTCGCTCGGACATGCCGACGCGGAAAGCGACGACGCGGTGCCGGCGAGCGACGTATCGGCACTACGGCCGAACCTCACGAGCGTCGCCTGGGCGTACGCGGTGGCCGTGCTCGCGTGCATCGCCGCGTGGGGCGTGCGCGTGCTGCTCGATCCGCTGCTCGGCCAGCAGGTCACCTATGCACCGCTGCTGCTGTCGGTCGCGTTCGCCGCCTGGTACGGCGGACTCGGTCCGGCGGCGCTCGCCACGCTGCTCGGTGCGGGCATATCGTGGTTTGCGTACCTGAGCCCGCGCGACCGCTTCGGTGCGCTCGACGTCGACGACGCTGTCCAGCTCGGGCTATATTGCGCCGCCGCGCTCTGCATCGGGGGAATCGCGTCGGCGTTGCGCGCTTCGCGCGAGCGCGCGCAGACGCTCGCACGCGAGGTGCTGTCGCGCGAGGCGGGTCTCGAGCGCACGCGCGGCGAGCTCGCCGCGGAGCGTGACCGCATGCAGGTCACGCTGCAGTCGATCGGCGACGGCGTGATCGCCACCGATGCGCAGGGGAACATCACCTTCTCCAACGATTGCGCGGCGCAGCTCACCGGGTGGCCGGCGACCGAAGCGATCGGCAAGCCGCTCGCGAAGGTTTTTCGCACGCTCGACGAGCATACGCGCCGCAACACGACGTTGTCGCTCGACGATGCGCAACAGGATGCCACCGCGGGGATGCTGCTCGTCGCGCGCGACGGCACCGAGCGGGCCGTCGAGTCGAAGGTGAGCGCGATCCGCGGGCGCAGCGGTTCTCCCGGCGGCTTCGTGCTGGTGTTCCGCGACACGACGCAGGCGCGGCGCGCGCGCGCGGCACTCGAGGAGAGCGAGGCGCGCTTTCGCGTGATGGCCGATCAGACGCCGGTGCCGCTGTGGATGTCCGATCCCCAGCGCCGTTACGTGTACGTGAACCGCGCCTGGCTCGCGTTCACCGGCCGCGCGCCGGAAGACGAGCTCGGCGACGGCTGGACCGCGGGTATCCATCCCGAGGATTTCGGGCCGCGGCAATCCGCGTTCGCCGAGGCCTTCGACGCACGGCGCTCGTTCACGCTGGAGTACCGGCTGCGCCGCGACGATGGCGAGTACCGGTGGGTGCTCGACCATGGCGCGCCGCGCTTCGACGGGGATGGCACGTTCGCCGGCTACATCGGCGCGTGCCTCGACATCACCGAGCGCAAGGAAGCGGCGTCGAGGCTGGGCATCTTCGAGCAACGAAAGGCGGCCTTCCTGGCGTCGTTGGCGCATGAGCTGCGCAATCCGCTGGCGCCGATCAGAAGCTCCGTGGAGCTGCTGCAGCGAATGCCCGTGGCAGGCGATCCGCGCGTCGCGCGCGCACAGCAGATCATCGAGCGCAATTGTGCGCGGCTTGCGGGCCTCGTCGACGACCTGCTCGACCTTTCGCGCATCGACAGCGGCAATGCGCCGCTTGCGCGCGAAAGCGTCGACGTCGCCGCCGCTGTCGATCGCGCCGCCGCACGCCACGCGGCGCCGATGCGCGACCGGGGGCAGACGCTCGTGCTCGACTTGCCGCGCGAGCGCCTGCGCGTCGACGCCGATCCGGCGCGCTTCGAGCAGATGCTGGCGATCCTCATCGGCAATGCAACGACCCACTCGCCGGCGGACGGACAGGTCGTCGTCGCGGCGCAGGCGCGCGGCGACACGGTCGAGATCTCGGTACGCGACAGCGGCGCCGGCATTTCCGACGACATGCAACCGCTGCTGTTCGATCTGTTCGACAAGGCGAGCGAGGCGAGCGCGAGCCCGGCGCAGGGACTCGGCACCGGGCTTGCGATCGTCGCGCGGCTGGCGCGCCTGCACGGCGGATCGGTCAGTGTCGACAGCCAAGGGCCCGACAACGGAAGCCGCTTCGTGCTGTCGCTTCCGGCGGCCCGCCGCGAAGCGGCGACGAGCGCGACAGCGGAGCCTGCGGACGGCCCGCGCCGTGCGGTGCGGCTGCTCGTCGTCGACGACAACGTCGACGCCGCCGATGCGATCGCCACGTTGCTGTCGCTCACGGCATACGAGGTCATGACCGCGCACAACCCGGACGAGGCGATGGAGCGCGGCGGCGCGTTCGATCCCGACGTCATCCTCCTCGACATCGGACTTCCGGGCATGACGGGGTACGAGCTTGCACGCAAGCTGCATGCGCACCCCGTCTGCCGGCGCGCGAAGCTGATCGCGATCACCGGGTACGGCCAGCCGGGCGATACCGACCAGGCGCGCGAGGCGGGCTTCGACGGCTACCTCGTCAAGCCGGTCGATCTCGAGCAGCTGCATGCGCGGATCGATGCGATCCTCGGAAGTCAGCCCGCCGGCGCCTGATGCTGCGCCCGCCGTCGCGGTTCGACCAGGTCCTGACGCTCGCCGTGCTGGCGATGCTGATCGCCGGCTGCTATCTCGTGCTGCAGCCGTTCCTGACCGCGCTCGTGTGGGCGGCCATCCTGTGCACGACGACGTGGCCGCTTTACCTGCGGCTGCACGCACGCCTCGGCAAGCGCGACGCGTTCGCAGCCCTTGCCATGGTGCTGCTGCTGTCGCTGCTGATGCTGGCGCCGTTCATCGTCGTCGGTGCCACGATCGCCGACAACGCGGAGCGCATGGCGACGTGGGGCCGGCAGATCCTCGCCGCGGGACCACCGGAAGCGCCGGCCTGGATCGCCGGGCTGCCGATGATCGGACACACGATCGCCGACTACTGGAACAGCATGGCGCACGATACCGCGCAGCTGCTCGCGTTCTTCGCGCAGTACGTCGAGCCGGTGCGCCGGTTCGCGGTTGCGTCGGGGGCGTCGGTGCTCGGCGCGGTGCTGCAGCTCGCGCTCTCGATCTTCATTGCATGGTTCATGTTCCGCGACGGCCATGCGATTGCCGAGCGGCTGCGTGTCGCCGGCGAGCGCATCGCCGGCGAGCGCGGGACGCATCTTGCCACCGTCGCCACGGCAACCGTGCGCGGCGTCGTGCTCGGCATCCTCGGGACGGCGCTGGTGCAGGGCGTGGTTGCGGCGATCGGCTTCTGGATCGCCGGCATTCGCGCGGCACCGCTGCTCGGGCTGCTCACGTTCGTCGTGTCGCCGGTGCCGGTGGGGCCGCCGCTCGTGTGGGTGCCCGCGGGCCTGTGGCTCATCAACGACGGCCAGACCGGGTGGGGCATCTTCGTGCTGCTGTGGGGCGTGCTCGTGGTGTCGACGATCGACAACGTCATCAAGCCGCTGATCATCAGCCGCGGCAGCGTGCTGCCGTTCATGCTGGTGCTGCTCGGCGTGCTGGGCGGCGCCATTGCGTTCGGGTTCATCGGCGTGTTTCTCGGCCCCGTGCTGCTCGCCGTCGGCTATGCGCTGCTGCTCGAATGGGCGGCGCTTCGCACCGGCATCGAAATCGTCGCGACCGACGGCAGTCCGCGCCGATCAGGCAAGGAGCGGTCGTGACGGCCGGCGCCGCCACGAGCATCACCTGGGCGGCGCGGAACCCTTGAGACCCGCCGCGGCGGCGAGGTCGCGTGCAAGATCGGCCCGATGCGGCGCGAGCACCTGCACCATCTGTGCGAAGACCTTCGGCGTCGCGGCAATCACCTGCCCGCTGTGGAGGTAGCCGCCTTCGCCGGCGAGATCGCCGATGAGACCGCCCGCTTCGAGGACGAGCAGGCTTCCTGCGGCGACGTCCCATGCATTGAGTCCGATCTCGAAGAAGCCGTCGTAGAAGCCGGCGGCGACGTACGCGAGGTCGAGCGCCGCCGCACCCGGGCGGCGCAAGCCGGCGCTTTGCACCACCATCGTCTTCATCATCGCGAGATAGGTGTCGAGATAGCTGCCGTCGCGAAACGGAAAGCCGGTACCGATGAGGCAATCGCGCAGGTGCGTGCGCCGTGACACGCGCATGCGCCGGTCGTTGAGAAACGCGCCGCGCCCGCGTGTTGCGGTGAATAGGTCGTTGCGCACCGGGTCGTAGATGACGCCCTGCGTGACCACGCCCTTGTGCGCAAGCGCGATCGACACGCAATACTGCGGAAAGCCGTGCAGGAAGTTCGTCGTCCCGTCGAGCGGGTCGATGATCCATACGTGCTCGGCGTCGGGATTGCGGCCGCGCCCGGTGCCTTCCTCCGCGAAGATTCCATGATCGGGATACACGGCGTGGAGCGTCTCGACGATGGCCGCTTCCGCCGCGCGGTCGACTTCGCTGACGAAGTCCTTCGGGCCCTTCGCGGTGACGGTCAGAAGATCGAGGTCACGCGCCCCGCGCGTGATGATGGTGCCGGCGCGGCGTGCTGCCTTGACCGCCGTGGTGAGCATCGGATGCATTTCAGGACCTGTTCGCGCGGTGTCGCGTATTCTACGCAACCGTGCCGAATCCACCCTTCGACCGGTTGCGCGTCGTGCTCGTGCGCACGAGCCTGGCGGCGAACATCGGCGCGGCGGCGCGCGCGATGCTCACCATGGGACTCACGCGCCTCGTGCTGGTCGCACCGCGAAGCTTTCCGCATCCCGACGCGGCCGCGCTCGCGGCCGGCGCGACATCGGTGCTCGACACCGCGCGCGTCGTCCCGACGCTCGACGACGCGCTCACCGGCGCGTCGTTTTCGATCGGACTGTCGGCGCGGCCGCGCAAGTTCGCCGGACGCGTGCTGGCGCTCCGCGACGCGGCGGCGCAGGCGATCGCGCTCGCGCGGCAACGCGACGTCGCGCTCGTGTTCGGCACGGAGATGTCGGGCCTGTCCAACGACGAGCTGGCCCGCTGCTCGATCGTCGCAACCATCGCCGCGAATCCGGACTACGGGTCGCTCAACCTCGCCGCGGCCGTGCAGGTCGCCGCGTGGGAGTTGCGCATGGCCGCACAGGGAGGCGACGTGTGGCACGCACCACGCTTCGCGCCGGCCACGCACGACGACGTCGAAGCGCTTTACGCGCATGCGGCGCGCACGCTCGAAGCGCTCGGGTTTTACGATCCCGCACGTCCGCGGCGGCTGCTGCCGCGGCTGCGCCGGCTTTTCGGCCGCACGTCGCTCGAGCGCGAGGAAGTGAACATCCTGCGCGGCATCCTCGCGCGCATCGACGCGCGCTGCGGCGGCGAGGAAGGGCGATGACGCCGGCGGGCGCATGCCGCAACTGCGGCGCCGCCGCGCCGTGGAATTACTGCCCGAACTGCGGACAGGAAACCGCCATCGCGCTGCCGTCCGCGTTCGCGTTCCTGCGCGAGGCGGCCGGCCGCTACATCCGCTTCGATGGCCGCATGTGGCGCTCGCTGCACGCGCTGCTGTTTCGGCCCGGATTCCTGACCCGCGAATATCTTGCCGGGCGCCGCCGCCGCTACGTTCGTCCGGCGCGCCTCTTCGTCGCGTTGTCGATCGTCCTGTTCGCCGTGCTGCGCTTTGCCGCCGCGGGGCCCGTGATCATCGACACCGGAACCGCGAGCGCCGACGGCAGTGCAAAGGCCGCGCATGGCGGCAGCAGCCGCCTCGGCTTCGACGTCGATTCGGACCTCAACCTGACCTTCGACCCGGGCAGCATGCGCTGGCTCGCACCGTTGCGCGCGCGCATCGGCGCATTCAACCGGTTGCCGCGCGAGGCGAAGGTCGACCGGCTGACGGGGAACGTGTTTCGCTACGCGCCGTACGCGGCGATCGGATTGCTGCCGCTGTTCGCGCTGCTGCTCGGCATCAGCTATGCGGGCGGCGGGCGGCGCCATCCGGCCCGGCCGCATCGTTACGCCGCGCACCTCGTGTTCGGCGCGCACAACCACGCCTTCGTGTTCCTCGTGGCGACGGTCATCGTGGTGGTTCCCTACTGGCCGCTCCGCGCGACGCTGATCGTCTGGTCGCTCATCTACGCGGTCGTGTCGCTGCATAACGTCTACGGCGGCAGCTGGCTCGGTGTCGTGTTGCGCGCGATTGCGGTCACCGTCGTCTACGCGCTGTTTTTCGCGCTGGCGGTCGCGGCGCTGATCGTTGCGGCCATCGCGTTCGATTGATCCTGTTGCGAGGCGCCCGCGCGGCGCGCCGACGTCGCGGGCGGCGAGGCGAGACGACATTGCGCCGGGCGAGGCGCGCCGACGTTGCGTTCGGCGAGGCGCCCGGCGATGCGCCGACGTGCGCGCGGGAATAGCCGAGTAAAACGGTAGGAGAATGGCATAATTGCCGGATGTTTGCGCGCCTTCGAGAAGATATCCGCGTCGTGTTCGACCGCGATCCCGCGGCGCGCACGACGTTCGAAGTCCTGACCTGCTACCCGGGGCTGCACGCGCTGGTCTGGCACCGCGCCGTCGTCCATCGCGCGTGGCGCGCGGGCTTGCGCTGGCTTGCGCGCTGGCTCGCGCACTGGAGCCGCTTCACGACCGGGATCGAGATCCATCCGGGCGCGCGAATCGGGCGGCGTGTCTTCATCGACCATGGCATGGGAGTGGTGATCGGCGAGACCGCCGAGATCGGCGACGACACGACGCTCTACCACGGCGTCACGCTCGGCGGCACCTCGTGGAACAAGGGCAAGCGCCATCCGACGCTGGGCCGCAATGTCGTCGTCGGCGCAGGCGCGAAGATCCTCGGCCCGATCCATGTCGGGGACGGTGCGAAGGTCGGTTCGAACGCCGTGGTGGTGCGCGACGTGCCGTCGGGCGCCACCGCGGTGGGCATCCCGGCGCGCATCGTCACGGCCGCCGACCAGGACCGCCGGGAAGCGCAGGCGGCGAAGATCGGCTTTTCCGCCTATGCGATTTCGTCGGACATGGACGACCCGGTCGTGCAGGCCATTCACAAGCTGCTCGACCATGCTGCGGCCACCGAGGAGCGCTTCAACCGCCTCGTTGCGCTGCTGCAGCACGAGGGCGTCGATTGCGCCGAGGCGAAGGCCGTAGCCGACGCATTCGATCCCGGACAGATCAACCGCATGCTGGAATAGTCCGGAGAGTTCGCTGGCCCGGAACCTTCGCCGCCTTTAGTTGACTAAAATGATCGGGTATACTATGCTGGCGGATGCGCCCGCGGGGTGCAAACGCCGGAAACTGCCATGCGCCTGACGACCAAGGGCCGCTTCGCTGTCACCGCCATGATCGACGTCGCGCTGCACAGCGCGAAGGGACCGGTGACGCTCGCCGCCATCGCCGACCGCCAGAGAATCTCGTTGTCGTACCTCGAGCAGCTGTTCGGCAAGCTGCGCCGGCGGGGCCTCGTGGATAGCGTGCGCGGCCCGGGCGGCGGCTACAACCTCGGCCGCGCGCCGGAAACCGTTGCGGTATCGGACATCATCGTCGCCGTCGACGAGCCGATCGACGCCACGCTGTGCGGCGGCCGCCAGAACTGCCTCGACGATCACCGCTGCATGACCCACGAGTTGTGGGCCGGGTTGAACGCCCACATCTTCGCTTATCTGCGCTCGGTGACGCTGGCCGAGCTCGTGCGCCAGCAGCGCGCGCAGCCTGCCGACGTGGCGGTGCTCCACGACCAGCGCCACGTCGCGACGAGCGATTCGCCGGCGGCACTCACGAGCGCCGGCGCCACCCAGGCTGTCCAGCCGATTTCGTAGAAAACCCCATGCGCCTGCCGATTTACCTCGACTATTCCGCCACCACGCCGGTGGATCCGCGCGTCGCGCAAAAAATGATTCCGTACCTGACCGAGCACTTCGGCAATCCGGCGTCGCGCTCGCACGCATTCGGATGGGAAACCGAAGCGGCCGTCGAGGAGGCGCGGCGCGAAGTGGCGGCGCTCGTCCACTGCGATCCGAAGGAGATCGTCTGGACGTCGGGCGCGACGGAGGCGATCAACCTCGCGTTGAAGGGCGCGGCGCACTTCTATCGCGAGAAGGGAAAGCACCTGGTCACGGTGAAGACCGAGCACAAGGCGACGCTCGACACGATGCGCGAGCTCGAGCGCGAGGGCTTCGCTGTCACGTACCTCGATGTCGCTCCCGACGGGCTGCTCGACCTCGCGCGCCTCGAGGCGGCGCTGCGTCCCGACACCACCGTCGTGTCGGTGATGTACGTGAACAACGAGATCGGCGTGATCCAGGACGTCGCGGCGATCGGCGACATGTGCCGCACGCGCGGAATCGTCTTTCATGTCGACAGCGCGCAGGCCACCGGCAAGATCGACGTCGACCTGTCGAAGCTCAAGGTCGACCTGATGTCGTTTTCCGCGCACAAGACGTACGGCCCGAAGGGCATCGGCGCGCTGTTCGTGCGCCGCAAGCCGCGGGTGCGGCTCGAAGCTCAGATGCACGGCGGCGGTCACGAGCGCGGCATGCGCTCGGGCACGCTCGCCACGCACCAGATCGCCGGAATGGGCGAGGCGTTCCGGCTCGCCCGGCTCGAAATGGACGCCGACAACGCGCGCATCCGCAAGCTCCGCGACCGGCTGTGGGAAGGGTTGTCGAGCATCGAGGAGGTGTACCTGAACGGCGACATCGAGCGGCGGGTACCGCACAACCTGAATGTGAGTTTCAACTTCGTCGAAGGCGAGAGCCTGATCATGGCGATCAAGGACATCGCCGTGTCGTCGGGCTCGGCATGCACGTCGGCGTCGCTCGAGCCGTCGTACGTGCTGCGTGCACTCGGGCGCAGCGACGAGCTGGCGCACAGCTCGATCCGCTTCACCGTCGGGCGCTTCACGACCGAGGAGGAGATCGACTACACGGTGGCGCTGGTGCAGCGGAAGATCGCGAAGCTCCGCGAGCTCTCGCCGCTGTGGGAAATGCATCAGGAAGGCATCGACGTGAACTCGATCGAATGGGCAGCGCACTAGGAGACGGGAATGGCATACAGCGACAAGGTACTGGATCACTACGAGAACCCGCGCAACGTGGGCTCGTTCGCAAAAAGCGAGGCAGGTGTGGGCACCGGCATGGTGGGTGCGCCCGCGTGCGGCGATGTGATGAAGCTGCAGATCAAGGTGGGCCCCGACGGCGTGATCGAGGATGCGAAGTTCAAGACGTACGGTTGCGGCTCGGCGATCGCGTCGTCGTCGCTCGTCACCGAGTGGGTCAAGGGCCGCACGCTCGACGAGGCGATGACGATCCGCAACACGCAGATCGCCGAGGAGTTGGCACTGCCGCCGGTCAAGATTCACTGCTCGATCCTTGCCGAGGACGCGATCAAGGCTGCCGTTGCCGATTACCGCGCGAAGAACGCAACGACCGACGAACCGGCCGCGCAGACGGCCTGCCGGGCAGACTGACATGGCCGTCACGATGACCGAGAGCGCGGCGCGCCACGTCGCAGCGAACCTCGAAAAGCGCGGCAAGGGCATCGGGCTGCGTCTCGGCGTGCGCACGTCCGGGTGCTCGGGGCTTGCCTACAAGATCGAGTATGCCGACGATGTGCAGCCCGAAGACGCGCAGTTCGAAAGCCACGGCGTGCGCATCCTCGTCGATGCGAAGAGCCTGCCCTATCTCGAGGGCACCGAGCTCGACTTCGCACGCGAAGGATTGAACGAGGGATTCAAGTTCAACAATCCCAACGTGCGCGACGCCTGCGGTTGCGGCGAATCGTTCAACGTCTAGAAGCGCGGCCGTCGCGCGCCCGCGACTGCCCAATACGCTGCGGGTGCCGATGATCGGCGGCCTCGCGATCCGCCCCTCGCTGTTTTCCGCGTCGCCAATGATCGATTTTTCGCGCAACCACTTCGAGCTGTTCGGATTGCCGGCGCGCTTTGCGGTCGATGGCGCAGCACTCGAGCACGCGTACCGCGATATGCAACGCAGCGTGCATCCCGACCGCTACGCCGGCGCCGACGATGCGCAAAAGCGCCTTGCGCTGCAGGCTTCGGCGCGAGCGAACGAGGCGTATCGAACGCTGCGCGACCCGTTGACACGCGCCGAATACCTGCTTGCGTTGCGCGGCAACGACATGGGCGGCGAGACCGACGCACGGCTGTCGGTCGACTTCCTGACGCGCCAGCTCGAGCGGCGCGAGGCGGCCGAGGAAGCGACGCGTACGCACGACGCCGCCGCACTGGCGGCGCTCGTCGACGAGGTGCGCCGCGACGCCGACGCGCTCGCAGCCGACGTTGCGCCGCTGCTCGATACAACCGACGCTGCCGCAGCGGCCCGCGTTCGCGAATGGCGCTTTCTCGTCAAGCTCGCCGACGACCTCGATGCGCTTCGCGCCGCGGCCGACGAAGCATGACGCTGTTCCAGATTTCGGAGCCCGACCGATCGCCGCTGCCACAGGCCGCGAAGCGCGCGATCGGCATCGACCTCGGCACGACCAATTCGCTGGTGGCGACGGTGCGAGATGGCGTCGCGGTCGTGCTGCCCGACGACGAGGGCCGGCCGCTCGTGCCGTCGGTCGTCCACTACGGTGAAAGCGCCATCGACGTGGGCTACGCCGCGCTTGCACGTGCGTCGCAGGATCCGCACAACACGATCGCGTCGGTCAAGCGCCTGATGGGTCGCGGCTTGGCGGATGTCGCCGTCGAGCGGCGCCAGGCGTATCGCTTTGCCGACGGCGAAGGCATTGTTCGCATCGCGACGCGCCGCGGCACGAAGACGCCAGTCGAAGTATCGGCCGAGATCCTGAAGGCGCTTCGCGCACGCGCAGCGCGTGCACTCGGCGGTGCGGTCGATGGTGCGGTCGTCACCGTGCCCGCGTATTTCGACGACGCGCAGCGCCAGGCGACGAAGGACGCGGCAACGCTCGCCGGCCTCCCGGTGCTGCGCCTGCTGAACGAGCCGACGGCCGCAGCCATCGCCTACGGGCTCGACAACGCCGCCGAGGGCACGTACGCGGTGTTCGATCTCGGCGGTGGCACCTTCGACATCTCGATTCTCAGCCTGACGCGCGGCGTGTTCGAAGTGCTCGCGACGAACGGCGATGCCGCACTGGGCGGCGACGACTTCGACCACCGCGTGTTCTGCTGGGCGCTCGAATGCGGGCGATTGCCGCCGTTGTCGCCGATCGACGCGCGGCGATTGATGGCCGCGGCGCGCGAAGCGAAGGAAATGCTGACGAGCCACGACGCCGCACCCATCGTGGCGACGCTCGCCGACGGCATGCGCGTCGAGCTCACACTGCGAGCGGATGCGTTCACCGACATCACGCGCACGCTCGTCGAAAAAACGCTGGCACCCGTCCGGCGCGCGCTCGGCGATGCGAAGCTCGGCGCGGCCGACATCAAGGGCGTCGTGCTCGTCGGCGGCGCAACACGGATGCCGCAGATCCGGCGCGCGGTCGCCGAGTTCTTCGGCCAGCCGCCGCTCACGAACCTGAATCCCGAGGAGGTCGTCGCCCTCGGCGCCGCGATGCAGGCGAACAAGCTCGCCGGCAACCGCGAGAGCGACGACTGGCTGCTGCTCGACGTGATCCCGTTGTCGCTGGGCATCGAGACGATGGGCGGGCTCGTCGAGAAGATCGTGCCGCGCAATTCGACGATTCCTGTCGTGCGCGCGCAGGAATTCACGACCTTCAAGGACGGGCAGGCGGCGATGGCGCTGCACGTGCTGCAGGGCGAGCGCGAGAAGGTCGCCGATTGCCGTTCGCTCGCGCGCTTCGAGCTGCGCGGCATCCCGCCGATGACTGCGGGTGCCGCGCGTATTCGCGTGTCGTTCGACGTCGACGCCGATGGCTTGCTGTCGGTGTCGGCGCGCGAGCAGACGAGCGGCGTCGAAGCGTCGGTGGCCGTGAAGCCATCGTACGGGCTCAGCGATGCCGAGATCGCGCGCATGCTGCAGGAATCGGTCGTGCATGCGGCCGACGACGCCGAGGCGCGGGCGCTCGCCGAGGCGCGCGTCGAAGCCGAGCGGATCGTCGCGGCGACCGAAGCAGCACTCGCGATCGACGCCGCGCTGCTCGACGCATCGGAGCGCGGGATCATCGATCGCACGCTGGCCGAAGTACGCCGTCGGCTCGAAGGCGATGACCGCCATGCGTTGACGTCCGCGGTCGCAGCACTGAATGCGGCCACCGAACCCTTCGCGGCCAGGCGTATGGATCGAAGCGTCGCGCGTGCGCTGACCGGCCGGCGCGTCGACGCGATCCGCTAGCGTTCGATGCCCGAAGTCGTCGTCCTGCCGCACGCCGATATCTGCCCCGAGGGCAGGACGTTCGAGGCGGCGTCCGGCGTGTCGCTGCTCGACAACCTGCTCGAGCAGGGCATCGACGTCGAGCACGCGTGCGAGAAGTCGTGCGCGTGCACGACATGCCACGTGATCGTGCGCGAAGGCTTCGCGTCGCTGCCCGAGGCGTCGGAAGACGAGGAAGACCTGCTCGATCGCGCATGGGGGCTGACGCCCGTGTCGCGACTGTCGTGCCAGGCGATCGTGGAAAATGCGAGGCTCGTCGTCGAGATCCCGAGGTATACGATCAATCATGCGAAGGAGAGGAGTTAGGATCGTTCTTGGCGCATCCTCATTCTTCGATTCTCCCAATGAAATGGACCGACACCCGCGACATCGCGATTGCGCTTGCCGAAGCGCATCCCGACGTCGATCCCGTGACCCTTCGTTTCACCGATCTCCACAACCGGGTTTGCGCGTTGCCGGGGTTCGACGACGACCCGAAGCGCGGCGGTGAGAAGGTCCTCGAGGCGATCCAGGCGGCGTGGATCGACGAGATCGAATGACGAAGATCGGCCGGCGAGTCGTGGTTCAAAATGAAAAAGGGGCGCAACGCGCCCCTTTTTCATTTGTGTACGAGGTCTCCGGGTCAGTGCGAAATGGACAGTCGCTTCCGGCTGAGTGCGAGCCCGATGACGCCGGCAGCGAGAAGCGCCAGTGGTGCCGGTTCCGGTACGCTCTGCGGACCACACTGATCGCCAGTGCATTCGGCCGGCGGCAGCAGACTGGTCCACACCATGCCGGTTGCGGAGCATTTTCCGTCGACCACGTTGAAGTTGTAACAGATGTCAACACCGAAGTAATTGCCGCTGGCGTTTGCGGTGAACGTGCTTGTCGAAAGCCCGGCGGCCGTCAATGTGAACGCAAGCGGTCCCGGGAACGGATTGCTGCCGCCATTGTTGCAAACGGCATCCGTGCAATCGAACCCGTAGTCGAAG
>Ga0207657_10000538_pt1 | contig 40382 bp, 43 predicted proteins | sample KBSC33metaG_FD_184316 | JGI IMG/M metagenome (GOLD analysis project Ga0207657, IMG submission 184316) | Corn rhizosphere microbial communities from Kellogg Biological Station, Michigan, USA - KBS C3-3 metaG (SPAdes) (version 2) | ecosystem: Host-associated > Plants > Roots > Rhizosphere > Soil ... | reverse complement strand
CTCACGACGCGCAGCTGGCGGATCGACCGTCGCAAGGCGATCGTCGTCGCGGCGCTGTCGTGGGCGGCGTTCGGGATCATGGTATGGCTGGTGACGACGGGCCGGACCGGCGCGTTCGACAAGCCCGGCCTGCTGTTCTGGCGCACCGGCGCGGGGCTGGTGCCGAAGGGGCCGAGGTTCCTGCTCGAAGCGGTGCGCGACCTGACCTCGCTGGGCGGGGTCCTGCTGCGCGACCTCGTCGCCGTCGGCGCGGTGGTCGCGCTGCTGTTCCTGCGCCTCAGGCGCGAGGCGGTGCTGCTCGCCCTGACGGTGATCGGCGCGTGGATTGTCGAGGGCTTCATCAAGGGCCTGGTCGGCCGTCCTCGCCCCGAGATCGTCCCGCACCTCACCGAGGCCGGCGGTGCGAGCTTTCCGAGCGGGCACGCGTTCAATTCGGCGGTGGTCTACATCGCCATCGCCCTCGCCTTCGCCACACTGAGCGCGCGCGAATCCGTGCGGCTGACGATCATCGGCGCGGCGATCGCCCTCAGCCTCCTCATCGCCTGGACCCGCGTCTGGCTCGGCGTCCATTTCCCGAGCGACGTCATCGCCGGCTGGCTCGGCGGCGCGGGCTGGGCGTTCCTCGCCGCGGCGCTGCTCCAGAGGCCGGCGGAGGCGGCGGCCGGGGAACGTCCCCCGACCATTCATTGATCAGCAGCCTGGCGCACGCGTCGGGAACGTGACCGACTCGCCCAGGAGGGAACGCGCGGCGCGCCGGCCGAAGCGGGCATCCTGGAAATCGACCCGCGCCGAGCAGCGGTTTCGCTCAACCGATGCCATCGGCAAGATGGACCACCGGCGAAAATGCGCCACCTGCGGCATCAGGAGGGCCCGGCGGGCCAGCGGATCGTTCATCCCGTCGGGTACCGGCGGCTGATGATCGGCAGCCCGGATCCACCCGGCATCGAAGGCATATCGATCGAAACGAACGAGGTGATCCTGTCGCCAGGTCACCGAGCGTTGCCAGAACAACAGGGGCGGCGGCGACAGCACCATGGCATCCGGTCTGGCGCCAGGCTCATCCTTGATCGGAGAATGCCGAACAACCGCGCTCAGGGCTCCGTTGGCGCAGATGTACAGCGAGACGCCTACCACGGCCGCCTGCGCGGGACGGCGCCAACCGGGCCGTCCCCGCTTCTCGCCCCTTCGCGAAAGCCAAATGCCGACCCCGAGCATCGCCCATATCCACGGGTCGACGATGAACAGCGAATCGTTGTGGTACCAGCGCCTGTTCAGCGGCGTGAACAGCTGGATCGCGTAGCTTGTCTGCCAGTCGAGGACTGGATGGGTGACGCAGCCGATGTAGGCGAGCAGCACCAACCAGCCGAAGCGCATCTCGAGGCCGCTCCTGAAGATCGTCCCGCGCCGGACCTGCCATCGGTCGAGCAGCCATAGCAGGCCCGCCAGCATTGGCGGCAGGAGCAGCACACCGCCGACAAGGCTGTGCGTGAACCCCCGGTGCGTCGCCAGCGGCGCCCACGGCACCCAGCCGAGGAACACGTCGATATCGGGCGCATTCGCTCCCAGGATCAGCGCGGCAAGACCTTTGCGCGTCTTGCGCTTGAGCCCCGTTTGCCCAAGCGTCCAGCCGACCAGCGAGTGGGTGATGTTGTCCATCGGTGCCTCGCCTAGGCGCCCGCGGGCGAAGCCGACACCCACGCCAGGCTGTTGACGGTGCCCTGCGGGAAAATTCGGCGGCGGCCCCTGACCACGACCTGATCAACCTCAATTTTGCGCCGCCCCGCCCCGCTTGTCATGGCGACGTGGTGGCACAAGTGGGGTGCCGTGGGAAAACGCCTTCTTCGGCCGTGCAGCGGAATGTTGCAAAAGCGTGAAGCAGAAAATCAAACCGGATCGGACGCCGTGTCGCTCACCGTCCAGGTCTGGCCCTTGCCGAGCAGCTTGGCGAGGTTGGCTTCCTTGCCCTCGCTCGCCTTGGCCTTCTCGGCGATCACCGCGCTTTCGAAGGTCGGGCGCGGGTCGTCGTAGAGGACGCCTAGCGCCATCGGGAACGGGCCGAACGGCAGCTCGACCAGCATGTGGGCGATCGAGCGGTTCTTCACGTTGTGGACGATCACGCCCGCGGCCTGCCAGTCGCCGTCGACGACATCGACGACCTTCAGCACCAGCTCCTCGCGGTCGAGGGTGATGCCCTTGGCGCCGCCGGCGAACAGCATCGGTTGGCCGTGCTCCAGCCACAGCTGCCGGTCCTCCGCGCCCTTGGGGGCGGCGAAGCCGTCGAACACGTCCTTGTTGTAGACGATGCAGTTCTGGAAAATCTCGATGAACGCCGCGCCCTGGTGGGCGTGTGCGGCCTTGAGCACGTTGGGCAGGTTCTTCGACACGTCGAAGCCGCGGGCGACGAAGCGCGCGCCGCTGCCGAGCGCGAAGGCGCAGGGCTGCGCCGGCCGGTCGAACGAGCCGAGCGGAGTCGAAGGAGTCTTGGTGCCGAGGCGGCTGGTCGGCGAGAACTGGCCCTTGGTGAGGCCGTAGATCTCGTTGTTGAACAGCATGATCTGCACGTTCACGTTGCGCCGTAGCACGTGCATCAGGTGGTTTCCGCCGATCGACAGGCCGTCGCCGTCGCCGGTGATCAGCCACACGTCGAGATCGGGATTGGCGAGCTTGATGCCGGTGGCGAAGGCCGGCGCGCGGCCGTGGATCGTGTGGAAGCCGTAGCTTTCCATGTAGTACGGGAACCGGCTCGAGCAGCCGATGCCGCTGACGAACACCGTGCTCGCCGGGTTGGCGCCGAGTTGCGGCAGCGTGCGCTGCACCGCCTTGAGGATCGCGTAGTCGCCGCAACCGGGGCACCAGCGGACTTCCTGGTCGGTTTCCCAGTCCTTGAGCGTGGTTTCGATGGGAGTCATGTCGTTCATTGCAGGGTCCGATCGGGTTTCAGGATTTCTAGCGATCGCTCCACTTGTGCGCTCGCCCCCTCGAAGTCCTTGACGCAGGTCGTCGCGATTGGCGCGAGGTCGGTCACCGGTTCACCGCCCCATTGTCCGGCCCCTCGCCCGGCAGCGCGGCGTCTTCGCCATGGAACGGGGCGTCGGGCAAGGTGCCGTCGTCGTAGCCGGATTGCGGCTCGGGCAGCTGCGTTCTGTCTGCCGCCACCTCGCCGCCCTCGTTGCCGGGCACACCGTCGAAATACTTGCCGATCGCGTCCATGATCTCGGCGATCTGGAACGGCTGGCCGCTGGTCTTGGTCAGGCTGTCGGCCTGGACCAGGAACTGGTCGCGCAGCACGGTCTTGAACTGGCCGCCGTTCATCTCGGGGACGAGCACGTGGTCGAAGCCCTTGAGCAGGGGCCCGAGGTTCTTCGGCAGCGGCCAGATGTGGCGCACGTGGATGTGACTGACCTTGCGGCCCTGCTCGCGCCAGCGGCGGACCGCCTGGCGGATCGGGCCGTATGTGCTGCCCCAGCCGACCACCGCCAGCTCGCCGGTCTCGTCGCCGAGCGCGACGGTCTGGTCGGGCACTTCGACGCCGAGCACCTTGTCGCGGCGGGCGTCGGTCATCGCCTGGTGGTTGCTGGGCGAATAATCGATGTTGCCGGTCTCGACGTGTTTCTCGATGCCGCCGACGCGGTGGAGCAGGCCGGGCGTGCCGGGCTTGATCCACGGCCGTGCGCCCTTCGCGTCGCGCTTGTAGGGCAAGAGCTTGGGGTTGCCCGCCTCGTCGATCGCGTTCGGTTCTTCGAGAAACTTTGCAGGAAACGGCTCGAAACTGCTGGGATCGGGCACTTTCCACGGCTCGGCGGCGTTGGCGATGTAGCCGTCGGTGAGCAGCATGACCGGGGTCATGTACTGGGTGGCGATCCGGCAGGCCTCGATGGCGACCTCGAATGCGTCGGAGGGCGAACGCGCGGCGATGACCGGCATCGGCGCGTCGCCGTTGCGGCCGTAAACCGCCTGGTAGAGATCGCTCTGCTCGGTCTTGGTCGGAAGGCCGGTCGAGGGCCCGCCGCGCTGCGAATTGACGATCACCAGCGGCAGCTCGACCATGATCGCGAGGCCCATCGCCTCGGTCTTGAGCGCAATGCCCGGGCCCGACGACGAGGTGACGCCAAGCTGGCCGGCATAGGACGCGCCGATCGCGGCGCAGATCGCGGCGATCTCGTCCTCGGCCTGGAACGTGGTAACGCCGAATTCCTTCATCCTAGCGAGGTGGTGCAGGATCGCGCTCGCCGGGGTGATCGGATAGCCGCCGAAGAACATCGGCAGCTCAGCCAGTTGCGCGCCGGCAACGAGGCCGAGCGAGACCGCCTCGGCGCCGGTGACGGTGCGGTAGAGGCCCGGCGCATGCTTCACCGCCGGGATGTGCGTCTGGTGCAGGTGCTCGCCGTCGAGTTCCGCCGTCTCGCCGTAGGCATGGCCGGCGTTGAGCGCGGCGATGTTGGCGCCGGCGATGTCCGGGTTGTTCTTGAACTTGGCGTTGAGCCAGTTGATCAGCGGCTGGCGGTCCCGGTCGAACATCCACAGCGCCAGGCCGAGCGTCCACATGTTCTTGCAGCGCAGCGCTTCCTTGTTGCCGAGGCCGAAGGGCTTCACGGCTTCGAGGGTCAGCGCGCTTATGTCGAACGCCAGCACCTGCCATTGCGCGAGGCTGCCGTCCTCGAACGGATTGCTTTCGTACTTGGCCTTCTCGAGGTTGCGCTTGGTGAACTCGCCGGTGTCCGCGATGATCAGGCCGCCGGGCTTCAGCGCGGGGACGTTGGTCTTCAGCGCCGCGGGGTTCATCGCCACCAGCACGTCGGGCGCGTCGCCGGCGGTATTGATCTGGCGGCTGCCGAAGTTGATCTGGAACGCGCTGACGCCGAACAGCGTGCCTTGCGGCGCGCGGATCTCGGCCGGGAAATCGGGGAACGTCGCGAGATCGTTGCCGGTGAGCGCGGTCGAGAGCGTGAACTGGCCGCCCGTCAGCTGCATGCCGTCGCCGGAATCACCGGCAAAACGAACGACGACGTGTTCGGGAGCCTGGGTTTCGGCCGCTCTTTCGGCCGTCTGCGTTGCCATCGTTTGGTCCTGACCGCCTCTCGCGGCGCTTGTCTCAGATATGGCGGGGGACCTAGGTTCCACTCCTTGACCCCGCAATCAAGTTTTTCTGTCGTGCCACTAAATTGCCGAGTGGAAAACGCTCGGGGCCGTGCTTAGGGTCCGCTGCCCACAGCTGAGGAGCGCTTGAATGAATGACGCCGGCCAATTCGTGCGCGACGACGTGCGCGGTTTTCTTAAGTTCCTCGCCTCGATGGACCGGCCCGAGCTCGACGAGCAGCCGCTCGAGGAGGCGCGCGCGGGGATGATCGCGATGGCGCCGGTGATCGACCTGCCGCCGGTCGACCTTCCGGTGATCCGCGACCTCACCTGCCCCGGCCCGGCGGGAGATATTCCGCTGCGGTTCTACGACAGCCGGGATCATCGCGACGCCGCCTGCCCGCTGATGCTGTTCTTCCACGGCGGCGGCTTCGTCGTCGGCAATCTCGAATCGCACCACGCGCTATGTACCGAGCTGGCGAAGGGCATGGACCTGCCGGTCCTGGCGGTCGACTACCGCCTCGCGCCCGAAAATCCGTTCCCCGCCGCGCCGGACGACTGCGAAGCGGCGGCCCGGTGGGCGGCGAAAAGCCCGCACGAGCTCGGCATCAAGGTGAGCGGCCTCATCCCGATCGGCGACAGCGCCGGCGGCAACCTCGCCATCGTCACCACCCAGTCGTTGATGGAGAAGGAGGCGATGGTGCCGGTGGTCCTGCAGGTTCCGCTCTACCCCATGGCGGATGCGCTGGAGCATCATCAGTCTTACACCCTGTTCGCCGAAGGCTTCTTCCTCTCGGCGCGGGCGATGGAATTCTTCGGTGACGCTTACCGGGGCGACGCGGGCGACCGGCGCACCTACCCGATCCTCGGCCGTCACGAGGGCACTCCGCCGACTGTGGTGATGACCGCGGGGCTCGACCCGCTGCGCGATTCCGGGCGGACCTACGCCGCGCACCTCGTCGAGGCGGGGACCGACGTCGCCTACCTCGAGATGCGCGGGTCGATCCACGGCTGGGTCAACATGCGCAAGGCAATCCCGAGCACCGCCAAGGACCTTGCCGACATCATCGCGGCGATGAAGCTGATGTTGGCGCGCAGCGCATGAGCGATCTTGCGCTGTACCGGCCCTGCGTCGGCGTGATGCTGGTCAACCACGAGGGCAAGGCGTTCGTCGGCAAGCGGATCGACAACCGCGAGGGCGATTTCTGGCAGATGCCGCAAGGCGGAATCGACGAAGGCGAGGATCCGGACAAGGCGCTGCTGCGCGAGTTGTGGGAGGAAACAGGGGCGACGGCCGACCACATCGATGTCGTTTCGAAACTGCCCACGGAGCTGTTCTACGATCTGCCGGACGACCTCAAGGGCACGCTGTGGGGCGGCAGGTTCGTCGGCCAGCGGCAGACCTGGTACCTCGCCCGCTTTACCGGCACCGACGCCGACATTGAACTCGACGCGCACGACCCGCCCGAATTCTGCGAATGGAGATGGGTCGAGCCGGCGCTGCTGCCGGAGCTGATCGTGCCGTTCAAGCGCGAAGTCTACGCGGCGATCGTGGCAGGTTTCGGCGACCTGATCTAGTTTTGCGTCACCACCGGGTCGGGGCTTACCGCATCGGCGGTCAGCACGGGCTGTTTGGGCGGACCGGCCTGGATCGCGGCGGCGAGCTGGCGGCTCTCGGCACAGGTGCTGCCGCACAGCGACTGCAGCTGCGCGAGGTTGCGTCTCGCCTTCTCGACCGCGCCCTTCTCGAGCAGCGCCTCGCCCTCGCCCGTGATCGCGGCGAGGTTCTTCGGCTCGCGCTCGAGGGCCATGCGGTAATAGTGGATCGCCTGGCCCTGCAGCCCTTCACGGCGCGCCGCCTCGGCAAGGTCGAGATAAACGCCGGTGTAGCCCGGATCGACCGCGAGCGCTGCCTCGAAGCTGTCGATCGCGCTCTGCACCTGGCCGGCGGCGAGGTGGCTCTTGCCTTGCACGACGAGGGCGGCGGCGCGCGGGTCCGGCTGCCGCTCGGCGCTCATGCCCACGCTGGCCGTAAGCGCCACGGCGAGCGAGAGGGCAAGGGCTGGAGCGACGTAACGCATGAGCATCTCCTTGAGCGCGGGCGCGGGGCGTGATCCTGGGCCGGCCATTTGCACGGAAGCTAACACGGCTTTTCTAGACGTGCGATGAAAAATCCGTCCGTGCCGTCGTGGAACGGGGTCAGGCGGATTCCGGTTCCATGGGGGCGCCCGAGCGCAAGCGCGGGCGGATCGACGCGCCAATCCGGATGCGCCGCCAGGAAACTCGCGATCCGGTCCGCCCCTTCGGCATCGAGCAGCGAACACACGACGTAGATCAGGCGCCCTCCTCGACGCACGAGTTCGCCGGCGATTTCCAGCAGCCGCTCCTGGGTGCCGGCATATCGGTCGAGGTCGGCCGGAATGAGGCGCCAGCGCGCTTCGGGATTGCGGCGCCAGGTCCCGGTCCCCGAGCAGGGCGCGTCGACCAGCACCGCATCGGCCCGGCCGCGCCAGGCCTCCAGCGCCTCCAGCTCGCGGCCGGGGTCGAGCAGGATTGTTTCCGAGACAAACGCCCCTGCCCGTTCGGCGCGGGGAGCCAGGCGCGACAAGCGCGTTCGGTCGGTGTCTGCGGCGATCAGCGTGCCGGCGTTGTCCATCGCCGCCGCGAGCGCGAGCGTCTTGCCCCCTGCCCCGGCGCACAAGTCGATCACGGTTTCGCCCGGCCGCGCCGCCACCGCCTCGCAGGCGAGCTGGCTTCCCGCGTCCTGGACCTCGATCAGCCCGTCGCGATAGGCGGGCCACTGCTCGAGCGCTGTTCCCGCTTTAAAGCGCAGTCCTTGCCGCGTAGGCAGCGGCTCACCCGGCTCGGGCAACGAGAGACTGCCGCTGTCAGCCTTGAGCGTGTTCACGCGCGCATCGAGCGGCGCCCTCCCGAGCAGGGCTCGAGCTTCCTCGCCGGAAATGCCGCTTTCCCCGAGCGCCGCGGCAAGCCACACGGGTGCGATACCTCCCTCGGCGACCGGCTCGTCATCGCCGATCGGCGCCGGCCCGTATCGCGAAGCATCGAACAGCGCGCGCAGCGCCGGATCGCCTTCGGCCCGTCGCAGCATCGCCGCGCGGCCGCTCGGCGGGACCGGGCCGCACGCACGGATTGCCGCAAAGACGAGGTCGCGGATCGCCCGGCGATCCTTCGAGCCCGCGAAGCGGTTGCCGCGGAACCACTCGGCGAGAATGCGGTCGGCCGGCGCGCCTTTCCCGCGAGCGGCATGGATGATCGCGTCGAGCAGCTCGATCGCCGACTGGACGCGCGCCGACGGCGTCACGGCTCAGCGCGTCGGATAGTTCGGCGCCTCGCGGGTGATGCTGACGTCATGGACGTGGCTTTCGGAAAGCCCGGCGTTGGTGATGCGGACGAACCGGCCGCGCTTGCGCAGCTCCTCGATCGTTGCGCTGCCGGTGTAACCCATCGCTGCCTTGATGCCGCCGACGAGCTGGTGGACGACGTCGCGCGCCGGGCCCTTGAACGGCACCTGCCCCTCAATGCCTTCCGGGACCAGCTTCATCTGGTCCTGGATGTCCTGCTGGAAATAGCGGTCGGCGCTGCCCCGGGCCATCGCGCCGACGCTGCCCATCCCGCGATAGGCCTTGTAGGCGCGGCCCTGGTAAAGGAACGTCTCGCCGGGCGCCTCCTCGGTGCCGGCGAGCAAGCTGCCGATCATCACCGTCGAGGCCCCGGCGGCAAGCGCCTTGGCGGCATCGCCGCTGGTCCTGAGGCCGCCGTCGCCGATGATCGGCACGTCGCCGGCGACGCTCGCGGCGTCCATGATCGCCGTCAGCTGCGGCACGCCGACGCCGGCGACGATCCGCGTGGTGCAGATCGAGCCCGGGCCGATGCCGACCTTCACCCCGTCCGCCCCGGCGTCGATCAGCGCCTTGGTCGCCTCGGCGGTGGCGACGTTGCCGGCGATCAGCTGGACCGAGTTGGATAGCCGCTTCACCCGTTCGACCGCCCTCGCCACATCCTTGTTGTGGCCGTGGGCGGTATCGATGACGATCACGTCGCACTCGGCGTCGATCAGCGCCTCGGTGCGCTCGAAGCCCTTGTCGCCGACGGTGCTGGCTCCGGCGACGCGCAGGCGCCCTCCGGCGTCCTTGGTCGCCTCGGGGAAGAGCACCGCCTTCTCGATGTCCTTCACCGTGATCAGGCCGACGCACTTGTATGCGTCATCGACCACCAGCAGCTTCTCGATCCGCCGCTGGTGGAGGATGCGCCGCGCCTCGTCCTGGGTGACCGCGGCGGACACCGTCGCGAGGTTCTCGTGCGTCATCAGCTCCCTCACGGGCTGCTTCGGGTTGTCGGCGAAACGCACGTCGCGATTGGTAAGAATGCCGCACAGCCTGCCGGTCTTGTCGACGACCGGGATGCCGCTGATCGAATGCTCGCGCATCAGCGCCTGTGCTTGTCCCAGCGTGGCATCGGGCGTGATGGTGATCGGGTTGACGACCATCCCGCTCTCGAAGCGCTTCACGCGCCGCACCGCGTCGCACTGCTCCTCGACCGTCAGGTTGCGGTGAAGCACTCCGATGCCGCCGAGCTGCGCCATCACGATGGCCATCTCCGCCTCGGTCACGGTGTCCATCGCCGAGGAGAGGATCGGAATGTTGAGCCCGATCTCGCGCGTCAGCCAGGTCTTGGTGCTCGCCTGGGAGGGAACGATCTCGCTCTCGGCCGGCCTCAGGAGGACGTCGTCAAAGGTGAGGCCGGTTTCGATTTCCATGAGCGCCACTGGTTCCTTGTGCGGAGCGATTCGTGGCGGCCCATGTAAACGCGGTTTGTGACAATCGCTAGTGGGGGGCTCGTGTGCCACTTGAGACGCGACGCACGATGGCCAGGTTTGCCAACGCACTGGCGATAGCCAGATTCAAGTACAATTCCATACAAACATCCATGAAGACACCGAACAATACATTGCCAAAAATGACAAAAGCGAATAACAAAAAGACGGAGATCAGAAGAAAATAATCCTAAAAAGAAAGAAGGTGACACGCAGAATTCCTATGACTCTCAGCATTGACTGATATTGAGGAGGGATGATATTCTGATCATGGACATAGATGCATTGCTATGACGATCGCGGAGGTCGTCGTGACGCCCGGTAGCCGCCTGATCCTCGTCCCGCGGGCCTGCTCGGCGCTCACCCGACCATCCTTCGTCCGGAAAGCTTCCCATTCGCTGCTTCTGACTGTTCGAAGTTCGTGGGATAAGCGAGATTCTGACAGACAGGAGCGATTGCGATGCCAAGAATGAACATCCGCGCGCTGAAGTTTGCCAAGGTCTATCCGATGCTGGTCCGCAAGGCCGTCGCGAAAGGACGCACGGAGGCGGAGGTCGACGAGGTCACATTCTGGCTGACCGGCTACGACCGCGCCGGGCTCGACGACCAGATCACGCGCGGGACGGATTACGAGACCTTCTTCGCCGAAGCGCCGCGGATGAATCCCGCCGCGCCGCTGATCAAGGGCACGATCTGCGGCTATCGCATCGAGGATATCGAGGACCCGGTCGAGCAACAGGCACGCTGGCTCGACAAGCTGGTCGATGAGCTCGCCAAGGGCCGGCCGATGGAGAAGATCAAGCGGGGTTGAGCGCGCTACCGCCCAGCCATCGATCTTCGCCGGGCTGGACTTCTTTCACCATCGATGTCTTCAGCGAGCGCGCGCGCTTGCCTCCCCGGAGCGGCGCCGCCGCACCCTTGTTCAACCGCCGCGCCTTAGATCCGATGGCCCGTGAAACGAATTCAGGGCGACAGGACCAGTCGCTTTGGCGGCGGGTTTTCGCTGGGGTCTCCTCCCCGTCCCGGGAAGGATTTCGCTTAGCTCTTTTCGTCGCGCTCCGCTTGCGGCACGCTGCGCAAGCTCTCGATCTCCCGCGCAGTGCGCTCGGCAGGGTCGGTAGCGATGGTTTCGAGGGTCGCCACCCGGTCCTGCAGCTTGGTGACAAGGTTGCGCAGGCGCTCGTTCTCCTCGTCGATCGACTCCAGCGTCTTGACCGGTCGTGCCTGGTGATCGGCGAAGAACTCGACGTAGCCGCACTGCGTGCAGCGCCGGGCCGTCAGGTCCGAAGCCTTCTTACGCAGGCTGTTGGTCAGCGCCTTCCAGAAGCCGGGTTCGCCATCCATCCACTTCACCCGGCTGCCGACGTCGGGAAGGTATGCGTAGCCTTGAGTCATCCGGCCGCGACACTTGGGACAATCTGTTATATCGCGCCTCCCGCGGACCGTGTATCACATGACTAATACAGCTTCCGGCCCCGTCACTCCGCCGTCCAGCCGCCATCGATGGAGTAGTTAGCCCCGTTGATATTCTGCGCCTCCTCGCGACACAGAAACACGGCCAAAGCGGCGACCTCCTCGGGCTGGACGAACTTCCTGGTCGGCTGCTTGGCGAGGAGGACTTGGTCGAGCACCTGCGCGCGCGTCATGCCGCGGGCGGCCATCGTGTCGGGGATCTGGTTCTCGACCAGCGGCGTCCAGACATAGCCGGGGCTGATGCAATTGGCGGTGACGCCATGCTCGGCGAGCTCCAGCGCAAGAACCTTGGTCAGCCCGGCAATGCCGTGCTTGGCGGCGACGTAGGCGGCCTTGAATGGACTTGCGGCGAGCGAATGAGCGCTGGCGGTGGCGATGATCCGGCCCCAGCCTTGGTGCTTCATGTGGGGCACGGCGAGGCGCGCGGCGTGGAATGCGGCCGACAGGTTGAGCGCGATGATAGCGTCCCACTTCTCGGGCGGGAATTCCTCGATCGGGGCGACGTGCTGCATGCCGGCGTTGTTGACCAGGATGTCGACCGGCCCGGCGCCGTTCATCAGCGCCTCGACGCCTTCGCGAGTGGTGAGGTCGGCAGCGATGTGGATTGCGCCGAGCGCCTTGCACAGCTTGTCGATCTCGGCCGGGTCGCCGAAGCCGTTGAGCACCACCTCGGCGCCCTCTTCGCCCAGCGCACGGGCGATGGCGAGGCCGATGCCCGAGGTCGAGCCGGTGACCAGCGCGCGTTTGCCCGACAGGAACATTCATCCCTCCTTGGCGATTGGACCGGGAACCCTTACGACAGGCTCAGCGGAGGTCCAGCAAGAATGAGGCTCGGTCCATTCGATCCCAACAACATCCGCGTGCGGCGCGGCGAAGGCGGCGGCATGGGCTTGCCGATCGGCGGCGGCTCCATCGGCTGCGGCACGATCGTCATCGCGCTCATCGCCTATTTCGTGTTCGGCGCCGACCCGATGCAGTTCCTCGGCGGCGGACAGGTGTCCGACCAGGGCTATTCCCGACAGGCGGGCCAGCCCGGCGAGAGCGCGGCGCAGATCTGCAGCGAGAACCAGTACGCGACCGAGGCGTGCAACGCGCTGTCGTCGCTCAACGACACCTGGCGCGCGGTCTTCCAGAACCAGAACGTGCAGTGGCACCAGCCGGAGCTGGTCTTTTACCAGGGCGGCACGAATTCCGGCTGCGGAGGCGCATCGTCCTCGATGGGCCCGTTCTATTGCCCCAACGACGAGGGCATCTACATCGACACCAGTTTCTACGACCAGCTCGCCCAGCAGCTCGGCGCCAAGGGCGACTTCGCGCGCTATTACGTGATCGCCCACGAGTACGGCCATCATGTGCAGAAGCTGACCGGCATCGCTGACCAGATCGCCAGCGCGCAGCAGCAGGACCCTCGTAACGCCAGCCGCTACCAGGTGATGATGGAGCTGCAGGCCGATTGCTACGCCGGCGTGTGGGCAGGCAAGAACCGCAATCTGATCGAGCCGGGGGACTTCGAGGAAGGCATGACCGCGGCGAGCGCGATCGGCGACGACACGCTGGAGAAGAACGCCGGGCAGTCGGTCAATCCCGAGACCTTCACCCACGGCAGCAGCGCGCAACGCATGACCGCGCTCAGGACCGGCCTGCAGAGCGCCGACGACACCGCCTGCGACAGGTACATGCGGGCCTGATCCAGGAAAATGGCGCAAGGGGCCCCCTACCTCCCCTTCCGTCGCCGGGGCCGGCCCCCGGGAGCGCTCAGTGCTCGGCTTCGAGCCGGGCGATTTCCTTGTCGAGGTCGGCGAGCACTTCCTGCTTCACCGATGCGCTGATCTCGCTGTTGGCGGCGATGGCCTCCCGCGCCTGGCGCAGGCCCATCATCGCGCGCGGCACCGCCATCTGCGCCATGTGCTCGGCCATGCGCGCGTGGTCGCGGACGATCCGTTCGCAGATGACGATGTGCCGGTGGCCCTTGTCGTCGTTCCATGAGCGGGTGGCGGAACCGTCGGTCTTGCCGCAGTCCTCGGAAACTTCGGGCACCTCCCCGGCGAAGGCGAGCGCGAGGCGTTGCTGGTCCTTGGCCGTCTTCTGCCATTCGCCCGCCTTGGCGCGCCATTCGGCGCCCTTCTTCTCCCATTCCTTGCTCATCTGCTCGAGACGCTTGCTCTCTTCAGGCGAGAGCGGGCCGTCAGCCTCGAAGACGAACCGATGGCGTTCCACGCGCGGAGCGCGGGCATCGGCGCCGTCGCGGTGCAGCCCGAAGCGTTGCACGCGCGGCGCTTCGCTCGCCTGCGGCGCCTGGGGAGCGTCGGCCGCTTGCGGCGGCCGGGGCGGAACCGGAGGCGCCGGCGGTGCGTCCGACGGCGGCACCGGCACGGCCTGCGGATCGCTGTCCTGCGCCGCGGCGTAGCTGAACGACGCTGTCAGCGGCAGCGCCAGCACGCCACCGGCGAGCAGGAGCCGGCCGAGCATGCGGCGGCGGGGGGATACGTCGGACATGTTGAGGCTCCTCAGGCGGTGAATGATCGATTTCTCGCCAATGATCGGGCAGGCGATCGGCGCCACGAGCGCCAGCCGCGGCCCGGCGGCGAACCCGGCGATGAGGCCGGCGTAGGCAGCCCGCTGCTCGCGTCCGCAACCTTCGAGGACGCGCGCGTCGCAGGCCGCTTCCTGGTCGCGCCGCATGGCGCGCCAGCCGACCCATGCCAGCGGGTTGAACCAGTGCAGCGCCAGCAGCGGCTGGGCGGCAAAATTGGCGGCGATGTCGTGCCCGCGATGGTGCGCGAGCTCGTGCGCGATGGCGAGGTCGCGCGCCGGGCGGTCCTCCATCGCCATGAACAGCGGCGGCAGCGCGACGACCTTGTCCCGCAGCCCGAACGCCACGGGCGAGCTGACCGCCGGGGTCTCGACGAGCCGGATGCGGCCGACCTCGCCCACGGGGCGCGCCTCGGCCAGAAGCTCGCGGCGCATGCACAAGTAACTCTTGATGCGCCACGCGAGGAACACCGCCGCGCTGGCGAGCCAGAACGCGAGCCACAGGTCCGTGCGTTCCCACAGCGGCGTCGGCGCGGGCGCCTCCGCCGGAAAGGCCTGTGCGGTCATCGCCAGCGCGAGCAGCGCCTGGTCGCCCAGTGGCGCCGGTTGGGGCGCCATGCTCGCCGGCAGCTCGATCGGCGGCAGCATCAGCCGCAACGCCGGCAGCGCCCAGAGCGCGTAGGCGAGCTTGGGCCCGAAATAGCGGGCGACGGGGCGCCGCAGCAGCAGGACGAGCGCGATCAGCACTCCGGTGTAGAGCAGCGTGTCGATGAGCCAGGCGGTCATTTCCTGAACTCCCGGATCAGGCGCTCGATCTCGGCGATATCCTCGTCGCTGAGCGCTTCGGATTCGACGAGGTGGACCAGCAGCGGCGCGGCGCGGCCGCCGAACAAACGATCGACCAGGCGGCGCGACTCACCGTCGACGTAGTCGGTGCGCTCGATGGCCGGGGAATAGAGGAAGCGGCGCCCGTCGGGCGCGGTGGCGACCGCCTTCTTGGCGACCAGTCGCGACAGCAACGTCTTCACCGTGGCGAGGCTCCAGCCCCGCTCCGGAGCTACTCGATCGCTGACCTCGGCGGCGGTGAGCGGACTGTTCCGCCACAGCGCCTCCATCACCGCGTGCTCGGCCTCGCTGATGCGTTCGCCCGGATCCTCTGATGGCTCGGCCACGTCGTTCTCCCTTAACGACTACACCCGTCAACGTTACGACTACACTCGTAAACTGAATTGCACATGAACGCCGCCGGAGCTTGGCAAATCGTTCGCGAGCGCTATCACCGCGCGCGATGCGCATCGGACGGGTGAGGACGCTGGCGGATTGCCACAATGTCGCGGATTTCCGCGAGCTTGCTCGGCGACGCCTGCCCTTTCCCGTCTTCCATTACATCGACGGTGGCGGCGACGACGAGGCAACCAAGGCGCGCAACACCGCCGCGTTCGACGACGTCGACCTGGTGCCGGACGTGCTGGTCAACGTCGAGTCGATCGACACCTCCGCAACGGTGCTCGGCAAGACCACGCGGCTGCCGCTGATGCTCAGCCCGACCGCGCTGCAGCGCCTGTTCCACTGGCAGGGCGAGCGCGCGGTGGCGGCCGCGGCGGAGAAGTTCGGCGTGTGGTTCGGCATCTCGAGCCTCGCCAGCGTGAGCATGGAGGAGATCGGCGCGAATTTCTCAGGCCCGAAGATGCTGCAGTACTACTACCACAAGGACCGCGGCCTGAACGCGGCGCTGCTGGAGATGGCCAAGGCGGCAAAGTTTGATGCCGTGGCGCTGACGGTCGACACGATCGTCGGCGGCAACCGCGAGCGCTGCCTGCGCACCGGCTTCACCAGCCCGCCGCGGATCACGCCGGCGAGCGCGTTCAGCTACGCCAGCAAGCCGCGCTGGGCGCTCGATTACCTGTTCCGAGAGCGCTTCTCGCTGCCCAACCTCGAAAGGCACGTCGCCGCCGGCAGCGACGTTGCGGCATCGATCCAGTCCTATTTCAGCGAAATGCTCGACCAGACGATGGATTGGGCCGCGGCCGAGAAGCTGCGCAACGATTGGGGTGGCAGGTTCGCGCTCAAGGGCGTGATGTCGGTCGGTGATGCACGCCGCGCGGCGGACATGGGGGTCGATGCGATCTTCGTCTCGAACCACGGCGGCCGCCAGCTCGACGGCAGCCGCGCGCCGTTCGACCAGCTGGCCGAAATCGTCGACGCGGTGGGCGACCGGGTGGAAGTGATCCTCGACGGCGGTGTCCGGCGCGGGACGCATGTGCTGAAGGCGCTCAGCCTGGGCGCGAGGGCCGTCTCGGGCGGGCGTCTCTACCTCTATGCGCTCGCCGCTGCCGGACAGGCGGGTGTCGAACGGGCGCTCGCGCTGATGGAGGCGGAGATCGTCCGTGACATGAAGCTGATGGGCAAGACCAGCCTCGCCCAGCTTACGCGGGAGAACCTGCGCCGCCGCTAGAGCCGGTAAAAGCCGATGGTGAGCGCAAAAGGGCCGTCGCCCTCGACGTGATGCGGCACTTGCGGCGGCACCACGAGCCTCGCCGGAGCGCTCAGCGCCTCGGTCCCGCCGCGGCCGTCATCCCAGACGAAGCGGAGCGACCCCTGGGTGAGCTCCAGCACGCCAAAGGTGCCCTCTTTCAGCCGGTGCTCTGCGCGCAGGCCGGCGGGCAGGCTTTCGGCATCGAACGGGCCGATGGTCCGATAGGCGTGGCTGCCGAACGGAAGGTCGCCGCGAGGCGCGATGAGGTCCATCGCAAGCGGGCTCAGTCTGTCCTGTCCTGCTCTTGCCGACGGTCGGTCGCGTCCTGCACGGCATCGTCGTGACCGCTTTTCGAGCTGAAGAAGGCAAGCGCGAAGAGCCCGCAGCCGAGCACCATCGAGATGAACACGCCGAGGATCGTCGCCACGACCTGGTTGGCATAGAGCGGCCCCTGGCTGGCTTCGAACGCCAGGGCACCGACGACCATCAGGACGGCGATCGCGACGATCCACTTCAGCATTCGCCGAAGCTCTGTGAGTGCGTTGGGCTTATCGGGCATGGAAGGCGAATAGAGATTACTCACGAGCGTTCCTAGCCGGGTCATGCAATTAACCTCCAAAGGATGGCCCGACCGCCGTTGCGGGCGACCGGGCCGCCGCCCGTTGTCATGCGGCCCACAGGCGGATCAGCAAGATCGCGAAACCGAAAAACGCGACGCAGGCGGGGACGATCAGCATCTGGATCGCAACCTCGCGCTCGCGCATCGCACCGGAGAGCGTCGAGAGGGTGAAGCTGCCGCTTTCGAGCGGGCTGCGCGGCTGCACCGGACCGTGCTTCAGCGTTGCCTTGGCCGTTCCGAAGAACATCGCCACGAGCCCGGCCGCGACCACCAGGATCAGCGTCGTGTAGCCGCCGCCGGTCGCCCCGAACATCGCCGCCAGGAACAGGCCGTAGAAGACGATCATCGCGTACCACAGCCGCGCGGGGATTTCGAAATGGCGCGCCTCGCCGGCCTGGAGATGGCTGGCGTCAGCGTTGTCGTTGACCTCGGCGGCATGGGCGGCGCCGAGATGGTCGGCGACGACGTCGTGCGTTGCCGGCTCGGCGAGGGCGGTTTGCTTGGGAACGGCTTCAGACATGGGGGAGGTCCTTTCCTGCGCGGCCGCCGGACAGGCCCTCGCGCTGCATGACGTATCCGGTGAGCAGGCTGTCGGCGATCATGCGCGCCCGCCCGCCGACGAGCGCGGTGGCCGCGGGATCAGCCTCGGCATCGCGCAGCGTCTGGTAGAACAATTCGAGCCAGTGCGCGAAATGCCCGGCCTCGAGGCCGGGGATGACGATGTGCTTGAGCATCGGGTTGCCGGCGAACTCGCCGCTGTTGTGCAGCACCGAGCGCCAGAACGCCTTCATTCGCGCGAGGTGCGCAGGCCAATCGGCGATGCGTGCGTTGAAGATGGGGCCGAGCAGGTCGTCCTGCTGGATCTTGCCGTAGAAGGTTTCGACGAAGTGATCGATGTACGCGGCGTCGACGCCGATCGCTTCGGCGGCGAGGCGCTTTTCGTCGCGCTTCTGCTGGGCGTAGGCGCGGCTCTCGGGATCGGTCCCGCGGGATTCGGTGGCTGCGGTGGACATGGGCGACTCGAATGATCCTTGGCTGGCTCCCGTAGATATGTTGCATTGCGGTATAAAGCAATATCTGATATACCTATTTTTATGCAGCTGAATCTCCAGACAGATTTCGCTCTCCGGGTGCTGATGGCGCTCGCTGCCGCGGAGCGCCAGTTGTCGGTCGACGACATCGCCCGGCGGTACGGCATCTCGCGCAATCATCTCGCCAAGGTCGCCCAGAAGCTGCAGGCGGAAGGGTTCGTGGAGACCTTCCGCGGCCGCGGCGGCGGAATGCGCCTCGCCCGGCCGGCGCAGCAAATTGTCGTCGGCGACGTCGTCCGCCGGTTTGAGAGCCTCGACAGCTTCGTCGGCTGCTTTCCCGGCGCGAGCGGCTGCGCGGTGAACGGCCTGTGCGGTCTGAAGCCGGCCTTGAGCGGCGCGCTTGCAGCCTTTCTCGAGCACCTCGACAGCTACCGGCTGAGCGATCTCGTCCCCGACCGGCCCGCCTTCCTCGAACGGCTCGGAGGCGTCGCCGCCAACGTCGCTTAGCCCTCGGCTAGCCCGCGCCGAGGCCCCACACCCAGGCGATCAGCGGCGTGCCGAGGAGGATCACGATGATCGACAGGGGAAACCCAAGCCGCGCGTAGTCGCCGAACCGGTATCCTCCCGGCCCGCGCACCAGCGTGTTGCACTGGTGGCCGATGGGCGTCAGAAAATCGCATCCGGCGCCGGTCGCCACCGCCATCAGCAAGGCGTCGGGATTGAGGCCCAGCTTCTGCGCCAGCCCCACGGCTATCGGCGCAAGGATCAGCACGGTGGGCGCATTGTGCAGGAACGGCGCGCAGATCATCGCCGCCAGCATGATGCCGCCGAGCACGATCATCGGCGTCGCCCCCGTCAGCAGCGAGGCAAGCTCGTGCGCGATGAGCGCGGTGCCGCCGTTGGCGTGGATCGCTTCGCTCAGCGGAGTAAGCGCGCCGATGAGCACCAGGACTTCCGGCTCGAGCGCGCGATAGGCCTCGCGCATCGACAGCGAGCCAATCGCCACCGTCAGCACGGCCGCGCCGAAGAACGCCACGGCAACGGTCAACATCTTCAGGGCGACGAGCGCGATGGCCGCCGCCAGCAGCAGGATGGGGCCGTAGCGCGCGCGGCGACTGCCGATCGTCACCGCGCGTTCCGCCAGCGGCAACAGGCCGAGCTCCTGCAGCAGCCCGGCAAGCGCGCCCTCGCCGGCCTGGATGACGATGAGATCGCCGGGGCGAAACCGCACTTCCGACAGCCGCTCGCGCAGCGGCTGGCCCTGGCGGCTGACCGCCAGCAGCTTGGCGCCGAACGTGCGCTGCAGGTAGAGCATGCCGGCCGACAAGCCGACCAGCGGCGAGCGCTGCTCGACCACTGCCTCGATCGAGCGGAGCTCCTCGTGCGGCTCCTCGGTCCGGACCGGCTCGTTCTCGCGCACCTGCGCCAGCGGGAGCTGCTGGAACAGCGTCCCGAGCGCCTCCTCCTGCCCTTTCAGCAACAGCACCATCCCTGGCACCAGCCGAGTAGCCGGGTCGACCGGGCGGCGATTGCCTTCGCTGTCCATCAGGCCTGTCAATTGCACGTCGCGATCCGCCAGCTTCAGGTCGGCAATCGTACGAAGCGAATCCGGCCAGACGTCCGGCACGTGGGCTTCCGTCGCATATTCGACGCTCGCGTGGGCCTCCTCCATCGGCGCCCGTGGCGCCCGCTCGCGCGGCAGCAGGCGCCAGCCGAAGCTGAGGAAGACAAAGCCTGCGAGGGTAAGGCCCAGCCCCACCGGGGTGAAGTCGAACATTGCGAACGGCTTGCCGAAGGTGTCCTGGCGGACCTGGCTGACGATGATGTTGGTCGACGTGCCGACCAGCGTCACCAGCCCGCCGAGCAGCGCCATGAACGACATCGGCATCAGCAGCAGCGAGGGCGAGCTCTGCTCCGATCGGCCGAGGCGGATGGCGACCGGCATCAACGCCGCGAGCGCGCCGACGTTCTTGTTGACCATCGCGAACATACCGGTGATCGCGGCCATCGCCGGCACCTGGTATTGCGGAGCCTTGAGGTGCCGGGCGAGCGGGGCGACGATCGGCTCGATCACCGCCGAGCGCGTGATGGCGGCCGACAGGACGAGGGCGCCGGCGATGACGATGATCACGTCGCTGGTGAACCCGCTGAACGCCTCGTCGGGCTTCACGACCCCGGACAGGACGGCGATTAGCAGCGCCCCGAGCGAGACCGCATCGTAGCGGAAGCGGCCCGAGACGAATAACGCCATCGCCGCGCCGACGATCGCAAAGGACAGCCCCTGCTCGAAGGTCATCGCGTGGCGATGCCCACCAGCACGGCGAGGCCGAGCAGCACCATGAACCCGTTGAAGATGATGAGCAGCCAGGCCGGTATCCGCGGCGCGTCGGGCTCCGGCCGCGCCGTGCCGGTCAGCTCGCGCCACACGCCGGCGACGAAGCAGAACTCGGCGAAGACCAGCAACATGATCGAGGCCGCGATCACCAGCCACGGCGTGACCAGCTTATCGAGCAGCGCCTTGGCCCCGATCCCTGCGGCGAGCGCGGCCAGCCCCGTGCGCATCCACGCGGCATAGGTCCGCTCCCCGGCGAGAAGGGTGCGGTCGGCGGCAAGCTTGGTGCGGCGGTCGGCGCTGCTTTCCTGGGCGATCGTGCTTTCGACCATCGTGTCGGCGCTGCCGACGAGCGTCTTGGCGCTGTTGGCGACGGTGTGCGCCGAGCCTTTGAGCGTCCTGGCGCTGTCGGCCAGCTTCTCCTGCGCCTTGACCGCCTTCTCGCTGGGTGTCGCCATGCCGCGCTTAACGCGCGACGGCGCGAGCGGTGCCGGATGGTCAGTCCGGTTGAGCGCCTTGGCTTTGGTTTTGAGGCACTTCCTTGCGGAACCTCAGCACCCTGTCGAACCGTTTCAGCACGAAGGCCTGGCCATCCCACGCCAGGCGGTAGTGATTGAAAGCCACCTTGCCGAGATCGTTCGCCACGAACCGGAAATGCATCGTCCGCCTGCCCGGCGAAAGCGCGTAAGGTTGCGAAGCGACCTGGTAGACGGGCAAGGCGATCGCCATCTCGCTCGGCGCCTTGCCGGCCTTCATCGGGATGTGCAGCGGACCGTCCTCGAACGGCACCTCGGCGACGTTGCCGTCCGGCTGCACCAGGAAGACCGAGAACAGCTGAAGCGGGAGCTGCTCGGGCGTGTCGAGGCTGACGACCAGTTCCTTGCCCTTGCCGAGCTTCGTCTCGACGAGCTCGAACTGTGGCGCCTTGACCGCATCGCTGGTGAGGGTGATGCCGCCGCGATCCGCCGTCCACGTCCCCTGCGAGGTCTCGTCGAGCGCGCCGTAGCTGAGGTAATACTGGTACCGCCCGTTCGCCTCGAGGCGCAGCTCGGTGCCGATCTCCATTTCGCTGCCGTTGTAAGTGCCGGCGAGCGGCCGCGGCACGTCCGCTTGGGCAGCCTGCGTCATCAGCGCGAGCGCGCCTGCGACGATCGTGCGGTCGAACCCGCGTCCAGCCAAGCCACGACCTCCTTTGCTCTTCAACCGCAACTTTGCGAGGACTGGCCGTTCCTTGCAACAGCCCAGGTCAGCGATTGCGACCGCAGATTTCGTTGAAGTCGCCCGAGCCGGTATGGAAGGCGATGTCGATCTGCGAGGTTCGCAAGTCGCGGCGCAAGCCGGGCGTCGGTCGCGCGGTGGCCGCCAACCGATTTGATCCCGCCCGTTGCCGCAGCGTTACCGAATGGACGAAGCGCTAATACACCCGCTTCTTCGGCTTGATGTACGCGACGTCGTCGGTCAGTGTGTATTCGTGGACCGGTCGGTAGTCGATCCTGACCTCGCCGCCGGTGCCGCCCCAGCCGCTCATCCACACCGCGGTGTGCTTCATCCAGTTCTTGTCGTCGCGCTCGGGGAAGTCCTCACGGGCGTGGGCGCCGCGTGATTCCTTGCGGTTGAGCGCACAGCGCAGCGTCACCGTGGCCTGGGCGATCAGGTTGTCGAGCTCGAGCGTCTCGACGAGGTCGCTGTTCCAGATCAGCGAGCGGTCGGTGACCGCAATGTCCTGCATCGACGCATAGACCTTTGCAAGCTTCTCGACACCCTCGGCCATCACCTCCTCGGTGCGGAAGACGGCGTTGTGGGCCGACATCGTCCGCTGCATTTCGGTGCGGATCGCCGCCGTCCTGGTCGAGCCCGTGGCGTTGCGGAAGTGGTCAAGGCGATGGAGCGAAAAATCGGCGCTGTCAGCCCTCAGCGGTTCGTGCGGCGTGTTCGGCTTGACGGTCTCGCGCAGGCGATGGCCTGCCGCGCGGCCGAACACGACAAGGTCGATCAGCGAGTTCGAACCGAGCCGGTTGGCGCCGTGCACCGAGACGCAAGCCGCCTCGCCGACCGCGAACAAGCCCGGCACCACCGTCTCCGGATCGCCGTCGGCGCCGATCGTCACCACCTCGCCGTGATAGTTCGTCGGGATGCCGCCCATGTTGTAATGCACCGTCGGCACCACCGGCAGCGGCTGGCGGGTAAGGTCGACGCCGGCAAAGATCTTTCCGCTCTCGGTGATTCCCGGCAGCCGCTCGTGCAGGATCTTCGGGTCGATGTGGTCGAGGTGCAGGAAGATGTGGTCCTTGTGCGGGCCTACGCCGCGCCCCTCGCGGATTTCCATCGCCATCGCGCGGCTGACGACATCGCGGCTGGCGAGGTCCTTGGCGCTCGGAGCATAGCGCTCCATGAAGCGCTCGCCTTCCGAGTTGGTCAGGTATCCGCCCTCGCCCCGCGCGCCTTCGGTGATCAGCACGCCGGCGCCATAGATGCCGGTTGGGTGGAACTGGACGAACTCCATGTCCTGCAGCGGCAGGCCGGCGCGCAGCACCATCGCGTTGCCGTCCCCGGTCTGGGTGTGGGCGCCGGTGCAGGTGAAATAGGTGCGCCCGTAGCCGCCGGTCGCCAGCACCACCGCGTGGGCGCGGAACCGGTGAATCGAGCCGTCGTCGAGGCACAGCGCGATCACCCCGCGGCAGGCCCCGTTCTCCATGATCAGGTCGATCGCGAAGTATTCGATGTAGAAGTCGGCGTCGTACTTCAGGCTCTGCTGGTAGAGCGCGTGGAGCATGGCGTGGCCGGTGCGGTCGGCGGCGGCGCAGGTCCGCTGGGCGGGCGGGCCCTCGCCCATGTTCTGCATCATCCCGCCGAACGGGCGCTGGTAGATCGTGCCGTCGTCATTGCGGCTGAAGGGCACGCCGGCGTGCTCGAGCTCGTAGACCGCGTGCGGCGCCTCGCGGACCATGTACTCGATCGCGTCCTGGTCGCCGAGCCAGTCGGAGCCCTTCACCGTATCGTACATGTGCCACTGCCAGTGGTCGGGCGAATTGTTGCCGAGGCTGGCGGCGATGCCGCCTTGCGCGGCAACGGTGTGGCTGCGGGTCGGAAACACCTTCGTGACGCAGGCAGTCTTCAGCCCGGCCTCGGCCGCGCCCATCGTGGCGCGCAGGCCGGAGCCGCCGGCACCGACGACGACGACGTCATAGGTGTGGTCGACGATCTTGTAGGCCGGCGCGGCGCTGCCCGGCGTGGCCGGGGCGGTTTTCGGCGCTTCGTTGGCCATCAGGCAGCTCCCCCGGCGGCCGCGGTCACGGCGGAAAACGCGACCCTGGCGAGGCAGAACAGCCCGAAAGCGGTGCCGCCCGCCCAGGCGAAGTTCACCAGCAGCAGGCAGGCGAACTTGTTGCCGTCCTCGTGCACGTAGTCGCCGATCAGTTCGCGCAGGCCGAGCCTCGCGTGCCAGAACACGTTGGCGACCAGCAGCGCCATCGCGACGGCCGGCAGCGGATGCCTCAGCCATTCGCTCACCGTGGGATAGCTGAGGTCCGGCAGCAGGATGATCGAGATCACCAGGAAGCCGACCAGCAGCAAATTGCCGACCGCGGTCATGCGCTGCTGCATCCAGCCTTCTTCGCCCTCGTGCGCCGCGCCCAGGCCGCGCACCCGTCCAAGTTCGGTTCCCTCGCCCATGCCGCTGCCCCTCAGTACCAGGTCACCGCGGCCCAGAAGGCGGCGGTGAGCAGGATGCCGATGATCGGCGTTGCCACCGACCACCGCTTGTTGGTGTGAATCTCGTACCCGGCGCCGACATCCATCACGAAATGGCGAATGCCCGAGCTCATGTGGTTGAAGAACGCCCAGCTGATGCCGACCAGGATGACGTATCCGTACCAGCTGGTCGCCTGGTGCTCGAAGCTGGCGTAGGCCTCCGGCCCGGCCGCGAGCGAACCGAGCCAGTACAGCAGCACCGGCAGGGCGACGAACGCCATGCCGTCGCCGGTGATGCGGTGAAGGATCGAGACCAGCATGTGCGGCCCCCATTTCCAGATCGACAGATGCGGAGAAAGCGGGCGGGTGGCCATCGAGAGCTCCGTGGTTCGGGTGTGCGCCTCCCTTAGCGCAATGGCCAAGCTAGGCAACACCGGCTAGATCGATGAAATGGCAATCATCCTCCTCACGGGCTCGACGCGGGGCATCGGCAAGGCGACGACAGAGGCGTTGCAGGCGCGCGGGGCCGAGGTGATCGGCCATTCCTCGAAGCCCAGCGATGCGAATGCCATCGCCGCCGATTTTTCCGATCCGCCGGCGCCGCAAGTGCTGTGGGAGGAAGCGCTCGATCGCGCGCAGGGGCAAATCGACGTGCTCGTCAACAACGCGGGCATCTATGCCGCCGCGCCGCTCGAGGCCTCGGATATCGGCTGGCTCGACGCGTGGGAAGAGACGCTGCGGATCAATCTCACCGCCGCAGCGCAGCTGTCGCGCTTTGCCGTGCGCCACTGGCTCGGCACCGGGCGGCAGGGGCGGATCGTCCATATCGCCAGCCGCGCCGGATTTCGCGGCGATTCGCCGGAGCACTGGCACTACGCGGCCTCGAAGGGCGGCATGCTGGCCCTGCATAAGACCATCGCCCGCGCCTACGCCGGCAAGAGCATTTTGAGCTTCGCGATCGCACCCGGCTTCACCCGGACGGGCATGGCCGAAGACTACCTGGCGAGCCGCGGCGGCGACGACTTGCTCGCCGACATCCCGCTCGGCCGCGTCGCGACGCCCGAGGAGATCGCTGCCATCGCCGTGTTCTGCGCCCTCGACGCGCCGCCGAGCCTAACCGGCGCCACGCTCGACGCCAATGGAGCCAGCTATGTTCGGTAGATTGTTACTTGCGTCGGCCCTGCTGGTCGGCGCCGCAACGGCGCTGCATGCCGACGATGGCGCTGCCGATGGCCAGGCGCTGTGGACGCAGCGATGCGCCGACAACGACGCGTGGGACAAGGCCGGCCCGCCGTTCCGCGTCTGGGGCAACACCTGGTATGTCGGCACCTGCGGCATCGCCGCGATCCTGATCAGGGGCACCACCGGCGACGTTCTCATCGACGGCGGCCCGGCGGGTGCGGGCGACCTCATCGCCGCCAACATCGAGAAGCTCGGCATCGGGCTCGGCGATGTCAGGATCCTCCTGCACACGCACGAGCATCATGACCACGTCGGCGGCCTCGCCCGCCTGAAGCAGCTCACCGGGGCCGAGCTCTATGCCTCGACCTTCGCCGCGAGGGCACTCGAGCGCGGCGGCCCCAATCCCGAGGACCCGCAGTACGAGGAGCACAATGCGCTGCCGGCGGTGCACGTCGACAAGGTTCTCGACGGCAACGTCACGGTCGCGCTCGGCGACCTCAAACTGAAGGGCTTTGCGACACCGGGGCACACGCCGGGCGCAATGAGCTGGCAATGGGAAAGCTGCGAGGATGGCGATTGCAGGACGATCGTCTATGCCGACAGCCTGACGCCGGTAAGCAGCGACGGCTATCGCTTCAGCGATCACCCCGACGTGGTCGCCGCGTTCAACGCCAGCCTCATGACGGTGGGCTCGCTTAGGTGCGACATCCTGCTGTCGCCGCATCCGTCGGCGAGCGGCATGCGCGACCGGCTCGTCGCCGGCAGCCTCGTCGCGCCGGCCGCGTGCTACGCATACGCCGACCGGCTGAAGCGGCAACTCGATGCGCGCCTCGCGAAAGAGGCCAATGGCGGGTAGCTGGAAGCTGGTTGCCCGCGCCCCCAAGCCGGCGGTCCATGCCGCGCTTCTGGCGCATGACGAGATCGAGGACTGGCCTTCGGAGATCGTCGTTTCCGGGCATGAGATCGCCGAGGATCAGCCGCACGCGTGGGTACTCGAAGCGTGGCTGCCGCGGCGGCCGCGCAAGGCCGATCGCGACGCGGTGGCGGCGCTGTTTGGTCGCGAAGCGCCGGAGGTCGTCGCCGAAGCGGTACCCGCCACCGACTGGCTGACGGAAAGCCAGAAGGGCGTCGCACCGATCCGCGCCGGACGGTTTCATGTCCGTACGCCCGACCATCCGGCCGATCGCGATGCGGGCGTGATCGACCTTGAAATTCCGGCGAGCCAGGCGTTCGGCACGGGGCAGCACGCGACCACCGCCGGGTGCCTTGCGATGCTGAACGCGATGAAACGGCGTGGCGTGATCGCTCGCAACATCGCCGATATCGGCACGGGCACCGGCCTTCTTGCCTTCGCCGCGCTGGCGCTGTGGCCGCGCGCCTATGCCATGGCGAGCGACATCGACCCGGTCTGCGGGCCGGTCGTCGCCGGTAATGCGAGGCGCAACGGCGTCCGGCTCGGCGCCGGCCCGGGGCAGCTGGCCGTGGCCATTGCCGCCGGGATGGACGACCGGCTGTTGCGCGAGTGCGGGCCATACGACCTGCTCATCGCCAATATCCTCGCCGGTCCGCTGATCGCGCTGGCGCCCGAATTCGCCGATGCCGTGCCGCCGCGCGGCCATCTCGTCCTCGCGGGGCTGCTCGAAAGCCAGGAGCGGGCTGTGCTAGCGGCCTATCGTGCCGTCGGCTTTGCCCTGGCCGGGCGCATCGTCGACGGCGATTGGAGCATCCTGTGGTTGCGCCGCCGGTTCGTCGGCTGATCCGCTGGACCGGGAGGGCCGCCCTCGGCCTTTTCGGGCTCCTCGTTGCCTATTGCCTCGCGGCGTGGATCGGCAGCTCGATCCCGCGCAACGCCGACTGGCACGAGCCGGCGGCCAACGATCCCGACGCGGTGCCGATCATGGTCGAGACGAACGGCGTCCACACCGCGCTGGTGCTGCCGCTGGTCACGCCCGAGCGCGACTGGCGGCCGATCTTTCCCGACAGCGACGTCGCCGCGCCCGGCCCCGGGTACACGCACATCGCGATCAGCTGGGGCGAGAAGCAGGTGTTCCTCGACACGCCCACCTGGTGGGACCTTCGGCCGTGGACCGTGCTGCGGATCGTCGGCATCGGCGGCGACGGGGTGCTGCACGTCGCGCACTACATCCGCCCTGCCCCGGCCGACGACATTCGCCCGCTGCGCGTGACCCACGGCGAGTACGCCCGGCTCGTTGCCGCGATCGACCGCTCGCTGCCCCGATCGCCGCGCGTCCGCTACCCCGGGTATGGCCCGCAAGACGTGTTCTACGACGCCCCCGGCCACTACACCGTCGACAACACCTGCAACCAGTGGACCAGCAACGTGCTCGCGGCTGCCGGCGTGAAGACCGGCTGGTGGACGCCGATGGCCGGCGGGGTGATGAAGTGGGTGCCTCCCCCCGGCAGGTGACACGCGCTGAAATTCGTGCATGGTAGCGCTACCCGAGGGGAGACGAATGCCATGCCCGACATGCCCGATTTGACGCGCCGAAGGCTGCTCGCCGCCGGCACGTTCGCGCCGCTCGCGCTCGGGGCGACGCGTGCCGCCGGGCAGCAGGCGCACGGGACGCCGCTCGCGGGCGATTTCCTGCTGCCCGATCGGCCGGGCGAGAAGCTGCGCTGGGCGGTCGTCGGCCTCGGCAACTTCGCGGTCGGCGAAGCGATCCCGGGCTTCATCGATTCCAGGCACGCGCGAATGACCGCGTTCGTCTCCGGCAGCCCGGCCAAGCAGAAGGACCTCGGCTCGCGCTTCGGGGTCAGCCGGTTCTACGATTACGCCAACTTCGACAGCATCGCGAACGATCCCGAGATCGACTGCGTCTACATCATCCTCCCCGTCGGATTGCACGCCGAGTACACGATCCGCGCGCTCAAGGCCGGCAAGCACGTGCTGTGCGAAAAGCCGATGGCCTCGACCAGCGCGGAGTGCGAGGCGATGATCGCCGCGGCCAAAGCGGCGAAGCGGCAGCTCGGCATCGCCTATCGCATCCATTTCGAACCGACGAACGTGCTCGCCCGGCAGCTCATCGAACACGGCGAGATCGGCGACATCCGCTTCGTCTCGGCCGACCACGGCTTCAACGCCGACCCGCAATACGGGCCGCACAAGTGGCGCCTCGAAAAGGCGCTCGCCGGCGGCGGCTCGATGTTCGACATCGGCATCTACGGGCTCAACACCTCGCTGATGGCGCTCGGGCGCGAGCCGGACGAGCTCTCCGCGCGCTATATCTATCCGAGGGACGATCCGCGTTTCCGCGAGGTCGAGGGCGGCATCGAATACCGGCTGCGAATGGCGGACGGCGTCAGCGTCGTCGGCTCCTCCTCCTACAGCTGGAACCCGTACATTTCGCAGCAGCGCTACATGGGCTCGAAGGCCTCATTGTTCATGAAACCCGCGACGACCTACAATCGCAACACGATCACCATCGAAGGCAATGGGCCGACGCGCGAGGTCGGCGCCGGCAATCCGCTGACCCAGTTCGCGGCGCAGATCGATGCCTTCAGCCTTGCCGCCCGGGCGAACACACCGCACAAGACTCCCGGAGAAATGGGCCTGCGCGATATTCGCCTGATCGAGGCGATGTACCGCAGTGCGGACAATGGCGGGGAGATCGTCAAGCTGTGAAAGGTTGGGTCGCTGGGGCCGTCACCGTCGCGCTCGCCGCCCCGCTGTTGGCGCACACGGCGCAGGACGTTCACGAGGCGGAGCGCACGCGATTCGGTTTCGGCGAGCTTCGCCCGGGCGCCGACGGCGATCCCAAGTCCCCGCGTGCGGCCAATTCCGACGAGGCCAAAGTCGGCGCCTACACCCTGCCGCCGCTGCTTGCGAGCGCGGCCGACCGCACGCCCGCCGGCTGGGCCAGGCGCCGTTCCGAATTGATGCGCCTCGTCGAGGACAACTGGGTCGGCCGCATTCCGGACAGCGTACACCGTTTCCGCATTGTTTGGAGCAAGAAGCAGGTCGGCGAGGACGCCCAATCCACCACCGAGCAATGGGTCGGCAAGGTCTTGGCGCCCGGCGGCCGCTCCGGGCCCACCATCGACGCCACGCTCCACCTGCCGATCCGCAACGTACAGGTGCCGGCGCTCGTCGCCTATACTTATGTCTGGCCGGGCGGACGGACGCCGAACTTCCCCGGCCCGCCGCCGCCCGATCCGGTGGCGCAGGCGATCGACCACGGTTTCGCCTATGTCGAGTACCGTCCGCAGATGCTCCAGTCCGACAATGGAGCGAGCATGAAAGACGGCGTGATCGGCCTCGCCCGCTGGCCGCGCGCGAAGACCGACTGGGGAGCCCTGAGGGCCTGGGCCTGGGGGGCGAGCCGGTTGCGCGAAGAACTCGCTCGCGACCCGCGGATCCTGGGCACGCGCATCTCGCTCGTCGGCCATTCCCGGTTCGGCAAGGGCGTGCTCGTCGCCGCCGCCTTCGACCAGGCCTTCGCCGATGCCGATGTCTCGAGCAGCGGCGCGGGCGGGGCCAAGCTCATGCGGCGCGACTTCGGCGAGCGGTGGGAGAACCTCGTCGCCTCGGGCGAATTCCACTGGTTCACGCCCAACGCGATGTTCTACGCCCAGCAAGGTCACTCGGTGGCCGAGCTGCCCATCGACGCGCACAGCCTCATTGCCTTGCGCGCCCCTCGCCCGCTGTTCGTTTCCTCCGGGCGGGCGGACAAGGGCGATTCCTGGGTCGACCCGCGCGGCATGTGGCTGGCGGTGGAGGCAGCGCAGCCGGCGTGGCAGATCTTCGGCGCCGCCACCCCGTCAGGCGATATGCCGCCGCCCGAAGACGCCTCGCAGGCGGGTTTCCCGCTCGCGTGGTACCAGCACGGCGAGGGGCACGTCCCCTGGCCGGCGTTCGAGCTCTTCTACGCCCACGAGGCGAAGTTCTCGGGCCGCTAGCCTAGCGCGACTGGTTGTGGCGTGAGCTGCGCTGCGTGATGCCGCGCAAGGCCTCCCCGCCGCGGTCCGGCGAATCCTGGTCGAGATCGGACAGCGAGATTATCCCGACCAGCCGCTTGTCGTGATCGACCACCGGCATGCGGCGCACCTGGATCTGCGCCATGTTGTCGAGCACTTCGTCGCTTTCGGCATCGTCGAAGCAGTATTTCACTTCCTGGCTCATGATGTCGCCGACCCGCGCTTCCGGCCCGCAGCCTTCGGCCACGCCGCGGATCGCTATGTCGCGGTCGGTGATCATGCCGACCAGCCGTTCCCCGTTGGTGACCGGCAGGATGCCGGCGTCGATCGAGCCCATGATCTGCGCCGCGCGCTCGATGGTGTCGTCGGGCGAGACGAGCTGGACGTCCCTTGTCATGCATTCGCTGATTCTCATGGCGTATCTCCTGTTGGGGGGTCAATTACCGGTGCGGCCGAGGCTTGGTCCGGGAGCGGCCCGATATCGGCAGCCAGCCTCGTTCTCGACATCTGCCTCGACGGTGTTGTCGCCCTCGGCGTGATCGAGTTCGCCGCCCATCGCATAGGCGCCTTGCGACTGGCCGATGCCCGGATTGTGCCGCAGGTCGCCGTCAAGCTTGCGACCGCGGTTCTTCTTGCTCATCGCTGCCTCCTCAACCCTTCCCGCCGCCTGGCCCGTTGCGGCGATCGGTGGCGGCGGCCGGGCCTTCCCGGGGCGTTCGAGCCGCCGTGCCACGCCTGCGCGTCGCGCGCCGGGGCACGACCCCCGGGCTCCTTGTCCTTGCGGCTGCCGCTGGCCGGCCTGGACGAGATGTCCCCAGGTCAATTTGCCTCCGCTCGCTCAACAAGCGGTCGGGGGCCGCGCACGTTCCGCGCTCCGGCCCGTACAAGCGGCGCTTCGCCGAAGCGTGTCAGCCGCTCCACTCCTCGAGCGCTGAACTATAGGCGTCGCGGGCGTCATGCAGGCGTCGCTCAAGCCGGGCGATTTCCTTCTCCTGCCGGCTCTTTATGGCCCCCAGCTTGCGCTCGAGCGTCTCCTGCTGTTTCTCGAGGACGGCGCGTTCCTTGCGCTGCCTGTCGCGCGCTTGCGCGAGAGCGGCCTCCGCCCGATCGAGGCGATCCCTCTTCGGAGGGGGCCTCGGCCGGGCCGGCTTCTTCTTCGGTTGTTCCGCGCCGGTCCGCCCGGCCCCGGGCCTCGCCTTCGACTTCTTGCGCGGTCCGAGAGCCTTCAGCTGGGCCTTGAGATCGCCGCGCGAGACGCGGATCACCTCGCCGGGATGCCTGAGCGGCTCGGCCATCAGCCGGGGATCGGTGACCTGCTCCGCGGTTCCGCGCGCGAACAGGTTGGCGGCGGCGCCCCACGCCTCGATCGCCGCCTTCTGGCTCGGCGCAGCGACATAGGCATCGTCAAACCCGATCGGAGTGCGGAAGACCTTGAGCTTGCGCGGCATCTCGCTCCCTTCAGGCGTACAACCGCGCAACCAAGCGCGGTTTCCCGGTTCCCGCTCCCGCAGGAGACATTCGATCGGCCGTCGACTTTGAGGTCAGCGCGTGGCGGTCACCGGCGGCTGCCGCCGCCCAAGGGGCCGAAGCGATGCGGTTCGCCGCCGCCCGGCCGCCCGGGCTCGATGCCGTGACCCTTGAGGATCGAGCCGCTCAATCAGGGGATCGGGTCGGCGGCTCTTGCTTGGCCTCGCGCGCGAGCAGCCGGTTGTAGATCACCGCCGTGCCCCACGCCGCGATACCGGTGACCAGCGAAACGAGGATCAGGCCCACGACGACGCTGACGAGGTATCCTTCCCAGCTGAAGGCGAACAAATGCCGATGCATGCCGGCCGCATGGCCGGGACCATGCATCATGTACCCGCGTGCCGCGTGACCGCCGCCGCGGATGGGCCCGAACGGCCCCGCCAGCACCAGCAGCCGGCTGACGATCCAGGCGACGGCCGCGACGATCGCCGCCGCCGCACCCAATTTTCTCGCATCGAGGCTCACGGCGTCCTCCTGTTCCTGGAAAGCGCCGCAAATAACACGAATGCCCGGTGAAGTCTGCGAGATCGACCTCAGCCCTTCATCTGCTCGGCGGCGCGGTCCAGCTCCTCGCGGTCGTTTCCGTGCCGGGCGATGAGCTGTTCCGCCTGCTCGATGGTCAGGCCGTGCCGCTGGGCGAAATAGCGGACCTCGTAATCCTCGCCGCCGGCCACGCGCGAGCGATCGCGGCCGCTCGTGTCGGACTTGTCGTCACTCATGTCGGTTCTCCTTTCGGATCATCAACATGGCTCTCCACCGCTCGGTTCCTGACTGATGCGGCTTCACCGGCGGCCGTCTCCTGCGGCTGCCGCGTCAGCAACACGGTCAGGCCCGCCGCAAGGAGCGCGGCCAGCGCCATCATCAGGAACGCCGGCCCGGCGTCGCCCGCATTCCCCGAGCGCACCTGCCCGAGAAGGTCCGGCCCGACGAAGCCGCCGAGCTGGGAGAGCGCGTTGATCCACGCGATCCCTCCCGCCGCGGCCACGCCGGAGAGGAACGCGCTCGGCAGCGTCCAGAAGATCGCGAGCCACGCCATGGCCCCGGTCGCGACCATCGTCAGCGCCAGCACCGAGAGCACCGGCGCATGGCCGGCGAAACCGAGCAGGAGCAGCCCGGCCGCGGAAAGAAGGATCGACAGCGTCGCATGCCAGCGCCTCTCGCCGGTGCGGTCGGAGCTGCGGGCAATTGCCACCATCAGCACGGCGGCCACCGTCCAGGGTATGGCGCTGACGGCGCCGACCTCGAGGTACGCCTTCTTCGGAATGCCGATGTCCTGCACCAGCGTCGGCATCCAGAAGTTGAGGGCGTTGTTGACGATCGCGCGCAGGAAATCCGCCAGCGCCAGCGCCCACACGCGCCAGTCGAGCATCGCGGACGCGAGGTCCGAACGCTGGCCGAGGGCAGGCTTGCGAGCCTCGTCTTCGTCGAGGCGCCCCCTGACCAGGTCGCGCTCGCCGCCGCTCAGCCACTTCGCCTCGAGCGGTCCGTCGGGCAACCTCGCGAGCACCACGAGCCCCAGCAGGATCGCCGGCAACGCCTCGATCAGGAACAGCCATTGCCATCCGCGCAGCGGCCCGCCGCTGCCGGCCAGTTGCAGGATCACACCCGACAGCGGCGAGCCGATCGCGCTCGCCATGGGGATGGCGATGACGAACCAGGCGAACACGTTGGCCCGGCGGGCGGAGGGAAACCAGTAGGTCAGGTACAGGATCACGCCGGGGAAGAAGCCCGCCTCGGCAAGCCCGAGGACGAAGCGCAGGAGATAGAAGCTGAACTCGGCGTCGCTGGCGCCGAACGTCCTCGCCAGCGGTCCCCAGCGCAAGTCGCCGAGAAACACGAACGCGGCCGACACCGTGCCCCACGTCAGCATGATGCGCGCGATCCACCTGCGCGCGCCGACCCGCGCGAGGATCAGGTTCGACGGCAACTCGAACAGGAAATAGCCGAAGAAGAACACCCCCGCGCCGAAGCCGTAAACGGCGTCCGACAGGCGAAGCTCGCTGGCCATCTGCAGCTTGGCGAAGCCGACGTTGACCCGGTCGAGGATGGCGAGGAAATACCCGGCGAACAGCAGCGGCAGGATGCGCCTTGCGATCTTCGCGTAAACCGCGGCTTCCTGCACTGCCATCACTCTCCCCTTAAGAGACGGTCAGTCTCCGTTGCCGCCCCCGCCGGCTTGCGAACGCGCAATGCCGATAGCCCTTCTCGAGGGATCGGGCCTGTTCGTCTGTCGCCCTTCACCCGGCCTGTTTCACGATTTCCGCCCAGGCCGCTTCGTCGATCACTTCGATGCCAAGGTCGGCCGCCTTCTTGAGCTTGCTCCCCGCGCCCGGCCCGGCGACAACGAGGTCGGTGTGGGCGCTGACCGATCCGGCGGCCTTGGCCCCGAGCCGTTCGGCCTGCGCCTTGGCTTCGTCGCGGCTCATGGTCTCGAGCTTGCCGGTGAACACGATCGTCTTGCCCGATACGGCGCTGGCCTTCGTCTCGACGACGTACTCCGGAGGCGAGACCTCGCTCAAGAGGTCGTCCCATACGGCCCGGTTGTGCTCCTCGTGAAAGAAGTCGCCGAGGGCTTCGACCACCACCGGGCCGACGCCTTCTATGCCGGTAAGCCGGGCGATCGCCTCGCCGTCTCCCGTGCGCGCCCGTTCGGCAGCCTCGCGTAGAGCCGGCAGCGTGCGGAAGCATTTCAGCAGGTCGCGCGCGGTGACGATCCCGACGTGCCGGATGCCGAGGCCGAACAGCAGCCGCGCGGCGTCGGGCGAGCGGCGCGCCTCGATCGATGTCAACAGGTTATCCACAGACTTGTCCTGCCAGCCCTCGCGGCCGATCAGCTCGCTTCGGTGCCGGCGCAGCCGGAAGATGTCGGCAGGCCCCTTGGTCAGCCAGCCGAGTTCCATGAATTCGAGGATCGTCTTCTCGCCCAGCCCCTCGATGTCGAGCGCGCCGCGGCTGGCGAAGTGGCGCAGGCGCTCGAACTGCTGGGCGCGGCAGATGAGGCCGCCGGTGCAGCGCACGTCGACCTCGCCCTCCTCGGCGACCGCCTCGCTGCCGCAGACGGGACAATGGCTCGGAAACATGTAAGGCGCGCGCGCGACCTCGCGCGTCAGGTTATCGACCACTTGCGGAATGACGTCCCCGGCGCGCTGGATGACGATGCGATCCCCTTCGCGCAGGCCAAGCCGTTCGATCTCGTCGCGGTTGTGCAGCGTGACATTGACCACCGTCACGCCGCCGACCAGGACCGGGGTGAGCCGCCCGACCGGCGTCAGCTTGCCGGTACGGCCGACCTGGATGTCGATCCGCTCGAGCGTGGTTTCGGCCCGTTCGGCCGGGAACTTGCGCGCCAGCGCCCAACGCGGCGCCTTGGCGACGAAGCCGAGCCGGTCCTGCAGCACCAGGCTGTCCACCTTGTAGACCACCCCGTCGATATCGTACGGCAGCGCGGCGCGACGCTCGGCGATGCTGCGGTAGCCTGCGAACATCTCCTCCAGCGAGCGGCACAGCACGAGGTCGGGCGAGACGCGGAATCCCCACGCGGCAATTTGCCGCATGATCGCCTGCTGGCTGTCGCCCGGAAGCTCGCTTGCGGCGCCCCAGCCGTGGGCGAAGAAGCGCAGCGGGCGCGCAGCGGTGACGGCGGGGTCCTTCTGCCGCAACGAGCCAGCCGCAGCATTGCGCGGATTGGCGAACTGGCGCACGCCGCTCTCGTCGAACGGCTCCCCTTTCGCCTCGGCCCGCGCCTTCGCTTCCTCCATCAGCCGCGCATTGAGCGCTGCGAACGCCTGCTTCTCCATGTAGACTTCGCCGCGCACCTCGAACACCGCCGGCGCCGCGCCTTTCAGCCGCTGGGGGATGTCCGGGATGTGCGCGACGTTGGCGGTGACGTTCTCCCCCACCTGGCCGTCGCCTCGCGTCGCCGCGAGGACCAACGCGCCCTTCTCGTAGCGCAGCGAGCACGACAGCCCGTCGATCTTGTCTTCCGAGGTGAACGCGAGCGGCGCGTCGTCGGCCATCGCCAGGAACCGCCGCACGCGTCCGACGAACTCAGCGACCTCCTCGTCGGTGAACGCGTTGTCGAGGCTCACCATGCGAACTTCGTGCGTCACCTTGGAGAGCGGCGAGGCGCTGATCTCGTGCCCCACCTGCCGCGAAGGGCTGTCGGCTCGCACGAGGTGCGGAAAGGCCGCTTCCAGCTCGGCATTGCGCCGCACCAGCGCGTCATATTCGGCGTCGGAAATCTCCGGCGCGTCGTCCGCGTAATAGAGCCTGTTGTGATGGGCGATGGCCTTCGCGAGCCGCATCAGCTCGTTGGCGGCTTGCGCTTCGCTCGTCTCGCAGGGGTTCGCGCTCATGCTGTCGCTATTGCCCGAAAGTCCGGCGCTTTCCAGTGCCCGCAAGGCGGCCAGGACACGTCAAAACTCGACCATCAAAGGCGGTGTCTGGCGGTCGAAAGCCTGGTCGGCGAACGGACCGCCGCGCTCCACCCAGTGCAGAAAAAGGTGCGCCGACCAGCGGTTCGGGTTCGGCATGGTCCGTCCATGGTGATGATGGACCCCTCGATAGAGCACGGCATCGCCGCGTGACATCGCGACCGCCACGGCGTCCTCCCCTGCGGCGAAGGCGAGATCGGCGCGCGAGTACGGTTCGGCGATCGACCGGCGCGCGACCTCCAACGGCCAGGGAACGCCATCGGCATAACCCAGCGTAAGCGACATGCTGTGCTCGCAGGCCGGGCGATCGCCGTGGACCCGGCAGATGTCGCCGGCGCGGTACAGCCGGAAGTAGCAATAGGTCGGCAGTATGGGAACGCCCACCGCTTGCTCCACGGCGGATGTCAGCCCCCAGTGAAAGGTCACGAAGGGGGGATAGTGAAAGCCGTAGATTTCGACCGCGGGCTGCGCGAGCAGCGGGCCCTCGGTTCGCAGGCCGGCAAGATCGACCCTCTGCCGCGCGAAATCGATTTTCATCCTTGCCAGCATCCCGGTCGCGACTTCCGGCGCAATGAGCTTTTCCATCAGCCGATAGCCATCGCGACCGTAGTTGCCGCGCTCGGCGGGCGTCGTCTCGATTACCTCGCTCACACCCCCTCCAGCAGCCGATCGGCCTGGGCCCTCGCCTCGCTGGTGATCTCGGCTCCGGAAAGCATGCGGGCGATCTCCTCCTGCCGCCCCGCATCGTCGAGCAGGTGCACCGAGGTACGGGTGACGATGCCTTCGCTAGACTTGGCGATCAGGTAATGCGTCCGGCCGCGAGCGGCGACTTGCGGCGAGTGGGTGACGGCGAGCAGTTGCCCGCCCTGCGCCAGCCGGGCAAGGCGTTCGCCGATCGCGCTCGCCACCGCGCCGCCGACGCCGCGGTCGATCTCGTCGAAGATCACCGTCGCCGCGCCGCCCTGCTCGGCCAGCGCGACCTTGAGGGCGAGGATGAAGCGGGACAGCTCGCCGCCGCTGGCGATCTTGTTGAGCGGGGCAAACCCGGCCCCGGGGTTGGTCGAGATGAGGAACTCGACCGCGTCCATGCCATGGGGCCCCCAGCGCTCCTGCGGCAACTCGCCGACGGCGGTGCGAAATCGCGCCGCATCGAGCTTGAGCGGCGCCAGCTCCCCGGAGACTGCCTCGTCGAGCCTCAGCGCGGCGGCGACGCGGTTGGCGTGGAGCGTCTCGGCCCGCGCGCGATAGACCTCGTGCGCTGCCCGTTCCGCCGCCTCCAGCTCCGCAATCTCGGCATCGCCCGCCTCGATGGCATCGAGTGCGCTGCGCATTTCGCGCATTTTCGCCGGAAGCTCGTCGACCTCGCAGCGGTGCTTGCGCGCGAGCGCGCGCAACTCGAACAGCCGCGTTTCGATCCGGTCGAGCTCGGCCGGATCGAAGTCGAGCGCACGCGCGGCTCCCTCGAGCTTCTCCTCCGCCTCGCCCGCCTCGATCACCGCGCGATCGAGCGCGGCCAGCGCGTCGGCCAGCAGCGGATGCTCGCCGGCTATGCGATCGAGCCGCCGCGCCGCCGCGCGCAGCGCCGCCAGCGGGGCGTCCGACCCGTCCCACAGCAGCCGCAGCTGCTCGAGGTCGCCGGAAAGCTTCTCGCCCTTCTGCATGTCGGCCCGCGCGCCAGCGAGGGCTTCCTCCTCGCCTTCCTGCGGTTCCAGCGCGTCCAGCTCCGAAAGGTGGGCCAGCAGCAGGTCCTCGTCCGCCTTCGCCTGTTCGGCCAGCCCGCGCGCTTGCCCCAGCCGCGCTTCGGCGTCGCGCCACGCGCGCCACGCCGCTTCGACGCTGGCGACGTCCGTCCCGCCATAGCGATCGAGCAGCGCAAGATGCCCGCGCGGGTTGACCAGCCCGCGATCGTCGTGCTGACCGTGAAGTTCGACCAGGGCGGGCGCGAGCTCGCGCAACAGGGCCGCGCCGACCGGCTGGTCGTTGACGAAAGCCTTCGAGCCGCCGTCGGACTTCAGCGTCCGCCGCAGGATCAGCGGCTCACCCGGTTCGAGGGCGACGTCCGCTTCCTCGAGGACTTCGCCGACCGCCACCGGCAGCTCGGCGAACTCGAACGTCGCGGTGACGCTCGCCCGCTCCTCGCCTCGGCGCAGCAGGCCGCTCTCCGCGCGGTTGCCGAGCACCAGACCGAGCGCGTCGAGCAGGATCGACTTGCCCGCGCCGGTCTCGCCCGTCAGCACGCCGAGGCCGCCGGTAAAGGCAAGGTCGAGCGCCTCGATCAGCACGATGTTGCGGATGGCGAGCCGGGTCAGCATGCGGGTTGGCCGACTTTACGGTTCGCGCCGCCGCACGGCAACGCCGGCGGCTCGGCAATCACCATCTCAGGCGCGCAACGGCCGCGTTACGGTCAACAGCCTTTTCCACAAGCCAACTTGTTGCTTAGGCGACAATTCCGCCGATTCCATCAAACAAATCTTAACTCTCCTGTGGCCTTTTGAGGACAACGGCTCAGCGGAGGGGATTATCGTCGTGTCAGTCCTGGTCATTCGCTCGCACAAAAGGTTTGCCGTGAGGCGTCCGGTCAACTTGTGTGAAGACGATGGCGACAGACGCGGCGGGCTCATGATCGAGCTGTCCGGCGAAGGTTGCCGGATCAGCGGCGTCGACAGCCTCCACTACACCATCGACCAGAAGGTCACGCTCGACCTCGGCGACGAGGAGCGGCCCGGCTGGGTGCGCTGGGCCCATGACGGCTTCGTCGGCATCAAGTTCGCCGCGGCGCTCCGCCAGGCGGAGCTCAACCAGTGGCTGGCGACAAGCCGCATGGCGCCCGAGCTCTGCTACGGCACCTGACGCAACACTCATCGCTTTTTGAACGGAGGCTGATTCAGGCCTGGTCCTTCACCAGGTCCGGCTCCTTCTTGCCGAGCAGGTCGTAAGCCCGCTCGTACCATTCGCTGCCGGGGTAGTTCGCGCCGAGCACGGCGGCGTACTTCCTCGCCTGGTCGGGAATGCCGAGGGCGAGGTCGGTTTCGGTCAGGCGATAGAGCGCCTCGGGCGTGTGGCTGGTCGTCTGGTACTTGTCGATCACCGTCTGGAAGCGAATCTGCGCCGCCAGCCATTGGCCCGACCGTTCGTAATACCGGCCGATCTCCATCTCCTTGCCGGCGAGGTGGTCGTTGACCAGGTCGAGCTTCAGCCGGGCATCGGCAGCGTAATCGCTTTGCGGATAGCGGCGGATCACTTCGGTCAGCGCGTCGAGCGCCTCCTGGGTGATCTTCTGGTCACGCGAGACGTCGGCGATCTGCTCGTAGTAGCACAGCGCGATCAGGTAGGTCGCGTAGGGCGCTTCCTTGTTGCCCGGGTGGATCGAGAGGAACCGCTGCGCGCCCTCGATCGCCTTGTTGTAGTCGCGCTGCAGGTAATAGGTGAACGCGCCCATGATCTCCGCGCGGCGAGCCCACTCCGAATAGGGATGTTGCCGCTCGACCTCGTCGAACAGTCCGCCGGCGATCTTGTAGTTGCCCTCGTCGAGCTGGTTCTTCGCCTCGGTGTAAAGCGATTCGACGTCGCGGGCGATGTAGGGAGTTTCACCCTTCTTCTTGCCGAACGTGGCGCAGCCCGACAGCAGCAGCGCCGCAGCAACAGGGACGAGGACGGCGGCGCCGTTGGCGCGGGCGATCGATCGAAGCATGGCAGGGCGTATAGCCAGCGCTTGGGTGAACGCCAAGTGAAGTGATGCGGCAATCAACCGGGGGCCGAAACCCGCTCGCGCGGCACGCCTAAGTACGCAATTCCTCTTAACCTGGTTTTAGCCGCCGTCATCAACCGCCGTGCCATACATCCCGACTAGGGTAAGGGTGCGGAGGACTACCATGAGCCAGGTGGGCGCATGTCAACGCTGAAAGCGGAAGTCGCGCGCTTGCGCGCGCGCGTTCGCCTGCTCGAGGACGGCCTCGAGAACCTGAGCCACGGCTTGTGCATGTTCGATCCCGATGGGCGGCTGGTTCTCTCGAACCGCGCTTACGCCGAAGTGATCGGAGTCCCGCCGAAGAAGATCAGGCACGGGCTGACGCTGCGCCAGTTGACGACGATTTCCAAGCAGACGGGTGCCATCCAGCCGGGCAAGGCCGTCGAGACCGTCGTCGCCGAGATCCGCGCCAGCCTTGATCCCGATCTCGAGCAACGGCCGAGGCTGAAGCGCGGCGAGCGAATTTACGAAGTTTCGCCGCGCCGCGCCGGCCG
>Ga0207657_10000536_pt1 | contig 40425 bp, 36 predicted proteins | sample KBSC33metaG_FD_184316 | JGI IMG/M metagenome (GOLD analysis project Ga0207657, IMG submission 184316) | Corn rhizosphere microbial communities from Kellogg Biological Station, Michigan, USA - KBS C3-3 metaG (SPAdes) (version 2) | ecosystem: Host-associated > Plants > Roots > Rhizosphere > Soil ... | reverse complement strand
CTTGATCGCCAGATCCTTGGCCGTGATCGCGGCCGTCGTCGTATCGGAGCTGTTGGTCAGGTGGTAGTTGCCCGCGTCCGTCCCGGTGATCGAGAAGCCCACTGCCGTCACCGTCTTGCCGGAGCCGACGTTCTTGTCCGCGAACGACGCCGAGCTGTACTGATCGTCGACCGTGTCGCCGCTCAGAGCGTCATCCGACAACGTGACCGTCGCGGAGGCGGTCGTGTCGTACACCTTGTCCACCCCGTGTGCGTTGATCGCGAGGTCCTTGGCGGTGATGTTCGCGGTCGTGCCGTCGGTGGTGTTCAGGAGGCTGTAGTTCCCCGCATCCGCACCCGAGATCGAGATCCCGGTCACGGCAACAGTCTTTGCCGTGCCGACGTTCTTGTCGGCGTAGCTCGCTGACGTGTAGTGATCGACGACGGTGTCGGCGTCCAAAGAGTCGTCGGTCAACGTGACCGTGGCAGCCGCTGTCCCGTCGTAGACCTTGTTCACACCGTGCGACGTCACCGCCAGCATCTTCGCTGTGATGTCGGCGGTCGTCGTATCGGAGCTATTGGTCAGCTGATAGTTGCCGGCATCCGTACCGGTGATCGCGAACCCGACCGCGGTCACCGTCTTGCCCGTGCCGACGTTCTTGTCGGCGAAGCTCGCAGACGTGTAATGGTCGGTCACCGCGTCGCCGCTGATCGCGTCATCCGTCACCGTCACCGTCGCGGTGTCTGTGCCGTCGTAGACCTTGTTCACGCCGTGGGCCTTGATCGCGAGGTCCTTGGCGGTGATGTTCGCGGTCGTGCCGTCGGTGCTGTTCAGGAGGCTGTAGTTGCCGGCGTCTGCACCCGTGATCGAGATCCCGGTCACGGTGACCGTCTTCGCCGTTCCGACGTTCTCGTCCAGGAAGCTCGCAGACGTGAAGTTGTCGACGACCGCGTCGCCGGCGAGAGCGTCGTCGGTCAACGTCACCGTCGCCGCCGTGGTTGCGTCGTAGACCTTGTCCACGCCGTGCGACGTCACTGTCAGCGACTTCGCGGTGATGTCGGCCATGGTCGTGTCCGAGGTGCTCGTGAGGCTGTAGTTGCCCGCGTCCGCGCCGGTGATCGAGAAGCCGACCGCCGTGACCGCCTTCCCGGTTCCGACGTTCTTGTCCGCGAAGCTCGCGCCGGTGGAATGGTCGACGACGGTGTCGCCGCTCAACGCGTTGTCGGCCAGCGCGACCGTCGCGGAGGTCGAGCCGTCGTAGACCTTGTTCACGCCGTGGGCCTTGATCGCGAGGTCCTTGGCGGTGATGTTCGCGGACGTGGTCCCGACCGAGCTGAGCGTGTAGTTCCCGGCGTCGGTCCCGGCGAGGGATGCGCCGGCGAGCGTGACGGTCTTGCCGGTGCCGACGTTCTTGTCGGCGAACGTCGCCGTTCCGCCCGAGAGGCTGACGGTGTCGCCCGTGATGGTGCCGCTGAGGCTCCGGGTCAGGACCGTCGCCGCCGTCGTGGCGTCGTAGACCTTGTTGCTCGCGGTGAAGCTGCCGGTGATCCCGAGCGCCGTGATGTTCGCCGTGAGCCCGGTCGGCTGGGTCAGGCTGTAGTTCCCGGCACCGCCGCCACCGATCGTGAAGCCGGAGGCCGTCACGGGCTTGGCCGTGCCGACGTTCTTGTCGGCGAACGCACCGGTCGCGCCTGCGTTGCTGAGGGTGACGACGTCCGGTGAGACGACTCCTGCCAACGTCGCCGACCCCGCGTTGAGCGACGCAGTGGTGTTGCCGTCGTAACTCTTGGTGCTCGCCGTGACGCCGTTCACCGTCAGCGGCTTGGCCGTGATGTTCGCGGTGGTCGTCGGCTGCGTCAGCGTGTAGTTCCCCACGCTGGCGCCGCTGATCGTGAGTCCGGAAACCGTCACGGTTTTTCCGGTGCCGATGTTCTTGTCGGCGAACGCGCCGGCCGCACTGCCTGCGTTGAGCGCGACTGAATCGGCGCCGACGACCCCCATCAGCGCAGCCGGACCCGTGTTCAGCGTCGCTGTCGTGCTGCCGTCGTAGACCTTGTTGCTCGCGGTGATGCCGCTGACCGTCAAGGCCTTCTTGTTGACGACCTGTGACAAGGCGGTGCTCGTCGACCCGCTGAACTGCGGCGTACCCGTGGTCGTGCCGCTGTAGGTCGCCGTGATGCTGTGAGGAGACGCCGCGGCGCTGAGCGCCGAGGTCGAGCAGGTCGCCGTATTGGTGGTGAGGACGACGTTGCCGCACAGCGTCGCCGCGCCGTCGTTGAACGTGACAGTGCCCACGCCGCTCGGGTTCCCGCCGGTTGCGGTCACCGTTGCCGTAAACGTGACGGAGTTGCCGTACGTGCTCGGGTTGGCCGATGAGGCGACGATCGTCGAGGTCGCACGCGATGCAAGCGTGAAGTGCGCCCAGATGTTGCCCGAGTTAGAGAAGCAGAGAGCTGAGCCACTTAGCGGCGTTGTACTCGTCGCGCTATTGGAGAAGTAGGCAAAGGTGTAACCAGTCGCAGTCGCGCTCAGCGCCAATGCCGAGTTGTTGCTGCCGCCGATGCCGACGTTGAAGGGCGGCGCTTGAGCCGCACTCGTCGCTGGCGCATTCGGCGTCGTCGAGCATGCCGAGTCGCCGTTGTTGTACGTCTGATAGGTGAAGGCAATTGCGGGCGGAGCAGGGCTCGCCTGATCCGCCGTCGCGAGGTCGACCTTGAGGTTCCCGTCCGTGAACGTCGTCGTCGCCTTCTCGCCAGCCGCCCCGGTCGCGGTCACGTCGTAGTCGGAAACGAATGTGTTCGGCAGCTGGAAGGACGCTACGAACCCGCCACTGAGGTCTGTCGTGACGTCAGCGCTGTACTGCCACGTCTGGCCCTTCGTGTCGTTGACGAACAGGTGGACGCCCTCGACGAGACCCCAACCGGATCCCGTGAGCGTCACGGTCGAGCCGGGCGCATAGTCAGCCTTGTCGGACGTGACCGTCGGCGTCAGTGATGCGACGCTCGTGGTCGTTGGGGTCGTGGTGGTCGTCTCCGTCGTGGTCGTATCAGCCGTCGTCGTCACGGGATCGGTCGTAGTCGTGGCATCGGTCGAGGTCGTGGCGTCCGTGGGCGTACCTGTGGTGTCGGAGCTGGTCGAGGAGGTGTCGTTCGAAGAGGTCGAGGTTCCGGTGATCGCCGTGATCGCCGAGAACGGATCCCCGTCCGCCAGCGCACCCGACGCCATCACACCCAGCAGAAGCAGCGCAACCAGCGCCGCCGCGACCTTCGCGACCGAGTTCTTACTCGTTCGCTCTTTTCCCTCGCCCGCCATCTCGACCTCTCCCTTGTTTCGACCCTGATTACGACGGCTCCGACGCACGGCGCTCGCCCTCTCCCTGTTACGACCGGCCGAGCCTCACGCGACCCCGAAAACACCTCCCGAGGGAGCCCTCGGCGGTCGGGTCAAGCTCGTCCTGTCAGTTATCCGTAGTTGCTGCCGCCTCGCCTACAAACCGTTCGTGGAAGCGGGAGGCTGAACATCCACTCGATGAGCTTCATTCCACCCTCCCCAGAGTGGTCCGCGAGTCGCCTCAAGTGCCGCAGCGACGACGTGCGTCTGTCTCTGATTCCGACCGTAAACCGTTGCGGAATCTGAACACCGGACCAAGGTCGGGTTCTCGGCCCATACCCGGCTAGTCGGTTGAAACCGGTAAAGCGGGTGGCGGGAATCGAACCCGCGTAACTAGCTTGGAAGGCTAGCGCTCTACCATTGAGCTACACCCGCAACGCGCAACTAGCGTAGCCAGCGGTGCTGCTCGCTCACACGCACTCGCCCTACGCCTGGCAGGCGGACGTCGACACGACGGTCGTCATCCCGGCGCTCTCACTGCTCTATCTGTTCCTGGTCGGCCGGCTCGGCGCGCCGCGGTGGCGTATCGCCTGCTTCGCGGGTGCGATGATCCTGCTCGCGGTCGCGTTCTGGACACCGCTCCATCACCTCGGGCTGCACTACCTCCTGACCGCGCACCTGCTGCAGAACGTGATCCTCGCCGAGTGGGCGCCGCTTCTCGTCGTCCTCGCGATCTCCCGGCCGATGGCCGCTGCGGCAGCACGATTCAAGGCGTTCGGAGTCGCGGTTCACCCCGCCGTCGCACTCCCCCTCTGGCTCGCCGACTACTTCGCCTGGCACGTCCCGCGGGTCTACGACTACGCGCTCGAGCACCAGTCGTGGCTGATCCACATCGAGCACGCCTGCTATTTCGGTACCGGGCTGCTCGTGTGGTGGCCGCTCGTCCACGACGTGCCGCGCCGGCTCGCGTCCGGCGCGCGCGCGGGGTACGCCTTCGCCGCGTTCGTGCTCGCCTCACCCCTCGGGCTCCTGCTCGCGCTGATCCCGCGACCGGTCTACGACTACTACGTCGACGTCCACCCGCGCATCTGGGGACTGAGCGCGCTCACCGACCAGGAGATCGCAGGCGTGACGATGGCGAGTGAGCAGGCGATCGTGTTGTTCGTCGTGTTCCTCTACTGGTTCCGGCGCTTCCTCGCCGAAGAAGGGCTCTGAGGCACATGCCGGCGAGCAACACCGCGACGCCGGCGGCGACCGACGCGACCGGGAGCGTCGCGACGAGCGTCACGCAGCCGACGAGCCCCACGACGTTCAACGCGCGGGGCCAGCGCCGGTGTGCCGCGTCCTGCGTGAACGCCGAAGCGTTCGCGACCGCGTAATAGAGCAGCACGCCGAACGACGAAAAACCGATCGCACCCCGTAAGTCGGTCGCGACGACGAGCAGCGCGACGACGCCGGCGACCGCGAGCTCCGCCCGCGCCGGTACCTGACGCTCCTCCTCGACGACGGCCAGCCCACGCGGCAAATCGCCGTTGCGCGCCATCGCGAGCGCCGTCCGGCCGATGCCCGCGATCAGCGCGAGCAACGAGCCTAGGCTCGCGATTGCGGCACCGATCCGGACGACCGGCAGCGACCACGCGGCGCCCGCCGCGCCCGCCGCAGCCGCGACGGGCGCGTGGCTCCCGGCGAGCACGGCCGGGCCGGCGGCAGCGAGCGCTGTCACGCCGACGACGAGATAGAGGACGACGGTGACCCCGAGCGCAAGTGGAATCGCACGTGGGATCGTCGTCGCCGGGTCGCGCACCTCCTCCCCGAGCGTCGCGATGCGCGCGTAGCCCGCGAACGCGAAGAACAGGAGACCCGCAGCCTGGAGCACGCCGTAGACGCCGCCGTGCGCGAACACACTGCCGATGTGCGACGACGACGTGTGACCGCCGAACGCGATCGCACCGACGACGACCGCGAGCGCGACGAGCGACCCGGCCACCAGCACGCGCGCGAGCCGCGCGGTGCGCGAGATGCCCCGCAGATTGGCGCCGGTGAGCACGGCGACCGCGCCCAGCGCCGCGGCGCGGCGCCCCCACTCCGATCCCGGGACGACGTACGCGCCGAACGTGATCGCCATCGCGGCGCACGACGCGGTCTTGCCGACGACGAACCCGAAGCCGGCGAGGAACCCCCACCACTCGCCGAGGCGCTCGCGGCCGTAGACGTAGGTCCCACCCGAGGTCGGGTACTCCGCCGCGAGCTGCGCGGACGCGACCGCGTTGCAGTACGCGACGCCCGCCGCGAGCAGCAGCCCGACCAGCAGGCCGCTGCCCGCCGCCGCCGCGGCCGGCGCGAACGCCGAGAAGACGCCCGCGCCGATCATCGAGCCGAGCCCGATGACGACCGCGTCGGTGGTGCCGAGCCGGCGTGCGAGCGGGGTCGTCATCGCTACATCGCGGCCGCGACCTCGCGGGCCGCGTCGGCCAGCTCCTCGTCGGTCACGTTCGGCAGGACGTCCTCCCAGAGCGGAAGCGCCATGCCCGACGCCTCGAGCATCCCGAGCGGCCGCGGCATGAACCAGACGTGGAAGTGCGCGCCGCCGTCGCCCCAGCGATAGAGATGGACGCGACCGACGTCGCCGCGCGAGAGGATCGCGCGCTCGACCCGCGCGGCCACCTGCCCGAACTCCGCCGCGACACTCTCCGGCAAGTCGGAGAACGAATCGGCGTGCACCCGGCTCGCGAGCCATACCGCGCCGGGCAGGCTGCCGCCGACCGGCGGATGCAGCGTCCAGTTGTCGTCGGACCACACGGCCGACGTCGACTTGCCGGTGCAGATGCCGCACGGCGGCCCGCCCGGCTCGCCGCGGCGGGGCGGCTCGGGAATCTGCCGCTCCCCCGGCTCGATCGGAACGAGAGGCTCTTGGTACGGGAGCTTCATGGTCACTCCTTTCCTCGAACGGCTCCGCCGACGCCCAGCCGGTGGAGCAGGAACGTGATGCGCGCCTCGAGGTCGACCGCGGTGCGCTCGAAGACGGCATAGGTCTCGTCGTCCCGACCGGGCGCGAGAGCCGGATCAGGGACGCTCCAGTGGAGTGCGTCGGGCGTGTCCGGGAACTCCGGGCACACCTCCCTCACCTTGTCGCACAACGTGATCACGAGGTCGAACCGCTGCTCGGTGAAGAGGTCGAGTGACTTCGTCTCGTTGCCCGAGATGTCGATCCCGCGCGCCGCCATCACGCGCACCGCGTTCGGGTGCAGCGTCTTCGGCTTGCTGCCGGCGCTCCACGCGCGCACCGCCCCGTCGGACAGGCGTTCGACGAGCGCCTCGGCGATCTGGGAGCGCGAGCTGTTGCCGGTGCAGAGGAAGAGCACGCGGAGCGGTCGCGTCGTCGGTGCGTCGCTCGCCGTGAAGGCGCCGGTCGCAGCGAAGAGTGGACCGTGCTGCTCGAGGTCGAGACCGTAGTACGAGTCGCGCCCGTCGAACGCGCTGCGATGCGACGCGACGAGACCGCCGGAGCGAAGCAGCCGCAGGTGGTACGAGACGAGGTTCTGCGGCTCGCCGACCGCGGCCGTGAGCTCGCGGACGCGCCGGTCCGATGCGGCGAGCTCGGCGAGCAGGCGCCAGCGGATCGGATGGCCCGCGAGCTGGAACAGGACGGGCGGGTGTGACGCCACGTCCCGATATTACATCAAACTAGATTGATGTATCTAGGTCTTGAGGCAGCCGGCGATCGTCGCCAGGTCGTTGTCCAGCGGGTGGACGTGCCAGAGCATCACCGCGTTCCCCTGCCGGCGGAGGACGTCGTCGAGGCCGACATTCGTCGATTTGAAGCGGTGGTAGGCCTGGTCGAGGTTGTCGGCGTCGGACTGCGTCTCACCGAACGAGACGGTGACGCGATTGTCGACCAGCTGCACCGTGAACGCGCCGCCCGTCGCCGAGTTCGCGACGAAGTCCGTCGTTTCGGGGATCGGAGCCGGCTTCAGGCCCGCCTTCTGGAGGCATGCCTCGGTCGCGTCCTTGGTGTAGCTCGTCGGCCCGGCCGAGCCGCACCCGACAAGCAGGACGGCGGCGGCGAGCACTGCGAGGAGACCCTTCACGGCTCGGCCAGTTTACGGAGCGTTCCGGCCAGCCGACAGTCGAATCCCACCGTCTGGCTATCGTTGTGCGCCGTGTCTGCCGCAGAAGACCGTCTCCGGAAGTACGCCGAGCTCGCCGTCAACGTCGGCGTGAACTTGCAGCCTGGGCAAGTGCTTGGCGTCAACGCGTTCGTCGAGCACGCGCCGTTCGCGCGCGCGATCGCACGAGCCGCGTACGAGGCGGGCGCGTCGTTCGTCGACGTCGCCTACGCCGACCAGCACGTGCGCCGCGCGCACATCGCGAACGCCGCCGAGGATCAGCTCGGCTACTCCCCACCGTGGGCGGTCGAGCGGTACGACGAGCTCGGCCGCATCGGCGGTGCGCTGCTCGCCATCTCCGGCAACCCGGAGCCGGAGCTCTTCTCCGATCTCGACGGCGAGCGCGTCGGCAAAGCCCGGATGAAGAAAGTCGCCGAGGCATCGCTCCGGCTGAGCGACGGCCTCTGCAACTGGTCGATCGTCGCCTACCCGAACGAAGGCTGGGCGCAAACCGTCTTCGACGAGCCCGACGTCGAGCGTCTCTGGGAGGCGGTCGCGCACGCGGTGCGCCTCGACACGGATGACCCCGTCACCGCGTGGCGCGAGCACATCTCCCGCCTGCAAGCGCGCGCCGCCGCGCTGAACGAGCGCAGGTTCGACCACCTGCGCTACCGCGGCCCCGGCACCGACCTGATGATCGGCCTCCATCCCGAAAGCGCCTGGCAGGCCGCGCTCGATCATTCGAACGGCATCGACCACGTCGCGAACATGCCGACCGAGGAAGTCTTCACCACCCCCGACTCCCGCCGCGTCGAAGGGCATGTCCGCTCGACGCTGCCGCTGCAGCTCCAAGGGAACATCGTGCGCGATCTCGAGATCCGCTTCGAAGCCGGCCGTGCCGTCGAGGTGAAAGCGGGCTCGGGCGAGGACGTCATGCGCACGCACGTGGCGATCGACGACGGTGCCGCGCGGCTGGGCGAAGTCGCGCTCGTCGACGGCCACTCGGCGGTCGGGGAGACCGGGCTCGTCTTCTACGACACGCTGTACGACGAGAACGCGTCGTCGCACATCGCACTCGGCGCCCCGATCCTGCAGGCGGTCGAATGGGCGGGCGAGCTGACCCCGGAGGAGCGCGTCGAGAAGGGCGTGAACCACTCGTCGATCCACACCGACTTCATGATCGGCTCGAACGAGCTCGAGGTCGACGGCGTCACCGCGTCGGGCGAGGCAGTGCCGATCCTGCGCGCCGGCGACTGGCTGTTGTAATCGGGACGGTCGGATTCGAACCGACGGCTTCCGCCTCCCAAAGGCGGCGCTCTGACCAGGCTGAGCTACGTCCCGTAGATGGTTGATCGATGAATGAGGTCGTCTGCCTTGGTCCGTCGATCAGCCATCTAAAGGAGTGTAGGTGAGCGAGGCGGCGTTCCCCGTCGAGCCGGCACGCCGCCGTCATCCGCGGCTCGGCTACCTGATGGCGGCGGTCGCCGCCGCGTTGTGGGGCGTGAACGGGGGAGTGTCGAAGACGATCCTCGCGACGGGCCTCTCGTCCGAGCGGCTCGCACAGGTGCGCTCGCTCGGTGCGGCCGCCGGGCTGGTCGCGATCCTTGCGGTGACCGCGCCGCACCGGTTGCGGCTCACTCGGCGCGAGTTGCCGTACCTCGTCGCGTTCGGCATGGGCGGACTCGCGTTCGTGCAGTTCTTCTACTTCCTCGCGATCCACCGGCTCGCAATCGGCATCGCGCTGCTCGTCGAGTACCTCGCGCCGCTGCTCGTTGCGTTGTGGGCGCGCTTCGTGCAGCACGCACCGATGCGCAGGCGCGTCTGGGTCGCGCTCGCGCTCGCGCTCAGTGGACTCGGCTTGATCGTCGACGTCTTCGGCGGGGAGGCGCTCTCGACAGCCGGTCTCGCGTTCGCGTTCGCCGGTGCGTTCGCGTACGCGCTCTACGTGCTGCTCGCCGAGCATGTCGTCGGCGGCCGCGACCCCGTGTCACTCCTCGCGTGGGGATTCCTGTTCGCGTCGGTCTTCTGGGCGGTCGTCGTTCCGTGGTGGTCGTTCCCCGCGCATTCGTTGACCGTCGACACGAGCCTCGGCGGAACGCTCGCCTCGCACCACGCGCCGGTGTGGCTCCTCGCCGCCTGGATGATCGTGCTGGGCACGATCGCACCGTTTTTCCTACTGATATCTGCACTTCGCCACGTCAGCGCGACCACCGCCGGGATCGTCGCGATGCTGGAGCCCGTCGTCGGCGCGATCGTCGGGTGGCTCTGGCTGAAGGAATCGCTCGACGCGGTACAGCTTGTGGGAGCTGGAATCGTGTTATTTGCAGTAGGTCTCGCACAGTCTGCACGGTGATCCGAGAGACCCCCTATGATCCCCCGCGTGCTGAAGCGGCTCACGGCACTCGGCGCGGCGTTTCTCGTTTTCGTGACCACCACCGCCACCGCCGCCGCAGGATTGACAAGCGCCGAAGCGTCCCTGCTGCGTGACTTGAACCGCGTGCGCGCAGCGCACGGGCTCATCCCGCTGCGGTACGACCCTCACCTTCAGCGCGCCGCGCGCGCGCATTCACGCGACATGCTCGTGAGTCAGATCTTCCAGCACGGTGCATTCGGAGCGCGCATGGCGCAGTTCGACGTGACGGGCTCGTTGACCGGCGAGAACCTCGCGTGGGGTAACGGCTCGTTCGGCTCGGCGAGCTCGATCGTGCGCGCATGGCTCGCCAGCCCCGAGCATCGCGCGAACCTCCTCCGACCCGGCTTCACGCGCATCGGCATCGGCGACCTCGTCGGGCCGTTCCTCGGCTACGACGGCGCGCACGTCGTAACGGCCGACTTCGCCGGCTAGCGCATCACGTCGCGCTCGAGCAGCGCGCGCAGCTCGGCCAGCTTCTCGTGACGAAGCGCTTCGCGCTCGCCGCGCCCGACGCGCCCGAGCAGACTGCGCACGAGCGGTGCGAGCTCGACCGGGTTGAACGGCTTCGTCACGTAGTCGATGCCTCCGAGGTCGATGCCGCGCGCGCGGTCGCGCAGCTCCGCGCGCGCAGTGAGGAACACGATCGGGATCGATTCCGTGCGTGGATCGTCGAGCAGCTCCTCGGCGACACGCCAGCCGTCGAGCCCCGGCATCATCACGTCGAGCAGGATGACGTCCGGCGACTCGGCACGTGCCTTCTCGAGACCGCTCGGCCCATCCGCCGCCTCGAGCACCTGCATCCCCTCCGCCTCGAGGTTCACGCGGCACAACAGCCGGATGGGAGCTTCGTCGTCGATCACGAGCACCCGTGTCGATCCGCTCGGCATTGGTTCCGTTATGCCTTGCATCACGGCAATCTCACACATCCTCGGCGAGCGCGAGCGCGAAGACGAATCTCGCGCCGACGCCGTCGGTCGACTCCACCCACATGCGTCCTCCCATCTCGCGCACGAGCCCGCGCGCGATGAACAGCCCGAGTCCGGTCCCCGGCCCGGTCGCCACCTTCGTGAACTTGGAGAAGATTCGGTCGACATCGCCGGCAGGAATACCGACACCTTCGTCCGCGACTGCGATCTCGATCTCGTCCGCCCGACGTTCGACCGACACGGTCACCGTGCCGCCGCCGGGCGAGAACTTCACCGCGTTCGCGAGGAGCTGGTCGAGCACCTGGCGCAACTTGTCCGGATCCGCCTTCGCGCGCCCCGGCGTGCCGTCGACCTCCGCGACCAGGCGGTGGCCGTTCGCGCGCCCGGAGGCGGTCGCCACCACGGTGTGGACGACCTCCACGACGTCTGTGGGCGCGAGCGTCACCGTCAGGTCGCCCTTGTCGAGCCGCGCCGCGTTGAGCAGCGCGTCCACGATCGTCGTCAGCCCTTCCGACTCGCGCGCGATGAACTCGAGGAACGTGCGCCGCTCGGCGTCCGAGAAGACCACATCTCCGCGTAGCAGCGTCTGCGCAAAGCCGTAGATCGACGTCAGCGGCGTGCGCAGCTCGACCGACACCGTGGAGACGAAGTCGGTCTTCATCTGCTCGAGCTCATGCTCGGACGAGATGTCGCGGAAGGCGAAGATGCGGCCTGCGACCGAGCCGGTCGGGTCGCGCATCACGGTCTCCGACAGCGACAGCCACACGTCGTCCTGCCCGCGCTTGATCGCGACGAGGCGGTTGATGCCTCCGGTCTCCGACTCGAGCTCGCGCTGCAGCACCTGGAAGGGCGTGCGGCCGACCGCCTCACTCGCGGGAACTGCGGTGATCTCCTCGGCCGAGCGGTTCCACAGCACCACGTGCCCGTCTCGGTCGACAGCGACGATCCCGTCCGCGATGTTCGCGAGGATCGCGACGCTCTGCTCGCGCTCGACGGCAACGCGCTGGTAGAGCTCTGCGTTCGTCAGCGCCGAGGCCGCGTTTGCGGCGAGCGCCGTGAGCGCCTGGACTTCTTCATCACGCCAGACGCGCGGCGCGCGCCCGTAGACGGACAACACACCGTAGAGCCCACCCGCGGGCGCGCTCAGCGGCACACCGAGGTACGCGGCATGGCCCGCCGCGAGGAAGGCGTCCCGCTCGCGCAGGCCGTCGTTCTGCGACGCGTCGGCGTACATCGCCGGCGAGCGGGACCGGACGACGTCTCCCGGTGCGCTCGCACCGAGCGGCGACCGGGTGCCGATCGCGCCGTCGGCGCCGTCGCCCGCGGCCGCAGTGATCACCAGGTCGCGATCGTCGAGCGACATCAGCGTCGCCGCGTCCACCCGCAGTAGCTCGCACGCCTCCGCGACGACGGCGTCGAGCACCGCTGCCGGATCGAGCTCGGTCGCGAGCAAGCTTCCCGTGCGCGCCAGCTGCTGCGCCAGGGAACGCGCCGTGCGCTCCGCGTCGAAGAGACGGCTCCGCTCGAACGCGCCGCGCGACGCGCGCGCGACCTGTTGCGCAAGCTCGAGGTCGTCGTGCGAGAACGTGTGCGCCTGGTCGAAGAACACGAGGACGAGCTCCGCTTGCTCGCCGTGCACGGGGATCGCAAGCAGCGAGCTGAACGACGCTCGACGCCATTCGTCGCCGAACCGCTCGTCGTTCTCGATGTTCGGCGCCGCGAGCATGTGCCCGTCGCCCGCGGCATCCGTGAGCGCCTCCGGGATCGGCAGCGCGCCGACCTCGGGCCGTAGATCGTGGCCGCCGACGACCACGGTGCCACCGGCACCGCGTGCGAGCACCGCCGCGAAGTCGCCGCCGAGCGCGTCAGTCGCAGCCTGCGCGGCAGCGTCGTAGGCCTCGGCCAGCGAAACGGGCTCTCCGAGCAGGGAGGCGATGCGGTAGAAGCCGCGCTGCACACGCGCCTGGCGCGAGCTTTCCGCGAGCAGGCCCGCGGTTCGAACGGCTGCACCGATCTCGTACCTGACCATCTCGACGAGCGCCCGCTCGTCGTCCGTGAGCGGCGTCTCACGCTCGACGTCGACCTGTGCCTGCTCGCCTGAGGCATCGATCGTGATCGAGTCGAGCGCGAGGGCGGCGGTGAGCTCCCGGCGCGAGACACGAACGACCGCATCCGGATCGAGCTCGGCCCGAACCCGCCGCACGATCTCCGCGGCGCGTTTCTCGCGCTCGAGCGCGTCGGCAAGCGCCGCCGCCGAGCGAAGGCGCTCGAACGCAAGCGCCGCTTCCGCGGCGACGGCCTGCAGGACCGACAGCTCTTCGCTCACGAACTCACGCGGCTCGTCGGTCGTCGCGAGAACGAGCACACCGACGACCCGCTCCTCCGTGATCATCGGCACCCAGGCGCCGCTGCGCGCTCCGACGAGCGCCGCGAGCCGCGGGCTCACGAGCGCCGACTCCTCGACGGAGTACACGGTGACGGGCGCCTCCTCGAAGTACGCGCGTGCGATCCCGGACGGCTCGCCGCGCAAGTCGACTGTCGTCTCTGCCCACCACGCCGCCGGCGTCCCCGACAGCTCGGCGTACACGCCCCGCGCCTCTGTTCCGTCCTGGTCGACCAGCACGACGCCGACGAAGCCGACCCGGAACAGCCGCGCGACGTGGCCCGCGAGAGGCCGGGCGACGTCGAGCGGAAGGCGCGCGCGCGAGAGCGCGACCGAGATCTCGGACACCGCCTCGAGCTCGCGGTCTCGTGACGAAGCGCGCTCTTCGGCGACGAGCGAGCGGCTCACGCCGCGGGCGAGGAACGCGCGCTCGGGCCAGCGGACGAGGATCGGCAGGACGGGGACGGACCCCGCGAGCGTGGCGGCGAACGAGAGCCAGATGTGACCGCCGAGCGGGCGGCGGTCGAGGAAGGCGAGCAGCCCGAGCACGCCGGCCGCGAAGGCGATCGCCGGGAACACGAGGACGACCGCCCAGTCGAGCGGATGGGCCGCCCGGCGATCGCGCCAGAGCGCCGGCAGCACCGCGGCAGTGACGGCCGCGTACGCGGCTGTCAGCAGCACCAACGGCACGCCGTTCAGCACCACCGTCTGGGTTGCGTCGGTCACGAAGCTCCTCTGATTGCGGTCGCATGGTATTCCGCGGGAGCCGTACGCGCCCCGCTTGCAAAGATGGGCCGCTCGGCCTATTTCCCGCCTGGGTGCCGGTGGAGTAGCGTCGGTGCCACTGGGCGATGCGAACCGCGGCGGCGTTCATGGCCAGCTGCCGCGGTGAGCGATCACGCGAGGCCCGCTGCGACGACCCCCCGAAGCAGCGGGCCTTGTCGTTTCCGGCTCCGGAGGAGCCGGAAAGGGTCTGGCCCCGAACGGGGTCTGACTCCGGGGTTCCACCCGGCTACCCTGATCGCCGATGGTCAAGAAGGTCCTCCTGGCTTCCCCACGCGGCTACTGCGCCGGCGTCGAGCGCGCGGTCGACACGGTCGAGAAGGCGCTCGACCTCTACGGGCCGCCGGTCTACGTCCGCAAGCAGATCGTCCACAACCTCCACGTCGTCCGCGACCTCGAGGCGCGCGGCGCGGTGTTCGTCGACGAAGAGACCGAGGTTCCGGAGGGCGCGACCGTCGTCTTCTCCGCGCACGGGGTTGCGCCGTCGGTGCACGCCAACGCCGCCGAGCGCCGGCTGCAGACGATCGACGCGACGTGCCCGCTCGTGACGAAGGTGCACGTGCAGGCGCGGCGGTACGCCGCCGAGGGATACACGGTCGTGCTGATCGGCCACGCCGGGCACGAGGAGGTGGTCGGGACGATGGGCGAGGCGCCGGGGTCGATCGTCCTCGTCGAGTCGGTCGCCGACGTCGGCCGCCTCGAGCTCGAGACGAAGGTCGCGTACGTGACGCAGACGACGCTGTCGGTCGACGAGACCGGCGAGATCATCACCGCGCTCCGCGCCCGCTACCCGGACATCCATGCGCCGAAGCGCGAGGACATCTGTTACGCGACGTCCAACCGCCAGTGGGCGGTGAAGGAGATGCTGTCGGAGATCGATCTGCTGCTCGTGATCGGCTCGCGCAACTCGTCGAACTCCAACCGGCTCGTCGAGGTCGCGCGCGCCGGTGGCGTCGCCGCGCACCTGATCGACGACGAGACCGAGATCGACGAGACGTGGATGGACGGCGTCGCCGTCGTCGGCGTGACGAGCGGGGCCTCGGCGCCGGAGAAGCTCGTCGAGGGCGTGTGCAGCTGGTTCCGCGCCCGCGGCGTCGAGGACATCGCGGCGTACCGCCTCGTCGACGAGGACGTCGAGTTCCGCCTGCCGGTCGAGCTCCGGCGCGAGCTCGCGCTCGCCGAAGCGCAGCCCCTCTAACTACGACGAACTAGGACGCGCGCTCGATGCGCAGGTCGCCGGCTTCGACCGAGACCGCAAGCGTCTCGCTCAGCAGCCGATCGCGATACCGCTCGATCAGGTCGGCGTCGGGCAGCCACAGCTCGATGCGGTCGGTGATCGCGAGCCCCGTCTCGCGGCGGAGCACGTTCACCTCGTGCACGCGGTCGAGCAGCCTCGCCTCGAGCATCAGCTCGTCGTCGAGCGCGGTCTCGAGCGCGACCGTGACTCCGGCGTCGCTCGCAACCGCCCAGCCTTCACGGCCGACGCGCTCGACCAGCACCTCGTCGGGCTCGAGCACGTGGCCGTCCACCTGGAACCGTCCGCCGTCGAGCTCCTCGAACTCCCCGCGTGCGAGCTGTTCGCGAATCGCGCCGAGCTTCGCGCCGAGCTTCGGCCCGAGCACCGGCAGGTTCGGCTTCACGCGGAGCTCGGACGCCTCGACCTCGCCGAACACGACCTCCTTCACGCGCAGCTCGTCCGCGATCTCGTCCGCGTGCGACGCGGCGAGCGGCGCGCCCTCGGTGACGAGCCGGCGCAGCGGCTGGCGCAGCTTGAGCCGCGCCTCGTCGCGCGCGCGCCGGCCGAGCTCGACCACGCGCCGCACGTCGGCGACTTCCGCCAGCAGGTCGTCGTCGACGTCAGCCGGTTCGGGCCACGGTGCGAGATGCACCGACTCGTCCGGGTCGACGAGATGCCGCCAGAGGTGGTCCGAGAGGAACGGCATCACCGGCGCGATCACGCGCAACGCCTGCGTTAGGGAGCCGTAGAGCGCCGCGAGCGCGGCGGTGTCGTCGTCCCAGAACCGGCGGCGGGAACGGCGGATGTACCAGTTGGAGAGATCCTCCATGTACGACTCGAACGCGGCGACGACTCCGGGCGTCCAGTACCGCTCGTACTCCGCGGTCGTGTCGCGGACGAGCTGCGCCGTACGCGACTGGAGCCACCGGTCGAGCGGCTGCGGCGGCGCCGCCGCGGCACTCGGATCGAAGCTTGCGATCGACGCGTAGGTCACGAAGAACGAGACGGAGTTCCAGAAGGTGAGGAGGCGCCGCTTCACCTCGTCGGCGAGCCCGTAGCCGAACCGCAGCGGCAGGCTCGGCACCTGTGCGCAGTAGAGCCAGCGCGCGACGTCGGCGCCCATCCGGTCGAGCGCGTCGTTGAGCTCGATCGAGTTGCCCGCCGACTTGTGCATCGCCTTGCCGCGCTCGTCGAAGACCTTCTCGTAGGTGAGGACGCGCTGGTACGGCGACCGGCCTTCGAGCGTCACGGCCATGAAGCACTGCGAGTAGAACCAGAGGCGGATCTGCTCGCGCATCTCGGAGACCCAGTCCGCCGGGAACCACTCCTCCCAGTAGGCGTGGTCGGGCAGGTCGGCGCCGGAGAGCCCGGCCGAAGCGCCGGTCGCGTACCCGTGCTCCTTCCAGTCGGGATTGCGCCAGCCGAGCGTCGAGAAGTTGACGATGCCGGCGTCGAGCCACGCGTCGCCGACCTCGGGGATGCGCTCGACGTCGCGGCCGCACTGCTCGCAGCGGATGCGCACGCCGTCGATCCACGGACGGTGAAGCTCTTGCAGGTCGTCGAGACCGGAGACCGCGCGCGCCTCGAGCTCGGCGCGCGAGCCGATCACATTCAGGTCGCCGCATTCGCACTCGTAGAACGGCAGCGGCAACCCGAAGTAGCGCTTGCGGGAGATGTTCCAGTCGCCCATGTTGCGCAGCCAGTCGTCCATGCGCTTCCCGTACTGCGGCGGGGTCCACTCGACCGTCGCGTTGGCGTCGAGCATCGGCTGGCGGATCTCGTCCGCGGCGATGAACCAGTCGTCGACGACGCGGAACACGAGCGGCGTCTTGCAGCGCCAGCAGATCGGATAGCGGTGGACGATCGTCCCCGCCTCCACGAGCAGTCCACGCTCGCTCAGCGACGCGACCACCGGCTCGGCCACCTCGGTCGTCGAGAGACCCTGGAAGTCGCCGAACGGCGGCAGCATGCGCCCCGCTTCGTCGATCGGCGCGACGACGGGCAGGTCGTGCACGCGGGACAGCTCGAAGTCCTCTGCGCCGCACCCTGGAGCGATGTGCACGATGCCCGTGCCCTCGTCGAGCGAGACGTCGTCCCACGGGATCACGCGATGCACGACGCCGGCCTGCGCGGGCAGGTCGTCGAAGGGACCGGAGTACTCGAGCCCGACGAGCTCCGCGCCGGGCGCGCGCTTGACGAACGTCTCGTCGGGGAAGCGCGCGACGGCGACCCAGCGGCCGTCCTCGGTCAGCCCATACTCGGCGTCCGGCTTGACGGCCGCGGCGACGTTCGCCGGCAGCGTCCACGGCGTCGTCGTCCACACGACGAGCGCCTCGCCGTCGCGCCCGGCGAGCGGGAAGCGCACGAAGAGCGACGGGTGCTCCATCTCGATGTAGTTCTCTTCGCCGGCCTGCTCGTGCTGCGAAAGCGACGTGCCGCAGCGCGGGCACCACTGCGTCGAGCGATGGCCTTTGTACAGCCAGCCGCGGCCGTGGACTTCTTTCAGGAACGCCCAGATGTATTCGATGTTCGTGTCGCTGAAGGTGTAGTAGTCGTTGTCCCAGTCCATCCACTGCCCGAGGCGGATGAACTGCCGCGTTTGCAGCTCGCTGAAATGGGCGACGCGGTCGCGGCAGCGGCGCGCGAACTCCGCGATCCCGTACTCCTCGATCTCGCGCTTCGACCCGAGCCCGAGCTCCTTCTCGACCTCGACCTCGACCCACAGGCCCTGCGAGTCGAAGCCGTTCTGGTAGCGCTGGTCGAAGCCGCGCATCGCCTTGTACCGCTGGAAGACGTCCTTCAGCGTCCGGCCGTGGCCGTGGTGGACGCCCGCCGGGTTATTGGCGGTCATCGGGCCGTCCATGAAGCGGAATTTCGGCCCGCCGCGGTTCCGCTCCCTCAGGCGATCGAAGGTCTGCTCACGCTCCCAGATCTCGAGCATCTCCAGCTCGAGTGCGGGATGATCGGGCTTGTCCGGTAGCGGCGTGAACATGCTTGCTGAGAGTAGCGAGCGGGAACAAACGATCCTGCTCGCGCGTTTGCAACCAGTGCAAGACTCAATCGAAAGGAACCAGTTTGGCAACCATCGCAACGACCGACACGTTCGAGACCGAGGTCATCAAGTCCGACGGCAAGGTGATCGTCGACTTCTGGGCCGAGTGGTGCGGACCGTGCCATGCGGTGTCCCCCGTCCTCGACCGGATCGCGGACGAGCATCAGGTCAAGATCGTGAAGGTGAACATCGACGAGCAGCAGGATCTCGCGCAGCGGTACGGCGTCTCGTCGATCCCGTTCATGGTCCTGTTCGAGGACGGCGTTCCCCAGGCATCTGCCGTCGGGGCCTACCCGAAGGGCGCGCTCGAGAAGATGTTGGGGCTGGCGGAGGCTTAGGCCTCCCCGCCCCCTCTTACTTCGACTCGTCGAGGAACGACTGAAAGGCGACGTGCTTGGCGAGGTACGCCTCGAGCGCCTCGACGCCGTCGGCTGCGAACTCCTCGACCCACGTCTCCGACAGGTCGTCCTCGATCCGGTGCAGGAGGCCGTGATCGTCCATGCGGGGATCATCGACCCCCTACCGGACGTCCACATGAGCCATTCGGCCCATCTTGCGCAGGCTAGGGTCCTGCGGGATGAAGGTCGTCATGCTCCACTCCGCACTCGGTGACTCGCGGCTCTGGAAGCGGCAGGTCGCCGCGCTCTCGGGCGAGCACGAAGTGGTGACGCCGGACCTTCCCGGCTGGGGCGAGACGCCGCTGCCGACGGAGCCGTTCTCGTTCGTCGATGCGGTCGCCGCGTATCTGCCGGCCGCGCTCGTCGGGAACTCGTTCGGCGGCGCGCTCGCGCTGCGCACGGCGCTCGCGAAGCAGGAGCTCATCTCGCGCCTGGTCGTGATCGCGCCGGGGCTGCCGACGTGGGACTGGTCGGAGGAGATGCGCAACTACTGGGCGGCCGAGGAGGCTGCGTGGGACGCCGGCGACTTCGACCTTGCGACTCAGGTGAATCTCGACTTCTGGGTTCTCCCCGAGCACCACGACGAGGTGGGGCCGCAACAGCGCCGAGCGATCGAGCTGCAGTCCGCGCACGAGGAGCCGGAGGTGCTGTGGCCGGACATGGAGCCGCTCGAGTCGCTCGCGATCCCGACCCTCGTGGTCGTCGGTGAGGACGACAAGCCCGACTTCCGCGCGATCGCCCACCACCTCGCGGAGCACATACCGGATTCGGAGCTCGCGGTCGTCCCCGGCGCGGGACATCTGGTCGGCATCGACCGGCCGGACGAGCTCAATGCGCTGCTTCGTTCGTTCCTGTCTGCCTGAGCGTTGTCGCGGGGACAGCCCCCGCTTTTTTGCCGCAGTGGGAGCCGAAAACCGGGGACAGTCCCCAGGATTTAGGCCGCTTCGGCCAGGACCGCGTCGGCGAGCCGCGGCCACGCTTCAGCCGCCCAGTCGCCGAAGGCGAGGTCGGTGAGGCACGCGAGCGCGACGTTCGCGTCGGGGTCGACCCACAGGAACGTGCCGGCTCGCCCGAAGTGGCCGAACGTCCGCGGCGAGTTCCGCGCGCCCGTCCAGTGCGGCGACTTCGCATCGCGTAGCTCGAAGCCGAGCCCCCAGTCGTTCGGCTCCTGCCGCCCGAAGCCGGGCAACACGCCGACGAGCCCCGGGAACTGCACCGTGCACGCCTCCTCCAGCGTCTCCGCCGCGACGCGCCTCGGCTCCCGCAACTCGTGCGCGAGCGCGAGCAAGTCGTCGAGCGTCCCCTCCACGCCCGAGCCGGCCGAGCCGGACAACACCGCCGTCGTGCCGACCCACACGTGCGCGAAATAGTCCGTGAACGGCATGCCGGCCCGCTCCTCGACGAACGCCGCCGCGACCTCGAAGCCGAAGTTCGAGTAGACGCGGCGCGCGCCCGGCCGCGCGATCGGCGCGCCGTGGTCGAACGGCAGGCCCGACGCGTGCGCCATCAGGTGCCGGAACGTCGATCCGGGCGGCCCGGCCGGCTCGTCGAGATCGACGATGCCCTCCTCCGCCGCGACGAGAAATGCGACCGCCGTCGCCACCTTCGTGACCGACGCCCACGGGAACCGCCGGGCGCGATCGCCGACGGATGCCTCGGCTGCTCCGGTGACCGCGACGGCGGCGTGCCGGCACGGCCACCCCTCGACCTGGCGCAATGCCTCCACGAACGGCGACACTAGCGACCAGATGGACGGCGAACGTCAGCTCATCTCGTCCGGCGCGGCCTTCGAGCAGCGCGTCGGCTACTCGCGCGCGGTGCGCATCGGCGACCGCGTGTGGGTCTCCGGAACGGCGCCGATCATGCCCGGCGACGCCGACCCGCCCGCCACCCCGTACGACCAGGCGAAAGTCTGTCTCGGGATCATCGAGCGCGCGCTCCACGAGGCGGGCTCGAGCCTCGACGACGTCGTGCGCACACGGATCTACGTCACCGACGCGGCGTTCATCGACGACGTCGGCCGGGCGCACGGCGAGGCGTTCGCCCGGGCGCGGCCGGCGACGACGGGCATCGTCACGCAGCTGCTCGATCCGCGCTGGCTCGTGGAGATCGAGGCAGAAGCGGTGATACTGCCTTCGTGAAGCAGATCTTCCCGCCGTCGATCACAGGTAAGGGCTCGATCGGGACGAGCGCCGAGCATGCGAGCGTCCTCGACCACAAGTTCGGCCAGGGCGACCCGTACACGTTGGGTGTCGAGGAGGAGTACATGCTGCTCGATCCCGAGACGTGGGATCTCGTGCAGCACATCGACTCCGTGCTCGCCGCCGTCGAGGAAGGGGAGCACCAGGACCGGCTCCACGCGGAGCTGATGCAGTCCGTGCTCGAGGTGACGACGCCCGTCTGCCGCACCGCGGGCGACGTGATGCGCTCGCTCGCGCAGCTCCGCGGCTACGTCGCGGATATCGCGCGGGCGGAGGGTTGCCGCTTCGGCTCGGCCGGGACGCATCCGTTCTCGCTGTTCGAGCGCCAGCGGATCACGGCGCGTGACCGCTACCGCAATCTCGTCGACCAGCTGCAGTACATCGCGAGGCGCGAGCTGATCTTCGGCATGCACATGCATGTAGCCGTCGACGATCCCGAGAAGGTCGTGCAGGTGATGAACGGCCTGCTCGTGTACCTGCCGCAGATGCTCGCGCTGTCGGCGTCGTCACCGTTCTGGCGCGGCGAGCCGACGGGGCTCTCGTCGAGCCGCCAGATGGTGTTCGCCGCGTTCCCGCGCTCGGGCCCGCCACCGCGTTTCCGCGACTACGCCGACTACGCCGAGGTCGTCGGCCAGCTGGAACGCACCGGCTGCATCGCGGACTACACGCACATCTGGTGGGACATCCGCCCGCACCCGCGCCTCGGCACGATCGAGATGCGCGTGTGCGACGCCGTCACGCGGCTCGAGGACGTGGTCGCGATCACGGCGTTCTTCCAGGCGCTCGTGAAGATGCATTGCGAGCTGTACGACGCCGGACGCGAGATCCCGACGTGGCACCGCTTGCTGACGACCGAGAACAAGTGGCTCGCGGCGCGTTACGGGCTCGAGGCGCCGATCATGGACCTCGCGACAGGCCGCCGGAACCGCGTGCCGGTCGCGCAGCTGGTCCGCAGGACGCTCCGGGACATCGAGCCGCACGCGAAGGAGCTCGGCTCCGAACGCGAGCTCGACGGGATCCGCGAGATCCTGGCGCGCGGCAACGGCGCCGATCGTCAGCTGCGCGTGTGGAACGCGAATCGCGACATCGTCGAAGTCGTGCGGGAGATCTCGGTGGCGACCGAGGCCGGCGTGCTCAGCGAAGCGTCAGAAGCTGCCCCGTAAGCGAGAACCCCACCGCCGTCGCGGCCTGCTTCTGCCGCTCGACGACAGCACGACTGTTCAGATCGACGACCGCGACCTCCTCGCCGTTCACGAGCGCTAGTTGCGCGCTCGTGGGCGACAGGGCCGCCTGCGTCGCCGTCACCGCCCAGGACGGCAGGTTGAGGCGGAACGATTGAGCCACCTTGCGCGTCCGGACATCGATCGCCACGACCCGGCCGTAGCCGGCGCCGGCCGCCCACAGCGTCCGCCCGCCCGGAGCGAGCGCAAGCGCCCACGAAGTCGCCGAGTTGTAGTCCCCGGTGCCGGGCAGGTCGATGCAGCGCGCCCTGCGCGTCGCCAGGTCGAGCTCGTGGATCATCGCCGCGCCGTTCGACGCGATGTAGAGCGTGAACAGGTAGCGCCCATCCGGCGAGGCGAGCCGCGAGAACGGAGCGCCCCAGATCGTTCCCGACTCGTGCGGGTCCTTGACGACTCGCGTGCCCTGATCGGGATGCGCGAGGTCGAGGAGACGGACCTGGTAGCCACCCCCGGCGAGGTACCGGATCAGGTACAGGTCGTGACCGCTCAGCGCATCGAAGTCCCAGTTGCCCGGGGCGAGCGCGACCAGACGGACGCCGCCCGGCCGGGCGATCGCGAGCGAGCGCTTGGAACGGAAGGCCACGGCCCGCTGCCCGTCCTGCGAAGCACCGACGAGGCGAATCTTCCACGGCAGCGCGTTCTGTCCGGTCTTGGCACCGGTGGTCGCGTCGTACCACTCGATCCGATTCCCATCCTGATGGACCAGGACGCGGCCGAAGACCAACCCGGCCGGCAGGGTGAACATCGGCGCGCCGGTACGCAGGTCGGCGATCGAGACGGGGTCGCCCGCTGAGGCGCGATAGCCGATCAGCGTGCCTCCGGCGAACGTGAACTGGCTCGGCGAGCAGCTGAGCGGCGAGCAGGCGGCGGCGCTCGCGGCTCCGGGAAGCAGCAAGAGCGTCGCGGCGGCGAGGACGAGCAGCAGACGCGTCATACCTGCAGTACGGATCATGGACCCCCGGAGGTCCGGGTGCCGTATGGACCTCGTGAGGAACGCCCGTCGTAGAGTCGTGGGGTGGCGGAGCGCGCCTGGATCCGAGGTGCCCAGCGAGGCTCTGTCGACGACCTCGAGCAGCTCTTTCGCGAGCACTGGCCGCGCGCGCTCCGGGCAGCGCGGCTCGTCACGGGCGACGCCGCGGCTGCCGAAGACATCGCCCAGGAGGCGTTTCTCGCCGCCGTCCGCAACCTCGACCGCTTCGACCGCCGCCGGCCGTTCGGCCCGTGGCTGCACCGGATCGTGGTCAACCGCGCGATCGACTGGACGCGCGCCCGCCGGCTGCGGGCCGAGGTGGAGCTCGGCGACTACGTCGCCGCCCCTGCCGCGCCCGAGCCCGACGGGGAGGCGTTCGCCCGCATCGGCGAGCTCCCGGCCGAGCACCGGGCGGTGGTCGTGCTCCGCTACCTGCTCGAGTACACGCCGGGCGAGATCGCGGAGCTGCTCGACCTGCCGCGCGGCACGGTCAACTCACGCCTCCGCCGCGGGCTCGATCGGATGAAGCGTGACGCCTGAGGACAAGGCCTGGGAGGTCGTCAAGCGGGCGTTCGAAGAGCGCACGCCGGCTCCACGCCGCCACGCTAGTAACAGACTGTTACTAGCTGGGTTCGCGACGGCCGTGTCCGTCGTGGTCGTCGCCGCGCTCTCGCCGCCCGGCCGTGCGGTGTTCCACAGCGTCCGTGAGGCGGTCGGGATCGAGCACGCGCAACCTGCGCTCTTCTCCCTCCCGGCGCCCGGTCGGCTACTCGTCGTATCGAGCGACAACGGCGGCGTCTGGCTCGTCAAGTCGAACGGCTTCCTGCGCAAGCTCGGCCCCTACTCCGACGCCGAGTGGTCGCCCCACGGGCTCTACGTGATCGCGACCGAGGGGAACGAGCTCGTCGCGTTCGACCTCGACGGGGGCGTGCGCTGGAAGCTCGCGCGGCACGACCCGGCGGCGCCGCGCTGGGAAGGGACGATGACCGACACCCGGATCGCGTACCTCGCTGCCTCGGGACTGCGCGTCGTCGCCGGCGACGGGACCGGCGACCACCTCCTCGACGCGTACGCCGGTGAAGTCGCGCCGGCATGGGATCCCGCGCGCCTCCACACGCTCGCGTACTACAGCGGCGGCGCGATCGTCCTGCGCCGGGCAGGCGGGTCGCTCGTGTGGCGCGCTCCGATCAAGGTTCTGCCGGCGGCGCTCGAGTGGTCGTCCGACGGGCAGTACCTCGCCGTCAGGTCGACGAAGCAGATCGTCGTGATCGACCAGCGCGGGCGTGTGCACCGGACGATCTCGATGCTCGGCGCGGAGCTGCGGCAGGCGACGTTCAAACCCGGCACGCACGAGGTCGCGGTCGTCGTCCGGGCGGCCGGCCGGAGCGAGGTTCGGATCGTCGACGTCGACCATCCCGGGCGCGCGCGGCTGCTGTTCGCGGGACCGGGCACGTTCGGCGACATCGAGTGGTCGCCGGCCGGCGACTGGCTCCTCGTCAACTGGCCGGACGCGAACCAGTGGGTGTTCATCAAGGGAAAGCAGGTACGGGCGGTCGGGAACATCCGCGAGCAGTTCGCCCGCGCGGACGGCCTGCGGCCCTTCCTGGAGCTGAGCGGCCGCTGGTGCTGCTCCGGCCCCTCCAAGTAGAGTCGCGGCCATGCTCCAGGCAGGCGATCGCGTCCCCGACGCAACGGTCTATCTCGGTCCCGGGCAGCCCGTGTCCATGCGCGAACTGCTCGAGGACGGCCCGAAGCTGCTCGTCTTCTACCTCTTCGACTGGTCCGCGACCTGAACGAACGAGCTGGAGCTCCTGCGTGACAGGAGAGCCGAGTTCGACGCCCTGGGAGTCCAGCCGGTCGGCATCTCGCGCGACTCCCCGTACACGCACATCGCCTGGACACAGGCGCTCGACCTGAACTTCGGGCTGCTGTCCGACTTCAACGGTGAGGCGGTGCGCGCGTTCGGGATCGGCTTCGAGTTCCGCGGCTTCCACGACGTCGCGCAGCGAAGCGCGTTCCTCGTCGAGGAGAGCGGCGTGATCAGGAACGCCTGGACCTACGACACCGGCGACGTCCCCGACGTCGACGTGTGGCTCGAGGCGGCGCGAGCCTTGAATCCGGCCGCCTGACCTGCTTCGATCGAACGATGGACACACCAGCAACGGGGTCAGCCGCGCCCAGCCGCGGCACGACCAATCTCACGTACGGGCTCCTCGCCGCGGTCGCGATCGTCGGGGTGATCTTCGCGTTCTCCGGCTCGGCGGCGGTATTCAACAACTGGTACTCGCTGTTCAAGGCGGTGCACGTGCTCGGAGCCGTCATCTGGGTCGGCGGCGGCGTCTCGCTCATGATCCACGCGATCCGAGGGCAGCGGGCGTACAAGCCTGAGGACATCGTCACGGTCGCCAAGCAGGCGGCGTTCATGGGCGAAAAGGTGTTCGCGCCCGTCGGGCTCGTCACGTTCCTGATGGGGATCGCGATGATGATCAACACCAGCTGGGGCTGGGGTCACTTCTGGATCGTCGTCGGCCTCATCGGCTACGCATCGACGTTCGTCGTCGGGATCGCGATCCTCTCGCCGCTGGCGAAGAAGATCGACGAGTCGGCGGAGAAGAACGGGCCGACGCATCCGGAGACGATCGCCCTGATCGAGCGGATCATGCTCATCGCGCGCGTCGACGTCGCCGTGTTGATGCTCGTCGTGCTCGACATGGTCACGAAGCCGTTCGCGTAGAACCGGGTGAACGGGGGCCGCTGCGGCGGCCCCCGTTCCGGATCTCTACGGCGTGATCGTGTTGAACACGCCGAACGGCGTGCTCAACCCTGCGCCGTTGATGCTCGCGGTGCCGCCGAGCACCGAGATGTAGGCATCTCGGTTGAACAGATACAGCGGCGCGCCGTTGTAGGTCACCTGATGCGTCCCGTCCGGCCGGACGATGATCCCCAGCGCATGCTGGTCGACGCCAGGCCCGGCCGAGGGCCGGCCCGAAGTGAGCACCGGCGGCCAGACGAACGCGGCGCACGCGCCCTGGCACTCGCTCTTCTTCGAGTCGGGCGTCAGCGTGTAGACGGGGAACGTCGCGTTCGGGAACAGGCTGAAGTCGTTGTTCATCCGCGCGGCGACCACCGTCGTCTCCGGCCCCGAGCCGCCGAGCGGAGCGGTCTCGACGTCGATCTCGGCAGTCCCGGTCGCCGGCTGCCCACGGCTCGGATCGACCAGGTACCAGGTACCGGTCGGAGCGGTGACCGGGTCGAACAGGTTCGCGCCCTCCGTCTCGCCCGGATCCTCGTCGAGGAAGAACCGGTACAGCGGCATCCCGTTGTAGGTCACCTGCTGGACGGTGCCGAGCCCGGGTAGGTCGTTCCTCGTCACGGTCCCGAGCAAGGTCGGGTTGACGCCCGGCCCCGCGATCGGGGCACCGTCGGTGAGGAGTGCCGGCCACAGGATCGTGTCGCACGCAGCGCCGATCGGGTTCGCCCCGTCGCTGCAGGCGAAGTCCGCGCCGTTGATCGCGTGGAGCTGGTCGGAGGTGAGCAGGTACAGCGAGCAGCCGCTGTACGCACCCGAGCCGACGACGAGCACGTTGCCGTACTTGGTCGAGGTCGCGGACACCGTCGCTGGGCCGCTCGGGGCGGTCGTGATCGGGTCCGCGCACGAGCTCGTGGCGGCGTGCGCGACCGACGTCGACCGAAGCGCTGCGACCGCGAAGCCCAGAACGAGCGCGGCGATCGCCAGGCCCGCAACGGGCCTCGCGATCGGGCGAAATGGAGATGGCATGAGTCCTCCCCTGCGTCGTGATTTGACACATGCCACGGTAGGTCCAGCCCGTTCCCGGCACATCGGCGGGCCTGCCCAACTTTAGGGAGGGCTCTACCTAGATTTTGTTCCGTCGGACCCGGGCGAGCAGCTGCTCGGTGAGCGTCGGCTTCGCCGCGTCGAAGTGCCCGTCGACGGCGTCTCGGTACGGCTGCGCGACGCGGCGCGCGTAGGCGGCGAATCCCTCTTCCCGCAACGGCTTCCAGTCCTCCCGATACGGCACCCAGACGTGCTCGCGCCCGACGTGCTGCGCGGAGTTGACGAACGCGAGGCCGATGCCGCTCGAGACGGCGAGCAGCGAGCGGTTCTCCGCCCGCGCCTGACGGATCAATCCTTCGTAGAGCGCCTGCAGGTCGTCGGGCCCGGGCAGTTCCTTGCGCTCGGCCGCGAGCTCGGCGATCGAGGTGCGCAGCTCCTTCAGCTCCATCGGGGGAACGTCGATCAGCGACGCGCTCTTGCCGGCACCGCGCTCGAGCACGCCGAGCAGCTGGTCGACGCTCGCGATCTCGGCGTCCCGCTCGAGCACGCCGTTGTCCTTCAGCTCACCGACGAGCGCCGCGAGATAGACACGTGAGCCGCGCGCGAGGTCGCTCGCGGCGGCGAGCAGCCAGAGCGGCGAGAACCCGAACGCGGCGATGGAGCCGAACTCGACGACGTTTCCCGCGCCCTTGCGCAGTGCGAGCTTGCCGGCCGACGGTTGGTCGGCCTGTGCCTCCTGCTCGACCCCGCCGACGAGCTCGATCGTGATGCGGAGGACGTTCTTCGCGGTCGCCTCGTACACGCGCGACTGCCGCACGAAGCGCGGCAGCACGACCTGGGCGGTCTCGTGCACCGCACCTCCGAGGATCGCCGCGGTCGAGCGGACGATGCGCTCCGGCAGGGCGACGAGGCGGCGTCCACGCACGCTTCCATCTTCGCAGGCCGTGATGAGATGATCGGGACATGAGCAACCCGAACAAAGAACTGTGGGAGAAAGGCGACTTCACGCGGATCGCCGCCACGATGCGCGACAGCGGCGACTCGTTCGTCGAGTCGCTCGGAATCACCGACGGAATGGACGTTCTCGACGTCGGGAGCGGGGACGGCACCACGGCTGTGCCGGAGGCACAGCGCGGCGCGACGGTTCTCGCCGTCGACATCTCCGAGCCGCTCGTCGCCGCCGGCAACGCGCGCGCCGAGGAGCTCGGCCTGTCGAACCTGAGGTTCCAGGAGGGCGACGCCTCTCGGCTCGACGACGTCGCCGACGACAGCTTCGACCTGGTCGTCAGTATCTTCGGCGCCATGTTCGCGCCGCGGCCGTTCGACGTCGCGAAGGAGCTCGTGCGCGTGACGCGGCCCGGCGGCCGGATCGTGATGGGCAACTGGATCCCCGGCGACCCGACGCTCGTCGCGCAGATCCTGCGCATCAGCTCGGCGTACTCCCCGCCGCCACCGGAGGGTTTCGTCAGCCCGATGACCTGGGGGATCGAGAGCGACGTGACGGAACGGTTCACCGCGGCGGGCGTGCCCGAGGAGGCGATCTCGTTCGAACGCGGCACCTGGACCTTCGACCATCCGGGCACGCCGTCGGAGTTCCTCGCCGAGTTCCGCGAGTACTACGGGCCGACGATGAACGCCTACGCCGCTGCGGCCGCCGCCGGACGCGAGGACGGGCTGCAGACCGAGCTCGACGCGCTCTTCAACGAGCAGAACACGAGCAGCGACGCGACGTCGATACCGGCGACATTCTTGAAGGTGACAGTCCGGGTCTAGCTCCATCCGAATCGGAGGGGGGACGACATGCGTTTCAAGCTCGCCTGCTTCACCTGTTCCCGATGACGAAGTTGCCGCTGCTGAGCGGTTCCGCAAGCGGTGCGGCAAAGAATGTCAGCGGGTCGGCGTCGCAGAAGAACGGGATGTTGATCTCACGCACGGCGAAGTCGACCATCTTGTCGACGGGCTGACCTGCGACGGGGTCGCCGTTGTCCTCGATGTAGGCAGCGCCGTATGGGAAGACTTCGCCGGGCAGCTCCGGGACCGTCACGGGGGCCGGGAAGCGGTAGACCACGACGGCGCGGTTGCCTGCGATACGAACACAGGTCGGCGACCCGCCAAGGTTGAAGCTGCTCGACGCGAGTGCGAATTCATTCTGCACGTGCCCGCCGGCGATGCCCGTTGCGGATTGCGTGACCGCCAGTTCAAGCTGGTCGGTGGCAACGACGCCGCTCCCAACGCCGCCGCCTGTCACGGACGACACCGGATCGTCGGCAGCGGCCGGGCCGGCGAGCGCGGCAGACGCGATCGCAGTGACGATCAGCAACCTCTTCATCGTTGTCCTCCTCGCCTTTGGAATCGCTCTGCCGGAAGGTAGGACACGGCTCTAACGGCTCGCTAACAGCATCGTTTTGGACCGCTGACAGCAGGGAGACGGGCGGTTAGTTTCGTAGGCGTGCCGCGCCTGGAATTCAGGATCCTCGGGCCGCTCGAGGTACGCCGTGACGGAACGCCGTTAGTGATCCCGTCGCAGCGGCAGCGCGCCTTGCTCGCACTGCTTGTCCTTCGGGCCAACCAGGTAGTGCCGGCCGACGAACTGATCGAGCAGTTGTGGCACCCGACCCCACCTGCGGCAGCGAAGGCGTCGCTCCACAACCACGTCTCCCGCCTGCGAGGGCTGATCGGGCGCGAGGTGGTTGAGACCGTTCAGCCCGGCTACCGCTTGAGCATCGAGCCGGGGCAAGTCGATCTGTTGACGGTTGAAGCCATGCTGGCCGAGGCGCAATCTCAGGAGGGCGAACAACGGGCACGGACGCTGCGGCTGGCGCTGGATGCCTGGCGTGGCCTGCCGCTCATCGAGTTCCCGCTCGGACCTGCCGCCCAGGCAGAGGCGATACGGCTCGAGGAACTGCGGCTGTTCGCGCTCGAGGAACGAATCGAGGCCGACCTCGAGCTCAACCGGTTCGCGCCACTCGTCCTCGAGCTCGAGGCACTGGTCGCGCAGCATCCTCTTCGGGAACGGCTGTGGCGGCAGCTCATGCGTGCGCTGTACGGCGCCGGCAGACAGGCGGAGGCACTCGCCACGTATCGCCGGGCACATCGCGTCCTCGTCTCGGAGCTCGGGGTCGAGCCGGGCCAGGCTCTGAAGGATCTTCAGCTCGCGATCCTTCTGCACGAGCCGCGGCTGACGGTCACGGACACGTCGACGGACGACCTCTTCCGACGGGCGGTGGGGCAACTCCCGGTTGCGGATTCGGCAAGGGGGCGTGCGCTGCTCGACTACGCGCAGGCGATCTGGCGGCTCGGAGAGCGCACTCGCGCCACCCTCGCCCTCGAGGAAGCAGCCGCGAGGGCCGCCGCCGGCGGCGACACCATCCTTGCGCAACGTGTTGTTCTGCAGCAGGGCCTCCACGAGATGCTGACGCGGGCAGGAGATCTCCTAGAACAGGTCGACTTGGCGAGGCAAGCCTCTGCGACCTTCGAGCGCAGCGGCGACCTGGATGGACTCGCCGAAGCACTCCTGCACGAGTCGTACATGCTTCGCGACTCAGGCTCAGCCGAAACCGCGGCCACGCTGGCCGAACGCGCATACGTCGTCGCGGCGACCTCGGGCAATGACGACATCCGTCGCCGCGCTCGCGGCTACGTCGTGACGGCGCTCGCCCTTGGTCCGGCCCCGGTCGCTGAAGCACTCGCACGCTGCCCCCCGACAGAAGAAGCAACCTATGGCGTCCTCTGCGGACGCGGCTACCTCGAGGTCCAGGCAGGCAACCTCGAAGAGGGGCTCGAGCTGATAGAGCGCGGAATCGAACTCGCGGAACACCTACGCCTACCGAGCCCGCTCGCGGGAGCAATGCACTGGGCCGCCTTCGCCCACGAAGCACTTGGCGACGCAGAACAGATCGCTGGATGCCTCCAACGTGCGTACGACCTCAATCAGGCCGTCGACGAACGGAGTTCCCTCGCCGTATCCGCCGCCCGGCTCGCGCGAGCTCTGGCGTCCTTGGGCGAGGTCGACACTGCGCGATACCTGGCCGACGAAGCAGTGACCCTCGCCCAGCCTTCGGACTTGGCCGCCATCGTCTACACGCGCCTCGCGTTCGCCCTGATCGAGCACCGAGTCGGCAACCGTGCGGAAGCACGGTCCGCAGCGCAGGAGGCGGTCGCGGTCACACGCCAAAGCGACTGGCTGAACCTCCAAGCCTTCGCACTCGAGCACCTGTCGGTCGTCGCCCCAAATGGCGGCGCCGCCCGCGAAGCGCGTCGGCTCTACGAACGCAAGGGCAACGCCAGCTCCGCACGGCGTCTCTGACATACACGACGGGACCACCGGGGGAGACGCGCGAGCACGACGGGCGGAAGGCGATCACGCACGAGGATGATGACCCGGGGCGTTTCCGAACCGCATGACAGGGGGCTCCGGAGCGCTGTTGCGGTCCTACATGCCCATCGCGTGATAACCGGAGTCGACGTACAACGTCGTCCCGGTGACGTTCGACGCGCCGTCGCCGAGCAGGTACTCGGCGGCGGCGCCGACGTCTTCGGCGCTCACGTGACGGTGCAGCGGCGCGCGCTCCTCGACGATCGACTCCATCGTCGGGAAACCCGCGATCGAGCGCGCGGCCAGCGTGCGCACCGGACCTGCGGAGATCGCGTTCACCCGGATGTTCTTCTGGCCGAGATCCCAGGCGAGGTACTTGACCGACGAATCGAGTGTCGCCTTGGCGACGCCCATCACGTTGTAGTGCGGCACCGCGCGCTCGCCGCCGAGATAGGTCATGGTGACGATCGAGCCGCCGCCGGCCTTGTCCATCAGCGGCTCCGCGGCGCGAGTCGTCGCGACGAGCGAGTACGCGCTGATGTCGATCGCCATCCAGAAGCGATCGCGAGGCGTGTCGGTGAAACGTCCCTCGAGGTCTTCCGCCGCCGCGAACGCGACCGAGTGCACGAGGATGTCGAGCTCGCCGCCGAAGGCATCTCCGACTTCGCTGAAGACGCGGGCGATCGCCGCGTCGTCGCGCACGTCGAGCTCGGTGACGAGTGGGCTCGACACCGACTCCGCGAGCTCGCGCACGGTCTTTTCGATGCGCTCACCCTGAAAGGTGAACGCGACCTGCGCGCCGCCCTCGGCCAGCCGGCGGGCGATCGCCCACGCGATCGACCGCTTGTTCGCGACGCCGAGAACGAGTGCCCGCTTTCCCGAGAACATCCCGGGCGATGCTAACTGGCTTCGGCTACTGTGCGGAGCCTTGCGCCGCCCCCTGCTCCTGACCGTCGCGATCGCGCTGGTCGCGTCGGCGGCGGCCTCTGCCGCACCGAGGCCGCTACACCGCGAGATTCGTGAGCAGGGATTCCAGCGAGTTCGCGCCGGGCACCTGACGATCCCGCCGAAGTCCCAGCGCGGCACGACCCGCGTGATCGTGCGCCTTGCGACCCCGCCGCTCGCCGCCTGGAACGCCGCGCGGGAGACGACGTCGGCGCGCAGCGCGCAGCACCTGAACGTCCACTCGGCTGCAGCGCAGGCGTACGTCGCCGAGCTGGCGCGCCGGCAAGACGTCGCGATCGCAGCGGTTCGGGCGGCGATCCCGCAGGCGGTCCTCCAGGAGCGCTACTCGATCCTCCTCGACGGCTTCGCCGTGCAGCTCCCGGCGAAGAACCTGCCGAAGCTGCTGCGGGTCGGCGGCGTGACGAAGATCTATCCGAGCCTCTCGTACTACTCGACCATGGATCGCGGGCCGTCGGTGATCCACGCGACCGACCTCGCGGCCGCGACCGGCGACCAGGGCCAGGGCGTCAAGATCGCAGTCGTCGACACCGGCGTCGACTCGACCAGCCCGTTCCTGAGCCCCACGGGCTTCAGCTATCCGGCCGGCTTCCCGAAGGGCGACACGAAGCTGACGACGCCGAAGGTGATCGTCGCCAAGGTCTTCCCCGGCGAGCCGCGCGACAAGAACAGCACGAAGCCGTTCGACCCGACCGAGCCGCACGGGACGCACGTCTCCGGCATCGCGGCGGGCGACGAAGGCACGAACGCACCGGCCGGGCCCGGCCACCCCGCCGTCGCGAACCTCTCCGGTGTCGCGCCGAAGGCGTGGATCGGCAACTACCGCGTCTTCACGGTCCCGACCCCGCTCGGCCACGAGGCGTCGACGCCCGAGATCGTGCACGCGTTCGAGGCGGCGGTCGCCGACGGCATGAACGTCATCAACTTCTCCGGCGGCGGCCCGCAGACCGATCCGGTGAACGACGCGATGTTCGAGACGATCCACAACGTCACGCTCGCCGGCGTCGTGCCGGTGATCGCCGCCGGTAACGACCGCGAGGACTTCGGCTTCGGCACCGCCGGCACGCCGGGCGTCGCTCCCGACGCGATCGCGGTCGCCGCGACGTCGAACTCGCACGTGTTCGCGCCGGCGCTGTCCGTCACCGGCGGGCCGCCGTCGCTCGGCGCCGTGCCGATCCAGGGCGCCGGTGGCGCGAAGCTGCCCGCCGCGTGGTCGACGCTCGACCAGACGATCGTCGACGTGTCGAGCGTCATGGGCACCGACGGCAAGCCCGTCGACGCGCGTCTCTGCGGTGCCGCAAGCGACCCGAACTCCGGTAACGGCACGCTGCCGGCCGGCTCGCTCACCGGCAAGATCGCGCTCGCCTCCCGCGGCACGTGCACGTTCGCGTCGAAGGCGGATCGCGCGAGGCGCGCAGGCGCGATCGGCCTGATCCTCGCCGACAACCGCTTCGGCGAGGCGAACCCCATCCCGGTCCAGCTCTCGTTGCCGGCCGGCATGATCTCCGACCTCGATGCGTCGCTGCTCCGCGGCTATGCCTCGCAACACGGCGGGCAGGCGACGATCCGCGTCTCCAGCGACGTCCGCGAGATCCAAACCGGGCGGAGCGGCGTGATCACGAGCTTCTCGTCCGCCGGCCCGACCGATTTCGGCTGGGACCTCAAGCCCGACATCTCGGCACCCGGTCTCGACGTCCTCTCTTCCACGCCGCCGCTGACGACCGGTTCGACGTTCTCGGTCTTCGCCGGCACGTCGATGGCGACGCCGCACGTCGCAGGGGCCGCCGCACTGCTCGTGCAGCGCCATCCGGGCTGGACGCCGGCGCAGATCAAGTCGGCCCTGATGTCGACCGCCGGCGCGGCGTGGCAGGACACCGCGCGCACGCAGGAGGCGAACGTGCTCCTCGAGGGCGCAGGCCTCGCGAACGTGCAGGCAGCCGACGACCCGAAGCTCTTCACCGACCCGCAGTCGCTCTCGTTCGAGCGGATGGACGTGGCGACCGGCACGCAGCGGAAGTCGATACTCCTCTCGTTGACCGACGCCGGCGGCGGGGCGGGCACGTGGAGCGTGTCGGTGGCGCCGCAGTCGCAGACCTCAGGCGTGCAGGTCGCGGTGCAGCCGACGGTCACGCTCGGCCCCGGCGGCCTCTCGTTCGTCCCGGTCACCGTGACCGCGGATGCGAATGCGGCCACAGGGACCAACGACGGCTTCATCGTCCTGAGCGGGAACGGCGTCCAGCGCCGCGTGCCCTACGCGTTGATCGTCGAGCGGCCCGCGCTTCGCGATGCGCCGTCGACGCCGCTGAAGGAGATCGAAGTCGGCAACACGGCGAAGGGAACCAGCAAGGTCTCGGCCTACTGCTGCCCGGCCGAGCCGTTCGGCCCGCCGCCGACCTACACCGGCGCCACCATGAACGAGGACGGCTCCGAGACGCTCTACTCGTTCGAGGTCAACCAGCCGATCGTCAACTTCGGCGTCTCCGTGGTCGGTGCGTCCGCGGGCGCAGTGATCGACCCGTTCATCCTCGGCTCCAAGGACGAGAACGACGTTCAGGGCTACGCCGCGATCCCGACGGACGTGAACTCGCTCACGTTCGACTCGGGCTTCGACGTCGGCGCTGCCGGCGTGCAGTTCCCGAGGCTGCAGCGGTTCTACGTCGCCGTCGACTCGCGCGCCGACGAGTTCACGAACCGCTCGCAGAAGGGCCAGTACGTCCTCAAGGCATGGGTCGACGATCTCGTCGGGCCCGCGGTGCGCATCCTGACGACGCGCGTCACGGCAGGGCGGCCGCTGATCGCCGCAGTCGCCGTCGACCCGCAGTCGGGCGTCGATCCGCTCTCGCTCGTCATCAACTACGACAACGCGCTCGTCGGCGCGTCGGCCTACGACCCGGCCAGCGGCCTGGTCCTGTTCGGCATCCCGGCGGCGGCGCCTCCGTTCAAGGCCGGGAAGACGAACCTGACCCTTCAGGCGTCCGACTACCAGGAGACGAAGAACATCAACACCGTCGGCGATGCGATCTACCCGAACTCGACGTTCGCCCGGAAGAAGATCACGGTCGTCGCCGGTCCCACCGTCTCGTGGCTCGCACCGGCACCGAACGCGTGCGCCGCGAAGACGGAGCAGCTCCTCGTGGTCGGCGGCGCGGTGAAGAAGGTCAAGCAGGTGGCGTTCACGCTCGACGGCAAGCCGATCGGCGTCGACAAGTCAGGCCCGCTCGGGGTCTACTCCCTCGCCTGGAAGACGGGCAAGGTGGCAAAGGGCAATCACCTGCTCGTCGCGACGCTCACCGACGCGAGCGGCACAGCCGCCGCGTCGGCGCGCAAGATCAAGATCTGCAAGTAGCGGTCGTCACCGGCGCCTCCTCCGGCATCGGAGCCGAGGTCGTGAAGGCGCTCCAGCGCCGTGGCACGCTCGTGGTCGGGCTCTCGCGTTCGCAGTCGACGGCAGACGAGCACGAGGGTTGCGACGTCGCCGATCGCGAAGCAGTTCAGACGACCGCGGCGCGCGTCCTCGAACGCCACCCGCGCATCGACCTGCTCGTCAACAACGCCGGCGTCGCCGGGCGCACGAACTACCTCGACGGCGACGCCGAGCGGATCGAGCTCGTGATCGACGTGAACTACCTCGGGTCGATCTGGACGACGCTCGCGTTTCTGCCCGGCTTGCAGGCCGGCTCGCACGTCGTCAACGTCGTCTCCGTCGCGGGCGTGTTCGCCGAAGGCCCGTATTCCGCGTCGAAGCATGCACAGCTCGCGTTCTCACGGTCGATCGCGGCCGAGCTCGGGCCGCGTGGAGTGAAGGTGCACGCCGTCCTGCCCGGGCTGATCGAGACGCCCGGCTTCCCGCAACGCCGCCGAATGCCGCGGCCGCTCTATCGGTTCGTCGCCCAGCCGTCACTCGTCGCGCAGCGGCTGCTCGACGCCGTCGACCACGACCGCCGCGAGATCTACGTGCCGCGCTGGTACCGGCCGGCTGCGTGGCTGGAGGGTCTCGTCCCCGGCCTCGTCACGGCCGTGCGAGGACGTACCAACCGACAACCCCCTCGTAGCACGTAGGCGCAAGTCCTTTCGCGCGCTCGCGCTCGTGTCCCTCGCACCCGGCGAGGTCGAGGTACGAGTCGAGGTCGCGCGGCTCCCGCACGACCTTCTCGCGCCGCAGCACGAGCCCGTTCGAGTCGAACAACCCGCGCAGGTCTGCGTCGGAGAGGACGCGCGTCGTCGAGGGGTCGCGTGCGTGCTCGAAGCGGTTCAGCTCGCCGGCCGCCAGCGGATCGACGGGCGCAAGCTGGTCGGCGACGAGGATCGTCCCGCCGGGCCGGGTCATCCGCGCGAGCTCGGCGACCATCAGCTCGGGTCGCCGCGTGTGGTGAAGAACGCGCAAGCAGCCGACGAGATCGAACGAGAACGGCTCGAGCACGAGGTGCTCGCCGTCGCCGACCAGCACCTCGACGTTCGAGGGAGCGTCCGTCCGCGCACGCTCAGCGAGCTCGCCGTCGCGTTCGACTGCGACGACCTCGCGCACGCGCGGCGCGAGCGCGAACGCGAACGCGCCGGTGCCCGCGCCGACGTCGAGCGCGCGTTCGTCGCCGTCCAGCACGAGCAGCTCGTCGAGAAGCGCGGCCAGGGCGGCCGCGCGCTCCGCCTGCCGCTCCGCCCGGCGGTCCGCATTGCTCATCTTCCGCCCCGGCGCGGGCAAAGCCGGCACCTGCGCTCTCTGGTGAGCTCCGTCGAGCCCAGGCTCATGACTCGATCACCTCCCGAGTCGATCGCTCCGGTGCACGGTCGAGCCCACACGCGAGCTCATAGGTGATCGTCTCCGCAACGCGCGCGTGCTCCTCGAGCAGCACGCCGTCGCCGACGATCGTCACCTCCGTGCCCGCCGGCAGCTCGCGGTCGAGCTCGACCACCACCGCGTCCATCGAGACCGTCCCGACGACACGCCGCCGCTCGCCGGCGACGAGAACCTCCGCGCCCGTCAGGTCACGCCGGAAGCCGTCGGCGTACCCCACCGGCACGACGCCGATCCAGGTGTCGTGCGCCGCGACGAACCGCCGGCCGTAGCCGGTCGACTCGCCGGCGCGCAGCAGCTTCACGAGCGCGAGCTCGCTCCGCCACGAGAGCACCGGCTCGAGGCCGTCGTCGCCCGGGTCGGCGCCGAACGGCGACAGTCCGTAGAGCGCGATCCCGCAGCGGGCCGCATCGAGGCGCGCTTCGGGAAGACGCAGCGCCGCGGCGCTGTTCGCCGCATGGCGCGTGACGCCGGTGAGCGAGGCCGTCGCCTCTCGGAAGCGCTCGAGCTGTGCACGCGCGAAGTCGAGGTCGGAGTCGGCAGTCGCAAGATGGGTCATGACGCCCACGACGTCGCGCGCCGGCGACGGGAGCTCAGATGTTCCCCAGCGGCCCATCCCGGTGTCGAGCTTGACATGCACCGGTACACCTTCGGGGACTCCGCCGCCGGCGCTCACGAGCTCGAGCCCCGCCTCGCCGGCCTGCGCGAGCTCCACGGGCGAGTACGGGCCGAGCACGATCAGGCGCGCCAGCGGCAGCTTGCCGCGCAGCGCGAGCGCCTCCCCGACCGTCGCAGTGCACAGGGCGGTCGCCCCGGCGTCAAGCGCCGCCGAGCCGCAATCCACCGCGCCGTGCCCGTACGCGTTCGCCTTCACGACGGCCCAGAGCTCGGTGCCCTCGAGCACGCGACGCAGCGCCGCGACGTTTCGGCGCAGCGCGCCGAGGTCGATCCGCAGTTCCGACCTCACTGGAGGGGTGCGCGCTGGAGGCCGTGGCCGGCGAGCGCGCGCTGGAGCGCCGGCAAGAGATCCGAGGCGATCGCGCCCGGTTGCGCGTCGAGCAGCTCGGCCGCGACGCCGTGAGCGACGGCGGCGGTCGCCGCGGCGAAGCGCGGCTCGATCCCCTTCGCGAGGAAGGTCGCGACGATGCCCGTCAGGACGTCGCCGGAGCCGGCCGTCGCGAGCGCCGGCGTCCCGTACGAGGCGACGAGCACGCCTTCGCGCGGCGCAGCGACGATCGTGTCCGCGCCTTTCAGCAGCACGACGGCGCCGAATCGCGACGCCGCGCGCCGCGCCGCGTCGAGGCGATGGGCGTCGATCTCGCGAGCGTCGACATTCAGGAGCCGCGCGAGCTCGCCGCTATGCGGCGTGAGCACGGTCGGCGCGGCGCGCGCGAACGGCTCGAGCTCCCATAGCGCATCCGCGTCGAGAACGACCGGGACCGTCAGCCGCTCCAGCAGGATCCGCACCAGCTCGATCGTCCCGTCACTGCGGCCGAGGCCCGGACCGATCGCGACGGCGTCCGCCTTCTCGGCCGCTTCGAGCACCAGGTCGGCCGAGCGCGGCAGCAGGCGGCCGCCTGCGTCCTCCGGCAGCGGTCTCTTCACGACCTCGAGCAGCGCCGTCTCGAGCACCGGCAGTGTCGACTCGGGAGCGGCGACGGCGACATAACCCGCATCCGCGCGGAACGCGGCGAGCGAAGCCAGGATCGGCGCGCCGGTCAGGCCGCGTGAGCCGCCGACGACGAGTACCGAGCCCGCCGAGTACTTCGTCGACGTGGTCGTCTTACGCGGAACGTCGAGCAGAGCGGACGCAGGCACCAGGGCGTGCTCGTGCTCGCGCGGGCGCAGGCCGATCGGTGCGATCTGCACACGCCCGGCGTGGAAACGGCCGGGCGCGATCGCAAGCCCGACCTTCGCCGCGCCGAACGTCACCGTCACCGTCGCGCGCACCGCGGCGCCCGGCACCTCGCCGGTCGAGGCGTCGACGCCGGACGGGACGTCGATCGCAATCACCGGACGGCCGCACGCATTCATCAGCTCGATCATCCGTGCAGCGTCCTCGCGCGGCGCGTCGTGGAAGCCGATGCCGAGCAGCGCGTCGACGACCACGTCCGGTGAGCCGAGATCGCCGACGCCGTCGACCACCGTGACCTCACGTCCCGACTCGCGCAGGACGCGCGCGCACACGCGGCCGTCGCCGCCGTTGTTCCCCTGGCCGCAGACGACGGTGACGCGTCCCGGGTACTGGCGGAGCACGAGGTCGGCCGCGGCAGCTCCGGCGCGCTCCATCAGCTCCTCGAGGGATCCCTGGTGCGCCTCCTCGGCACGGCGCGTCTCGTCGGCGGTGAGGAGCGGCTGCAGCCTCATGCAGGCAACGCCAACGCGATTGCCGCGGCCAGCTCGCGCGAATGCGTCATCGAGAGCTCGATCGTGCCTGCGCCGACTTTCTCCGCGAACGCCGCGGTGCGGCCGCTCAGGTACACGCCGGGCTTCGGCCGGCCGCGCACCTCGATCTCCTTCCACGTGAAGTAGACGCCTGACCCGAGCGCCTTCCCGATCGCCTCCTTCGCGGCGAAACGGCCCGCGTAGTGCTGCGGCGGATTCGGCTTCGAGTCGCAGTACGCCCGCTCCGCGTCGGTGAAGCAGCGTTCCTTGAACGATTCGCCGTGCCGGTCGAGCGCACGGCGGATCCGCTCGATCTCGATCAGGTCGACGCCGACCTTCACAGGTTTCGCTCCAGCCAGTCGGGCAGCTGCGCGATCGACGAGATGATCCCGTCGGCCTGGATGCCGGAGCGCTCGACCTCGTCGGGCCGGAACTTCCCGGTGCGCACGAGGACGGTCCGCATGCCGTGCTTCTGACCGCCGAGGATGTCGCCCTCGAGGTCGTCGCCGATCATCCACGTGAGCCCAGGGTCTGCGTCGAGCGCTTCGAGCGCTGCCGCGAAGTACGCCGTCGACGGCTTGCCGAGCACGGTCGCTTCGATGTCGGCGGCGTATTCCAGCCCGGCCACGAAGGCGCCGGTGTCGAGGCGCGGCCCGTCCCCCGTCTGCCACCACTTGTTCTTGTGCAGGCAGTAGAGCCCGGCGCCTCCCTCGAGCTCGTGGAACGCACGATTGAGGTTGAGGTAGGAGAAGATGCGCCCGGTCTCCTCGCCCTCGTCGGCGCCGCCGATCAGGACCGCGTCGACGTTCATCCCGACGAGCTGCAGGCCTTCCAGGTCTTCGAGAATCCCAGGCATCGTCAGCGCGAGGACGCGCTTGCCGGCCAAGGCCTGCGAAGCGACGCCGCCCGTCGTCTGGAGCTCGTCGTCCGGGAGGTCGATGCCCATCTCCCGCAGCTGCTCGGCGAGCTGGGCGCGCGAACGGGTCGTGGAGTTCGTCACGAACCGGATCCGGTGCCCGTCCTCGCGCAGGCGCCGGACCGCGGCCGCAGCCCCGCCGATCGGCGTGCCGGACACGTGCAGCACGCCGTCCACGTCCAGGAGAATGGCCGCCATGGACGCCGAGTCTATTCGGTCGGAGATCGCGTTCCGGTTCT
>Ga0207657_10000534_pt1 | contig 40442 bp, 44 predicted proteins | sample KBSC33metaG_FD_184316 | JGI IMG/M metagenome (GOLD analysis project Ga0207657, IMG submission 184316) | Corn rhizosphere microbial communities from Kellogg Biological Station, Michigan, USA - KBS C3-3 metaG (SPAdes) (version 2) | ecosystem: Host-associated > Plants > Roots > Rhizosphere > Soil ... | reverse complement strand
CGAATTCTGGCAGGACGGCCCGTTCCGCCTGCACGACCGGATGCAGTTCAACCGCACGGCGCCCGACCAGGCCTGGACCCGCCGGCGGCTATATCCCTGATCAAGACCTGTCGCGCCCACGCGATCGCCAGCGCTCGCGCGATGATCCGGCCGATCCCCCGTCTTTACAAACGCGGAGGGGCAGGCGATCAAGGGCGGGTGTGGGCCTTGAGCGGCCGCCATCCCGTTGGCGGCGGACGATGCCGGCCAGCTTCTTGTTCATGGCGATGATACGGTAAGCGATGCGCATCCTCGTCCGCACCTCGACCTGGGCCATCTGGGCCCGCCGGCTGGGCAGCTTTGCCCTGCCGCTCGCCATCATCCCGGTGCTGCTGCACCGCAGCGGTGCCGTCCCCACCTCGACCTTCGAAGTGATCGAGATCGTCGCCATCGGCGTCGCCCTGCTGGCCCTGTTCGCCAGCCTCGGGGCTTTCGTCCGCATCTGGTCCACCGGCGACCGGGGCTGGGGCAGGGCCTTCGTCGGTCTCATCTGCAGCCTTGCGTGCCTCGCCCCGCTCGGCTTGTTGGCCGCCGACTACATCGCCTACCCGATGGCCAGCGAAGTATCGACCGATACCGCCAATCCACCGCCTTTGGTTCTGGCCCCCCAGCCTGCAGCGCCGGTGCCCGGACAGGCCCGCGAGGTGGCGAGCGTCTTCCCCAACGTCAAGACCCGCAATTATCCGCTCAGTCCGCGCCGCGTCTTCACCATCGTCGATGCGCTGGTTGCCGATCGCGGCTGGGAGGTATTGCGTCGCCAGGAACCCGACGCGAACGGCGATACCGGCCAGCTCAATGCCATCGCCCTGACGCTGTTCGGGTTTCGGGACGAGGTCTCGATCCGGCTGGTGGGCGGCCCGGATGGAACCGACGTTGCCATGCGCTCCGTGTCGCTGACCCCGCTGCACGAGCCCGGCGTCAACGCCACGCGCATCGAGGGTTTCCTCGCGGCGCTCGACGACAAGATCACCGAACTGCGCAAGGATCGCCCGGCCGGTGCTGCCGACAGCGATAGCGAAGGCGACAGCGCCGCGCCGGTCCCGATGCCCATGCCCACCCCCGCGCCCCGCGCCAGGAAGCGCTAGCTTTCGGATTGATCGGTTGCTTCTGCACCGTTCGCCACCGTGTAGCGGTTGCCCAGCAGGGTGCGGCGGCGCCGCAGCGCGCCCCGCTCGACGAGATAGTCGAGATGCGCTTCGACCGTCCACCGCGCCGCCCGTCTGAGGCCGGGTTTCAGCCCCCGATACATGCGGCTGACCAGTTGCGCCGCGCTGGTCGCGCCGCCCGCCACCTTGCGCTGGATCTCGGCATTGCGCTCTTGCCGGTGCGCCAGGAGCGCGCGCGCAAATTTCCGCCCCTCCGGGATCGTGCCGCCATGTGCCGGCAGATAGTGGGTGAATGGCGCCACGATGACCTTGTCGAGCGCCGCCAGATAGGGCGCCATCGCCCCGTCCGGCGGCGCGACCAGCGTCGAGCTCCATCCCATCACATGGTCCCCGGTGAAGAGGTAGGGGGTGCCCGCGACGGCGAACGCCAAGTGATTTGCCGTATGCCCCGGCGTTGCCAGCACAGTGAGGCCGATGCCGTCGATGCCGATGGTTTCGCCGTCCTCGAGCGTCCGCTCCGGCAGCAGGGAAAAATCGCAATGCCGCGCCAGCAGCCGGCGCTCGAGCCAGCCGGTCGGCCGGTACAGCCGATGCGGCCCGCCCGACCAGATGGGCGCCCCCGTCTTCGCCTTGAGTCGCCGCGCCAGCCCCGAATGATCGCGGTGCGTATGGGTCAACACGATTGCCTCGACCGCCCGCCCGTCGATGGCGGCGAGCAGGGCGTCGAGATGGCGGGTGTCGTCCGGGCCGGGGTCGATGACCAGCACGCGCTCCTCCCCGACGACAAAGCTGTTGGTGCCGGTGAAGGTGAACGGTCCGGCATTGGGCGCCGTGACCCGCACAATACCGGGGGCCACCGCCACCGGCAGGCCGGTCTCGGGGTCAAAACTGCTGTTGAGGCTGAGCGCCTCAGGGGTTCGGGGCATTGCGCGCCAAAGGTCGAAAGGATTAAGAAGTCGGAAGAATTCCCGCCACCTGGAAGGTATAACGATGGCCCTGACTTTGACCACACCGAAGACGCTGCTCGGCGCGTTTACACCGGAGGCGGCCGGCACGCGCCTCGCCTCGGGGCTGGCAACCGTGGTGCTCGGCACGCTGTTCATCACCGTGTGCAGCAAGCTCAGCGTGCCGACCTGGCCGATTCCGGTGACCCTGCAGACCTTCGCGGTGGCCGCCCTCGCCGCCGCGTTCGGCTGGCGCATCGGGCTCGCGACGATCGCGCTCTATATCATCGAGGGGCTTTCGGGGCTTCCGGTGTTTGCCGGCGCGGCGGCGGGGCCGGCCTATCTCTTCGGGCCCACTGGCGGTTTCATTCTTGGCTTCCTGCCGATGGCGGCGATCGTCGGTTATGCCGCCGACCGCGGCCTGTCACGGCGCCTGCCGATGCTGTTCGTGGTGATGCTCGCGGCTGACGCCGTGGTCTTCGCCATTGGCTTTGCCTGGCTCGTCATGGTCCTGAGCGGCCTCAAGGGTGTCGGCCTCGAAGCCGTCGCGGGCCCGGCCTTCGACGGCGCCATCAAGCCGTTCGTTATCTGGGACATCCTCAAGATGGCGTTTGCCGCCCTGTCGGTCATCGGCGGCTGGTCGCTGCTGCGCCGCGGCAAGTAGTCTCGGCCGCCAGACAGGCTGCGCGACAAAAAAGCCGGAGATCCTTCGAGGATCTCCGGCTTTCGTTTTGGTCGGAGTAGAGTGATTCGAACACTCGACCCCCTGCTCCCGAAGCAGGTGCGCTACCAGGCTGCGCTATACTCCGTCACGCCTGTCGCCCGAGCCCTCGCCGGGTCCCGGCAGCGGCTCGAATGTGCCGCCTTATAGCGGTGGTGGCAGGGCGGTTCAAGCCAAGATCGTCGCTTGCCGGTTTGTTGCGTGCTCCCCCCAAACCGTGTAGGAACCGGGCCCGTTGGGGCGTCGCCAAGTGGTAAGGCATCGGTTTTTGGTACCGACATTCCTAGGTTCGAATCCTAGCGCCCCAGCCATCCATATTTTATCAACAAAATTAAGTACTTAACAAGTTATCGTAACACCCAAACGTAGCATCTTTCCGTAGCTTTGGGGCGCAGGCGTGGTTAGTGCCCCCGCCGTCCCGGATAGGAGGGGGAGATCACAAGAGCTACCTTCAGAACCGACCGAGTCCAACTCCTCCGAGTCCCGGCATTTCTTCAAGCATGATCAGGTCGGTTCATTTGGCAATTGAAAGGCAGGGCGTCAGGTGCCCCCGCGGTCTTTGTTGATCAGCGCCTCAATGTGCTCGACGGCGACGGCGATCTGGCTCCCGATACGGGCCTCGAGATTGCCGTTGTTGCCCATGATCTCCAGCTTAATGAGGGTCCCGAGATCCTGCCGGCCTACAGGGGGCTGACGGGCAAGGCTGTCGCCGCCCATTTCCATGGGCCTGCGGCGGTCGGCGCCAGTGCGCCTCCTGTTGTGCCGCTTACCCACAAGCTGATCAGCCCGATCCGTGGCTATACCATGCTGACGGCCAAGCAGGCGGCTGATCTCGAGGCGGGGATGTGGTATTTCAATATCCACACCGCCAAGTTTCCCAACGGTGAGATTCGCGGTCAGGTCTTGAGTGCGAAGCGACGTCGCCCTGCGGCCCCGTAAGTCTTAGTCCATGAGCGCGCTCGGCGCTTATGGGGTGACGGTCAGCGCGACTTCCATGCCGGCCGCATAATGGCCGGCGACGTTGCAGAGCAGCAGATAACTGCCCGGTGCCAGGTCGAGGCTGATCGATTTGGACTGGTTCGGCTGCAACTCGCCGGTTTCGCCGGCAGACCTCACTTGATCCTCGACGACGCGCTGCGTCGAATAGTCATACGGCAAGGGCGCATCGGGCCGATCGACCGCAACCACTAGCATTTCGTGGATGACGCCGCGCGACCAGTTGGTCACGTCGAAGGTCACTGTCCCGGCTTTGACCGTGCTTTGGTCGGGTTGCACTGTTGCGACGTTTCAGGGAAACCCTCACGGCATTCCGGGCTGCAGGCCCCCGCTGGCATGCCATCTGCCGTCGACAAAGGCGGTCACCACGACCAGAATGGCGGAGCCGGTGCTAGCGTCAGGATTAATGACGCCACTCCGTCCTTCGATCTGTGACGTCGGAGCTCCCTGGTGCTCTTCTTTTGATGTGCGAGCGACGGATGACGACGGCGGACTATTATTGACCGAATCGCCTCTGCCTTCCCTGATAGGCGCGAATGGCTCGAAGGAAATCGATCTTGCGAAACTCCGGCCAGTTAACATCCGAAAAGTAGAATTCGCTGCGGGCACTCTGCCACAGGAGAAAGCCCGACAGGCGGAATTCGCCGCTGGTTCGGATGATCAGGTCCGGATCGGGCAGACCTGCCGTATAAAGATGTCGATCGAGGCTGGCGGGGTTCATTGCCTCAAGGGCCTTGTCGACATCGGCCCCACGGCCCAGTTCGGCGCGGATGTAACTGCGGACCGCATCGACGATCTCCTCGCGGCCGCCGTAAGCAATCGCGATGATTACCGTGAGGGCATCGTTGGCGGCCGTCCTTTGACCCGCCTCCCGAAGGATCCGTACGGTCTCGGGCGGCAGCAGGTCGAGGCGGCCAACTGCCCTGATGGCGATGCCCCTTTGGTGCGTCGCGGGCGCATCGGACAGGCTCGCGATCTTCTGCTCGACGGCCGCGAGGATGGCAGCAACTTCGTCCTGCGAACGCCGCATGTTGTCGATCGAAAGAACCCACAGGGTCACAGTCGGAATCCCAAGCTCGATGCACCAGGAAAGGACATCGTCAAGCTTGTCAGCTCCGAGCTTATAGACGCGGCCGGGATCCTCGTACCCGCGCTCGTGGGCGAAGCGCCTGTTTCCATCCAGGATGATCCCGACATGATGGGGTAACGGACGCCGTTCTATGTCGCGTCGAAGCTGCAACTCGTAAAACCAGTAGAGCATTCGGATCATGTAAGCCTTGCCTTAACGAGGCCGCCGCGTAGTGGCGCGTTGTACCTATGCCCCGTCGGAAAGCCGGCAGCGCCTACAAACTCTAAACGATGTGACAGGCCCGCATAAGGCGGCTGGATCAGTCTGAGCGACAGATGACGCTCGGGATAGTCCAGACCGTGTCACCGACAGGACCGGAACCTTACAAAACTGTACAGACGCCAGCCAGAATCCGCCTTCGTTTTCCAGGAAGTTGGGCTAATCGCGGGGTAGAGTCGCATTTCGGCGTCGAACCCGCTGACGGAGACTCAATGGCAAGAGCCCTCGCACGTTGACCATCGTTGTCTTTAGGCTTGATTGTCATTGATATCCTTCAGGGTACCCCTCCGCTGCCAAGCCCAGCACGTCTCCTCCTGTAACTTGGGTGGCGGCCAAGAAGAGCCGATTCCCGGCGCAACCGACCGTGCCGGTTGCCGACGACCCCGCTGCCCTTGGCGGGTATGATGTGCTGATCGCCGACCGCGGCAATAATCGGCTGCTGCTGGTCAGTCCGCAAAAGCAGATCCTGTGGCAATATGACTTCCAGGGCCTGCCGCACGCCGACGGCGCCGATGACGCCTTCTTCGTCCAGGGTGGCAAGTCGGTGATCGTCAACCTCGAACACGACCAGGTGATCGAGATCATCGACCGCGCCAGCAAGGCGGTCACCTGGAGCCATGGCACGCTCGGCTGGCGGGGTCACCAGCAAGGATTGCTCGACTTTCCCGACGATGCCTACAAGCTCCCCAACGGATGTCATATTTGCCGATATCCGCAACTGCCGGATTCTCGAGATCGCGCCCGACAAGTCGATCGTGCGCCGGGCGGGTCGCACGCGCCGCTGCGGCTCCGGGCCGGACGAGTTCGCCGCGCCCAACGGCGACACCCCCTTGCAGAGGAGTGCATCGGATGGCTTGCCCCCATGTGCCAGGCCGGCGTCTTGGCCTCGTCGTCATCATCGCGCTGATCGGGATCGTTGGCATCCAGTCGGCACTTTCGGCACCGCGGCCGCTCAAGGTCGGTGCGGTCAGCCGGCATGCGAGCCGCTATGTCGGCAAGCAGGTCACCGTCGCCGGCTATTTGCTCGCCCGCGAGAGCGGTTATGTGCTGGTCTCGGACGAGCCCGGCGGACGGATCGGGCACTACGACCTGCCGGTCACCGGGGAAGGGCTAGCCGCTGTCAGGCCGCAGGTCCGCTATGTTTTCGACGGGCGCTTGCTCGATCATGGCTCACGTCGGTCAACGGCGACCCGGTGCATCTCGAGCTGACTGCGCCGCCGACAGCGGCGCAGCCGTGAATTGCCAATTCCAGTTGGGGCCAGTACGCGACACTTCAGTCGGCCGCGGATTCCGTTCGGGCACTGCCGGTGAGGCGACCGTCGCGCACTAAGCTCATATATCCCACCAGCGCTGCGACCAGGAGCGCAAGCGCCAGGCTTACCGGGCCCGTCCCCCAATCGAGTCCGCCCCTCGCCTTGGAAACGCCCATCCAGTCAGCAAATGACGCCCCGAGCGGTCGGGTGACGATGTAGGCAAACCAGAAGGCGACGATGGGATCGAGGTTCAGCTTCCAATAGGCAAGAGCGAGAATGGCAAAGATGATGGCGAACAGCACCCCGGACGCGAAGTACCCCAGCTGCAACGTCGTGGCCGTCAAATCGCCGGTCGCGGTGCCGAGCGCGAAGGTGGTGAGCACGGCAGCCCAGTAGAACAGCTCGCGCCGTGGCGTGTCTATGCTGTGGATGGATAAGGTGCGCTCGCTGGCGAACCACCCCGCAAAGACGACGGCCAGGGCGACCGCGAATAACACCGTCGCGACGATGTAGGGAATGCCGAACCCGACATGCATCACATCGGCGGCCATGGTGCCGAAGACGCTGACCATCACCACGGCCAGCCAGTAGACCCAGGGCACGAACCGCCGGGTTGCGAGTTGCAGCAGGAGCGCCCCCAGAAACAGCACCGCCCCGATGATCACCACGATGAACGGCTCGAAGCGGCGCACGAAGAAATCCGAGGTCGTCTCACCCATGCCGGTGGTGAGGATTTTGACGACCCAGAATAGCAAGGTGACTGCCGCAACCTTGATCGGGCGCCCTGTTTCGTCTTCCCGACGTTTTAGAACCGCCTCGACCGCGGAGTCCCAGATCCTGCGGCGGTGTGGCGTCGCCGGCTTCTCGTTCAGGTCAGTCATGTCACTGCAACTGCCTCATGCGAATCACCGGATCGACCTGAGCTTGCCGGGTGCCATCCACAATGGCGCCGATCGTCGCAAGGGCGGCGGCGACCCAGCGGCGCATTCTTTGCCGTGGTCGGTGCGCTAGCGCTGATCGCTTTGGTCCCCACCGACACGAAGCGCACCTAACAACGGCATCAGGTCGCGGCATCCGCCTGACCTGCCTTACCCCGGTCAGGCCGCCGCCTCATGCTCGTCGCGGGCGGCCTCCCAGACTTCGCGGGCCGCATCCAAGTTCATGATGCCGATGCTCACGCCGACGATGACGTCTGGCCATATCGAGCCTGACCACGCCGTGACGAGGCCAGCGGCGATGATAGCAACATTGGCAATGGCGTCATTGCGGGCCGAGAGAAACGCAGCTCGCGTGATGCTCCCGGCGTGGTGGCGGACGCGCGCCAGCATCAGCGCACAGGTAAGATTGATCACGAGCGCGCCAAGGCCGGTAATCGAAAGCGCGAAGGGCTCCGGCACCGAAGGCGCGGTGAACTTCCCGATTAGAGCCCAAAGTGTTGCCAACGCCGGCAGCAAGAGAACGATAGCGAGCGCCATGCCGAGCCGCGCGCGGTTCCGTGCTGACCAGGCCAGCCCCAACAGGATGAGCAGATTGACCGAAGCGTCCTCGAGGAAATCGACGCTGTCGGCGAACAGCGATACCGACTTGATGTTGAGGGCGACCGAAAACTCTATCCCGAAATAGGCAAGGTTCAGCAGCGCCACCAGCGTCACCACCCGCCGCACGGCAGCGTTCCGGATGTCGTCGTCGTCCATTCGTTCCCCCTAGGCGGCCAGTCTGTCGACCTCGATGGTCACATGCGAGAGGGCCGGAAAGCGCGACAGGCGCGCGTGATAGAATTCCGGGCCGCGGTCGGCCGCCGTTCTGACCCCGACGATGGCACCCAGATGGCCTGGCCCGAGCCGCCACAGATGCAGATCCGCGAGTTCGTCGCCTTCGCTTTCCACGGCGCTGCGGATATTGGCAGCCAGACTCCGGTCGGCGGTCATGTCGAGGAGGATGGCGCCGGTGTCGCGGATGAGGCCATAGGACCAGCTGGCGATGACGAGCGCGCCGACGATGCCGGCCAGCGGGTCCATCCAGAGCCAGCCGAAGGCCCGGGCGAGCAGCAGGCCGACGATCACCAGCACCGATACGGCAGCATCGGCCATGACGTGAATGACCGCCGCACGCATGTTGTTGTCGCGGTGATGTCCGGCGTGGTCGTGGGCATGCTCCTCGAAGGCGAGATCGTAGGAGCGTTGGCCGATCTGGATGCGGGCGGCGAATTCATGCGGCTCGGGGATCTCGTCCAGGGATTCGAGAAGGCCGCCATGGTTCTCGAAGGCGAAAGTCTGCCGGGTGCCGTCCGGGCGGACAATTTCGATCAGCACCGGCGTATCATCAAGCGCGGTAACCTCTAGCGCGCGCAGTTGGAAGCGCGGCGGGACGCCGTCCTCGAAGATGTCCAGTTGCACCAGGCCGTGAGCGGTCTCGATTAGCTTCGCCTCATCATGCGCATGGTCGTTCCCTTGGCTATGCCCATGCGCGTGACCGTGGTGATGGTGGCCGCCGCCCGCCAGCAGCCAGGCGCTCGCCACATTGACGCAGAGGCCCAGCACCGCGATAGGGATGGCCTCATTAAAGTGAATGGGCACCGGGTCGAAGAAACGCGTCACCGCTTCATAGCCGATCAGCAGCGCAATCATGGCGAGGATGATGGCGCTGCTGAAGCCGGCGAGATCGCCGACCTTGCCCGTGCCGAAGCAGAAGCGTTCGTCCTCTGCATGCCGGCGTGCATAGGTGTAGGCCAGCGCGGCGAGCAGCAGCGCTCCCGCGTGCGTGCTCATGTGCATCCCGTCCGCCACGAGCGCGATGGACCCGAACAGTAGCCCGCCAACGATTTCGCCGACCATCATCGCGCCGCAGAGCCAAATCACCGCCCAGACGCGCCGCTCGCTGGCGTCGTGTTCGCTGCCGAGAAAGATGTGATTGTGAGAGGTCACGGTCATCGGGGTCATTTCAAATAAGTCCGGACGACCTCAAGCAACTGCTCGACGGCGTCGGGGTTGAGGGCGCCGGGATGCTTGTCGGTATCGACCAGATGCTCCCGGACATGGTCCTCAGCAACCTCGGCCATCAGGCCCGCCATGGCGCCTCGCGACGCCGCTATAAGATGCAGGACTTCTCCGCATTCCTTCTCGGCTTCGAGCGCGCGCTCGATGGCGTCGACCTGACCCCTGATCCGGCGCACGCGGGCGACGAGCTTCTGCTTGTTGCGGATGGTGTGGCTCATGACCTAAAATACCATAGGGGGGTAGTGTATAGCAACCTTCCACCTGCGCACCGCCCCACTTCACGTAGCCGTCAAACCAGCGAGCTTCAGGCCTCCCAGAACGAGCGCAGCCTTACCCCGACGGGCGCCCCGATACTTGCCCGCTATGACCCGCCCTGGACGCCCTGGTACATGCACGCAACGAAGTGATGATCGCCGTCTCGCGTGAACCGCGAGGTTTCGGTTGCTGGTCCGGCCGTCATGCGTCGACGACGCGCCCATCGACCATATGGATTTGACGCCGGCAACGATTGGCGGTCTTCTCGTCGTGGGTAGAAATGAAGAAGGTAGTTCCATCCGCGCCGTTGATTTCGATCAACAGCTCCATCACCCGGTTGGCGCTCTCGCGGTCGAGATTGCCGGTCGGCTCGTCGGCGAGGACGAGCTCGGGATTGTTCATCAAGGCCCGCGCGACCGCCACGCGCTGTTTTTGACCGCCAGACAGTTTGCTCGCCGCAAAGTCGCGACGATCAGCGAGACCGACCTGGTCGAGCAGGTCGGTCGCTCTCCTGCGATCCACGGCGGTTTCACGCCCCTTGCGGGTTGCGGCGGGGAACATGACATTCTCGAGCGCGGTGAAGTCGGACAGCAGATGGTGCGCCTGAAAGACGAAGCCGATGTGCTGGTTGCGGAACTCAGTGAGATCCACATCGCGTGCCCCAACCAGGTTCAGTCCCAGCATCTCAAATGCTCCGCTGGTGGGCCGCATCAGCGTGCCGAGGACATTGAGGAGCGTCGACTTGCCCGAACCCGACGGCCCGAGCAGGGCGGCGATCTCGCCGCGGCCGAGAGTCAGGTCGAGGCCCTTGAGCACCGTGACTGACGTCTCGCCCTCGTCGAACGTCTTGACGAGGTTGTTGACGGCCAGCAGCGGATCGGCCTCGGTCATAGCCCGATGACCTTGACCGGATCGACCCGCGACGCGGTGCTCGCAGGCCAGATCGCCGCGATGATGGCGCCGATCAGGGTGAGCAGGATGGCCGTGCCATAGGCGCCCTGCCGGATGTCGATGGGCAGCCCGCCGCCGCTCGTCGCTTCCGGAAGGGGGAAAGGGAGCAGGCTCAGATAGCCGAGACCGGCACCGAGCAGGCCGCCTATGAGCCCGATCAATGCGCCCTGGATCACGAAGACGAAGACCACGAAGCGGCGCGTTGCTCCCATCGCGCGCATGATGCCGATCTCGGACTGCCGCCTGTAGGTCGAGAGCAGCAGGGCGCTCGCGACGCCGATGACGATCGTCACCAGTGCAAATCCCTTGATCAAGTCGCCCGACCGCGCCTGCGCCACCAATCCGTCCAGTAACTGCTGGTTCATCGCCGTCCATGGGGTCACCTTGAGGCCGGTGGCGTTGGCGATATCGACGGCAACGCCGGGCGCGAGCTCGAGATCGTCAAGCTTGACCTCGAGCCGTGTCAGCCCCTCCGGCAGGTCGAACAGAACGCGCGCGGCGCGGATGTTGAGATAGATCGCGGCATCGTCGAGGCTCGCTACGCCGAGGGAGAAGATCCCTCCGACCGTGAGTGTCTGCTCGATGCCGCGCTCCGATCGGAGGGTGACCGTCTGCCCCACGCGGACTCCCAGGGTGTCGGCAAGGCCCCAGCCGAGCAATGCGGTATTGATCGCAAGGCCGGTCGAGCCCGCGGTCAGATTGCCGGCGATATTGGCGATGGCCGAAACCTGCTCGGCCTCGACGCCCGTCACGGCCACCGGCGCAATGGCTTCGCCCTTGGTCAGGAAACCGCTGCCGAGGATCTCGCCCACGACCGTGGTGACGTGCGGGATGGCCTTGATCGCCGGCAGTAACGGCGCCGCGGACTGCAGGGTCGATCGCTGCTCGGTCGACTTGAGTACGGCAACGAGGGTACCGTCGCTGGCGCCGTAAAGCGACACCGGATCACGATCGGAGGGCTCGATCGTGATGTGCGCGATGTTGCCGACAGTGCGATCGAGCAGCAGCACGGCCAGTCCGCCGATCAATGCGCTCATGAACACAAAGACGTAGACCCCGACTGCAACGCCGAAAATCAGCAAGGCCGTCTGTGCCCGGTTGGCGGTGAGATAGCGAGAGGCGATCTTGAAACTGTAGAGCATGATTCAACCGTCCGGAGGCGCGACGGATGCGCCGTCGACGACAGCCTTGGGGTTTGTGACGATTACATCGCCGTTCTTGAGGCCGCTGCCGACGATCAACCGCGGGGACGGCCAGTCGATGAACTCGATCGGTCGGCGCATCGTCTTGCCGTTCTCGACGACGAATACCGCCGGTGCCGTCGCGGCATCGAGAATGGCGCTGCGGGGCACCGTGATCGCCGAGCTGTCCTCGGCTACGACGATATTGAGATTGACCGTGAGCCCGATGGGCAGGGTGAGCCCCTGCGTGTCGGCAATGGTGACTCTGACCAGGCGCCCGCCCGTACTGCTGTCAACGGTGGGCGACACCGAACTCACCTCTCCCGCGAGCGTGCGGCCGTAGCCCGACGGCTGGAGCCGCGCCTTGAGGCCACGGCGGATTTCGGCAGCGTAGAGTTCATCGATACTGGCTTCGACCCAGAGGTGAGCGGTGTCGGCAAAGGTGAACAACACGGTCGCGGAACTGACCACCTGTCCCGGATCCGCGCCGCGGACCAGCACGGTGCCATCGAACGGGGCCTCGATGGTGTATTGGGCGAGGACGCTTAACGCCTGTGCCTGCGCGGCGGACAGCCGGTCGACGTCGCTCTGCGCGGTCTGCGCCGCGAGCTGCGCGGCGTCCAGATCCTTGCGGGAGATCGCATCGCCCAGTCCCTTGGCACGCTCGAACTGGATCTTGGCCTGCTGCAGTGTCGCTCTGGCGCCCTCGAGAGCAGCATCCGCCTGCCTCACGGCAGCACGCTGCTGCGAATCGTCCAGGGAAGCCAGAAGGTCGTGTGCCTTCACGACATCGCCCTCCTTGGCGAGGACTGATGCCAGCCGGCCGCCAACGGTGGGGCCGATGTCGACCTGCATCTGCGGTGCGATTCTGCCGTTTATCGCCAGCACACGCTGCACCGGGCCAGCCTGGAGCTTCTCGGTCACGACCGGGATGGGCTTCGCCTCCCACGGTCGGCTCATTACGATCCCGATGCCAGAGGCAACAACGATCAGGGCCAGAAGTGACTGCCAAAGCGGAAACGGGCGACGACGCTCAATCGACCCAGCAGGACCCCGCTGCGCGCTCACCATGCCTCCAAACGAAACGCCCGTATGCATGCGGGAGGGGGCCGGCGATCGGTTTGGCCCCAAGTCACAATTTCCTACAGGCACCGCCCGAGTACCGGTATGCATGGCTCGAAATCCCTCAGCCGACCCGGAGCGAGCCAGTAACTATTTCTCGAATCGTATGTTCCGTACGGCAAGTTTCCAGCCGCTAGGTTGACCTGGATCAACGGTGCCGGGAGTCAGCGACTGGCGAAGGGTTGAGCGAAAGCGCCCCGGCCGACCGGGGTCTCTCCGTTAGTCGCCCAGTCCGGCACCTGGGCACAAGGACTGGCGATCATTTGGGTGTCATGGGCCGACCGCCACAGCGGCCGGTCAACTAAGAGGTGCGCTTGGGCCAGAAAGACGAGCTCGGTCACATGGTCTTGCACACCATTTACGTCAAGAACGATGGAGAGATGAAGCGGACAATTCCGCAGGCGCCTTCCTCCTCGAACCGAACGTTACCTTTGGCAGACGTGGAAAAAAGACTTGAGCATCTGTGGGAGCCAAATCGCGCTCTGGCGAGCTCTGAAACGCAGTCAGTCGACTGAATGGCGTGCACAAGCAGCGCCCTGTGTGGGACAGGAAGTTCGGCGTTAAGTATTCCTTCGAAGGGCAGTCTGGTTCATTTGATTCAGGTCAATTCCCATCCGCCTGCTGACGGGCAAAGTACCGATCATCAGCGAATATGATCGTCATGACTTTCGACATCCTCTTACCCGTCATCACCTATCCGGATCAGACTCAGGTTGCCGGATTGGGCCGAGCTCTCGATCTTGCGTCCACGCTTGAGGCTATGGTCGTAATCGAGTGCGCGAATTCATATTGGGCGACGCAGGGCGTCCTCGATCACCTTCTGCTGCCGGTCCTGATGTCTCATTGAGAAGGGTCGGATTAAAGAAAGGAGCCCAGAGGTGTATCGGTCGGGTTTCCGGAGGCAGTTTGCATTGGCAGTATCGCTCCTTTTGGCTCTTTCTGCGCCCGCTTGGGCTGCTTGGAAGCAAGGTCTTGCAGCTTACAGCGCAGGGGATTTTGGTGCGGCATTGAATGAATGGCGCCCCCTTGCCGAACGAGGCGATGTTCGAGCCGAAGAAATGCTCGGCTACATGTACGATCTTGGTGAGGGGGTTGCGGAGAACGATGCTGCCGCCGCGAAATGGTATCTGCTTGCTGCTAGTCAAGGCTCTCCCGATGCGCAGTTGAACCTGGGTATCCTGTATTTTGATGGCAGCGGTGTACCAAAGGACGATGTCGCTGCCCTCATGTGGCTCAGCCTTGCCGCGGCAACCTGGATTCCCGAGGTGCGCGAAATGGCTGTGCAGGCCCGCGACAGGGTCGCGAGCAGCATGACGCCGGACCAGATTTCCCGGGCGCGCGAGCTGACGAACGCTTGGAAGCCGCGTTAATCCAGTCGGTGGCTACCCGGTCGCGGCGCGGAAGCCTTCCTTAACTGATGTTGAGCACGGCCCGGCGTGAGACTGGATCGAGGATGCTTTCCAGGAAACCTAGGAGGACGGGCGTGCTCGATTCAGATTGAGAACGAATCCCTGCCGGTGGGGCGCACGGGTGGCGAGGAGGTGCTCAGCGGCGCGACGTTGGTGCGGCCGACGTTCGACCTCAACGTCAAGCCGCGGCTGGTGGACGATCACATCCGGGCGTGCCTGGCGCTGGGGGTCGCGCGTCGTTTTGGACTCGGGAAGATCGTATGGCCCGTCCTGCGCAAGGAGTCGCTGCGCCTCGTCGCTGTTGAGCCCCGAGCTCACACCAATCCGTCACCTTGAAAATGCGGGAAGAGCTCCCCTGCCAGCGAGTAGTCCGTCGTGCGGGGTCTCGCGCTTGCTCAGTCGAGTACTCGCCGCATCGCGTTCAGAGTTCCTCCACAACCTCGCGCAGCAGGCTCTGTACGTTCACTGCAACTGACTTCAGAGCGTCATTGTCGATAGCGGCCATGGAGGCCACCGGATCAATGGCGTTGACCTCAACGGTCCCATCATTCCGATCTCGCACGATCACATTGCAGGGCAGCATCGCGCCGACGCGCGGCTCTAACTTCAATGCCTCAAAAGCCATCTTTGGATTGCAGGCGCCCAAGATCACGTAGGCAGGAATATCAGCGTCCAGCTTTCCCTTCATGGTCTTCTGAACATCGATCTCGGTGAGCACACCGAAGCCTTTCGTTGCGAGCACCTGCTTGGTTCGAGCAATGGCATCCTCGAATGTCATGCCCCGTAACTGCTTGTCGAACGTATACATTGCTGAAGCTCCTTGTTGGACGCGGGGACCGACAGGACCAAAAACGACGAGTCCCCCCTAAGGTGGGAATGAAGGCCGCGGCCGATCGGCAGGCATACTGCTGGTTCACTGCAGGTCGATGAGGCGAAGGTAGGGGCGTGGCGCTTCCCAGCCCTGTGGGTATCTCTCCTTGGCCATGTCATCGGTGACCGACAGCGGGATGATGACTTTGTTGCCCGGTCGCCAGTCCGCTGGCGTCGCCACCTTCTTTGCGTCCGCAAGCTGCAGCGCATCGATGACCCGGAGGATCTCGTCGAAGTTGCGACCGACGTTCATCGGGTAGGTAAGGGTCAGCCGAATCTTCTTGTCTGGATCGATAATGAACACCGACCGCACCGCCTCGGTGGCGCTCTGCGAGGAGTGGATCATGTCGTAGAGCCTCGCCACTTCGAGCCCCGGATCGGCGATAATTGGAAACTCCACATGGGTAGCCTGCGTGGCGTTGACATCGCCGATCCACTTGAGGTGCGCGGCGGCCGTGTCGGTGGAGAGCCCTAACGGCTTGGTATGGCGCTTGGCAAACTCAGGGGCCAACTGGGCCGTCCGACCCATTTCGGTGGTGCAGACCGGCGTGAAGTCGGCCGGGTGACTGAAAAAGAACACCCAGGAATCGGCTGCCCATTGGTGGAAGCGGATTGGCCCCATTGAGGTGTCGATGCTGAAATCGGGTGCAAGGTCGCCGATGTGAAGTGACATTTCTTGTTCTCCGAGAAGGGCAAGACGAATCTGCAGGACGGGACCAGGCGGCTACCCTCGTCTCGGCGCGGCTATGCCGAGCATTCGTACGAGCCGCAAATGAGTGGGCTTGCGTAGAAATAGACTACAGGCCGTGCTGGCCTCTCTATTGACGAAGATCAAAGGGCCAGGCGACTGAGTGCAATCTGATCAAAAATCATGCCTCTTTACTCGCCGTTCCTGCGCTCGGTGACCGTCGGTTTGCGGGTCCCGCTCGGCGAACCAGAGCGATGATGGGCGTCGGCGCGTGAATGCGCCGGCCGCCACGCGGCTTGTTCCCGAGTGATCAATCGACGGACGCGCTCCTGTCGCGGGGCGATATTTGGTTTGCCCCGAGCTCGCTGGTACCCATGGCTACATGCGGGCTCGCCACGCCGGATGATGAGGTTGGGTATTGCGAGAGTTGCATCACGTGCCTCACTCAATGTCACGAAGGCGTCCTCGCTGTTGCCCCTGCCGACGTGACTATTGTGCTCGATCTCGTCTGCGACGGTGGTCTCCCACCGGATGTGGGGGCCATTCGGTCCATAATCGTGGCGCATGAAAAGGCGCATCTCACCGGGAAGCGCGAGGATTCGTTGTATCGAGCGATAGAGCGTACGTGCGTCCCCACCGGCATGTCGGCGCGAGCAGATCCGGCATCCGGCATGAACAACGTATCGCCAACGAACGCGGCATCGCCCACCGGGTGGGTCATGCAGGCGGGCGTGTGTCCCGGCGTGCGCATCGCATGGGCGGTCATCGTGCCAACTTGGTCTGCGTGGTCGTAGCTGATGCGGCCGAAGGCTAGTCGAAATCCACCGCACGTCCCTCATCCAACTTAACTTGCAGAAGAATCAAAATACCAAACCGGCACACGTCGCGAGACGATGGTCCGGTGCCTCGGTCGAAGCAGCAGCCCAGCCTCGGCGTCACAAAGCTCGAGCCAACCGAATCCGACCGCACCCATGTCATGGGGGATAATGGGCGCTAGGCGGTCCATGATGTCGATACTACCCCCTCAAGACAGGCTGCGACGGTGGGGACGCCGATATCTGCCTATTCGCCGCGGCTGGCGCAGTCCTGGATGGTCACAATGCCAATGATCATGCCGTCCTCTTGCCGCTGAATTTTTCGAAATCCCTGGCCCAGGTCTCCGCTTGGACCAGATCCATCGGCGCATTGATGTTGAAGAAGGGATCGGGATCGCCCTCGAAGCTAACGCTCACTGGCTGCCGACCCTTCAGCCAGTCGTGCAGCGATCGATGTTCGGGTGGACCAAGCCAACTCTCCAGCTCGTCGGCACAGGCCACCGGTTGCAGTGTAAACGTGTAATGATCATGGCCGTTCGAGCGGGCGACGGCGGTTCCAGAGGGATTGCCTGCGATCGCCTTCGCGAGGCGCGCGGCCAGATCCGTCGGGAAGAACGGTGTGTCGCAGGCGGCAGTGAGGACGAAACGCGCGCCAACTGACTGTGACCAGCGCAGCCCGGCGATCAGGCCGCCGACAGGCCCAAGGTCGGGAATAATGTCCGGGACGATTGGGACGGCACAGTTCCGAAAGCGCTCTGCATCGCCGTTGGCGCTGATGATGACTTTCTCCACCTGGCCCCGAAGACGAGCAGTAACCCATTCGATGAGCGGGACGCCGCCCAGTGACAACAGGGACTTCTCAGCCCCCATCCGGCTCGATCTGCCGCCCGCCAGAATGATGCCGACGACCGAACTCGAGTCGAGGGCGACGGCGGTCATGGCGAGTGCTTTGGCTCGGTAACCCAGCGCAGAATTGTCTGGACAGCGACGAGTCCGGGGTCCTGGGCTTGACGCATCAGCGTCAGGAGTTGGAACCAGAGGTCATCGTCAGCCCGTTCCACGAACTCGCGCACCGCTCCCGCCGCGAAATCGGGCAGGCTCATGTTCGCATCGCCGGCTCGTGCCTCGAGACGCTGCCTGATCGGCGCCGCGAGGCTTGCGAGCACTTCTTCAACGACTGCGGGTTGGTCGAGGCTTGCGATGAGGTCACCAAGCATCGGCGCCTCCTATTGGACGAGCGGAGTAGAGGCGGCGCCGAGGTCGACACCTTCAAGCGTTGCGCCACCGGCCAGGACGCTCACATATTGGCGCAGCGCCCGCGCCTCCACGGCGCTCTTGAGACGGGCGGCGAGCTTGTCTCGCACCATGTCGAACGGCAGCGTCTTGCCGGGGATACGCTGGTCGATGGCGATGATGTGAAACCCGAACCGGGTCTTGACGATGTCGCGGGACACGCCGGTGCGGCCCGGGCTGAACAGCACCTTTTCGAACTCGGGGACGGTGTCGCCGCGCCCCAACTGGCCGAGAATGCCGCCCTGCTCACCCGATGGGCAGTTCGACAGCTCCCTGGCCAGCTCCGCGAAGCGCTCGGGCTCGCGCAGCAGGATGTTGAGGGTCGATTCCGCCCGCTCGCGAATCTGCGGCACGTTCACTGTCGGGGTCACCTGGAACAGGATATGGCGGGCATTGACCAGATCGTTGCTGCGGAACTCGCTTTGGTGGCCGTCATAGTAGCGGCGCATCTCCTCTTCGCTCGGCTCAGGGATGGTGACTTCCTGGCTCAGCAGTTCCTCGATCGCGTCGGTGATGACGGCGCCGTCCGTCTCTTCGGCCTGCAGCAGGCCGCCCACCACGGCCCGCTGGCGCAACAATTCGCGCACGGCGGCAAGCGCCAGCGGCTCGTCTTCGGCTGGGGCAACGGCGATACCGTTGATGGAGGCGGTCATGGCCGGGCCGCCTTCTTGCTGCGCCGGTCGGGCGTGCGCACGATCTGATAGGGGCGGAGCAGGTAGAACAACGAACCCACGCCGCTCCAGATGTGGACCATGCGGGTAAATGGCGAGATCAGGAAGATGGTGAACCCGAGCAGAATATGAATCTTGTAGACCAGCGGCACCTCGAGCAGCAGACTGGCGGCGCCGGCATTGAAGGTTACGACGCCGCTGACGTAGTGGCTGAGGCGCTCGAACATTTCGCCATTCATATGCGCGGCCGAGAGCGGCACCGTGGCGAGGCCCAGGGCCAGTTGCAGCCACAGCATGATGATCACGGCAAAATCCATCTTGCGGCTGTTGAGGCGCAAGCGCGGATCGAAAACACGCCGATGAATGACAATCGACAGACCGACAATGGCGATGGCCCCGGCGATTCCCCCGATGACCATGGCCACGAGCTGGTGTTGGGCGGGATCAAGCAGCCAGTCGATCGCCCAGCCCGGCGTGAGGAAGCCGACGAAGTGGCCGGCAACGACGATCAGCACGCCGTAGTGGAAGAGGTTGGAGCCGACGCGCAGGTTGCCGCGCCGCAGGATCTGCGAGGAGTCGCTCTTCCAGGTGTACGGCTCGCGATCGAAGCGGATGAGGCTGCCGAGCAGCAGCACCGTCAGGCAGATATAGGGGTAGACGCCGAACAGGGCGGTGTTGACGAACTCCGGCGACAGCATGCTCGTGCTCCCTCTGTCAGTTGCTTCGGGCCGACGCATTTGGCGCCATCGAAGGCGCGCCGCCAAAAGCGGGCTCCTCCTGCCATTCGCGATCGATCGAATCCGGCCGCTCCTTGGCGGGAGCCACCTTCGCGGCGTCGACCGGCTGTTCGCCGGCAATCACCAGCAAGGCCTGCAGCACCGCTGCATAAGGGCTCTGCCTGGCGATAAGGGCGCGCGCGATCACCTTGAGGATGTGCGCGCAGTCGGCAAGCATCTCACGGGCTTCGCCGGAACTCCGGCAGCTCAGATATTCGAGCACGACCGGCAGATAGTCCGGCAATTCGCTGCTCGACAGCTCGAAGCCCGCCGCCCCGTAGAGCTGCTTGAGCTCGACCATGGCGGAGCCGCGGTCACGGCTGTCGCCATGCAGGTGTTCGAAGAGGTGCAGCGATAGCGCACGCCCCCGATCGAACAGGTCGCTGTAGCGTTCCTCGGCGTCCAGCTGGTCGCCCTGCGACAGGTCCTCGATCAGCGCCAGCAGACCGTCTCGCTCGCTCGTGCCGATGAGGGGCGATTGCGCGACCACGTCAGCCATCTCCGGCAGGGCGGCGCGCATATCGAGGGACGGATAGGAGAGCAGCGCACTGAACACCCGAAAGAGCAGCATGCCTTTGTCCTCACGTATCGAGCGGGCGAACCGGTGTGAGCTTGCGCCGCCCCATGGAACCGCCAAACAGGCTGGAGCGCGGCTCGCCGGCATCGCAGCCGTTGCCGAAGCTGAAACCGCAGGCGCCCTTCATGCCATAGGCGTCCTCGGCGGTTTCCTTGTGACTCGTGGGGATCACAAAGCGGTCCTCGTAGTTGGCAATGGCGAGGTAGCGATGCATCTCGTTGGCCATCTCGAGGCTGAGCCCGGCCTGCTTCAGCACCGCCATGCCGTCGCTGTCGCCGAGCTGGCGCTGGCGGAAATGCGTGCGCATGGCCAGCAGCCGCTCGAGCGCGGTCACGATCGGCTCCTCCTCGCCGGCGGTCAGCAGATTGGCGAGATACCGAACCGGGATGCGCAGCGAACGCACGTCCGGGATCTCGCCAACCGTCTCGATCGCACCCGCATTGGCATGCGACTGAATGGGGGAAAGCGGCGGCACGTACCAGACCATCGGCAGCGTGCGATATTCGGGGTGCAGGGGGAAGGCGATCTTCCACTCCACCGCCATCTTGTAGGTCGGCGAGCGCCGCGCCGCCTCGATCCAGTTTTCGGCGATGCCGTCGGCCCGGGCCTGGGCGATCACTTCAGGATCGTTGGGATCGAGGAAAACTTTCAGCTGCGCCTCGTAGAGGTCCTGTTCGTCCTCGACCGAGGCCGCGGCCTCGATGCCGTCGGCGTCATAGAGAATGACACCGAGATAGCGGATGCGGCCGACGCAGGTTTCCGAACATACCGTCGGTTGCCCCGCCTCGATGCGCGGATAGCAGAAGATGCACTTCTCCGCCTTCCCCGAGGTCCAGTTGTAGTAGATCTTCTTGTACGGGCACCCCGAAACGCACATGCGCCAGCCGCGGCACTTGTCCTGGTCGATGAGGACGATGCCATCTTCCTCGCGCTTGTAGATCGAGCCGGACGGGCAGGAGGCGACGCAGGCGGGATTCAGGCAATGCTCGCATAGACGCGGCAGGTACATCATGAAGGTGTTTTCGAACTGCCCGTAGATGTCTTTCTGCACCGCTTCGAAATTGTAGTCCTTCGAGCGTTTGTCGAATTCGCCGCCGAGGATTTCCTCCCAGTTCGGGCCCCATTCGATCTTGTCCATCGGCTTGCCGCTGACCAGCGATAGCGGTCGTGCCACTGGAGAGGTTGGCAGCTCCGGCGCCTTCTGCAGATGCTCGTAGTCGAAGGTGAATGGCTCGTAGTAGTCGTCGATCTCGGGCAAATGCGGATTCGCGAAGATCTTCGAGAGAATGGCCAGTTTGCCACCCTGCTTGGGGACGATTTTGCCGTTCTTCTTGCGCTTCCAGCCGCCCTGCCAGCGTTCCTGGTTCTCCCAGTCCTTGGGATAACCAATGCCGGGTTTTGTCTCGACGTTGTTGAACCAGGCGTATTCCATCCCTTGCCGCGAGGTCCACACTTGCTTGCAGGTCACCGAGCAGGTGTGGCAGCCGATACATTTGTCGAGGTTCATCACCATCGCGATCTGGGCGCGAATCTTCATTTGGCTGTCTCCTCCTCGGCGCGGTCAACCGGATTGGAATGGTCGAGCCAGTCGATCTTGTTGAGCTTTCTGACGATGACGAACTCGTCGCGATTGGAACCCACCGGCCCATAGTAGTTGAAACCGTAAGAGAGCTGCGCGTAGCCGCCGATCATGTGTGTCGGCTTGACGAGGGTACGAGTGACCGAGTTATGGATGCCACCGCGGTGGCCGGTGATCTGCGAGCCGGGTACGTTCACGGTCTTTTCCTGTGCGTGGTACATCAGGCACATGCCCTCGTGAACGCGCTGGCTCACCACGACGCGCGCGGTGATCGCGCCGTTGAGATTGAATAGCTCGATCCAGTCATTGTCGACCAGACCGATGGACTTGGCGTCGGTTTCCGACAGCCAGACGATCGGCCCGCCGCGCGACAGGGTCAGCATCAACAGATTGTCGGTGTAGGTGGAGTGGATGCCCCATTTCTGGTGCGGTGTGATGAAGTTGAGAACGATCTCCTTCTCGCCATTGCTGCGCTGGCCGAGCAGGGAGTTGACGGTTCGCGTGTCGACCGGCGGACGGTAGAGCGCAAAGCCTTCACCGAAATCGCGCATCCAGCGATGGTCCTGGTAGAACTGCTGCCGGCCCGTGAGCGTCCGCCACGGGATCAGCTCGGTGCGGTTCAGATAGCCCGGATTATAGGTCTGTTCCTCGCTCTGGATGCCGGACCAGGTGTGCGAAGTGATGACCTTGCGCGGTTGCGCCTGGATGTCGCGGAAGCGGATCTTCTGGTCCTGGCGCGGCCGCGCCAGATGGGTGTGGTCACGGCCGGTCTTTTCACCGAGCGCCTCCCAGCCCTTGACGGCGACCTCGCCATTGGTTTCGGGAGCGAGAAAGAGAATGGTCTCGGCGGCATCGATATCGGTCGCGAGCCGCGGCCGACCTTTGGTCTGTCCCTCTTCCGTCACCGGATGGTTCAGTTCGCGCAACCCTTCGACTTCGGTCCCCGCCTCCCATTCGACCCCCTTGTCCTCGTTGCCGAGTTTCTCGACTAGTGGGCCGAGGGCGGTGAATCGTTTGTAGGTATTGGGGTAGTCCCGCTCGACCACGGTGATTTGCGGTCCGGTGACGCCGGGCACGAGTTCGCACTCGCCCTTCCGCCAGTCCTTGACATCGAGCGGCTGCGCCAACTCGCGGGGCGTGTCGTGCATGATGGGAGTAAGCACCACGTCGCGCTCGACGCCGAGATGCCCTTCGGCAAGCTCTGAGAACCGCTTGGCGATGGTCTTGTATGTTTCCCAGTCGCTACGCGATTCCCAGACCGGATCCACGGCCGCCGACAGCGGATGGATGAAAGTGTGCATGTCGGTGGTGTTGAGATCGTTCTTCTCGTACCAGGTGGCCGTTGGCAGCACGATGTCGGAATAAAGGCAGCTCGACGACATGCGGAAGTCGAGCGTCACCACGAGGTCGAGCTTGCCCTCTGGTGCGGGATCGCGCCACTTGACCTCGAGCGGCTTGACCTCGCCGGTCTCCCCCAGATCCTTGCCCTGCAGCCCGTGGCGTGTGCCAAGGAAGTGCTTGAGGAAATATTCGTGCCCCTTGCCGGATGAGCCGAAGAGGTTCGAGCGCCAGATGAACAGGTTGCGCGGGAAATTGACCGGGTTGTCCGGATCTTCGCAGGACATCTCCAGCGTGCCCGACTTGAGGCCCGCGACGACATGGTCGGCGACACCAACCCCGGCCTTGTCGGCCGCCGCGGCCAGGTGCAACGGGTTGGTCGCAAGTTGCGGCGCCGACGGCAGCCAGCCCATCCGCTCGGCGCGCACATTGAGATCGATAAAGCTGCCCTTGTAGCCGGCGGGGTCGGCTAGCGGTGACAGCAGTTGGGCGACGTCGAGCTTTTCGTAGCGCCACTGGTCGGAGTGCGCATAAAAGAACGACGTCCCCGCCATCTGCCGTGGCGGTCGTACCCAGTCACGCGCAAAGGCCAGCATCGACCAGCCGGCGAGCGGACGCAGCGCTTCCTGCCCCACATAATGGGCCCAGCCGCCGCCCGAGACGCCGATCGTGCCGCACATCATCAGGAAATTGATGATCGAGCGGTAGTTCATGTCCTGATGGTACCAGTGGTTCATGCCCGCCCCGATGATCACCATCGAGCGGCCCTTGGTCTTTTCGGCGTTGCTGGCGAATTCCCGCGCCAGGGTTATGGCCTGGGCGGCCGGGACCCCGGTAATCGGTTCCTGCCAGGCGGGCGTATAGGGAACGTTATCGTCGAACCCCTTGGCAGCGGCGCCCTTGAGCCCGCGATCAATGCCGTAATGGGCGCACATCAGGTCGAATACCGTCGCTACTTGGGTCTCGCCGTCAGCGAGCGTTAGCGTGCGTACCGGCACATTGCGGATGAGGACGTCGCCGCCCTGATCGTTTTCGGGGAAGCGTTCATGCACGGTGCCGCCGAAATAAGGGAATGCCACCGGCACGACCTTATCGCGCCGCTCGATCAGGCTCAGTGCCAGCTTTGCGGGCTCACCGGTGACACCGTCCTTTTCCTCCAGGTTCCAGCGCCCCGCGGGCTCGCCGTCCTTGGGCCAGCGATAGCCGATCGAGCCTTGCGGCACGACCAGATCGCCGCTGCCTTCCGCCATGGCGACCGTCTTCCAGTCGGCGCGGCCCCCGGCCGGGGCGCCCGGAAGATCGCTGTGACGAACATACCGGTCTGGTACCCAGCGCTTGCCGTCCTTCCTGAGCCGCACCAGCATCGGCATGTCGGTATAGCGCCGCGTATAGTCCTCGAAATAGGGCACCTGCTTGTCGACGAAGAATTCCTTCAGGACGACGTGGCCCATCGCCATCGCGAGCGCCGCGTCGGTTCCCTGCTTGGGGTGCAGCCACATGTCGGAGAGCTTGGCGACTTCCGAGTAGTCCGGGGTGATTGCCACCACCTTGGTGCCGTTATAGCGGGCCTCGACGAAGAAATGCGCATCGGGCGTGCGCGTCTGCGGCACATTGGAGCCCCAGGCGATGATGTAGGCGGAATTGTACCAGTCGGCCGATTCCGGCACGTCGGTCTGTTCGCCCCAGGTTTGCGGACTGGACGGAGGCAGGTCGCAATACCAGTCGTAAAATGACAGCAGCGTGCCGCCGATCAGGCTGAGGTAGCGGGCGCCCGACGCATAGGAAACCATCGACATCGCCGGAATCGGCGAGAAGCCGACGACGCGATCGGGGCCCCACTTCTTGATGGTGTGGACGTTGGCGGCGGCGATGATTTCGCTCACCTCGTCCCAACTGGCGCGCACGAAGCCGCCGCGGCCGCGCATCGATTTATAGGACTTGGCGGTCTCGGCATCGCCGGTAAGGGCAGCCCAGGCCTCCACGGGCGCCAAGGTCTTGCGGGCCTCGCGCCAGGCGCGGATCAGCCGGCTCCGGACGAGGGGGTATTTGATACGGCTCGCGCTATACAGGTACCAGCTGTAGGAGGCACCACGCGAGCAGCCGCGCGGTTCGTGGTTGGGCATATCCGGCCGCGTGCGTGGATAGTCGGTCTGCTGAGTCTCCCAGGTGACCAGTCCGCTCTTGACATAGATCTTCCAGCTACAGCCGCCGGTGCAGTTCACCCCGTGTGTCGAGCGGACGATCTTGTCGTGCTGCCAACGTTGCCGGTAGCCCTCCTCCCAGGTGCGGTCTTCGTCCCGCAGTTCCCCATGGCCGTCGGCGAATGGCTCACGCAGCCGGGTGAGGTAGGTCAAGCGCTCGAGGAAGTGGCTCATGCGGCCTTTCCTTCTGATCAGGTTGAGCTGGCGGCGACCACGGCCTCACCCATTACGGGCGCCCGACGGACTTCCGTCAAGTAGTTGATTATCAGCGACACCGAGACGATGCCGTAGAGCAGCATGAAACAGCTCGAGCTGATGCCCAGCCGGTCGAGCAGGGCGCCGAACATGATCGGCAGCAGGAAGCCGCCAAGCCCGCCCAGCATGCCGACGATGCCCGAGACGACCCCCATCGAGTCCGGGTAGTCGTCGCCAACATATTTGAAGGTCGAGGCCATGCCGCAGGCGAGCGCGATGCCGAGCACGAAGAGCAGCGCGGTGAACAGCCACACCGGCAGGGCGATGACGAAGTGCAGCGGCCCGTTGGCGGTCTGGATGGTCAGCTCGGTATGCGGATAGGAGAGCAGGAAGAGGCACACCCAGGCGACCCAAAGCACCCACCAGGTCACCGCGTGGGCTCCGAAACGGTCGGAGAGCCAACCGCCGAGCGCCCGAAAGACACCCGCGGGCAAGGCGAAGCAGGCGGCGAGCAGCGCCGCTGCCGCGATCGAGAAGCCATACTCCGTCTTGAAGTATTGTGGCATCCAGATCGACAGGGCGGTGAACCCGCCAAATACGATCGAATAGTACTGACAGTATTTCCAGACGCGCGGGTCGCGTAGCACGCCGAGCTGCTGCAGCACGGAGGGCGCCGCCGGGTCCGAGCGCGCCGGATCTGGTTTCGACAATCCCCAGAATACCGCCGCCGTCACCAGCAGCGCTGCCGCATAGACTTTCGGCACTGCCTGCCAGCCATAGGCGTCGATCAGCGCCGGGGCGACGAACATGTTGAGCGCCGCCCCTACCGTGCCGGCGCCGAACACGCCCATGGCAAAGCCCCGCCGCTCCTTCGGGAAGAACCGCGCCACGTAGGGGGTACCGACCGAGAAGGTGGCTCCGACCAGACCAAGCGCCAGCCCGAGCAGCAGCAATTGCCAGTATTGGGTGACGTAGGCCGACGCGAACAGCGGCACGGCGCAGCCGACCAGCACCAGCAGCATGATGCGCCGACCGCCGAAGCGGTCAGTCCAGATGCCGAGCGGCAGGCGGAACAGCGCGCCGGTGAGCACGGGCGTCGCTGTCAGCAACCCGAACTGCGTTGAATCGAGCCCCATTTCCGCGCGGATCGGGATGCCGGTCACTCCGAACATCATCCACACGGCAAAGCAGACGGTGAAGGCAAGCGTGCTGGCGAACAGCACCCTGACATCGCCTGCTGGTGACATCCGTTCCTCCACGGCACGCCCTCCCGACAATGGCATCCGGCCGCTTTTAGTGGCAAGCGCCCAGCACAAGGCAAACTTCCGTTTCCTTGCGCCAGCGCAAGGACAGCCGGCTTCCAATGTGCGCCAGGCACGCCCTCCGTGCCACCTGCTAGGCTTGGTGCTTCGCCCGCTGGCTTCGGTTGTCCCCGGCGCGGGAGCGGCCAAGCAGCATGGGGGCGTACTCGACCACGAAGAGGACGAAGGCGAGGATGAAGGCGATGCCGCTGGCATCGAGCAGTACGGAATATCCGGCGGGAACGGCCTCGGCGAACGGCCGCAGCACGGCGGCGGCCAACAGGCAGCAATAGGAGAGCGTGGTGGTCGGCGACGCAGTGAGAGCCCGTCCGGTGTGACCGCGCGTCGCTCGGGTCATGACGGCAAGTGTCATCAAGCCGATGGCGCCGACAGTGATGAGGTGCAGGGCCGATGGCTCGGCCATGACGCCAAGCGCGGACAGGGCGATGGCGGCGAGCCCCACCGGCACAAATGCATAGCCGACGTGCAGCACACCCAGCAGCGGCTCCCGCCAGGTGGCCCAGCCGCGCCAGCCGGCGAGCCGCACCGCCTGCAGCGCCGCCGCGAGGGCGGCAAGCGCCGCCGTCACCGGGCCCTGCGGCAGCGCCCCCCAGGCAAGGCCGGCAACAAGCGTCGCCAAGAGCACCGCTTCGTCGAGGCGCCCGGCCGGACGGGGAAAGCGCGTCGCGCCGGCCTTGGCGAGGTAGTTGCGCGTGAAACTCGGCACGATACGCCCGCCGATGAGCGTGATCATCAGGGTGAACAGCACGACCGTGAGCCGCAGCACCGGCATTGCGTCCCACCCGGCGAGGCCAGCGACGTGGAAGGCGATATTGAGCGCGGCGAGCGCCGAAATGCCGGCGGCGACCCGGAGGTTCTTCCAGTTCTTGCCCGTTACCACTTCCCGGATCACCACCCCCGCCAGGACCGGCAGGAACAGGCAATCGAGCAGCGCACCGACGCCCTCGCCAACAAGCTCCGGAAAGCCGTTGGCGAGGCGACCCACGAGCCACAGCGTCGCGAGGCCGAGCAGTGGCCGGCCGGCCACCGGCAATTTGCCCGTCCAGTTCGGTACTGCTGTCAGCACGAACCCCGCCAGCGCCGCCGCCGCGTAGCCGAACAGCATTTCGTGGGCATGCCAGTCGATCGGGCCGTTCCGCCCTCCCACCGGCCAATAGCCGGCGAGCGCACCGATCCACACGACGAGGGCGATCGGGGCGAAGATGCCCGCGAGCAGGAAGAACGGCCGGAAACCGTAGGACAGTACGGCCGGCCCGTCCGCCGCTATGCCACGCGGCACAGGGCGTCGGGGCCTGATCTCGGCTGACGAAGTAGAATTGCTCATCCGTCCCACCATTGTCGACGCCCGGGTGAGAGCCACCATGCGACGCATTCGGCATCGCCACTCGGCCTCTCTGTGCTATCGCCTCAAAGAACCGAACAGACTGCGACGCTCGCGACCACCTGTAGCATTACCTATCCTCCCCCTCCTTGCGCCGGCGCAAGGAGCGTGTCGTCGGGGCGGTGTATTGATAGGGGGATCAGGGAGAGAAAGATGGCCCCGATCGATATCGACACAATGGCGCTTGCCCAATTGATGCACCGCTGGCCGCAGGTGCTGCGGGTGTTCATCGACTGGCACCTGTACTGCATCGGCTGCCCGATCGCGCCCTTTCACACGCTGGCCGATTCGGCCCGGGAGCACGGTTATCAGCTTGCCGATCTCGAAGCAGCGGTGCTGGCGGCCATCAACAACGAACCTAGCGCAGCATCCCCGCCGACAGCCCGTCCGCGATCAGCAGCAATCGATGCGGGTCCTTGACCAGCAATTTCTGCCGGCCGGCATCGACGATGCCGGCGCTCTCCCAGGCCGACAGGATCCGTGACACGGTATGTAGCGTGGTCCCGGTCATTTCCGCGATCTCCTGCCGGGAGATCGGGAAGTCGATGCGAATGCCGTGGTCCTCCTTGCGCCCGGATTGGCTGACGAGGCGCAGCACGGCGTGGCCGACGCGGCGCTCGACGGCTTCGGTCGACATCTCGCGCAAACGGGTGTGCGCTTCTTGAAGCCGCGAGCCGATGACCTGCATGGTGTTGACGGCGAAGGCCGGATGGCGGTCGAGCATGCCGACCCAGGCGTCCATCGGCCAACGCAGCACGACGCTGTCGGCGGCCGCCGTCGCCGTGCCGGGATAATCCAGGCGCTGCAGCGCCTTGGCAATGCCGAACAGGTCCCCCGGATTGACCATGCGGACGATAATCTGCTGCCCTTCAGCGGTCACCTGGGTGATGCGTAACCGGCCGTGCAGCAGCAGATAGAAGTGATCGGCCTCCCAGCCCTGCTCGAATAGCACCTCGCCGCGTTCGCAGCGGGCGCTCGCCGCCTCACTCAGCACGTCGTCGAGCTCAGCCGGCCCCATGCGGTCAAACAGGGTAAGGGAGCTGATAAGGCTACGGTCGAGAACCTGAGGCAAGAGGGGCATCCAATCGCTGTCTTCGGTCTGAGCGAACCCAGAATGCGGCAACCGAGGCCGCAACACCATAGCCGTCGATTACCACCACCGGGGCGCAACCGCGGCGCGCGAAACGAAGCTCATTGTTCCTTATCAAAGAGCGCATGAGCTTGCCATCGGCGGCGCAATTCGTGCCGGTCGACCGCTTCGTCCGCCGGTGCGAACGCGGGTGCAAGCTCCGTCCCCTCTTCGCCGTCATGCTTGCTCGAAATCAAAGATCCACCCGCCTGCTCGGCGCATAAGACTCGCGCGGCCTCCGGGGACCTGGCGTGCCCATCGCACATTGGGACCAACCTGATCCGCATAAGGGGAACCGCGGCATGGATAGCAGAATATATTGCGTCGAGCTCGAACGCGGACCAGGACCGAAATACCCCTATGGTGACCTCGGATGTCGCTACCAGCTCTTCCTGCCCTTGTTCCGTGACGGGCGAGTCGACACCGACGCCCTTCGCCTCGGTCCGCGCCCTTGCCCCGGCACACGGCTGCGAGCCAGCGATGGGGAAGCAAACGGTAGAATTGTCCTCGGGCCGTGGGGAAGAGTCGTGCTCGAGTATGAGGATTTCCGGTTCCTTCCCTCCACCCTGATGCTTGGTTCGGCGCCGCTGGCGGTCGGAAAGTCCGTGCAGATCGCCGAACGCGACGCCAAAGCGCACGACTATCACGTAATTTCCGTGCGGCAGGTCTCGGACGCGTTCGCCGCGCCGCGGGAGAGTGCTTGAAACCCCTGCACGTCGACGGATCGAAGCCTCTGACCGGCATAGATTGAGCCCCGTTAGCTATGGCGCTCGCGCCGTGATAGGCGTCATCACTCCACTTGGCCGTCTATAGCGACCATGGCTATGACGCGCGACCGTTGCGAGGAGAGAACGTCCGGTAGCGGGACGGAACTCGTCGATGCTTGCCGCTGGAGGCAAGAGGGAGGCTGGATGTTTGTCGATGCACTGCTGCCGACTGCCCATGAGCGCCTGGTCACCGTCGCCGAGGACGCGCCCCTTATCGAGGCCGCCGGATTGCTGCACAGCGGCACGGACCTCGCGGTGGTCTGCCACGCCGATGGCACCGTCGCGGGCGTGGTGACCAAGACGGATGTCGTCAATCAGATCAGCCACTGCCAGGGCGCCAGTTGCACCTGCGCGCTCTCCACCGTCATGAGCCGGGACATTCTGCTGTGCCGACCCGGCGATTCCCTGCTGGAACTGTGGACGCAGATGAAGGCGCGCGGGTTCAAGAACGTGCCGTTGGTCGACCGGGAGCTGCGGCCGTTAGGGGTGGTCACGGCGCGCGACGCCTTGCAGATCCTGCTGACGGAATCGGCGAACGAGGAAGTGGTGCTGCGCGACTACGTCATGGGTTTCGGTTACCGCTGACCACAACCTGGGAGCACTCGTATTTCCCGGCGATCGTCGGGCCACTCACTTGGCGGTCTCGGTCTTGATGGCCTTGAGTTTGTCGATACCGAGCACCTGCAGCGCGAGGTGCTCGTAGAAGGGCTCGGAACGGCCGGAGCGCATCTTGCCGAGGAAATATTTCTCGAAGCCGATCTTGGCGGCGTGCACCCACTTGCCTTCCGCCGCCCAGTTGACGTTTCGGGGCGGAATCTGCGGCTGGGCCACGAAAGCGATGCCGCTGTCGCCCATGTCGGCGAGGCAGATGGCATTCCACGTCGCCTGAGCGTCCGGCTCGGCGCCGTTGATCAGGCGTTCGATATTGTGGGTCGTCGCCGCAACCATGGATTCGATCATGAAGCCGGTCTTGGGCACGCCGACGGGAACCGGCGTCTTGCCAACCGGCGGGATCGCGACGCATACGCCGATGCCGAAGATGTCCGGGAATTTCGGGTTGCGCTGGTACTTGTCGACCAGGATGAAGCCGCGCGGGTTGGTCAAACCGTCGATGCCGCGCACCGCCTCGACGCCTCGGAAAGCCGGCAACAGCATGGAATAGGTGAACGGCAATTCATGGGTCTTGAGCACCGAGCCGCCTTCGCCGATCTCCGACGCGGTAAGCTTGCCGGCCTCGACCTTGTCCAGCCTGGCGTTGGTGATCCACTTGATATGGCGGTTGCGCATGGCGCTTTCGAGCATGCCCTTTGTGTCGCCTACACCGTCGAGGCCGAGGTGCCCGATATAGGGCTCGGAGGTGACGAAGGTCATCGGTACGCGGTCGCGTACCCTGGCGTCACGCAGGGCTTTCTCGAGGATGAAGGCGAACTCGTAGGCTGGGCCGAAGCAGGAGGCGCCCTGCACGGCACCGACCACAACCGGGCCAGGATTGGCGACCAGCGCGTCGAAGGCCGGCTTGGCCTTGATGGCGTGATCGATATGGCAGACCGACTGGGTGAAGTGCTCGGGGCCGAAGCCCTCGATCTCGTCGAAGGCGAGGTCGGGACCGGTAGCGATGACGAGATAATCATAGTCGACCGAACTGCCATCCATCAGCTCGATGTTCTTTTCCGCCGGATGCAGGCGGAGCGCGCCTTGAGGATAGAGGGCGATGCCGCGTCGCGCCATGACCGGGGCTAGGTCGACGGTCACCGCCTTCCGCTGCCGCCAGCCGACCGCCACCCAGGGATTCGAGGGAACGAAGGAATACTGCGTCCCTTTGGTGACCACCGACACGTCGTGCACCGGGGCAAGGGCATCCCTCAGTTCGTAAGCCATGATGGTGCCCCCGAGGCCGGCACCCAGAACGACGACGTGCGCCATGAATTCCTCCCGTTGTCTTGGCTTACGCCTGAAATGCGGAAGCCGATCGCCAGGCCATGTAGATCGCGACGGCGAACACCAAGGCTGCGAATAGCGACCCTAGCAGGCCGCGACGTTGCGCGAGTTGACCTGCCGCAAACGCGCCGATGACGCCGCCGCCGATGCCCCCTGCGACGAAAACGGTGGCCAGCGGCCAGTCGACCAGCCCCGACCAGGCGTAGTTGAGGGTAGTCGTAAGCCCGAAAGCGGTAACCGCGACGAGCGATGAGCCGATGGCGGTCAACAGTGGCATCCCGGTCGAAGCGACGAGGCCAGGCACGATGAGAAAGCCGCCGCCAATGCCGAAGAAACCCGAGAGCGCGCCGGTCGCCGCACCGAAGCCGATCGTTTTCAGCGCATTCGCGATTGTACAGGCGGCATCGGGGTTCCCGGCGCTGCCGCGGCCGCGGAACATCAGCAGGCTGACCGCCATCATCAGCAGCGCGAAAAGGAACAGCAGCTTCTGCCCGTCGAGCATCTTGCCCAGAGTCGAGCCGAGGAGCGCGCCGGCGACGCCGGCGATAGAATAGATGCCGGCGCAGCGCCATTTGATGTTGCCCTGACGGGCGTGGGTGACAAGATTTGCCCCCGCATTGGCCGCGACGGCCAGCGCGCTGGTGCCGATGGCGACATGCGGGTTCGAGACGCCGACGAGGTAGACCATCAGCGGAACCGCCAGAATCGAGCCGCCACCGCCGAAGAGCCCGAGGGTGAAGCCCACGAGCCCGCCGGAGACGAGGCCGAGCAGATACTGGAGAGGTTCGAGATGCATCTGAGCGGCGTCGCGCAGCGCTAGCGCCGCGCCGCCTGCATGGCGGCGCCGTAGAGCGAGCCGGCGCGACCGCCCGAGCGGCAATAGCCGAACATCGGCTTGGGCAGGTTCTTGAGCGCGTCTTCCATGCGGATCAGCGCGCCCTCGCCGATGGCGCCGGAAATGGGGATGTAGACGGCCTTGAGGCCGTTGTCCTTGGCGGCGCGTTCGATCGCGGCGAAGGTGGGCTGGCCCGGGTCCTCACCGTCCGGCCGGGCGCAGACGATGGTCTTGAAGCCGGCGGCGGCGACTTCGCCCACTTGCTGGGGTGTGATCTGGCCGGCAGCGGCGAAATCCGCATCGATCTTGCGATAGTTCATTTTCTTCTCCGAGTTGGTCTTGAAGGGCCACATGGTCACAATCCGTTGACGGGAACTTTGAGGAAGGTTTTGCCCGCCTCGTCTTTGGGGGGGAGCTGACCGGCCCGCATGTTGACCTGCAGGGAAGGAATGATCAGCCGGGGCATGGAGAGCGTCGCATCGCGTGCCTGCCGCATGGCGACGAACTCGGCTTCGGTGACCCCCTCATGCACGTGAATGTTGTGCCGACGCTCTTCGCCCACCGTGGTCTCCCAGCGGATGTCGCGACCGTTGGGGCCGTAGTCGTGGCACATGAAGAGCCGCATTTCGTCGGGCAGGGTGAGCAGCCGCCGGATCGAGCGGTAAAGCGTCGCCGCGTCCCCACCGGGGAAGTCGGCCCGGGACGAACCGCCGTCCGGCATGAACAGCGTATCGCCGACGAAAGCGGCGTCGCCGATCACGTGCGTGGTGCAGGCCGGCGTGTGTCCGGGCGTATGCAGCACATGGCCGGCCATCGTGCCGATCATGTAGCTGTCGCCGTCCTTGAACAGCCGGTCGAACTGGCTCCCGTCGCGCCGGAACTCGGTGCCTTCGTTGAACACCTTGCCGAAGGTGTCCTGCACGATGGTGATGTTCTCCCCGATCCCCAGCTTGCCGCCCAGATGCTGCTGGATATAGGGCGCCGCCGACAGATGGTCGGCATGCACATGGGTTTCGAGCAGCCACTCGAGGTGCCAGCCCCGCGCGCGGATGTGGGCGATGATGGCGTCGGCGTGCGCGTAGCTGATGCGGCCGGAGGCGTAGTCGAAGTCCATCACCGAATCGACCACGGCGCAGGCGGCGGAACCCGGGTCCTTGACGATGTAACTGATGGTGTTGGTCGCCGGATCGAAGAACGGCACGACCTCGGGGTTGACCGAAAGGTCAGGCGTGAATGGGATGGGCTGGATTTCCATTTTGGACTCGCCTCGCCGGAACATTTCAGGAGCTGCGATGCCGGCGCGTGCTGAGGCCGAGCGCGGCGTAGATAGGGCAGAAATTGAAGGCCGCGGTGGCGATCAGGATGGCGCCGACCACATACATGCCCCCGGAGCCCCACGCGCCGAAGCTGACGAAGGAGGGCAATGCAAGGAGCAGCAGGCCGACGACGAGACGGATGACCCGGTCCGGACTTCCGAGATTGTGCGGCATGAGCTACTCCTTGGCGGTGCGGGGTTCGAACGACCTTGACTTAACATATTAGAATATTCTAAAGTGTCAAGTATGAACATCGCAGAACTGGAACCGCGGGCCGACGAGGCCGCCGAACTGCTTGCCGCCATGGCCAACACCAAGCGGCTGCTGATCCTTTGCCACCTGCTTGGGCAGGAGCTTTCCGTCGGTGAGCTGGCGGAGCGGGTGGATCTGGCCCAATCCCCGCTCTCCCAGCACCTCTCCAAACTGCGCGCCCTCAAGCTCGTGGCGGCCCGCCGCGACGGCCAGTCGATCCGCTATCGGCTGGCCTCGGACGAGGTGGCCAAGGTGCTCACCACCCTGCACGGCATCTTCTGCGAGCCTTGATGGTCCGGCTGTTCCGGCTTCCGTGTAACGCCCGGGCAGGCAGGCAGGAACGCGTCGGTCTCGCTCGGGCAACGCCGGCTGCGGGATGTGACGAACCGCCTGGGAGCGAAGGGCTTGGCGGGTTCGCCGGTCTCACCTCTCCGGCAGGCCCGCCCATTCCGCATCTGCTGGAGAAACCTGCAAGCGGAGCAAGTCGATGCTTCGCGCCGCGATCGCATCGATCATTTCGGCGACACTCCCGGGCCGCCGGTAAAAGGCAGGCACCGGCGGGGCGATGATGGCGCCTTGTTCGGTCGCCGCGACCATGTTGCGCAAATGGCCGAGATGCAGCGGCGTTTCACGCGCCAGCAGCACGAGCGGCCGGCGCTCCTTGAGGTGCACATCGGCAGCGCGGATCAGCAGATCGTCGGCGAGACCGTGCGCGATCGCGGCCAGGGTGCGCATCGAGCAGGGGGCCACGATCATTCCCGCCGTTGCGAAGGAGCCGCTGGCGATCGTGTCGCCGATCCCGGCCGTATCGTGTAGGAAAGCGGCGAGGCCCTTGATGTGCGCGGCGGCGTCCGGTCCGACTTCGTGGCACAGCGTTGCTTCGGCGGCGTGGGAGACGACGAGGTGCACTTCTACCGCCATCGCCACCAGTCGTTCGACCACGCGCACACCGATCGCCGCGCCGGAGGCCCCCGAAATGCCGACGACCACTCGCGGCGTCATTGCGGACTTCCCGAGGCCAGCGGCTCGAGTCCGAGCTCACCCCAGAGTCCGTCGACACGTGCCATGACCTCGGGCGTCATGCGCAGCACGCGCCCCCATTCGCGGCCTGTCTCGGTGCCGATCTTGTTGGTGGCGTCGAGACCGAGCTTGCCGCCGAGCCCCGCCTTCGGTGACGCGAAATCGAGATAGTCGATCGGCGTATCGGTGAGGACGAGCAGGTCGCGGGAGGCATCGAAGCGGGTGGAAATAGCCCAGATGACATCGGACCAGTTGCGAACGTCGATGTCAGGATCGACGACGACGATGAGCTTCACGTAGCTGAACTGAGGCAGCGTCGACCACAGCCCCATCATCAGGCGTCGGGACTGGCCTGCATAGCGCTTGTCGATCGACACTACCATCGCCCGATAGGAACAGGCGTCTGGCGGCAGCCAGAGATCGACGATCTCGGGGAATTGCCGCCTGACCAGGGGCAGGAAGAGGTCCGCCAGAGCGTCACCGAGCACCGCCGGCTCGTCGGGAGGCCGGCCCGTGAAGGTCGACAGGTAAAGCGGATCGCGACGCATTGTCATCGCCGACAGCGTCACTACCGGAAAGGGCTCGACGGCGTTGAAATAGCCGGTGTGGTCGCCATAGGGACCTTCGTCGGCGGTTTCCGCACAGGCTACCCGACCTTCGAGGACGATCTCGGCATCGGCCGGAACCGGCAAGTCGACACTCACGCCCCTGGCGACGCGCGTTCGGGCTCCCCGCAGCACGCCGGCGAAATCGAGCTCGCTCATGCCGTCCGGCAGTGGCATCACTGCCGACAGCATGGTGAACGGGTCCGTGCCGATAGCCACGGCAATCGGCATGTCGAGACCTTGCCGGGCCCAGAGGCGATGATGACGGGCGCCGCCGCGGTTCGCCAGCCAGCGGACGATCAGTCGATCCTTGCCGACAACCTGCATGCGGTAGATGCCGACATTGACGTCGGTCGGATCGTCGGGCGCCCGGGTGATTACCAGCGGCCAGGTGATGAGGGGGGCCGGTTCTCCCGGCCAGCACCACTGGATGGGCAGGCGACCCAGATCGACCTCGGCGCCCGTCCAGCGCTGCTGCTGGACGGGTGGCTTCGCGATCGTCTTCGAGCCCAGTGCGAGCGCTGCCCGAAGCAGCGGCACCTGGCGGATGGTGCCCCGCAGATTGGCCGGCGGTTCCGGATAGCGCAGGCGGGCCAGCTTCTCGCCCAGGCGAGCGAGGCCCGTGGGCTCAACGCCGAGGCCGAGGGCGACGCGCTCCCGGGTGCCAAACAGATTGACGAGGACCGGCATCGCTGCCACCGCGCCATCCGCTCCGACCGGCTGCTCGAACAGCAGCGCCGCACCGCCCGCGGCGATCACGCGCCGATGGATCTCGGTGATTTCGTGCACGACGGAAACGGGCCGCGCGATCCGCACGAGCAGGCCTCGCTCCTCCAATTCAGCGACGAAAGCGCGAAGGTCGGCGGGAGATGACATCAAGACACTCGGTGTCGGCAAGGCATCGATCCATGCCGCCGGCAATGCGGCCCGTCTTTGCGCCAGCGCAAACTGCCGTCCGGGCCATCGCTATAGCTTCGCCATGGAAACGGAGCGCCATCCAATGCCTCTTCCGACGCCGGCTTTCTGGGTCGCCAACGCCGTGCCGCTGCCGGTCATCCAAGCCGCCGCAAATAGAGCCTTCGCCACCGTTCTCGATCACCATCCGAGGCTGCTCGAGCGCATGGGCTCGCACGCGAACCAAACGTTCGCATTTGTGCCGACAGATCTGCCCTGGGTGTTCCTGATAACGCCGGGCACGCACCGACTGACCGTTGCGCGTCACCCGGCCCGGGTGCTGGCCAACGCGACGATCTCGGCGCCGATCGTGCTGCTGCTCGCCCTGCTCGAGGGCAAGGCTGATGGCGATGCCGCCTTCTTTGCCCGTGGCATCGAAATCGCCGGTGACATGGAGGCCATCCTCGCCGTCCGCAACGCACTCGACGATGCCGCGATCGACCTGCCGCGCGAGTTGGCGTCTGGAAAGGGCCCGCTGCACAGGCGCCTGGAATCCGCCTTGGCGCGATTGCGGGCGATGCTGCTGGCGCGCGAGGGCGTAAGATGGAACTGATCTGCCCGGCGGGAACGCTTGCCGCCTTCCGCGATGCCGTCGATGCCGGTGCCGACGCCGTCTATTGCGGCTTCCGTGACGAGACGAATGCCCGGAATTTTCCGGGTCTCAATCTCACCCGGGACGAACTTGCCGAGGCAATACTCTACGCGGGCAGTCGAGACGTGAAAACGTTCGTCGCCATCAATACCTTCATGCGGGCCGGCAGCGAGGCGCTGTGGACCGATGCCGTCGATGACGCCGCCGCTCTCGGTGCCGATGCCCTGATCCTGGCCGATCTCGGCTTGCTCGCCTATGCTGCCGAACGGCACCCCGAGATGCGGCGGCATCTGTCCGTGCAGGCCGGGGCCGCCAATGCCGATCACATCGATTTCGTCGTCGAGGCTTTCGGTGTCAGGCGCGTGGTGCTGCCACGCGTGCTGACGGTCGCCGAGATCGCCGCGCTGACGCGAACGGCGCGTTGCGAAACCGAGGTGTTCGTGTTCGGCGGGCTTTGCGTGATGGAGGAGGGGCGCTGCTCGCTGTCGTCCTACGCCACGGGCCTGTCGCCCAATATGAACGGCGTTTGCTCTCCGGCAAGCCACGTGCGCTATCGGCGAGAGGGCGACGAGACCGTTTCCGGGCTCGGCGATTTCACCATCAATCGCTTTTCGAAGACCGAGGCAGCCGGCTATCCGACCCTGTGCAAGGGCCGCTTCGCGGCAGGCGACGAACGCGGCTATATCTTCGAGGATCCGGTAACCCTCGACGCGCTGTCGCAGGTCGACGCCCTCGCAGCGGCCGGCGTGGCGGCGCTGAAGATCGAAGGCCGGCAACGTGGCCGGGCCTATGTGTCCCGCGTGGTCACCGAGATGCGCAAGGCCCTGGGAGGCGGCGGGGAAGGGCCGCCGCTTGCCGTCGAACGCGGCCTGCTCGACCGGCTGAGCGAGGGCCAGCACACGACGACGGGCGCCTTCGAAAAGCGGTGGCGGTGATGGGACCGACTCATGGCCCGCGCTTGGTGTTGGGTCCGGTGCTGTTCCTCTGGGAGGCTCCAGCGTGGCGCGACTTCTACTTCCGGATGGCCGACGAGGCGGATGTCGACTGCGTCGTGCTCGGGGAAGTCGTCTGTTCGAAGCGGCAGCATTTCCATGAGCCGATGCTCGAGGCAGTTGTCGAACGCCTCAAGGGGGCGGGAAAGGCCGTCCGGCTTGCCTCGCTGGCGCTGGTCACCAATGAGCGCGAGATCCGCTCGACGCGGCAGCTTTGCGCCCGCGAGGGGATCGAGGTCGAAGCCGAAGACCTTTCGGCGCACCACCTCCTGCGCGGGCGGCCGCACGCCATCGGCCCACTGGTCAACGTCTATAATGGCATGGCGGCGCGGGTGCTTGCCGCGCGGGGCGCCCGAACCATCTGCCTGCCACCGGAGTTGCCGCTAGCCTCGATTGAGGCGATCGCGCGGGACGTACCCGGGATCGATTTCGAAGTCTTCGCCTTCGGCCGGGTGCCGCTGGCGATCTCGGCGCGCTGCGCCCACGCCCGGGTGAAGGGAAAGACCAAGGATACCTGCCAGTTCGTCTGCCGCGACGATCCTGACGGCCTGCCGGTCGAGACGCTGGACGGGCAGCGCTTCCTCGCCCTCAATGGCGTGCAGACGATGTCCTATACCTGCCAATCGTTGATCGCCGATGTTCCGGCGCTGATTGCAGCTGGCGTCGGCGGCCTGCGCCTCTCGCCCCAGCGCTGTGACATGGTCGGGGTAGCGGAGACTTTCCGGCGCGTGGCAGCGGGTCGGCTTGATCCCCGCGAAGGTCAGGCGGAACTCGCCGCCCGCTACGATGGAGCGAGCTTCTCAAATGGCTTCTTGCATGGCGAAGCGGGCCATCGGCTGGTGCCGGCCGCTGCGGCGGCAGGATTGCGGGACTGAGACTTGCGATGACTCACCGGTTGGAGCCGGTTTGATATCGGATCCTCTAGACCGCGATCGAATACCGCGCCCCGTCCTTCAACAGGTAGGCATCAAAGCTCGCGGCGATGGCGCGGATGAATGGGCGGCCGCGGGGCGTGACGACCAACCGGTCGCCATCAAACTCCGTCAGGCCGTCCGTATCGCCGGCAGCGACCGCCGCCATTTCCAATGCAAGTGGCTCGGCCAGATCGCCGAAGCGCTGCCGTAGATCGCTCCGTGCTATCGAGAAATCGCACAGCAGCCGCTCTATCGCGTAGGAGCGGAGGTGATCTTCATCCGTCAACGCAACGCCGCGATCGATGGCTGTGCCGTTCGCCTCGATCTGCCTTTGATAGGTGGCAGTCGCCACCGTGTTCTGCACATAGCCTTGCGGGAGGCGGCCGATGGCGGAGGCGCCAAAGGCGATCAGGGCCGTGGCTGAATCGACCGTATAACCCTGGAAATTCCGGTGCAGCCGTCCCTCACGGGCAGCAGCCGCCAGATCGTCTGCAGGCCTGGCGAAATGATCGAAGCCGATCGCCTCGTAGCCGGCGGCGACGACTTCTCTTGCCGCCGCCTGCGCTTGTTCGAAACGCTCGCGGATTCCCGGCAGTGCTGATTCCTCGATCATCCGTTGATGGGTCTTCAGCCACGGCACATGCGCATACCCGAAGATCGCCAGCCGGTCCGGCTGGAGCGTGAGCGCCTGCCGCGCTGTCGCCTCGACCGAGCGCACCGTCTGGTGGGGCAGCCCGTAAAGTATGTCCAGATTGACCGAGTGGACGCCGCGCCGCCGCATGGCGTCGACCACGGCCTTGGTTTGCTCATAGGTTTGAATGCGATTGATCGCCGCCTGCACCTCGGGGTTGAAATCCTGCACGCCGAGACTGACGCGGGTGATGCCGATCGCCGCCAGTGCGTCGTATCGGGTCTCGTCCATGTCGTTGGGATCGATCTCGATGCTGAACTCGACCTCCTCGCTCACGACGAAATGGCTGCGAAGCAGGGCATTCAGGGCGAGGAAGTCGCCGGGCGTCAGCATCGACGGCGAGCCGCCGCCGAGATGAATGGCAACGACCTTGCCGCGACCGGCCAGCAGGCCGGCCACGCTCGTGATTT
>Ga0207657_10000530_pt1 | contig 40507 bp, 41 predicted proteins | sample KBSC33metaG_FD_184316 | JGI IMG/M metagenome (GOLD analysis project Ga0207657, IMG submission 184316) | Corn rhizosphere microbial communities from Kellogg Biological Station, Michigan, USA - KBS C3-3 metaG (SPAdes) (version 2) | ecosystem: Host-associated > Plants > Roots > Rhizosphere > Soil ... | reverse complement strand
CCCTTGCTGATGATGGCGACCCGGTCGCACACCTGCTGCACCTCGTGGAGCAGGTGGCTGGAGAGGAACACCGTCTTGCCCTGGTCGGCGGCGAGGCCGCGGATCAGCGCCCGCATCTCCTGGATCCCGGCGACGTCGAGGCCGTTCACCGGCTCGTCGAGGATGACGATGTCGGGATCGTGGAGCAAAGCCGCGGCCACGCCGAGCCGCTGGCGCATCCCGGTCGAATAGCCCTTCACCTTGCGCTTCGCGTCCCTGGCGAGGCCGACCTGGTCGAGCAGCGCCTCGATGCGCCCGGCGTCCGCGGCGCCGCCATGGGTGCGCGCCACCACCTCGAGGTTCCGGCGGCCGGAGAGGAAGGGATAGAAGGCGCCGCCGTCGACCAGCGAGCCTACCCGCTTCAGCACCGCGCCATTGCGCCGCAGATCCTCGCCGAACAGCCGCACCTCGCCGCCGGTCGGCGCGATGAGGCCGAGCGCCATGCGGATGGTGGTGCTCTTGCCGGCGCCGTTGGGGCCGAGGAAGCCGTAGACCTCGCCCGGCGCCACGGTGAGGCTGACGTCGCGCACCGCGGCCACCCCCTTGCCGCGCCGCCCGTAGGTCTTGCTGAGATTGACCAGCTCCAGCACCGGCGCTTGCGTGTCGCTCATCGGCCGGTCGTTCCCCACTGGTCCACCAGTGTGTTGGAGCATTCATACAGCGGGCGTGTCAAGGGTCGGCGGCATGAAGCTCCCCTCCCTTTCCAGGGAGGGGAGTAGGAGCCGTTACGGCGTCAAAGCTGGTGGCCGCTCCTCAGACGCTTGGCGTCGAGATAGGCCTGGTTGTGGGGATTGCCGCCGGTCCTGAGCGGCACGCGCTCGGCGACGCGGATGCCCGCCGCCTCCAGGCCGGCGACCTTGCGCGGGTTGTTGGTGAGGAGCCGCACCTGGTCCTGGCCGAGCAGGCGAAGCATCGCGGCGGCGACGCCGAAGTCGCGCTCGTCGTCGGCGAAGCCGAGGCGCAGATTGGCGTCGACCGTGTCGAAGCCCTGGTCCTGCAGCCCATAGGCGCGAAGCTTGTTGACGAGGCCGATGCCGCGCCCTTCCTGGCGGAGGTAGAGGAGGATGCCCCAGCCGGCCTCCGCGATCGCGGCGAGGGCGGCGTCGAGCTGCGGCCCGCAATCGCACTTGAGCGAGCCGAGCACGTCGCCGGTCAGGCATTCGCTGTGCAGCCGGACCAGCGGCGGCGCGCCGCCGGGGGCGCCGATGAGGAGGGCGACATGCTCGGCGGCATCCTCCTCGGAGCGGAAGGCGACGATCTCCGCCTTGTCGGCGGCCCGGGTCGGCAGGCGCGCGCGCGAGGCGATGCGCAGCGCGGGCACGCTCTCGAACCGCTCCACTTCCGCCGCGCCGAGTGACGGTGCGCCTTCGCCCGCGATGCCGCCGACGAAGAAGGCCGGTAGCAGCCCCGCCCGCCGTGCCAGCGTCAGCGCGGCCAAAGCGGCGGCGTCGCAGCCGAGCGGCACGGCGCGGAACGGGCCCTTGAGCGGGTGGGCGAGGTCGAGCGCCGGGTCGGCGACGGCGGTCGCCTCGGCGAGGCCGAGCCAGGCCGTCCGGGCGATCCGCACCGGGCCGGTCGGCGTCCCGTCGAGCTGGTTGGCGAGCTTCAGCGTCACGGCACGGTTGCCGGAGACGAGGAGGTCGGCGGCCCCGCCGGCGTCGAAGGCGGCGAGCGCCGCGTCGTCCGCCGTCTCGACGGCGAGGAAGGCGGTGCCGTCGATCGTCACGGGCCACCCGCGGCGAAGCGCGTCGACGGCGCGGGCGACGGCGCGGGGGTCGGCGCCGGTCGGCGTCACACCGCGAATTCCGTCACCAGCGGCACATGGTCGGACGGCCGCTCCCAGTTGCGGCAGGGCTCGTGCACCTGGTGCGCGACCGCATGGGCCGCGACGTCGCGCGTCGCCCACATATGGTCGAGGCGGCGGCCGCGGTCGTTCTTCGTCCAGTCGGGCGATCGGTAGCTCCACCAGGTGTGGAGCCGCTGCGGCGCCGGATGGAAATGGCGGCCGAGGTCGACCCACTCGTTGCTCGCCTGCAGCTCGGTCAGCGCCTCGACCTCCACCGGCGTGTGGCTGACGACGGTCAGGAGCTGCTTGTGGCTCCAGACGTCGCATTCGAGCGGGGCGACGTTGAAGTCGCCCACCATGATGGTCGGGCAGCGGCAGGCTTCCGACCAGCGCGTCATCCGGGCGATGAAGTCGAGCTTCTGCCCGAACTTCGGGTTGACCGCCCGGTCCGGCACGTCGCCGCCGGCGGGGACGTAGACGTTCTCCAGCCGGATGCCGCTCGGCAGCCGCACGCCGATGTGGCGCGCCTCGCCGTTCGCCTGCCAGTCGTGGCGCTCCTCCTCCTCGAGCGGGATGCGGGAAAGGATGGCGACGCCATGATGCATGCGCTGGCCGCACAGGATGCGGTGGACATAGCCCCGCGCGTGGAAGCCCGCGGCCGGGAAGATGTCGTCGGTGACCTTCGTCTCCTGGAGGCACAGGATGTCCGGCTGCTCCTCGTCGAGGAAGCGCTCGACGATGGCGAGCCGCGCGCGGACCGAATTGATGTTCCAGGAAGCGATCTTGAGGGACATGGCGCGGATGTAGTGGCGGGCGAGCCGGGTGTCGATGGAGGGACTTGCCTCCCCATCTGGCGATGGGGAGGCAGAGGAGGCACCGACGTCCGATCCCGTCCGAAAAAGCAAAGGCCCCCGCTCCGGGGGCGTGGAGCGGGGGCCAACCAGGCGTTGTTCACGCGAGGCTCGGTCGCAGGCGCCTCGTCAGGCAACAGGGGGAAATCCCGACGTCGACTCCCCGCGACCGCATGGCCTTCTCTAGCGCCGCCAAGCTGTCGGCGGGATGAACGAATTAACCTATTGTCCGCCCGGTGCGCGGGTCGGTCCAGCGGAACGCCGTGTCCGCGACGGGCACGTTGAAGCGCTGGTTGGAGAGCCGGACGGTCGTCTGGTTGTTCTGCGAATCGAGCACCGTCCAGGCCTGCAGCGTCAGGCCGGCGGGGCCGCCGCCCCTGGAGAAAGCAAGGGTGATGGTGCCGAATTCCGGCCGCTGCGGATCGCGCGCGGAGATGACGATCGAGCCGGCGTCGTCGCGCACGACCCGGGCGATGCGCGACAGGTCCGGCCGCGCATTGAGCAGCACCGACAGCGGCGAGTTGACGATGGGGAGGCGCTGCACCCGCTTCACCTGATAGTCGACGACATGGATCGCCTTGCCGTCGCCGACGACGAGCAAAGGCACGCCCTTTTGATATTCGAACCGCATCCGCGCCGGGCGCTTGAGGGTCAGGGTGCCGCTCAGGGTGTGGCCGCGCCGGTCGGTCTGGGTGAAGCTGGCGGTCATCGAGGCGACGGCGCGGAAATGCGCCTGGACCTTCTCCAGCGCCGGCGACGGCTGCGCGGCGGCCGCGACGGCGCTCGGCACCGGCAGAGCGGCGGCGGCGGGAAGCGCGGCGAGGAGGAGCGTCTTGAAACGCAGCATGGAAGACTCCGTGGGGTGGGGTTTGGCGGGGCGGCTATCGTTACGCCCTTGAATGCGGCGTGAACCCGCCGGGTTCCAGCCAACGGTTCAGCCGGCGCGCCATGCCGGACTTGGTCCGGCATCCACCTTCCTTTCGCGAGCCTGAAGGAGGTGGACCCCGGATCAAGTCCGGCGTGACGATGTGTCAGAGACGGCGATGTGCCTGGCTGCGCGACCAAATCCTGGTCCGGACCGTCACCCGATCGGCCGCCCTTCCGGATCGACCAGCACCTCGCGCCGGCCGACATGGTCCGGCGCGCTCACGATGCCGTCCTTCTCCATCCGCTCGATGAGCCGCGCCGCATTGTTGTAGCCGACGCGCAGCTGGCGCTGGAGGTAGGAGGTCGAGGCCTTCTGGCTCTCCGCCACCGTCTGGATCGCCTTGCGGTAGAGCTGCGCCTCGGGATCGTCGTCGCCGGTCGGCTGGCCCTCGAACATGTAGCCGCCGTCCTCCGGCTCCTCGGTCACCGACTGGACATATTCGGGCCGCCCCTGGCCGCGCCAGAAATCGGCGACGGCGCGCACCTCCTCGTCGGAGACGAAGGGGCCGTGGACGCGGGCGATCTGCTTGCCGCCGGGCATGTAGAGCATGTCGCCCTTGCCGAGCAGCTGCTCGGCGCCCTGCTCGCCGAGGATGGTGCGCGAATCGATCTTGGACGTGACCGCGAAGCTGATCCGCGTCGGCAGGTTCGCCTTGATGACGCCGGTGATGACGTCGACCGACGGGCGCTGCGTCGCCATGATGAGGTGGATGCCCGCCGCCCGCGCCTTCTGGGCGAGGCGCTGGATCAGGAACTCGACTTCCTTGCCCGCCGTCATCATCAGATCGGCGAGCTCGTCGACGACGACGACGATCTGGGGGAGGACGTCGTAGTCCAGCTCCTCCATCTCGTATTTCGGCTGGCCGGTCTCGGGGTCGTAGCCGGTCTGGACGCGGCGGCCCATCGACTGGCCCTTGGCCTTGGCCTCGCGCACCTTGGCGTTGAAGCTGGAGAGCTGCCGCACCCCGATCGACGCCATCATCCGGTAGCGCTCCTCCATCTGCTCGACCGTCCATTTCAAGGCGCGGATCGCCTTGGCCGGCTCGGTGACGACAGGGGCGAGGAGGTGGGGGATGTCGTCGTAGCTGCTGAGCTCCAGCATCTTCGGGTCGATCATGATCATTTTGCACTGCTCGGGAGTCAGCCGGTAGAGCAGGGACAGGATCATGCAGTTGAGGCCGACCGACTTGCCCGATCCGGTGGTGCCGGCGACGAGCAGATGCGGCATCGGCGCAAGGTCGGCGACGACGGGATCGCCGGCGATGTTCTTGCCGAGCACGATCGGCAGCTGGGCGACCTGGTCCTCGAAGGCGTGGCTGGCGATGAGCTCGGAGAGCGACACCATCTCGCGCTTCGGGTTGGGAAGCTCGATGCCGATCACGCTGCGGCCCGGGATGGTCGCGACGCGGGCGGAGAGCGCCGACATGTTGCGGGCGATGTCGTCGGCGAGCTGGATGACGCGGCTCGCCTTGATCCCGCTCGCCGGCTCAAGCTCGTACATGGTGACGACGGGGCCGGGGCGGACCTCGACGATCTCGCCCTTCACCGAGAAGTCCGACAGCACGCTCTCGAGCAGCCGGGCGTTGCGCTCGAGGCTCGCCTTGTCGAGCTTGGTGTCGGTGTGCTTGGGCGGCGGCGCGAGCAGGTCGAGGCCGGGCAGCTGGTAGGAATCGCCGAGCGCCAGCGAGGGCTGGCGGTCGCGCGCCGGCCGCCGCGCCGCCTCAGGCGCGCGGACGCGGTCGGCGATGACGGTGCGCGGCGGCTCGGCCGGCGCGACGACGGGCGCGCGGCCCGGCCGCTCGACCGGGAAATCCTCCTCCTCGTCGTCGTCGGCGAACAGCGCCGGGGCGGGCAGCGCGCGCACCCGCTTGGGAAGCCGGCGGCTGGCGATCCACTCGCGCTCGTCGGCGCTGAGGCCGAGGCCGAACCAGGCGAAGGCGAGCCCGCTTGCGCTCAGCAGCACGATCGCGGCGATGCGGAACGGCTCGACCACCGACGCCTCGCCGATCTTGCCGAGGCCGAGCCCGATCAGGCGGGCGAGGCTGAGCCCCAGCGCGCCGCCCCAGGCGGCGGGAAGGCCGTTCACCGCGCCGCCGACGAGGAGCCCCGCCGCCGCCCCGACCAGCACGATGCCGACCAGGGTCAGCATCAGCGAGCGCACCCAGCGCCCGGCGCTGCCGAGCCGGGCGATGCGGAAGCCGGCGAGGGCGGCGAGCGGCAGCAGCAGCGCCGCCGGCGGCCCGAACAGGGCCAGCAGCAGGTCGGCGGCATAGGCGCCCGGCGTGCCGATCCAGTTGCGCACCGGCCCCGCGGCGGCCGTGTCGAGCGACGGGTCGGTCGGCCGGTAGCTCGCCAGGGCGAGGAGCAGGAGCAGGGCCAGCGCGCCGAGCGCGCCGCCGGCGAGGAGGCGGGCGGTGCGCCGCATCCCCTTCTTCATCCCCGAACGCCACTGCGCCAGCCTTTCCTGGCGGGCGCCTGCCGCGACTGTCGCCATCTCGCTCTCGTGCCCCGAATGTTCCCGCAGGTTGGTTAATGCGCCTGCCGGGAGTCCACGGTCAAGCGCTTGGCGTTGCAGCTTTGCATCGGTAGGGCGGGAAAATCGTTGTGCGGCGCGAAAGGCCCGAATCGCATGGAGCGTGCGGACGTCATCATCCTCGGCGGCGGCCTCGTCGGCCTGACCCTCGCCCTCGCCCTGGACCGCCACGGCCTTGCCGCCACCATCATCGACCCCGCCGACCCGGAGGAGACGACCGCCCCCGCCTATGACGGCCGCGCCACCGCCATCGCCAGCGCCTCCTGGCGGATGTTCGAGACGCTCGGCGTCGCCGATCGGCTCGAGGGCGAGGGTTGCCCGATCCGCACCATCCGCGTCACCGAAGGGCTCGCGCCCGGCGGCATCGTCTTCGACGCGCCGGAGGCGGACGATCCGCTCGGCATCATGGTCGAGAACCGGCGGCTGCGGCAGGTGCTGCGCGAGGCGGCGCGCCAGTCGGAGCGGGTGCGGCTGCTGATGCCGGCGCGCGCCGCCGACGTGGTGCGCGACGGCGCCGGAGTCCGCGTCGCCCTCGCCGACGGCCGGGCGATGACGGCGCCGCTTCTCGTCGGGGCGGAAGGCCGCAACTCGCCGACGCGCGAGGCGGCCGGCATCCAGGTCGCGCGCTGGCGCTACGACCACCACGCCATCGTCGTCACCATCGAGCATGAGCGCCACCACGAGAATACCGCCTACGAGATCTTCTACCCCACCGGCCCGTTCGCCATCCTGCCGATGCTGCCGGGCACCCGCTCGGCCATCGTCTGGTCGGTGCCCGCCGCCGACGCGCCGGCTTATGTGGACCTTCCGGACCGGGCGATGGCGCACGAGATCGAGAAGAGGATGGGCGGCTTCCTCGGCCCAATCACGCTCGCTGGCCCGCGCTGGACCTATCCCCTCGGCTTCCACCATGCCGCCGTCATGACGTCGCAGCGCCTCGCCCTCGTCGGCGACGCCGCCCACGGCATCCATCCGATCGCTGGCCAGGGGCTGAACCTCGGCCTGCGCGACGCCGCCGCGCTCGCTCAGGTGCTGGTCGAGGGCGCCCGGCTCGGTCTCGATCTCGGCGACGCGCAGCTCCTCGCCCGCTACGAGCGCTGGCGCAGCCTCGATACCTTCATGGTCGCCGCCGCCACCGACGGCCTTACCCGCCTCTACGGCGTTCCCGGCCGCGCCGCCTCGGCCGTCCGCCGCTTCGGCATGGGCCTCGTCCAGAGGATGGGGCCGCTCAAGGACCAGTTCATGGCCGAAGCACGCGGCGAAAGCGGGGAGCTGCCGCTGCTGCTGCGGGGCCTCGGCATCTGATCGGGCGGAGGGGCGGCGACTCGGGCGCACTTCCCGACGTTGATCTATTTGTACCCTAGGAGCGTGACGCTGTCAAGCCCTTTTAGCCGGATAGGCTAACGCGCGTTCGCCGCGGATTTCCGCCGGAAATAGGAATTGCCGGCAGGAAAAATGTCGCGTTCAAATTATTTTCGGCGCGCGTCGCCCCCTAGCGCAGCACCCCGGCGGCGCGCTGCCGCGCCGCGTACCAGAGCAGCAGCGCCGCGACGATCCACAGCACGAAGGTGAAGCCCATGCCGCCGTTCGTCCTCAGGCTCTCGGGCATGGCGCCGATGAAATATTGATAGACCGTCGCGACGACCAGCCCGGCCAGCGACACCGCGAAGGCGTGGACGGCGAAGCGGCTGCGCAGCAGGAGGAGCAGCGAGCCGAGGATCGCCCCCCAGACGCCGAGCGCCCAGGCGCAGTTCATCCACAGCGGGAAGCTCTCGAACCAGGCCTTCTGCTCGGCGGTGAAGGCGCTGAGATATTTCGCGTTGTGGGTCTTCGTCATCACATAGTCGATCGCGCCGCCGGCGTTCCACACCAGGCTCAGCAGCCCCACCGCCCAGATGTGCCAGGGCGTGCGGGCGCGGGTCGTCATCGTCTCGTTCATCGCATTTCCTCCCCCCCGGAAGATCGGGGAGGGATACACGGCCGAAACGGCTTTGGCGAGACGGCCTAGCCGGTGCGGGCGACGCGAACGATTTTCACCGGCGGCGTCAGCCGCTCGCCTGCCGCCGGGGCGGCGAGGATGCGGCGGACGACGTCCATCCCGGCGACGACCCGGCCGAAGGCGGCATAGCCCTTGTCGCCGCCCGGCTTGGCGTCGAGGCCGGGCTGCGCCCCGACGCACAGCACGAAGTCGCCCATCGCCGTGTCGGGCGTCGAATGGGCCATCGAGATCGTGCCGTCGGCGTGGCGCAGGCCCGTCTCGCTGGTCGGCTCGAGCCGGATCGGCGGCAGCAGCCGCTTCGCGCTGTGCGCGATGCCGCCCTGCACGAACCCCTGCCTGGGCGCCCATTTGTTGCGCGCGGTGCGGTAGAAGGTCGTGCCGTCGAAGCGATGGTCGTCGGCATAGCGGACGAAATTGGTCGTGGTGATCGGCGCGTGCTTGTGGTCGAGCGCGACGACGATCGCGCCGAGCTCGGTCTCGATCCTCAGCGTGACGGTGTCGGGCAGGTTCGCAGGCACCGGCGGGTCGAACGAGCGCTGCGCCGCGGCCGCGTTGGCCGGAGCCGCCTGGTTCGCCGACGGCGCGCCCCCGCAGCCGGCAAGGGCGAAGAGCGCAAGCGCCACGCCGGCCGCGAGCCCACGCCGCGCTTGCCTTGCCGCCGCCTTTGCGGGACGCTCGGCCTGCGGGGCGACTCGCCTCCGCGTGGGGAAGAGGGGGGCTGTCATGAATCCGGGCATCGGCTGGCCGCTGGCGCACAATCTCATCCGGCGCAAGGCCGAGGCGAACACGTTCGGCCTCGTCCGCCGCAATCGCGACGGCAGCAAGCGGCCGCACCAGGGTTGGGATTTCGAGGCGGCGATCGGCACGCCCTGCTTCGCGATCGCCGACGGCACGGTCGCATTCGTCAACCGCGCCGGCGATTACGGCAATCTCGTCGCCATAGGCTTCCCCTTCGAAGGCAGGACCCTCTACGCCGCTTATGCGCATCTGAGCGCGATCGAGGTGGCGCTCGGGCAGGAGGTGAAGAAGGGCGAGCGGATCGGCCTCACCGGCGATTCGGGCAATGCCAGGGGCATGCAGGGCCCGGACCTCCACCTCCATTTCGAGATCCGCACCGAGCCGCGGCCGGGCCGCGGCCTCGCCGGCCGGCTGAGCCCGCTCACCGTCTTCGGCGCGGTGCCGCTCCACGCCGCGATCGACGCCTGAGCCGTGGCGGAGGACGTCCTCCTCTTCTCCTACGGCACGCTCCGCCAAGGCGAGGTGCAGCGCGCCACGTACGGCCGCCTGCTCGAAGGCCGCGCCGACGCGCTCCACGGCTATCGCCTGGCGCCGCTTGCGATCACCGATCCCGAAGTGGTGCGGATCAGCGGCAAGGCGGTCCACACCATCGCCCGCCGCACCGGCGATCCCGCCGACAGGATCGAAGGCGTCGTCTTCCGCCTCACCGCGGCCGAGCTCGCCGCCACCGACCGCTACGAGGTCGACGTCTACGCACGCGTCGAGGTCGCGCTCGCCTCCGGCACCCGCGCCTTCGTCTATGTCGGGCCCGACTGGGACGGCTGACCCTCCGCCGCCCGCAAATTAGGCGCGGCCCGTCCGGCGCGGGCGCTTTGGCCTTGCCCCGGCGAATCCGCGCACCCTAGAGGCTTCCTATGGCCGAGGAGATCGTGAAGCCGGCGCACGGCGTCATGCGGGGCGCGACGCACCTCTTCCCGCTGCGCGTCTATTTCGAGGACACCGACGTCGCCGGCATCGTCTACTACGCCAATTACCTGCGCTTCATGGAGCGGGCCCGCTCCGACATGCTGGCGCTGGCCGGCATCGACCAGCGCGGCGCGCTCGAGGAGGGCACCGGCGTCTACGCCGTCGCCGAGGTCTCGATCCGCTACAAGGCGCCGGCGAAGCTCGGCGACGCGCTGACGATCGCCACCCGCATAGACGAAGTCCGCGCCGCCTCGGTGCTCATTCAGCAGCGAGTCATGCGCGGGGAGGAAGTGCTGGCCGACGCCCGCGTCACCGCCGCCTTCCTCAGTCCGGAGGGGCGGCCGCGGCGCCAGCCCAGAGAGTGGCTCGAACGCTTCGAGAGGCTGATGAAGGAGGAAGGTTCGACGTGATTCAACCCGAGCTGGCGGGCGGCAGCCTCTCCCCGGTCGCCCTGTTCCTCCGGGCCGACATCGTCGTGAAGGTGGTGATGGCGGGGCTCGTCCTCGCCAGCATCTGGACCTGGGCGATCATCGTCGCCCACGCGCTCAGGATCGGCCGCCTGCGCCGCGGCAACGCCGCCTTCGAGCGGGATTTCTGGAAGGCCGACGACATCGACGGCTTCTACGACCGCCGCGGCAAGGAGCCGCTGCCGAGCGCGAAGGTGCTCGGCGCCGGCATCGCCGAATGGCGCCGCTCGACCGGCGGCAGCCGCGTCGACCGCGAGGGCGCCCGCGCCCGCCTCGCCGTCGCCATGCAGTCCGCGCTCGCCGAGGCGGTCGACGAGGTCGCGGCGCGCCTCAACATCCTCGCGACGATCGGCTCGGTCGCCCCGTTCGTCGGGCTGTTCGGCACGGTCTGGGGGATCATGCGCAGCTTCGGCGACATCGCCGGCGCCAACAACACCAGCCTCGCCGTCGTCGCCCCCGGCATCGCCGAGGCTTTGTTCGCGACCGCGCTCGGCCTGTTCGCCGCCATCCCGGCGGTGATCGCCTACAACCGCATGAGCTTCGGCATCAACCGCATGGAAGCCGCCCTCCAGCGCTTCGCCGACGCCTTCCACGCCACCCTCAGCCGCGAGCTGGAGCGGGAATGAGGGAGGAACTCTAGGTGTCCCTCCCTCCCATCCACGGCGCGAACCGCCGCGCCCGCCGCGCGCCGATGGCGGAGATCAACGTCACGCCGATGGTCGACGTGATGCTGGTGCTCCTCATCATCTTCATGGTCACCGCGCCCCTCCTCGTCGCCGGCGTCCCGGTCGACCTGCCCGAGAGCAAGGCGCGGGCGCTCGACCAGGAGCAGAAGCCGGTGCAAATCGCGCTCGACGCGGCCGGGATCATCCATGTCGACGACCAGGCGGTGACGGCGGCGCAGCTCCCCGCCCGCCTCGCCGCGCTCGCCGCGAACGCGAAGGAGCCGGGCGGCCCGCGCATCTTCCTGCGCGCCGACCGCAGCCTCGGCTACGGCAAGGTCATGGCCGTGATGGGCGAGATCAACGCCGCTGGCCTGCGCAAGGTCGCCCTCGTCAGCACCGAAGGTGCCGCCGATGGACCGCGCTGAAGCGGCCGGCTTCGGAGTCGCGACGGCGGGCCACCTCGCCCTGCTCGCCGCGCTGTCGCTCGGTTTCGCCGCGACCCGTCTCCAGCCGCCGCGCCAGCAGCCGATCGAGGTCTCGTTCGTCGACGAGGCGGCCCTGACGAGCAGTGCGCCGGCCCCCTCGCCGACGCCGCCCGCGCCGCAGCTCGGCTCGGTCGAGGGCCCGCCGGAGCCGGCCGCCGCGCCCGCGCCGCCGCTCCCGGCGCCGCCCCAGGTCCAGCCGGTCCCGGCGCGGCCCCAGCCCCCGAGCCCTGCTCCGACCCCCGCCGCGCATCGCCCTGCGCTGCCCAAGCCTGCGCCGCCCCAGCCGCAGGCGCGGCCCGCCCCCGCCCGGCCTCAGCCCCGCCCGACGGGGCGGCTCTCCGGCCTCCTCGCCGGGGTCGCCGACAGCCCGAGCAGGAGCCACGCGACGGCCTCTCCGGCTGCCGTGATGAGCCAGCAGGCGGCGGCGAGCATCGGCGCCCTCATCAAACGGCAGGTCCAGCCCTGCGCCAACCGCATGGTCAATCCCGGCCCCGGCGCGAGCCGCATCAAGGTGCGCATCAACCTCCAGCTCGCCCGCGACGGATCGCTCCGCGCCCAGCCGACCATCGCCGCCGTCAGCGGCGTCGACGACGAGAATCGCCGCTACGTCCAGCGGGTGAAGGAGCTGGCCGTCGCCGCCTTCACCTCCTGCTCGCCGCTGCGCGGCCTTCCCGCCGACCTCTATGCCGTCGAGAACGGCTGGAGCGATTTCGACATGACCTACAATTTGCCCTGACCGGGAGCCCGTCCATGCGTCGCCTGCTCATTGCCTCGTTGCTGATCGCGCTTCCGGCGCTTGCCGCCGCGCAGACGCCGCCCCCGCCCGAGCAGCGTCCCAGCGGGAAGCTGGTCGTCGACGTCGTCGGCGGCATGTCGGCGCCCCTCGCGGTCGGCGTCCCCGCCATGCCCACCCCCGCCCCGGCGCAGACCGCGGCGGGCGAGACGGGCGCGCTCGGGCGCCAGGTCGCCGACGTCGTCGCGGGCGACCTTCGGAATTCGGGCCTGTTCACGCCGATGGGGCCGGCAGGGGTCGCCGCCGTCGCGTTCCCCCAGGTGAGCGCGCCCGATTATCCTTATTGGTCGAACGCCGGGGCCTCGGCGCTCGTGCAGGGCTTCGTGCGCGCCGAGCCGGACGGGCGGATCACCGTCGGCTGCTACCTCTACGACGTCGCGCTGAAGTCCGAGCTCGCGCGCCAGGGCTATGTCGTCGCGCCCGCCGACTGGCGCCGCGCCGCGCACAAATGCGCCGACACCGTCTATTCCCGCCTCACCGGCGAGAGCCCCTTCTTCGACAGCCGCATCGCCTACATTGCCGAGAGCGGCCCCAAGGACCGGCGGGTGAAGCGCCTCGCCATCATGGATTCGGACGGCGCCAACCACCGCTTCCTCACCAACGGCCAGTCGGTCGTGCTCGGGCCCCGTTTCTCGCCCGACTACAAGCAGATCGTCTACGTCAGCTATATCGAGAACCGGCCGCGCATCTACGTCTACGACATCGGCACCGGCCGGCAGCGGGTGGTGACCGAAAGCGCCAACCAGACCTTCGCGCCCCGCTTCTCGCCGGACGGCAAGTGGATCCTCTTCTCGATGGCGGTGAACGGCAACACCGACGTCTACAAGGTCCCGGCGGCGGGCGGGCCGGTGCAGCGGCTGACCAACACGCCGGGCATCGACGTCGGCGGCAGCTTCTCGCCCGACGGCAGCCGCATCGTCTTCGAGAGCGACCGCTCGGGCTCGCAGCAGATCTACGTGATGAACGCGGACGGCTCGAACCAGCACCGGATCAGCTTCGGCGGCGGGCGCTATGCGACTCCCGAATGGAGTCCCCGCGGGGACCTCATCGCCTTCACCCGGATCGCCGGCAATTTCCGGATCGGGGTGATGAGCCCGGACGGCGGGGGCGAGCGCCTCCTCACCGACAGCTGGCAGGACGAGGCGCCGACCTGGTCGCCCAACGGCCGCGTCATCCAGTTCTTCCGCACCAGCCAGGGCCGCTCCGGCGCGTCGAGCGTCTGGCAGGTCGACCTCACCGGCACCCACGAGCGGCGCATCCCGACCCCGCTCGACGGCTCCGACCCCGCCTGGGGCCCCATCCTTCCCTAAGTATCGAGGAGACAGCGTGATGAGAAACCTGGCCCTGATCGTCGCCACTGCCGCGGCGGTGGCGCTTGCCGGCTGCGCCAAGAAGCCGCCGAAGATGCTGCCCCCGCCGCCGGCGTCGGGACCTGCGGACGCGTCCGGCGGGAATGGGCCGGGAAGCGGCTCCGGTTCCGGCGGCGTCGGAACGGCGGCGTTGCCCGGCTCGCGCGCGGATTTCCTCGCCAGCGTTCCCTCCGACCGCGTCTTCTTCACCCTCGATTCCTATTCGCTCGACGACCAGGACCGGGCGGTGCTCGACGCCCAGGCGGCCTGGCTCACCCGCAATGCGCGCGTCCACGTCACCATCGAGGGCCATTGCGACGAGCGCGGCACGCGCGAGTACAATCTCGCGCTCGGCGACCGCCGCGCCAACGCGGCGAAGAACTATCTCGCCGGCAAGGGCATCGACCCCTCGCGCATGACGGTGATCAGCTACGGCAAGGAGCGCCCCGAGGCGCTCGGCTCCGACGAGGAGAGCTGGGCCAAGAACCGCCGGGCCGTCACGGTGCTGCCGGAGTAAGCGGACTGGCGCGGACTGGGGACACGTACCTTTCGGCCGAAAGGTACGTGTCCCCTTCTTATTCGTCCCCGTAGATGGCGACGGTCTTTCCCTCCGGCCCGGCCATGCCCCGGTACATGCCGGGGGTGTTGAACGCGTAGGCGGCCTCGCCGCCCGGGGTCACGACGATGACGCCGCCGCTGCCCCCTAAGCTGCCGACGTCCGCGATGACCTTGTCCGCCGCGGTCGCCGCATCCTCGCCGAGCATGCGCATGCGGGCGCAGATTTCGTGGGCGACGGCGGCGCGGATGAAATATTCGCCCGCCCCGGTCGCCGAGATCGCGGCGGCGCGGTCGTCGGCATAGGTGCCGGCGCCGATCAGCGGCGAATCGCCGATCCGGCCCCAGCGCTTGCCAGTGAGGCCGCCGGTCGACGTCGCCGCCGCGACATGGCCGTGGACGTCGCAGGCGACGGCGCCGACGGTCCCGTATTTCAGCTCCTCGTCGAAATAATGGCTCTCGTCCTGTTTCATGAGGTCGAGCTGCCGCCGCCGCTCCGGGGTGGCGAACCATTCCGGCCCGACCTGCTCCAGCCCCTGCTCGCGCGAGAATTGGTCGGCGCCCTCTCGGGAGAGGAGGACGTGCGGGCTGTGCTCCATCACGGCGCGGGCGAGGCTCACCGGGTTGCGGGTGGCCGTCGCGCCGGTGACCGCGCCGGCGTTGCGCCTGGCGCCTTCCATGATCGCCGCGTCCGTCTCGATCGTGCCCTGATAGGTGAAGACGGAGCCGCGGCCGGCGTTGAAATGGGGATCGTCCTCGAGGCTGCGCGCCGCCGCCTCGACCGCGTCGAGCGCGCTCCCGCCCGCCGCGAGGACCGCCGATCCCGCGTCGAGCGCGGCGGCGAGGGCGGCGCGAATGTCCTTCTCCTCGATGGCGCTCAGCTGCGCGCGCTCGATCACGCCGGCGCCGCCGTGCACGACGAGCTTCCAGGAGAGGGGTGCGTCGGTCATCGACAAGGTCCTTCGGGCAGGCGAACGTTCGAGCGCCGCGCTCTATCCGCGCCGCCCCCGCCCGGCAATGCGACGATAACGCTTGCGCAACGACATTCATATAATTATGATATCATCATTGCGAGGGAGGACATCGCTATGACGGACATTCGGGAACCGGTGCAGGGGCGCGAAGCGGATCACCAGGCGCTGCGCCTGTCGGTCGAGCGGCCGGCCTCCACGCTGAGCGGCTATCTGATGCTGCTGATGCTGCTGCTGACCCTCGTCGGCGGCTTCTTCGGCCTCGGCATGGCCGCGACGCCGGAGGTCGAGGTCGCCGGCACCTTGCTGATGATCGCCTGCGGCCTCGGCTTCCTGCTGATCGTCAAGGGCTTCTACCTGCTCCAGCCGAACCAGGCGGCGGCGATCCTGCTGTTCGGCTCCTACAAAGGCACCGACCGCACGACGGGGCTGCGCTGGGTCCTGCCCTGGTACAGCAAGTCGAAGATCTCGACGCGTGCCCGCAACGTCACCTCCGAGCGGCTGAAGGTGAACGACCTGCGCGGCAATCCGATCGAGATCGCCACCAACGTCGTCTGGCGGGTGACGGACACGGCCCAGGCGCTGTTCGACATCGACGACTACGCCAAGTTCGTCTTCGTTCAGATCGAGAGCGCGGTCCGCACGATCGGCGCCCGCTATCCCTATGACGACATCGAGCATCAGGAGACGACCTTGCGCGGTCATGCGGACGAGGTGAATGAGGAGCTGCGCGCCGAGCTGCAGGACCGGGTGCGCATCGCCGGCATCACCGTCGACGAATGCCGCCTCACCCACCTCGCCTACGCGCCGGAGATCGCCCAGGCGATGCTGCGGCGCCAGCAGGCCGAGGCGGTGATCGCGGCGCGCTCGAAGATCGTGATCGGCGCCGTCTCGATGGTCGAGAACGCGCTGCAGCTGCTGTCCGAGAAGGGCGTGGTCGAGCTCGACGACGAGCGCAAGGCGGCGATGGTCTCGAACCTGATGGTGGTGCTGTGCGGCGAGCGCGACACCCAGCCTGTCGTCAACACCGGCACGCTTTACCAATAGCGTCCGCCGTGCCGCCGCCGCCGAAGAAGGCGTTCCCGCTGCGCATCGAGCCGTCCCTCTGGGACGCGCTCGAGCGCTCGGCGGCGGCCGACTTCAGGAGCGTCAATGCGCAGGTCGAATGCCTGCTGAGGGAAGCGCTGCAGCGCCGCGGCGTAAAGCTGGCGCCGCCGGAGCCGCGGAAGCGGGGAAGGCCGCCCAAGGAGGAGGGATAGTCAATGTCGCGCAGGCCGTGCCGCAGCCATGACAGCGGCCGGCCGGGTGCAAGCACTCCATTAGTCGACGCTCTCTAAAGATTCCACGAAACTGATTAGAGCGCTGATTCCGCTGCGTTCATTACGCTGGCATATCGCCATGCTTTTGGTGATGATCTTCCTGCCCATGGGTCGTGCGGCGCCGAGTCGCGCGGGGCTAAGACGAGGGGCTGATCATGGCTATCATCAACGGGACCAGCGGCAACGACACGCTCACCGGCACTTCGAGCGCGGACCAGATATTCGGCTTCGCCGGCGACGATATCTTGAGCGGCGGCGGCGGCAACGACCGCCTCGACGGCGGCACGGGCGCCGACACCATGTTCGGCGGCACAGGCAACGATATCTATTTCGTCGACGACGTCGGCGATTCGGTCGTCGAATATTCCGGCGAAGGGACGGACGAGGTGCGCACCACCCTCGCCTCCCTGACGCTCGGGGCGAATGTCGAGAATTTGACGTTCACCGGCAGCGGCGGCTTCACCGGCACCGGCAACGAACTCAACAATGTCATCACCGGCGGCGCCTCGGGCGACACCCTCTCCGGCGGCGACGGCTACGACCAGCTCTACGGCGGCGGCGGCGACGACAGCCTCTACGGCGGCGACGGCGGGGACGTCCTGTCCGGCGGGACCGGCGCCGACCATATGGAAGGCGGCACCGGCGACGACGTCTACATCGTCGACAATGTCGGCGATGTCGTCGTCGAGAATAGCGGCGAGGGCAGCGACTATGTCTACACCACCCTCACCACCTACACGCTGCCCGACAATGTCGAGAGCGGCAGCTACAACGGCACCAGCGTGGCCGACTTCACCCTCACCGGCAACGCCCTCGACAACACGCTGTACGGCGCCGCCGGCAACGACGTCCTGAGCGGCCTCGACGGCGCCGACACGATCCGCGGCCAGGGCGGCGACGACGTTCTCGACGGCGGCAACGGCGCCGACCTGCTGATCGGCGGCGCGGGCGCCGACACGATGACCGGCGGCGCGGGGGCCGACACGTTTCGCATCGGCTATTACGAAAGCGGCACCGGCGCCGGCGCCGACCGGATCACCGACTTCACCACCGGAGTCGACAAGATCGACCTGTCGGGCTGGGACGCCGACGTCAACACGGCGGGCGACCAGGCCTTCAACTTCGTCGGCGGCGCCGCCTTCACGGGAACGGCCGGGGAGCTGCGCACCTATTTCGACGGCACCGACACCTGGATCCAGGGCGACATAAACGGCGATGCGGTCGCCGATTTCGAGGTCAAGCTCGACGGCGCAGTGACGATCGTCAGCGGCGACATCATCGCCTGAGCCGGCTGCGTCAGCGGAGCGTCTCGGCCGTCAGGCGGCGGCCGAGGCGTCGCCCTCCAGCTTCTTCACCCGCGTGTTGAGGGCGAGCAGGAAGCGCGCGGGCTCGTCGAGGGCGAGCGCGACGGCATGCACCCGCCGGGTCCGTCCGAGCGGGCCCGGCAGGTCGAGGTCGCGGCGGAGGAGGACGAGGACGTTCGGCTGGGCGAGTAGGTTCGCCTTGAGGAGCGACCCGGGCATGTAGTCGGCGGGCGCATAGCCGCTCTGCGCAAAGGCTATCTCGTCGAGCGGCACGGCCGCGTCGAGCAGCCAGCCGAGCCGCACGATGAGCCGGTCCGCATCCAGCAGCACGGGACGCCGCCGCAGCGAGAGGATCAGCGCCAGGAGCGCGAGCAGCGACGCGCCGCTGGCGAGGTCGAGCGCGAAGGCGGCAGCCCGGCTCCAGTGCGACAGCAGCAGGTGGACCACGGACAGCTCGATCAGCGCGAAAGCGGCGAACACCCAGAGCATGGGCGCCACCCGGCCGTGATAATGGAATAGTTCCGTGCCGTTCGGCCTCGGGCGCGCCACCGCGCCGTCCGACTCAGCCATTTCTTCGATCTCCCCACTTATCGAAGTCTCGTTTCGGGTGCGAGCTTAGTCCACCAAAGATGAACAATCTGTCGCAACTTGATCCGAACTGCACGATTTCTCGGGCCAGGTACAGCACTTAGCGGGTAGACGTAGATTAACCTGCGGTTCCCTGCACCGGGCCTGCACCGTCCGCGGACGAGCGCTCGGCTTTCGCCGGGGCGCCGCAGCGCCTATATGGGCGCCATGTCCGTAAGACCCTGGCGCGACATCGCGCGCCGCCCTTCGCGTCAGATCATGGTCGGCTCCGTGCCCGTCGGCGGCGACGCGCCCGTCACCGTGCAGACGATGACCAACACCGTCACCGCCGATGCGAAGGCGACGATCGACCAGATCCGGCGCTGCGAGGAGGCGGGGGCCGACATCGTCAGGGTCTCCTGCCCCGACGAGGCGTCGACGCAGGCGCTCAGGCAGATCGTCCGCGCCGCCCGCGTGCCCATCGTCGCCGACATCCACTTCCACTACAAGCGGGCGCTGGAGGCCGCCGACGCCGGCGCCGCCTGCCTCAGGATCAATCCCGGCAATATCGGCTCGGCCGAGCGGGTGCGCGAGGTGGTGAACGCCGCCAAGGCGAACGGCTGCGCGATCCGCATCGGCGTCAATGCCGGCAGCCTGGAGCGGGACCTGCTCGAAAAATATGGCGAGCCTTGCCCGGAGGCCCTGGTCGAGAGCGCGCTCGACCATATCCGCATCCTCGAGGACCATGATTTCCGCGAATACAAGGTGGCGGTGAAGGCGTCGGACGTGTTCCTCGCCGTCGCCGCCTATCAGCAGCTCGCCGAGGCGGTGGATTGCCCGCTGCACCTCGGCATCACCGAGGCGGGCGGCTTGCGCGGCGGCACGGTGAAGAGCGCGATCGGCATCGGTTCGCTCCTCTGGTTCGGGATCGGCGACACGATCCGCGTCTCCCTCTCCGCCGAGCCGGAGGAGGAGGTCCGCGCCGGCTTCGAGATCCTGAAGGCGCTCGGTATCCGCAACCGCGGCGTTCGGGTCGTCTCCTGCCCCAGCTGCGCGCGCCAGGGGTTCGACGTGATCCGCACCGTCCAGAAACTCGAGGACCGCCTCGCCCATATCCGCACCCCGATGTCGCTCTCCGTGCTCGGCTGCGTCGTCAATGGGCCGGGCGAGGCGCGCGAGACCGACATCGGCATCACCGGCGGCGGCAACGGCAAGCACATGGTCTACCTCTCCGGCGTCACCGACCACCATGTCCGCGACGAGGAGATGGTCGACCACATAGTTCGCCTCGTCGAAGCAAAGGCCGCCGAAATCGAGGCCGCGGACGCCGCGCCGGCCCAAGCGGCCGAATAAGCCTTTCTTCACCGCCGGCGGCTAGGCTGGTGCGATGCTGAAGCCGCTCCTCTGCGTCGTCGCCCTCGGTGCCGGGATCGGCATGATCCTGCCCGCCGGCCGCGCGCCGGCGCCCGTCAGGGCTGCGTCGGCGAGCCGCGCCGCGCCGAGGGAAACCCTGCTGAAGCGCCACGAGGACGGCCATTTCTACGCCGATGCCGAGGTCAACGGCGAGATCGTCCACTTCCTCATCGACACCGGCGCCTCCGGCGTCGCGCTCACCGAGGAGGACGCGCAGCGCGTCGGTCTGCGCTTCTCGCCGGCCGACTATGAGGAAGTCGGCCTCGGCGCCGGCGGCCCGATCCGCGGCAAGCTCGTCACCCTCGACCGCGTCTCCCTCGACGGCAAGGAGGCGCGCGGCGTGCATGGCGCCATCCTCCAGGGATCGGGCATCTCGCTGCTCGGCCAAGCCTATCTGTCCAAACTCGGCTCGGTCGAAATGAGCGGCGACTATATGCGCCTCGACTAGCCCGCGAAGGCGGATCGAAACGAACACCGCACATTTGATCCGTCACCCCGGACTTGATCCGGGGTCCACCTTCCATTGCAGGAGGGAGAAGCAAGGTGGATGCCGGATCAAGTCCGGCATGACGATCCTGGGGCCTCTGGTGGCAACGCACGTCGGCCGCTAAGCGCCCCCAATGGCGGCAGGCGGGCAGCAGCGCGGGATCGCGATCCCCTTCGGCGTGGCGCTGCTCGGCATCGGCGTCTTCTCGACCATGGACGCCGTGATGAAGGGGCTGGCGCTATCGATCGGCGCCTACAATGCGCTGCTCTGGCGGACGGCGGCGGGCGCGCTGGTCGGCGGCGCGGTGTTCCTTGCCCGGCGCATGGCCTGGCCGGGCAAGGCGGCGCTGCGCATGCACCTCGTCCGGGGCACCATGTCGAGCGTGATGGCGGTGCTTTTCTTCTGGGGCCTCGCCCGGGTGCCGATGGCGCAGGCCATCGCGCTCGCCTTCATCGCCCCGCTCGTCGCGCTCTATCTCGCGGCGCTGTGGCTGGGGGAGACGATCCGCCGCCGCGCTGTCCTCGCCTCCTTGCTCGGCTTCGCCGGCGTCGCGGTGATCCTGTTCGGCCAGGCGCGCGCCGACATGGGGTCCGAGGCGCTCAAGGGATCGGCGGCCATCCTCGTCTCGGCGGCGCTCTACGCCTGCAACATCATCCTGATGCGCGCCCAGGCGCGGGTGGCGGGGCCGGTCGAGGTGGCCTTTTTCATGAGCGCGATCATGAGCGCCTGCTTCCTCCTCGCCGCCCCGGTCTTCGCCGCGCTGCCGCCGGCGGACGCCTGGCCAGGGATCGTCGCGGCGGCGCTGCTCGCCTTCGCCTCGCTGATGCTGCTCGCCTGGGCCTATGCGCGGGCCGAGGCCCAGCACCTCGCGCCGACTGAATATAGCGGCTTCGTCTGGGCGGCTTTCTACGGCTGGCTGGTCTTTTCGGAGCCGGTGCGGCCGCTGACGCTCGCCGGCGCGGCGATGATCGTCGTCGCCTGCCTGATCGCGGCGCGCACCCGCCTGCCGGCCGAGCATGCCGAGGGCGCTATTTAGCGCTGCCGAGCACGTTGATCGTGAAGGCGATGACGCCGAGGTTGAAGACGAAGGCGGCGAAGCAATGGGCGGTGACGATCTTGCGCATGCCGGCGGTGGTGACGCCGGTGTCGGAGGTCTGGAAGGTCATGCCGAGCGTGAAGGCGAAATAGACGAAGTCGGAATAGCAGGGCTTGCCGGTGCCGGAGAAATCCAGGCCGCCCTCGTCGCCGCCGGTCCCGGCGCGGCGGCTGTAGAAGAGGTGCGCATAGTGGAGCGCGTAGACCATGTTGCTGAACAGCCAGGCGAGCGCCAGGGTGACGACGATCACCGCCTTTGCCGCGCCGGTCGGGGGCTCGCCCTTCTGCAGCTCGGCGCCGACCGCGGCGAGCACGGCGACCATCACCACGCCCGTGACGGCGAGGAGCAGGCCGCGATTGGCGTCGTTCGCCTTGGCGCGGGCGCGGATTCCCGGCACGTCGGTGCCGAACAAGGGCCAGAGCGAGGCGAGGAACACGGCGGCGCCGACGTCGAAGCCGGTCATCACGCCGAGCCGCCAGCCCCATTCGATTCCCGCGAAGGCGCCGCCCGGGATGAGGAGCGCGAGGAAGACGATGAAGCGCGCCGGCGCGATGCGGTTGCCGATCGTGCGTTTCGAGGGCGGCGTCATGGCGCGACGCTAGCCGAGCCGCGCCGCGCGCGCTAACCCAATCGCCATGGCCTGGCTCCTCCTCATCCTCGGCGGCTGCTTCGAGGTCGGCTTCACCACCTGCCTGCGCTTCGTCGACGGCTTCCGGAATCTGCCCTGGACGCTGGGCTTCCTTGCCTCGGTGACGCTGTCGATGGGCCTGCTGGAGGTCGCCTCGCGCACGATCCCGATGGGCACCGCCTACGCCGTCTGGGGCGGGATCGGCGCGCTCGGCACGGTGATCGTCGGCATCGCTTTCTTCGCCGAGCCGGCCGGCGCGGTGCGGATGCTCCTCCTCCTCGGCCTCATTGGCTGCATCGTCGGGCTGCGGCTCGTCGCGGCATGAGCGTCGACGAGGGCCTCTACGCCTGGGTGCAGGAGGCCTTGGAGCCGCTCGGCACGGTCACGATGCGCAAGATGATGGGCGCGGCGGTCCTTTACCTCGACGGGATTATCTTCGCTGTGCTGGACGACCAGCTCTGGTTCAAGGCCGATCTCGACAGCGCGGCGATCTGGGACGAGGCGGGCTGCGGCCGTTTCATCTTCACCGGCAAGGACGGCCGGATCGAGACGATGGACTATCGCCGCGCGCCCGAGGACGTCTACGACGATGCCGAAGCCTTGCAGCGCTGGGCCCGCGTCGCCGTCGAAGCGGGGACGCGCGCCGCCGCGAAGAAACGGCCGTGGAAGGCTAAGGCCGCTCCGCCGGCCTGAAGTGGGGCGCGAAGTCCGGGCTCTCCTCGATGGACGGGTAGAGCTTCGGATCGGCCCGCTTCATCGACGCCTGCTCGTAGGCATAGCCCAGGGAGAGGATGCGCGCGTCGTCCCATTTGGTGCCGATGAAGCTGAGGCCCACCGGCAGCCCCTTGATCAGGCCCATCGGCACCGTAAGGTGCGGATAGCCGGCGACCGCGGCGAGGCCGCCGGCGCCGCCGCCCGACACCCGGTCGCCGGTCACCGCGTCGATGAACCAGGCCGGCGGCATGGTCGGACCGACAAGCGCGACGACGTTGTTCTCGCGCAGCAGCCGGTCGATGCCTTCGGGGCCGGCGAGCCGGTAGGAGGTCTCGCGCGCCTTGACGTATTCGGGGTCAGCGAGGCCCTTGGTCTGCTCCGCCTCCTCGAAAGTCTCCTGGCCGAACAGCGCCAGCTCGGTAGAGGCATGGGCGCGGTTGAACTGGATGAGGTCGGCGAGGGTGCGGCTGCGCACCGCCGGCGGGGTGGTGGCGAGATAGGCGTTCATGTCCGCCTTGAGTTCGGTCAGCAGCACCTGGAATTCGTTCTTGCCGATTTCCTGGCGGCCTTTGAACTCCTTGATATCCACGAGAATGGCGCCCTGGTTGCGCAGCGTCTGCAGCGCCTGCTCGAACAGGGGATCGGTGCCGCCGAAGCCCGCGGCGAAGCGCATCACGCCGATCCGAGTGCCCTTCAGGGACTGGGCGGAGAGGGTGTTGGCATAGTCGACCTTGTGGCGGTCGGCGTCGGCGGTCGCCGGATCGGCGGGATCGCTCCCCGCCATCGCGCCGAGCACAAGCGCCGCGTCGCGGACGGTGCGGGTCATCGGCCCGGGCGTGTCCTGGCTGTGGCTGATCGGCACGACGCGGGTGCGGCTGACGAGGCCGACGCTGGGCTTGAAGCCGACGATGCCGTTGATCGAGGCGGGGCAGGTGACCGAGCCGTCGGTCTCGGTGCCGATCGCCGCCGGCACCATCCCGGCGGCGACCGCCGCGCCGCTGCCGCTCGACGAGCCGCACGGGTTGCGGTTGAGCGCGAACGGATTGCGCGTCTGGCCGCCGACCGCGCTCCAGCCCGAGATCGAGCTGTTGGAGCGGATGTTCGCCCATTCGGAAAGATTGGTCTTGCCGACGATCACCCCGCCCGCCGCCCGCAGCCGCGCCACCAAAGGCGCATCGCGATTGGTGACGTTCCGGGCAAGGGCGAGGCTCCCCGCGGTCGTCGGCAGGGGCCCCAGGCTCTCGATATTGTCCTTGATGAGGATCGGCATGCCGGCGAGCGGCCCGCGTCCCTTCTGGCGGTCGATCGCCCGCGCCTGCTCCATCGCGGTCGGATCGACGGCGATGACGGCGTTCACCCGCGGGTTGAGCGCGCGGATGCGCTGCAGCGCCGCCGCCGTCTGGCTCTGGGCGGACTGGGCGGGCGGCGGCGCCGCCGAGGCGGAGCCGCCGGCGAGCAAGGCGAGGAGCAAGGTGCGCAGGGTCATGGCCGGGTCTCCGAGGATCAAAGCGGCGCGAGCAGCGCGTCGAGCGTGCCCTTGCCGCCGGCGGTCTGCTGCAGGCGCGGGTAGCGCAGGCCGCCGTGCCAATCGAGGTCGAGCGTGCGGTAGGTGTCTCCGCTCTGGACGAGCAGGTGAACCGGCTCGCGATTGTCCTTCGCCGCCCGGATCGCTTCCTTCAGCGCGTCGCCGTCGAAGCTGCGCCCATTGACCGCCAGGATCGTGCTGCCCACGGTGAGGCCGGCGTTGAAGGCCGGGCTGTCCCACAGCACCGAGGACACGCGCCCGCCCGTGGAGGCGACGCTGAAGCCGCCGGAATAGGTGAGGTCGACCGCCTTCGACTTGCGCTCGCCCTGCCTGAACCAGTCGGTCGGCGTCTCGGTATAGACGAGCTTGTACCCGCCCTCGTTGATCCCTTCGAGCGGCGCGTGCTGGGTATAGTCGGCGGTGCGATGGCGCAGGTAGCCGGCCCAGTCGTAGGGCTGGACCCGGTTCAGCGTCGCGACGACGTCGTCGAACGTGTAGGTGAGCTCGCCATAATCGCGGTCGTTGACGCCGAAGAAGGCCCTGGCGAAGTCGTTGATCGAGCGGCTGCCGCCGGACTGCTGGCGGATGATCCGGTCGACGTCGAGCCAGATCAAGAGGCCTTCGTTGTAATAATCCTCCGAGCGCTGGAAGCTGCGCCAGCCCTGCGGCGAGCGCTGGGCGATGATCGGATCGTTGGTCGTGTCGATGAGAGGGCGCCACTGCCGGCCCGGCGTCGCGTCGTAGGTGGCGGCGATCGAGGCGAGCGCGTCCAAAGTCTCCTGCTTCGACATCATGCCGGAACGAGCGTCGAGCACGTAGCCCCAGAATTGCGTCTGGCCCTCGTAGACCCAGAGCAGGCTGTCCTGCATCGGCGTGCGGTAGTCGGGCGTCCACAGGTCCTTGCCGCGCCGATACTTGCCGTCCCAGCTGTGGGTATATTCGTGCGGCAGGAGGTTGCGGTCGCGCTGGGCGTTCTTCCAGTCGGTGAAATAGCCCGGCGTCACCCCGTCCTCGGAGCTGCGATGGTGCTCCAGGCCGATGCCGCCGAGGTTCTTCGAGATGGTGAACAGGAAGTCGTAGTGGTCGTAATGCTGCGCGCCGAAATTCCGGACCGCCTGCGTCACCAGATTCTTGTGGAGCTGGATCTGCTCGGGCGTCGCGGCGAGCTCGGCCTCATTGTCGGCGATGACGTCGATCGCGACGTCCTCGCTGAGCGGGATGCGGCGATAATGAGCACCGGCGATCATCGGAGAGTCGGCGAGGATGTCGTACTGGGTGACGGGATAGGTGATCGTCGACGTGCCGCCGCCCGCGGCCGGACGCAGCGCGGTCGCGACGTGCCACCCCTTGGGCACCGTCACCGTCGGCTCGACCATGATGTTCCGGACGTAATAGCCGGCCGGGTAGAGCGAGGTGGCGATCCACTCGATGCTCGCCATGTCCGGCGTCATCAGGGTGCGGCCCTGATTCTGCTCGGTCGGCGCGAGGAACATGAACTCGACCTCGATCGAGCGGACGCCCTGCGGCACCGGGATGTGGAAGGCGTAGACGTCGAGCGTGTCGCGCACCCATTCGAGGCGCTTGCCGTTGGCGGTGACGACGAGCCCGGCGACCTTGCTGATCTGGCCGCTTGGGCTGTGATTGCCGGGCAGCCACTTCGGATAGAGCAGCACGAAGTCGCCCGCCTGCGGCACCGGGATCGTCTCCTTCACCCGGAAGATGCGGCGCTGGAGGTCGGTCGCGTCGACGTGGAGCCTGATCGTGCCGGGAAAGCGCACGTCGCGCGCCGGCGGGATGGTGTCGATCTTCGGCGCCGGCGTGGCGCGGGTGAAGTTGGCCGGCGTCTGCGCGGCGAGCGGGGCGGCGGCGGTGAGGAGGAGGGCGGCGAGGGCAGCGCGCATGCGGGAGACTCCGGGCTAAGTGCGGCTGCCGCATGGCAAATCGCCCGCCCCCCTGTCCAGCGGTGTCACGCGGCTTTCGTGCTCCCCCAAACGTGCTAAGGGCCCGCCGATGAGCAAGGGCCCCCAGCGCGTCCGCGGGACGCAGGACATTTTCGGCGAGGAGGCGGACCGCTTCCAGGCGGTGGTCGCCGCTTTCGACAAGGTGCGCCGCCTCTACGGCTTCCGGCGCGTCGAGACTCCGGTGTTCGAGGCGACCGAGGTCTTCGCCCGCTCGATCGGCGAGACCAGCGACATCGTCTCCAAGGAGATGTACACCTTCCCCGACCGCGGCGGCGACAGCCTGACGCTGCGGCCGGAATTCACCGCCGGCCTCTGCCGCGCCTACATTTCCGAAGGCTGGCAGCAGCACGCTCCGGTCAAGCTCGCCACCCACGGCGCGGTGTTCCGCTACGAGCGCCCGCAGAAGGGTCGCTACCGCCAATTCCACCAGCTCGACGCGGAGATCATCGGCTCGGGCGAGCCGCTCGCCGACGTCGAACTGCTCGTCCTCGCCCACCAACTGCTCGGCGAGCTCGGCATCACCGAAGGCGTGACGCTGCAGCTCAACACGCTCGGCGACGCGGCGACGCGCGAGGCGTGGCGCGCCGCGCTCGTCGCGCATTTCGAGGCCCATCGCGCCGAGCTGTCGGAGGACAGCCTCGTCCGCCTCGCCAAGAACCCGATGCGTATCCTCGACAGCAAGGACCCGCGCGACCGCCCCGCCGCCGACAGTGCGCCCCCGATCGACGACTTTCTCACGGATGAGGCGCGCAGCTTCTTCGAAAAGGTCACCGCCGGCCTGGACGCTGCCGAAGTCCCCTGGACCCGAAACGCCGGCCTCGTCCGCGGTCTCGATTACTACCGCCACACCGCCTTCGAGTTCGTCACCGACCGCCTGGGCGCGCAGGGCGCCGTCATTGCGGGCGGCCGCTACGACGGCCTCATCGAAGCGCTCGGCGGCCCACCCACGCCTGCGGTCGGCTGGGCGGCCGGGATCGAGCGGCTGGCGATGCTGATCGATGCTCCTGCAGTGCAGGCCCCGACCGTGATGATGGCCGTCGAGGACGATTCGGCGCTACCTGTCGCGCAGCGCATCCTCGCCGAGCTTCGGCGAGCGGGTTACGCCACGGACATGATCGCCACCGGTTCTCCGCGGAAGCGGTACGACAAGGCGGCGAAGGTCCCGGCCAAGGTCCTGGTGAGCCTCGCCGTCCGTGACGGTGAGATCGTCGCCAATTCGCGAGCATCGAACGAGGTGGAGGAGTTCGCCGACGTCGATCGGCTCGTCCAGTCGATCGCCGGCCGCCGATGACCACCATCTCCGACGAGCGCATCGCGCAGATCGAGGCGCGGCGGGACGAGTTGCAGGCGGCGATGTCGTCGGGGGACGTCGCGGCGGACCAGTTCGTCCGGCTGTCGAAGGATTATGCCGAGATCGAGCCGGTCGCGGCCGCCGCGCGGGAGGTCAGGCGGCTGCGCGCCGAGCTGGCGACGATCCGGGAGATGCTCGCCGACCCCAATGCGGAGATACGCGAGATGGCGGCCGACGAGGTCGCCGAACTCGAGCGCAAGCTTCCGGAGGCGGAGCGGGCGCTGGCGCTGAAGCTCCTGCCGCGCGACGCCGCCGACGACCGGCCGGCGATGCTCGAGATCCGCGCCGGGACCGGCGGTGACGAGGCGGCATTGTTCGCCGGCGACCTGCTGCGCATGTACCAGCGTTATGCGGACGCCAAAGGCTGGCGGGTGGAGCTGATCTCGGCGAGCCCGTCCGAGATGGGCGGCTACAAGGAGGTGGTCGCGTCGGTAACGGGGCCGGGCGTGTTCCGGCGCCTGAAGTTCGAGAGCGGCGTCCACCGCGTCCAGCGGGTGCCGGTGACGGAGAGCGGCGGGCGCATCCACACGTCCGCGGCGACCGTGGCGGTGCTCCCGGAGGCGGAGGATGTCGACGTCCAGATCGACGAGGCGAAGGACCTGCGCATCGACGTCTACCGCTCCTCCGGCCCGGGTGGCCAGTCCGTCAACACCACCGACAGCGCCGTCAGGATCACCCATCTCCCCACCGGCCTCGTCGTCATCCAGCAGGACGAGAAGTCGCAGCACAAGAACAAGGCCAAGGCGCTGAAGGTGCTGCGCACCCGCCTTTATGAGGCCGAGCGGGAGCGGCTGGCGTCCGAGCGGGCCGGCGCGCGCAAGTCGATGGTCGGGTCGGGAGACCGCTCCGAGCGCATCCGCACCTACAATTTTCCCCAGGGGCGGGTGACCGACCACCGCATCAACCTCACCCTCCATCGCCTGCCAGAAATCCTGGAGGGGCATATGGACGAGTTGCTCGACGCGCTGATCGCCGAGGACGAGGCGGAGCGGCTCGCGCATCTCGACGAGGCGGTGTGACCGTCGGCGAGGCGCTGGCCGCCGCTGCGCGCCGCGTTGCGGAGATGAGCGACACCCCCCGCCTCGACGCCGAGCTACTCATGGCCCACGCGCTCGGCGTCGCACGCGAGGAGATGCTGCTCCGGCGTCTCGGCGATCCTGCGCCGGACGTTTTCGAAGCGCTACTCGCCCGCCGCCTCGCGGCCGAGCCGGTCGCCTACATCCTCGGCTGCCGCGCCTTCTGGACGATCGAGGTGGAGGTCGGCCCCGGCGCGCTGGTCCCGCGTCCCGACAGCGAGACGCTGATCGAGGCCGCGCTCGCCCATTTCGGCGGCCGGGCCCCGAAACGGATCCTCGATCTCGGCACCGGACCCGGCACCTTGCTCCTCGCGGCGCTGGCACAGTGGCACGACGCGACCGGCGTCGGCATCGACTCCTCGGAAGCCGCGCTTGCCTATGCTCGCCGCAACGCAGAGCGCCTCGGTCTCGCCGGCCGGGCCGACTTCCGCGTCGGCGACTGGGCCCGGGGCCTCGCCGGCCGGTTCGACCTCATCCTGTGCAATCCGCCCTACGTCGAGGAAGGCGCGCCGCTGCCGCGCGACGTCGCCGATTGGGAGCCTGCGCAGGCTCTGTTCGCCGGCGCCGACGGGCTCGACGACTATCGCCGCCTCGCTCCCGCTCTCGCGCCGCTGCTCGCCCCTGCGGGCGTCGCCTGCATCGAGATCGGCGCAGGCCAGTTCGACGCCGTCGCGTCCTTGTTCCGTCACGCCGCCTTCGCGATCGCGGCCCGGAAGGACCTTTCCGGACGGGATCGGTGCCTCATTGCAACACGTTAACCCACGTCATCATCTTTTCCGCTTGGAAAAGCCCGGAGCGCTGGCTACATAGGGGGCCAGGGACGGGGCCATCACAGCGTCAGACATGCGTGAGGCCAGCCGTCGCCGACCCCCGATTGCTTAGCCGTTTCCGGACGGCCGCAGCGTGAGGTGGCTTGAGGCCGCGCGTGCGTCCGCCTGCCTTGGGGTCGTGCACGAAGTTCAAGGCGGCCGGGAGGGCCCGGCTGTCAAGTGGCGAACAGGACCACGAGGACGAGGACCAACTTTTGATCAACAATCGTCAGAACGGCCGCCGTCGCGGTCGCGGCGGCGGGCCCCGCTCGCCGAACCAGGGACCCAACCCGGGCAACCGGCAGGAAAACCGCTCGCGCGGCAACGCCGCCCAGCTCCACGAGAAATACAAATCGCTCGCCCGCGACGCGCAGATGCAGGGCGACCGGGTGCAGACCGAATATTGGCTGCAATTCGCCGACCATTACTTCCGCATCCTGAACGAGAACCGGCCGCGGTTTGAGGAGCAGCGCCCGCGCCGCGACGATTATCAGGACGAGGACGACGGCGACGAGGAGCAGCTGCAGTCGGCGGACAATGACGACGGCGACGAGGGCGACGAGGACCGCGGCGGCCGGAACGATCGTAACGACCGGCAGGATCGCGGCTACCGTGCCGAGGGCGACCGTCCCCGCCGGGACTTCCGCCGCGACCGCGAGTTTGAAAGCCGCGACGGCAATCGCGAAGCTCGCGACAATCGCGAGGCGCGCGAGCCCCGCGACGAGCGCCCGGCTCGCGAGCCGCGTGAGGAGCGGCCGGCGCGCGAGCCGCGCGAAGCCCGCAACGGCGACGTCCGCAGCGAGCGGCGGCCGCGCGAGCCGCGCCGCGATGCACCGGTCGAAAATGGCGAGCGCATCTCCCTCGACGTGCTGCCGCCGGCCATCTCGCCGCCCATGAGCGTGGTTGAGGGCGACGCCCCGGCCAAGGCGCCTCGCCGCCGCACGCGCCGTCCGCGCGCCGACGAAGGCGGCGAGGAGATCGCCCCCGCGGCCTGAGCCCGCGGGCACTGCGAACGAAAGAGGCGGCCTCCCACCGGAGCGCCGCCTTTTTTGTGTCCGGCCAGCGGGTTGACGCGCGGTGCGGGGAAGCACAGTCTCCCCTTTCGCAGGGGAGGGACGCATGATCCGGCACCGCATTCTTGTGATGGCGCTCGCCGCCGCCGCCGCGCCCGCCGCGGCGCAGGCCCCGCCGGCGCAAGCCGCCGCGCCGCAGGGCCCCTCCGCCCAAGGGCGCCTCGCCGTCACCATCTACACCGACAATCTCGCCTTGGTGCAGGACATCCGGCAGCTCTCCATCCCGGCCGGCGTGTCGCGGCAGGAATTCCCCGACGTCTCCGCCCAGATCCGCGCGGAGACCGTGTCGTTCGCCGCGGCCGACGCCGGCATCGTGGAGCAGAATTTCGATTACGACCTGCTCACCCCGGCCAAGCTGATGGAAAAGGCGGTCGGCAAGACGGTGACGATCGTGCGGGTGAACCCGTCGAACGGCGCCGAGACGCGCGAGCAGGCGAAGATCCTCGCCGCCAACGGGGGTGTCGTCCTCCAGATCGGCAGCCGCATCGAGGTGCTGCGCGACGACGGCATGCCGGTGCGCGTCATCTTCGACCAGGTGCCGCAGAACCTGCGGGCCCGCCCGACCTTGTCGGTGACCGTCGACAGCAGCCGCGCCGGCGTCCGCCCCGCGCAGCTCACCTATTTGACTCCCGGCCTCGGCTGGAAGGCGGACTATGTCGTGCTGTTCGACGAGCTGGCGGGGAGGCTCGACGCCCAGGGCTGGATCACGCTCAGCAACACCACCGGCACGACCTTCACCGACGCCGCCGTGGTGATGGTCGCCGGCACCCCGAGCCAGGAGGGGGTGGAGAACGACCGGCGCGAGGGCCTGCGCCGGGCGGGGACCGAGAGCGGGACGCGCGAGCGCCTCGCCGATTATTATCTCTATCCGCTCAAGCAGCGCACGACGATCTCCAACGCCCAGACCAAGCAGGTGAGCTTCCTCGACGCGCGCGGCGTCGCCGGGCGCAAGGCCTATGTGTACGACGTGCCCTGGCTGCGCACCGCCACCTATGGGGAGAGCGCGGCGACGCTGATCCGCTTCCGCAATTCGGGGACGGAAGGCCTTGCCGACCAGCTCCCGGCGGGAACCGTCAGGGTCTATATGAAGGACCGGCGGGGCGACCCGCAATTCGTCGGCGCCAACACGATCGGGCATATCCCGATGGGCTCCGAGGTCGAGATCCGCACCGGCGCCGCCTTCGACGTGCTGGTCAAGCCGGTGATGGAGAAGCGCGAGAAGCTGGGCGACAGGAAGTGGCGCACGACGATGCGCTACACCCTCACCAACGCCCGCCCGCAGCCGGTCATGGTCGACCTCGTCCAGAAGGGCCTCGAATGGGTGTGGGAGGACACGCGCATCGTCGAGGAGAGCTTGAAGAGCGAGCGCCGCTCCGCCGATGCCGCCCTCTGGCACGTGCAGGTGCCCGCCAACGGCGAGGCGAGCGTCACCGCCACCTTCGAGACCCGTTACTGACGTGGCCGGGCCGCGGCGCCTTGCCGGCGCCTTGCTCCTGCTCCTCTCGGCGCCGGCCGGGGCGGCGCCTCCGGTGGTGGTCTCGCCGGGGCCGGAGGCGGTGGCGGTCACCGTCTACCGCAACCCCGGCCGCCAGGCGGAGGCGCTCGATCTCGACGACCTGCGCGGCTATGCGCTGATCACCGAGACCCGCACCGTTCGGCTTCCAGCGGGGACCAGCGTCGTCCGGTTCGAAGGGGTTTCGGACGGGATCGTTCCGGCCAGCGCGATCGCCCAGGGACTCCCCGGCGCGCCGGGCGAGAAGAACCGGGACGCCCGGCTGATCTCGGCGGGAAGCCTGGTGGAAGCGGCGCTCGGCCGGCGCGTCCATGTCCGGCGCGCCGACCGGAAGACCGGGCGGGTGAGCGAGGAGGAAGCGACGATCCTCTCCGGCCCCGGCGGCATCGTCCTCAAGACCCGGCAAGGATTCGAGGCGCTGCGCTGCACCGGCCTGCCCGAAACCCTGATCTACGATTCGCTGCCGCAGGGCCTGAGCGACAAGCCGACCCTCGCCGTCACCACCGCCAGCCCCGAGGCGACCGTCGCGACGGTGCGGCTGAGCTATCTCGCCACCGGCTTCGACTGGCACGCCAATTATGTCGCCGAGGCCGCCGCCGACGGGCGCACGCTCGACCTCTTCGCCTGGCTGACGCTGGCCAACGGCAATGACGGGAGCTTCGCCGACGCGCGCACCATGGCCGTCGCTGGCAAGGCCAATGCGGAGGACAAGGAGGAGGAGAGGCCGGACGCCGCCGGCATCAGCCTCGAATGCTGGCCCCAGGGCCGCACGCACGAGATCCCGGAACGCGGCCGGGAGGTGCGGGACATGCTCAACGAGCTGCCGCAAAGCTTCGCGGAAGAGGGCGCCATCGTGGTCACCGGGACGCGCATCGCCCGCCCGAACCTCACCAGCGCAACGCCGATCGTGACGGTGATGGCGACGCAGGAGGAGCTCGGCGACCTCAAGCTCTACCGCATCCCGATTCCCGTCACCGTCGCCGCGCACGCGCAGAAGCAGGTCGCCCTGCTGGCGCGCAAGGCGGTGCCGTTCGAGCGGCGCTACGGCTACTGGCTCGGCACGCGCAACCGCGATCAGGATTCGACGCCGGTGCCGGTCGGCCTCCTGCTGCGCATGCAGAACCGCAAGGAGAAGGGGCTCGGCCTGCCGCTGCCGCAGGGGCGGATCGCCCTGTTCCAGCCGGTCGACGGGCAGTCGCTCCTCGTCGGCGAAACCGCGATCGACGACAGCGCCGTCGGGCAGGAGCTGGAGATTTCCGTCGGCGAGAGCCCGGACGTGCGCATCGCCCACCGCATCGTGCGCGACGGCCACGAGGCCGAAGACGAGGCCGCCGACGATGACGATGGCGACGAGGCCCGCGACAAGAGCAAGCGGCGGCGCCATCCCCATTATGACAGCTATTACAACCCGCGGCCGGAGCTGCACGAGGTCGAGCTCAGCAACGCCACGGACCGGGAGGCGATCGTCGAGGTGACGATCGCCGTCGACCAGCCCTGGGAAGCGGTGAAGCCGAGCCGCCATCTCGGCGTCAAGAACGGCCGCCAGCTCTGGCTGGCGCGGGTCCCGGCGAGCGGACGGGCGAAGCTGCGTTTCACGTTGCGCCCCGTGCCGGCGCTCCTCCCCAAGCGCGAGAGTTCGGACGCGGAGGAGGATTGATGCGCCGACGCAACAATCGCGCGGCGAGGCTCGGCACGGCCTTCCGGCGGCGTTGACAGGGTAGGTAACCTTGTAACAGGCTGCACGCGATCCACCGGGGGAGAAGCGAGAATGCGCGCCTGTTTCCTGTTGCTTACCAGCGTCCTGGCCGCACCGGCCGCCGCCCAGCCCGCACAAAGCAATCTCGCCGTCACCATCTACAATGACGATCTGGCGCTCGTGCAGGACACCCGCCAGCTCGATCTCCCGGCGGGCCGCTCCCGCCAGGAATTTCCCGGCGTCTCGGGCCGGATCAGCCCGGAGACGGTGACCCTCTCCGGCGCCGGCGTCGGCATCGTCGAGCAGAATTTCGACTTCGACCTGCTCTCGCCGTCCAAGCTGATGGAAAAGGCGGTCGGCGAGGAAGTGACTTTGCTGAGGACCAACCCCGCGACCGGCGTCGAAACGCGCGAGCGGGCGAAGGTGCTGGCGGTGAACGGCGGCGTCGTCATCCAGGTCGGCAGCCGCATCGAAGTGCTGCGCGACGACGGCCTCCCCGTCCGCGTCGTCTTCGATCATGTCCCGCCGAACCTGCGCGCCCGCCCGACCCTCTCCGTCACCGTCGACAGCCGCCCCGCCGGCGCGCGGCCCGTGACGCTCAGCTACCTCACCAAGGGCATGGGCTGGAAAGCCGATTATGTCGCCTTGTTCGACGAGCAGGCGGGGAAGATCGACGTCCAGGGCTGGGTGACGCTCACCAACAATACCGGCACGACCTTCGACAATGCCGACACCGTCCTCGTTGCGGGGGACCTTTCCGACAGCAACGGCGGCTACCGCCCGGCGCGGCGCGGCAAGACGACCCGGCCGGGGACCGAGAGCGGCGAGCGCGAAAGCGTCGGCGATTTCTACCTCTATCCGCTCAAGGAGCGGACGACGATCGCCAACGCCCAGACCAAGCAGGTGAGCTTCCTCGACGTGAACGGCGCCGCCGCCCGCCGCGCCTACGTCTACCGCTCCGGCTGGCTGGCGACGCGCGACGAGGCGGAGAGCGCCGACAGCGTCCTCCAATTCTCCTCGAGCCGCGACCAGGGCCTGGGCGATGCGCTGCCGGCGGGGACCGTCCGGGTCTACCAGAAGGATTCGCGCGGCAAGTCGCAATTCGTCGGCGAGAACCAGATCGACCATACGCCGATGGGCTCCGACATCTCGCTCGCCACCGGCCAGGCCTTCGACGTCAAGGTGAAGCCGGTGGTCGAGAAGCGCGAGAAGACCGGCGACAATCGGTGGCGCACGACGATGCGCTACGAGCTATCGAACGCCCGCCCGAACGCCGTAACGGTCGATCTCGTCCAGGCGGGCTTCTGGGGCGACAGCCGCGTCCACGACGAAAGCATGAAGAGCGTCCGACGCTCGGCCGACGAGGTGCTGTGGCGGGTGCCGGTGCCGGCCAACGGCAAGGCGACGGTCACCGCCACCTTCGACACCCGCTACTGACCGGCGCGGCGGTGCGCGCGCTGCGCTTCCTGCTGCTCGCGGCGACCATCGCCGCGGCCCCGCCGGCTCCGCCCGCGCCCGCGACGGCCGTGGCCGTGGCCGTGTCGAAGGGCCCGCAGGCGACGGCGGTCACCGTCTACCGCGCGCCGTGGCGCTCGGCGAGCGAGGCGATCAACCTCAAATGGCTGAACGGCTATGCGCTGATCACCGAGACGCGCCGCCTGACGATCCCGGCGGGCGAATCGGACCTGCGCTTCGAGGGCGTGGCGGGCGGCATCCTTCCGCAGACGGCGATCGTCACCGGCCTGCCCGGCGACGTCGTCGAGAAGAACCAGGATGCGTGGCTGCTCTCGCCGGCCAGCCTGGTCGACGCCTCGCTGGGCCGCCGCGTCCACCTGCGCCGCACCTCCAAGAAGACCGGCGCGGTGCGCGAGGAGGATGCCGTCGTCCGCTCGGGGCCCGCGGGCGCGGTGGTGATCGATACGCCGGCCGGGACCGAATCGCTGCGCTGCAGCGGCCTTCCCGAGACCTTGGCCTACGACCGGGTCCCGGAGCGGCTGTCGGCCAAGCCGACCTTGTCGGTGCGGGTGCGCAGCCCGCGCCGCGTCGCCGCCACCGTCACCCTCTCCTACCTCGCCAGCGAGTTCGACTGGCAGGCCAATTACGTCGCCCGCGTCGCGCCGGACGAGAAGAGCGCCGACCTCTTCGCCTGGCTGACCCTGGCGAACGGCGGCGAGACGGGCTTCGCCGCCGCCGAGACGCAGGCCGTCGCCGGCCGCCTCAATCGCCGCGAGGTGCGCGCGCAAAAGGCGCGGGCGGAGCCGCTGACGCTCAAATGCTGGCCGCTCGGCACGACGACCAGCGACCTGCCGCCTGCCGAGGAATATGAGCAGGAGGAGATCAACATCAGCGCGTTCGCGCCCCCGCCTCCGCCGCCCCCGCCTCCTCCGCCGCCGCCTCCGCCGCCGGCGCCGATGTTGATGACGATGGCGCAGCAGGAATCGCTCGGCGACCTCAAGCTCTACCGGATACCGATCCCGGTCACCGTCGCCGCCGCGAGCCAGAAGCAGGTGGCGCTGCTCGTGCGGCAGGGGGTCAAGCTCGAGCCCGTCTACCGCAGCCGCATCTGGCTCTATCAGCCGGCAGCCGTGCAGCCGGTCCAGCGGGTGCTGAGGACGAAGAACGTCGCGGAGCTGGGGCTCGGCGTGCCGCTGCCGGCCGGGGGCGTGCTGCTCATGAAGGAGGGCGCGTTGCGGCCGCTGGTCTACGGACGGGGGTCGATCGAGGACAAGGCCGTCGGCGAGGACGTCGAGATCGTCCTGGGCGGCGCGGGCGGCGTCCGCGCCACCGCGAGGGTGCTGTCGCCGAAGGGCTATTGGACGACCGAGGTCGAGTATAGCGTCGCCAATGCGCGGGCCGTGCCGGTCGCGTTCGAGCTAAATTTCGACGGGGACGAGTTCGGCTTCTTTCCCGAGACCGCGCTCGGCCGCAAGAACGGCCGGCCGGTCTGGGCGGTGACGGTGCCGGCGAACGGCAGGGCGACTCTTCGCTACCGCTACTCGAAGCGTTGACAACGCCGCTCGCGGGTGACGCGATACGGCTGCGAAACAAGTTGCCACCGCCGCCTTGCGGGCCGATGATCGCCGCTGTCGAGGGGGAGAGTCGCTATGGAGAAAGATCCGATCGGAACGGCCGCAGTCAACTGGCTCGACAACGCGGGCCAGGTCCATATCCGCGTCTATTCGACAGACGGCTACAACGTCACCGAGCGCTGCTGGGACGGCAACGGCTGGACCGACGGCAGCTTCAAGGCGGCCGGCGACGCAGTATCGGCGACGAGCTGGATGGGAAAAGGCGGTCTCTCGATCCGCGTCTATTGCACCTTCGAGGACGTCACCACCGAATGGTGCATCGATCAGGGCGGCGGCTGGTACAAGGGCGCCTATACGACCGGCGGGTGATCAGGCGGCGGGAAGCGCCCGCGGCCGCGCCTCGTCGTCGAGCGCGACGAAGGTGAACAGCCCTTCGGTGACCTTGACCTGCCGGGTGCCGCGGTCGCGGTCGGCGACGACCTCGATGCGGATGCCCATGGAGGTGCGGCCGGTGCGCTCGATGCGGGCGTAGACCGAGATGATGTCGTGGAGGAGGATCGGGGCGATGAACTCCATCGCCTCGATCGCCACGGTCGCGACCGGCCCCTTGGCGCGGCGCGAGGCGACGATGCCTGCGGCGATGTCCATCTGGCTGAGAACCCAGCCGCCGAAGATGTGGCCGTTGGCGTTGATGTCGCCGGGGCGCGGCACGACCCTCAGGATCGGCTCGCCGCGTTCTTGGGTCATGGCCTGTCGCTCCGTCCGGAGGCGGCGTCGTCGTGGCCGCCGGCATTGCTGAGGAAAGTGAGGCCCATCAGCGCGGTGCCGAGCAGGACCGACAGCCCGACTCCGGCGATGGTCGCGATGACGAGGTGGATCGGCATCGGGCTGCCGGAGAGCTTGAGGTAAGTCAGCGCGGCGACGACCGCGAGGGCGGCGGCGAGCGCCATCCAGCGCATCAATTTCTTGTAGTGGATCCAGGCGCGGTGGGCCCGCTCGAGCTCGCGCGGGTCGCGCCGGCGGGGGAGGGGATCGTGCCGGGGCATCGCCGCCATGTGGCCGCGTCGCGCCGCTTCATCAACCCCGCGCTTCCTTTCGGCCGCCGCTCGTGGGAGAAGGCCGGCTTCGAGTCGCGTCACCCGCAAGAGGAGCAGGCGATGACGATAGCCGCGATTCTCGAGAAGAAGGGGCGCCAGGTCGCCTCCGTTCCCGCCGATGCCAGCGTCCGCGACGCCGTGGCGCTGCTGGCCGACAGGCGAATCGGCGCGGTGCCGGTCACCGAGGGGGACAAGGTCGCCGGCATCTTTTCCGAGCGGGACGTGGTCCAGTGCCTGAGCCGGGAGGGCGCGGCCGTGCTCGACTGGCCGGTGTCGCGGGTGATGACGGCGCCGGCGATCACGGTCGAGCCGCAGGTCGGCATCCTCGCCGCCTTGTCGCAGATGAGCCGGCGCCGGATCCGCCACCTGCCGGTGGTCGAGGAGGGGCGCCTCACCGGCATCGTCTCGATCGGCGATCTCGTCGCCTACCGCATCGCCCGGATCGAAGAGGAAGCCGAAGCGATGCGCGCCTACATCCAGAGCGCCTGACCGGCTTTACCGGCCGGCAAGCCAGAGCTGCTAGGAAGGGGCCGATGTCCGACGCGCCCCCCATTTCGATCGCCGTGCTCGCCCATAACGAGGAGCGGCGGATCGGCGCCTGCCTCGCCAGCCTCGCCGACGCGCCCGCGGGCACCGCGGTGCATGTCGTCGTCAACGGATCGCGCGACCGGACCGCGGCGATCGCGCGCGACGCGGCGGAGGGGCGGCCGGGCTGGCGCGTCCACGAATTCCCGGAAGGCGGCAAGGCGCGCAGCTGGAACCGGTTCCTGTTCGACGTGCTGCCCGCCTTCTCGCCGGTGCACGTGTTCGTCGACGGCGACGCGGAAGTGGCGCCGGGCTCCGTCGCGGCGCTCGCCGCGGCGCTCGCCGCCGATCCCTCTGCGAACGCGGCGAGCGCGGTGCCGCTCAACGGCCGCAACGCCGCCGCCTATCGCGCAGAGCTGATCGCGGGCCATGGCCTGTTCGGCGATCTCTACGCCTTGCGCGGCGCATTCCTCGGGCGGATGAAGGCGCGCGGCCTCAGGCTCCCGGTCGACCTGGTCGGCGACGACAGCCTGGTCGGCGCCCTCGCCAAGACCGATCTCGGCGATGAGACGCAGTGGGACGACCGGCGCGTCGTGCCTGTGCCGGCGGCCGGCTTCACCTGCGAGCCCGGGCGACTCGGCTTTGCCTCGCTGCGGAGCCAGCACAGGCGGCTGGTCGCCTACAGCGTCCGCCATTTCCAGAACCGCATCGTGTCCGACATCATGCGCGGCCCGGGCCCCGACGCCTTGCCGGAGCGGCTCGCCGACCTCTACGCCGAGTGGCTGCCGCGTTGGTCGCCGCGGCCGGGGCACCGCTGGTTCGACCGGCTGGCGCTCGCGCGGATCAGGCGGGCTGCGCGTCCGGCGCCCGGCGCCTGAAGACGAGCCCCAGCACTTCCTCGACGAGCCGCGGCGCGCCGATCCTGAGCAGCAATGCATAGCCGCCCGCGCCGGTCGCGCCGAGCAGGGCGAGCAGCGCCGGCGCCGGCATCGGCGGCACCAGCGCGCGCACCGCCCAGACCAGCGCCGCCATGCCGATGGCGGCGACCAGGCTCGGCGTCACCGCGTCGACGAGCCCGGGCAGGCCGATGCCGATGTGGCGGCGCGCCTGCGCATAGGTGGCGGCGCAAAGCAAAGGAAAGGCGATCGTCCAGCCCCACGCCATGCCGACGGCGCCAAAATGCACGGCGATAAGGAAGGTCGCCGGCATCAGCACCGCGCCGCAGGCGGAGATGCGCGCCGTCACCTGCGGCTTGCCGACCGCGTTCAGCGCCGGCGCGAACAGGATCTGGAGGGTCATCCACGGCATGGCCAAGGCGAGGATCGAGACGAGCGGCGCCATCGCCAGCCATTTCGGCCCGAACAAAGTCTCGACCGCCGGAGCGGCGGTGACGGCGAGCCCGAGATAGAGGGGAAGCGCGATCGCCATCACCAGCCGAACCGCGGTGAGGAAGGAGGCGGCGAGGCGCGCCGGGTCCTTCTGGAGGCGCGCATAGGCCGGGAAGGCGACCTCGTTCAGCGGCGGCACGAATCGCGAGGAGAAGATCTGGGTGAGGAACAAGGCCTCGGCGTAGAGGCCGAGATTGTGCGGATCGAGCACCCGGCCGGCGATGAACACGTCGGCCTGGCTCTGCACCACCCAGAAGCCCTGGTTGACGAGCAGGGCGCCGCCGAACGCCACCATCGCGCCGGTCCCCTTCAGGTCGAAGCTCGGGACCAGCAGGCAGCGGGTCGCGGCGACGAGGCCGATGGCGCGGGCCCAGAAGATGACGATCGGGGCAACGACCAAAGTCCAGACGCCGGCGCCGGCGAGGGCGAGGCTGATCGCGGTGGCGGCGCCGAGCGCCGTCGCGCCGATCGTCACGACGGCCAGCGGCCGGTACTGGAGGCGGCGGATCAGCAGCACCTCGGGAATCGCGACGAACGGCGTCGAGAGGTAGAGGAGCGACTGCCAGCGCAGCAGGGTCGCGATCGCCGGCTGGTGGTAATGGGCGGCGGCGAGCGGCGCGATGGCAAGCTGGGTGAGGGCGAGGGCGCCGTTCAGCAGAAGCAGCAGGCCGAAGGTCTGCCGGAGGCGGTGCGGCTCGATCGATTCGGCGCGGATCAGCGCGCTCGCGAAGCCGTAGCCATTGAGGAAGGTCAAAAAGGCGAGGATCACCTGGGTCATCGCGAACAGGCCGTAATCGGCCGGGTCGAGGATG
>Ga0207657_10000529_pt1 | contig 40517 bp, 41 predicted proteins | sample KBSC33metaG_FD_184316 | JGI IMG/M metagenome (GOLD analysis project Ga0207657, IMG submission 184316) | Corn rhizosphere microbial communities from Kellogg Biological Station, Michigan, USA - KBS C3-3 metaG (SPAdes) (version 2) | ecosystem: Host-associated > Plants > Roots > Rhizosphere > Soil ... | reverse complement strand
CGCTTTTGAAGCGCCAAAAATATTTGCTTCTCGTGCTCCTGCCCCTGCGAGCCGGGCAATCGTCAGGCGAAGTCCGAATATAATCCGATTTTAGTGTGACATCAGGATCGGGAGTGGCGCCCAAGTCAGGATCTGTTGCGTTGCTCCTCCCAAAATGAAATCTCGCAATCGGGAATGACCAAACCCGCCCATGACCAGCAGGTCGGCGTTGATGGCGGCTGCTTGGCGAAAAAGCGCATCGCCAATGCTCATGTTTCCTCGCAAGGCTTGATCGACCACCACCGCCACGCCATGGCGTGCAAGGTGACGGGCGAGTTCATGGGCGTCCATACGCGGACGCAACTCCTTATCGTCGGTCACGGTAACGATGTGGACCCTCTTCGCCTTGGCCAGCAGCGGCATTGCGTCACCGACAGCACGCGCCGCCACCCGGCTGTAGTCCCAAGCTATCAAAATCCGGTCGATCGCAAAGGTCGTTTTCCCGTCCTCAGGAATCAGCATTGCCGGCAGACCGGAGCCGAACAACACCGCCTCAATGAGAGGCCGCTCGATCGGCAGCTTCTCGCGGCGGTTTGGAAGAATCGCGATATCCCGAAGTCGCGCATACTCGACGAACGAATCGATTGCCTCGGCAGCTAAGCACGTCTCCATGACGCCGACGAATTTTGATGTCCCTTGGTCAAAGATGCCTTTTGCATGCGTCATGGCAACAATAGCGTCTTCGCGATTTTTCTCTCGTAGCTTCTGAAACGATTCCTCGGGTACGCGCGTGTAAAGGCCGGCCGGGTACGCCACGTCGAATGCAAAGGTCAGGCCGGTGACCTCGGTCCCGAAATGTTGGGCCAAACCGGCCGCAAAGCCAGCAGTCATCTGGCCCCCAGGCACCGGCGAAATATACAAAAGCGCGTCCTTGATGGTCATATGACTCCCGCTCCATGCCGGCGACCTCGCTTTTCTATTGAATAATTGGGATTGATGCTTTGAGCCACATCAAGATGGACGAGGGACCGTCTCTTTCACAATTCTCACCTCATTCACGTCAGCGTGGCAGGGTGATCCCGTAGGTGGCAGAACCAGAGATTCCACAACTACGGCGAATAGGCCTTGAGCGCCGACTTCCGGACTGGGCAAATTGCGCGAGTCAGGTGATGTCACGCCGGGCGCAATCATGTGTGCGGAAACCGGTTGGTGGCGGCGTCATCGGTGGATTTTCTCCGATTATCTCATCGGTGACGGCTGTCGACGCCTTCAAGAAACTTCCAGCTATCCGATTATTCTTAAACTTTTCGCAAGTGTGCAATTTTGAACAGTTATCACTGTCGAAGCGCCTAACCATTAGCGGTGAGCAACAGATAGAACGATTATGATGCGGAACTTCTTAGGCCGCGTGCTATTGAGTCTTTTGTCGTTGATAATGTCGGTGCTGATGCTCGACCAGGGTTGCTCGTAGAACATTGCGGCCTCACGGAGGAGAGCAATGACGGATCGAGATCACTCCGAGAGCGCCACTGCAACATGTGGTGTCGAAGAAATGCAGACATGGCCGACACGGCGACGCGCAGTTGCTTCCACCCAAACATCTCCCAATAGCTCTGACTTAACTCAGCAAGAGGCTGCAACACCGAGCCAGAGCGCGATGGACGAGCTCTGCATCAACACGATCCGTACCCTGTCGATGGATGCCGTGCAGCGGGCCAATTCCGGCCATCCCGGGACACCGATGGCGATGGCGCCCGTGATCTATACGCTGTGGCAGAGCTTTCTTCGCTTCGACCCGGAGGATCCGATCTGGCCGAATCGAGACCGCTTTGTGCTTTCCGCTGGACATGCCTCGATGTTGCTTTATTCGATGCTGCACCTGATCGGCGTAAAGGCGGTCGATGTAAAATACGAACGTCTTGGCGAGCTCTCGGTTACGCTCGACGACATCAAACGGTTTCGTCAACTCGGCAGCAAGTGTACGGGCCATCCCGAGTATCACCTGACCTCGGGAGTCGAGACGACGACCGGTCCGCTGGGCCAAGGCTGCGCAACCAGCATTGGCATGGCGATTGCGGGGGAGTGGATGGGGAACCACTTCAACAGGGCGGATTTCACCATGTTCGACTACGACGTCTACGTGTTGTGCAGCGACGGCGACATGATGGAGGGAGTGTCGAGCGAAGCCGCCTCGCTCGCGGGCCACCTCATGCTTGGGAACCTGTGCTGGATCTATGACAACAACCGGGTGACCATCGAGGGTGCCACTGCTCTCGCCTTCAGCGACGACGTTGCGGCACGGTTTCGGGCCTATGGCTGGAATGTGCAGCACGTGGGAGACGCGAATGATGCCGGGCGACTTACCGAAGCGATCGCGAAGTTTCGTGGCGAGCACGGCGTGCCGACACTGATCATCGTCGACAGCCATATCGGCTACGGCGCCCCGCACAAGCACGACACCAACGCCGCTCACGGGGAACCACTCGGCGAAGAAGAAGTGCGCCTTGCCAAGCGCAACTACGGCTGGCCCGAGGACGCCCATTTTCTGGTACCCGATGGGGTGCGGGAGCATTTCCGCTCCGGCATCTGCCAGCGGGGCGAGCAACTCCGAAGCGGATGGCAGGCGCGCCTCGAAGCGTACCGGAGCAAATATCCCGACCTCGCCGATCAGCTCGACAGAATGCAGCGTCGGGAGCTTCCCGAGGGTTGGGACGTTGATCTCCCAATCTTTCCGACTGACCTGAAGGGCCTTCCGACCCGCACGTCGTCGGGCGAGGTGCTGAACACCGTCGCGCAACGTTACCCATGGTTGATCGGTGGCTCGGCCGACCTCGCTCCGTCGACCAAGACACGCCTCACCTTTGAAGGGGCTGGCGATATCGAGCCGGAAAAGTTCGAGGGTCGAAACCTTCACTTTGGAATCCGCGAACACGTCATGGCCGCGACCGTCAATGGTCTCGCTCTCTCCAAGGTTCGTGCCTACGGCTCGGGATACTTGATTTTCAGCGACTACATGAAGCCTGCGATTCGGTTGAGCGCGCTCATGGAGATCCCGGCCATTTACATCTTCACTCATGATAGCATCGGTCTCGGCGAGGACGGGCCGACCCACCAGCCGGTCGAGCAGTTGATCGCCCTGCGTGGCATCCCCGGCCTGATTACGCTCCGGCCCGCCGATGCCAACGAGGTGACCGAAGCCTGGCGAGTCATTATCGGCCTGCGGCACCAACCCGCCTGTCTCGTGTTGACGCGCGAGGCGGTACCAACACTCGACCGCTCGCGCTACGCGCCGGCAAGCGGCCTCTCGCGGGGCGCTTACGTGTTGGCGGACGCTGAGGACAAGAAGCCAGAGGTGCTGCTCATCGGCACCGGAAGTGAGGTCGCGCTCTGCCTAAAGGCCTACGAGGAGCTTAAGGCCGATGGCATCGCCGCGCGCGTCATCAGCATGCCTTCATGGGAGCTGTTCGAGCTGCAGGACGAAACATATCGCGATGAAGTCCTGCCGCCGGAGATAAAGGCAAGGGTTTCGGTCGAAGAGGGATCGGTGCTTGGTTGGGACCGTTATGTCGGCATGAGCGGCGCCAAGATCGGCATGCACACTTTCGGGTCTTCGGCGCCGCTCGAGGATCTGCTGAAGAAATTCGGCTTTACCCCGGAAAAAGTATTTGAAGCGGCGAAGCAACAGCTTGCTCAAGTCAAGAAAATGCGAACATGAACCCACTCAGGCAGCTCGAGACATGTGGCCAGTCGCTTTGGCTGGATTATCTAAAACGCAGTTTGATCGAGAAGGGCGAGTTGCGCGTGCTCGTCGAGCGCGATGGGCTGAAAGGCGTCACCTCGAACCCTTCTATATTCGAAAAGGCGATCGGCGAGACCAATGAGTACGCAGATGCGCTGAAACAATTCCAGGCACTGGGTGACCACAGCATCTCCGAGATCTATGAGCACCTAGCGATCGACGACATCCGTGCCGCAGCCGATGTGCTGCATCAGGTCTACGAGCAGACAGAGGGTCGAGACGGCTACATTAGCCTGGAGTGTTCGCCATACCTTGCCAACGATACCGAAGGTACAGTGGGCGAGGCGTTGCGGCTGTGGAAAGCAGTTGCGCGTCCAAATCTGATGGTGAAGGTGCCGGCGACACCGGCCGGCATTCCTGCCATTCGCCGGCTGACTGGCCGTGGGTTGAACATTAATATCACATTGCTCTTTTCGGTGGACGTCTACGAGCAGGTTGTCGAAGCCTATATCTCGGGGCTAGAGGACCTGGCGCGGGCCGGCGGCGACATCTCCAGGATCGCCAGCGTCGCCAGCATTTTCGTCAGCCGCATCGATACCGCCATCGACAAGCGACTCGACAAACTCGGTGACAAACGGGCGGCCGGCTTATTGCGTGGCAAGGTGGGAATCGCCAACGCGCAAGTCGCCTACGCGCGCTACAAGGCGCTGTTCGCCGCGCCGCGTTGGCAGCTTTTGGCTGCATCAGGAGCAAAGGCGCAGCGCTTGCTCTGGGCTTCCACAGGCGTCAAAGACCCGGCCTACAAGGACACGATGTATGTCGAGGCGCTCATAGGTCGCGACACTGTGGACACCGTTCCGCCCGCAACGATGGACGCATTTCGCGACCGCGGTCAGGTAGCGCCCGATGCGATAGAGCGGGACGTAGCGGGCGCGCGCCGGGTACTCGCCGAGCTAGAGAACTACGGCGTTTCACTGAAGGAGGTTACGGAGGAAGAACTGATCAAGGAAGGGGTACGGCAATTCGCGGATGCGTTCGACAAGCTGTTTGGTACCATCGCGCGCCGCCGCCGGACGCTGCTCGAGGGCGATCGCGCCCACCTGGAGATCAGGCCGGGCTCGCCAGAAATGGCGGCCGCCTTCAAAGAGGAAATGGAGGTCTGGCGGAAAGAAGGGCGCATTCGGAGACTTTGGGCCGGCGACAAGTCGCTCTGGTCCGGAACGGATGAAGACAAATGGCTCGGCTGGCTGAACGTCGCGGATCAAGAGCTTGCCGATATTAATCAGTTGCAGAGCTTCGCGGCAGACGTGAAGAAGCGCGGTTTCACCGACGTCGTTCTTCTCGGTATGGGCGGATCGAGTCTGGGGCCTGAAGTATTGGGCGAGACCTTCGGGCGGCAATCCGGCTGGCCGCGGCTTCACGTCTTGGACAGCACCGATCCCGCGCAGATCAAGGCGATCGAAAGCGCAATCGATCTCGGCAAGTCGCTGTTCATCGTCTCCTCGAAATCCGGCAGCACGCTGGAACCCAACGTTTTCATGGACTATTTCCTCGAGCGCGTCGGCGCGGTGCGAGGCAAGGACAAGGCTGGCGAGCACTTCGTCGCGGTGACCGATGCCGGCTCCTCGTTGGAGCGACGCGCCAAGCAACTAAGCTTTGCCCATATCTTCCATGGCGTGCGTTCGATCGGCGGACGTTACTCTGTGCTGTCGAAGTTCGGCCTGGTACCGGCGGCTGCGCTCGGTCTCGACGTCAAACGCCTCCTCGAGACGGTGCAGACGATGGAACGAGCCTGCGGCTCTGACGTGCCGCCGGCTGAGAACCCGGGCGTACAGCTCGGCGTCGCCATGGGCATTGCGGCAACCCGCTTCGGCCGCGACAAGGTGACGATCGTTGCCTCGCCGGGGATCGCCGATCTCGGTGCCTGGCTGGAGCAGCTTCTGGCGGAAAGCACAGGCAAGCACGGCCGCGGGTTGATTCCGCTGGCCGGGGAGCCGCTCGCCGCACCCGAGCGCTACGGGGGCGACCGGTTCTTCGCCTACCTGGAGTTGGACGGGCAGGTCGATCCATCGCAGCGCGAGGCAGTGGCAGCACTGGAGCGAGCCGGCCATCCAGTTGCGCAGATCCGCGTCAAAGATATCGGGCATATCGCCCAGGAATTCTTCTGTTGGGAAATCGCCACGGCCGTGGCCGGCGCGATTATCGGCATCAACCCGTTCGACCAGCCGGATGTAGAGGCGAGCAAGGACAAGACCCGCGCGCTGACCGAGGGATACGAAAAGTCGCGCAGCCTGCCAAAGCAGGAGCCGGTGTTCCGCGAGAACGGTGTAGCCCTCTACGCCGATCGGCGCAACGCAGCCGAGTTGGGTCGACACAACACGTTGTCCGGCTATTTGAAGAGCCATTTCGGCCGCGTGCACGCTGGCGCAAAGTCAGGCGACTATGTGGCACTGCTGGCATACATACAGCGCAACGAGGCAAACACCCAGCTGCTGACCGGGATGCGCACGCTTATCCGCGACAAGACCCACGCCGCTACCTGCCTCGGGTTCGGACCGCGCTTTCAGCATTCAACCGGGCAAGCCTACAAGGGCGGGGCGAATTCCGGCGTGTTCCTGCAGGTCACCTGCGACGATCTGGTCGACATCGACGTGCCCGGCCATTCCTACAGTTTCGGCGTGGTGAAGGCGGCGCAAGCCCAAGGCGATCTCGATGTGTTGGTGGAACGCGGCCGGCGCGCCCTGCGCGTCCACCTAAGGGATGTCGACGCGGGACTAGCAGAGTTGGCTCGCGCTATGGATGCAGCGCTCCGGTAGCGGCAGTGTTGCAAGGAGTGAAACAAATGCAGATCGGCGTAATCGGACTTGGTCGCATGGGCGGCAACATCTCTCGCCGCCTGATGAAAGCGGGACACCATTGCGTTGTGTTCGACGCCAATGCCAAGCCGCGCGACGCGTTGGCGAAGGAGGGTGCCACAGCGGTCGGATCGCTTGCAGACATAGTGAAGGCGCTTGTGGAAAAGCCGCGCGCCGTTTGGGTCATGTTGCCTGCCGGAAAGGTTACCGAAGAAACTGTCGAGCGTCTCGGCGGCTTGCTGGAGCCGAATGACATTATCATCGACGGCGGCAATTCCTTCTACAAGGACGACATCCGACGCGCGAAGAAGTTGGCAGCAAAGCGCATCCGCTACGTCGATTGCGGCACCTCCGGCGGCGTCTGGGGTATCGAGCGCGGCTATTGCTTGATGATCGGCGGCCCGAAGGAGGCCGTGGATTACCTCGATCCGGTCTTCGCGGCACTCGCCCCCGGTCTGGGCGTGATCCCGCGCACGCCGGGCCGCGAGAAAGGCGACTCGCGCGCCGAGCGCGGCTACATTCACGCCGGCCCCTCCGGCGCCGGGCACTTCGTGAAGATGGTGCATAACGGCATCGAGTACGGGCTGATGCAGGCTTATGCCGAAGGCTTCGATATCCTGCGCAACAAGGACTCGAAGGATCTGCCCGAAGACGAGCGTTTCACGCTGAATATGCCGGACATCGCGGAGGTTTGGCGGCGCGGCAGCGTCATCTCGAGCTGGCTGCTTGATCTGAGCGCCGCGGCGCTGGTGAAGGATCCGCAGTTGAAGGATTTCACCGGCTTTGTCCAGGATTCCGGCGAAGGTCGCTGGACGGTGGAAGCTGCAATCGAGGAGGCGGTCCCGGCAGACGTAATTTCCTCGGCGCTGTATGTCCGATTCCGCTCACGGCAGGAGCACTCCTTTGGAGAGAAGGTGCTCTCGGCCATGCGCTTCGGCTTCGGTGGCCACATAGAGGGTAACGAGCCTATTGATCCCGAACCAAACCGGAAGGAGGTCGCTCGATGACACAGGACGCCGCAGAGTAGCGCGATGCACGACAACCAATCACTCCGGATCCCTCCGGCCGCCCAAGTGGTCGAGTCGCCGCCGCGGCGCCAGCCGAGTCCGGCCGATCCCTGCGTCATGGTGATCTTCGGCGCCGGCGGAGACCTGACCAAACGCCTGGTGGTGCCCGCACTCTATAACCTCTCGCGCACCAAAGCATTGCCGGAGAAATTCGCGTTGATTGGCGTGGACCTGGCGGAGGGAACCGCGGAGAGCTGGCGCGAGCATCTTTATGACATGCTGAAAAGTTTCGTCGGCAATGCCGCCGCGGAGTTTGACGTCGAACGGATCGACGAGGCGGCGTGGAAACGTCTCGCAGAGAAAATGTCCTACGTGCAGGGCGACCTTACCAAGTCAGAGCTCTACGGGAGGATTCGCGCCGCGTTGGACCAGGCGGATAAAATCCACGGCACGCAGGGCAACGCCATCTTCTACCTCGCCGTCGCCGACCGGTTCTTTGGTGCCGTGGTGGAGCAACTCGGCAACGCGAAGCTGACCCATCAGGACGAGGACAAGGACGGGAAGCACCGTTTCTGGCGCCGCGTGGTGATCGAAAAGCCGTTCGGTCATAGCCTGGATTCGGCACGCGCGTTGAATGCGCGCATCCTGCAAACACTGCATGAGGACCAGATCTTCAGGATCGACCACTTTCTGGGTAAGGATACGGTTCAGAACATCCTGGCGTTTCGTTTCGCCAATGGGCTGTTCGAGCCGATCTGGAACCGCGATCGGATCGACCACGTGCAGATCACCGTCGCGGAGACGGTGGGCGTAGAGCAACGCGGCAAATTCTACGAGGCGACGGGGGCACTGCGCGACATGGTCCCGAACCACGTGTTCACATTGCTTTCGATGGTGGCCATGGAGCCGCCAACGGGCTTCGATGCCGCCGCGATCCGCACGAAGAAGGCCGAAGTGTTCGCCGCGATGCCAGCCGTCAAGCCGACGCGGGCGGTACGTGGCCAATATGGCGCCGGCACCGTGCTGGCTGAGCAGGTGAAAGCCTATCGGAAAGAGCCGAACGTGGCGGCGGATTCCAACATCGAAACCTATGTCGCGATGGAGCTCGAAATCGATAATTGGCGCTGGGCCGGCGTGCCCTTCTACCTCCGTACCGGCAAGCACATGTCGCAGCGGAAGACGGAGATCGCGATCCGCTTCAAGCAGGCGCCCTACGCGGCGTTCCAGGACACGCCCATCGACACTCTGCCACCCAACTGGCTCGTGCTGAGCATCGCGCCGGATGAGGCAATCTCCCTGCAGTTCGAGGTCAAGCGCCGTGGACCGGTGGTAGACCTCGCCGCCGTGAAGATGGACTTCCACTATGACGACTGGTTCCCGAAGGAGCCGAATGTCGGATACGAGACGCTGATCTACGACGTCATGATCGGCGATTCAACGCTGTTCATGCGTGCCGACATGGTGGAGCAGGCCTGGCGCATCGTACAGCCCGTGCTCGATGCCTGGGCGACGGAGAAACCTGACTTTCCTGACTACGACTCCGGTAGCGACGGCCCCAACGCAGCCGACGAGCTGCTGGCGCGCGACGGCGGACGGGCCTGGCGTCCGGTCATTTCCGCTTCGGAGAAAAAGCAGTGACAGCTCGGCATGATATTCGTCTGTTTCTGGCGGACGTGGACGGTGCGCTGGTCACCAAGGACAAGGTGCTGACCGAGGCGGCGAAGGCGGCTGTGCGCGAGCTGGATCAGGCCGGCATCGCGTTCGCCATCACAAGCGGGCGGCCGCCACGCGGCATGAGCATGCTGATAGAGCCGCTCGCGCTACGGACCGCGATAGCGGGCTTCAATGGCGGCGTGTTGGTCAATCCCGATCTCTCCGTGATCGAGAGTCATACGCTCGATCTCGCCGCGGCCAAGCGAACCGTGAAGCTGATTCTCGACAAAGGGCTGGACGCCTGGGTCTACACCGAGGATGAGTGGCTGATCCGTGATCCGAACGCGCCGCATGTGGCGCGCGAAACCTGGACGGTGAAATTCGACGCCAAGGTCGTAGCATCGTTCACCGACGCTCACTTGGCGCACGCGGTAAAGATCGTCGGCATCTCCGATGACCTTGACCTGGTCGCCGCCTGCGAAAAGGTGGTGCAGAACACCCTGGGTGAGAAGGCGAGCGCGGCGCGCTCGCAACCGTATTATCTCGACGTGACCCACCCGGAAGCAAACAAGGGGACGGTCGTGGCGACCCTATCCAGGCTTCTGAACATTCCGCCCGCGCAGATCGCCACCATGGGGGACATGCCGAATGACGTCCTCATGTTCCGCAACAGCGGCCTTTCCATCGCCATGGGCAATGCCAGCGACGAGGTAAAGGCGCAGGCGAACGCGGTGACCGACAGCAATGAGAACGACGGCTTCGCCAAAGCGGTCAGGAAGTTTGTTTTGCGGCCGGCCGCCTCATGACGCTCGTTTGAGATAATGCGCGCATTCTGGAGTGTGGCGGAAGCCGAGAAGCCCTCGCGACGCGGTGACTTGACGGGAGAGCGACGATGACACCGCGCGTAAGAGAGATTCGAGCTGGAACAGTGTGGTTAGCGCGGGGACACTAACCAACCTGGCTTGGCTACTGAACGACGGTCGATTCGCGGGCACTGGTAAACTGGTGATTTGCCGATCGATCAGAGCTTCGATCAGGGCCGGCCCGCCCCTCGCTCCCCCCAGCCTACAATCCGCGCTATCACATCGAACTCGCGATCGAAGCGGGTCGAAATGCGTACGCTGCTCCGTCGTAACCGGGGCATGCTTCGGCGCCGCCGGGCACGGAGCGTTGATTTCGATCAAACCCGGCGGGGAAAGTATGAAGTAGCCTAAACGTGTAGGCTGTTCCAGGCGCCGACGTGAGGGCAATGGGCGTGCAAACCATCGGTTGCAAGAAGGACACGGAGGTACGGCGGTTGGGCCGATTCGTTGCGGCGGCTGATAGTGCGAGTATGACGATGGAGGCTCGAGACGAACTTCGAAAGCGGATTCTTGATAGTGTTGGGGTCGCAATCGGTGCGTTAGACGGCGACCCAATCCGTCGCGTCCGTGACCAACTCGACGATTTTGGCGGTAGACCGATCGCAACTCTGATTGGCGGTGGCAAGACAGCGCCTGATCGCGCCGCCTTCTACAATGGCGCTCTCGTGCGCTATCTCGATTTCATGGATAGTTATCTCGCCAAAGGCGAGACGTGCCACCCGAGCGATAACCTTGGCGCCGTCCTTGCTGCCGCAGAATATGCCGACCAGGACGGCAGGACGTTTCTTGCGGCGATGGCCGTCGCCTATCAAGTGCAGTGCCGCCTATGCGACGTTGCACCTGTTCGGGCAAAGGGCTTCGATCACACCGTTCAAGGTGCCTATGCGGTCGCATCCGGCGTGGCGCGAGCTCTCGGGCTTGATGCCGAGAAGACGGCCAACGCGATCGCCATCAGTGGCACGTGCAATAATGCGCTGAGAGTGACGCGCACAGGTGCGCTGTCGCAGTGGAAAGGCTTGGCTTACCCAAATACGGCATTTGTTGGCACGCATGCGTCGTTCCTCGCTTTAAGAGGCATAACAGGTCCTGAAGAGGTCTTCGAAGGTAACAAGGGATTCAAAGAGGCTATCGCGGGCCCGTTTGAAATCGAGTGGGGTGAAGAGAATCTCGAAGCGGTCAATAATACGATTCTTAAGAAGTACGATGCGGAGATCCACTCGCAATCGTCTATTGAAGGTACCCTGGAGCTACGATCGCGCTATGGATTTAGAGTCCCCGATATCGCGACGGTCGAGATCGAAATATTCGATGTTGCTTATCACATTATTGGTGGTGGCGAGGAAGGCGACAAGACTGTCATTCGCACGAAGGAGGAAGCGGATCACTCATTGCAATATATGGTTGCCGCCGCGCTGCTCGATGGGAATGTCCTGCCGGCGCAGTACAGGCCGGAGCGGCTTACGGGTGTTGATATCCAGGGCCTGCTGAGGCGCATCGTGGTGAAGCCCAAGGAGGAATACACCGCGCGTTTTCCTGCTGAGATGTGCACCACGGTTACCGTTACCTTGAACGACGGGAGCAGGTATCGAATCGACAAGTCGGATTACGAAGGCTTTGTTACACGCCCGATGGGTTGGGAGTCGGTGATCGCCAAATTCAATGATGTAGCAGCCGCTTTCACGTCCGAACGCGCTCGAGCAAGGATTATCGACGCTGTGCAGAATATCGAGAAAATGCGGATTCGCGATTTCACCGCGATCCTGGCCGATCTCACACAATAACGCGGAAATAATCCTTAGAAGGAATGGCAAAATGACAAAGTCTCAATCCGAAGTATGGCAGAAGCGCTCCTTTCCCTACGTTCCGATGAACGACCGTGATCCCAAGCCACGCTCGAGATCGATCACTGAAATTCGTGGGCCGTATTACGCCTCCGTTACGCCGACCTATACAAAGGAATTGCTCGAAGGAATGGGAGAGCATGTCGATGGCTACAAATATGCTGGCGGGTCATTTTCACTGATGCCGGCGGAGTATGTGAAGAAGATGAACCGTATCTGTCATGACCACGGTGTCTATGTGTCGACCGGCGGCTGGATCGAGAACATTCTTGCGCGTGCTGCGCATCATGTCGATGATTATATCGCCGAATGTAAGAGACTCGGGTTTGACGTGATTGAGCTGTCCACCGGATTCATCCAGTTGCCCATTCCGGATCTGCTTCGGCTGATTGAGAAAGTGAAGAAGGCAGGGCTCAAGCCGAAGCCCGAGATTGGTATCCAGTTTGGCGCAGGCGGCGACACGAACCAGGCCGAATTGCGAGCCGAAGGTACCCGCGATCCCCAAATCCTGATTGACACCGCAGCAGAATGCCTAAGCGCTGGCGCTTCGATAATCATGATCGAGTCCGAGGGTATCACGGAGAACGCTGACCCGTGGCGTACCGATGTTGCGGCGAGGATTATCAAGCAGGTCGGCATGGAGAATGTGATGTTTGAGGCAGCCGATCCGCCAGTTTTCGAATGGTATATCAAGAATTACGGCATCGACATCAATCTGTTCGTCGATCACAGTCAGATCGTGCAGTTGGAGTGCTTGCGGCGGGGAATCTGGGGAACGAAGAGCACATTTGGACGTATCACGACTCATCGGTAATCCTATTTGAGTATCCGGCAGATGAGCACCTACTTCGTCTACATGACGCTCGGCTTCGCGCTCTATATGACGGTGTCCTCACCGGGGTGCCGAAGGCGCAGGCCTACAACACCATCATGTACATCATGGCGAATTGCTGGTTGTCGGCTTCCTTGCCAACCTCTGCGTCAAAGCGTTCGACAAGCGTCATCACATGAAATCCGAAGTGGATGCCGAGATTGAGCCGGCGCGTGCTCAAAGAGCAGCAGGGCAAGCCTGGGGCGGGCTCGGCCGAACCCGGGAATCGCACAGATGAAAGCATTATCGCACACGCGGGCGTTGGACCTGCAGATATTGTTGAGCTGGAGAGCGGATCTGCTCTCGCACGCCGCGGCATCGATGAAGCCGAAACATCGCGTCGGCCAGATCGCGGCTGCGGTTGCCGAGAGCGGTAATCCTCAGGGAAGATAGGGTCGAGATCATGCAACACATCAAAGCATTGCAAGCGGCTGGTTTGCAGTTGATGCCGGCCTGGCGCTTTGCCGGCATACCATTGCTGGCAGGCGTAGCTCAGATCGTCATAAACGCCTTGAACCCGTTTCAATAGGTCGCGCGATGCAGCACAACGGCGTCGCGTTTCTGGAAGAGTTAATACGCCTGGTTGCCGACGATGGCTTCGCTTTCGCGATTTTTGCCGTTGTTTTTGCGGCGGCGGTTCTAGCGTTTGGCTTCGGCGCACCGCCTGATATTGTGGCTTCAGTTCTCGTTCTCGGCGTCATGGCCGCGATCGTCGAAAACAAGCTGCGCGCGAAAAATTAGGCAACGTTCAAGTACGTTCAGTCGTAATACATGGCGTTTGTTCAAAGAAGGCACACACCCGACAACAAGGCCACAAGTCGATCTCGCTCAAATCCAGAATTCCGGCATAGCCTGCCTCAGGCAACCTCCCAGTCGCACGGGCGCCAGCCTGACGGCCAGTCCCGTCCTGTCGTCGGTTTCTACCGCGACGCCGCACATCGTCGCTTCGCCCGACGCCGGCTCGAAGCGGCCGGTAGCGACGCCGGTCGTGAAGCGCCGCAGCGGCTCTTCCTTTGCCATGCCGACGATAGAGTCGAAGTCGCCGGTCATGCCGACATCCGTCATAAAGGCGGTGCCGCCGGACAGAATCCTGTCGTCGGCGCTGGGCGTATGGGTATGCGTGCCGACGACGAGGCTGGCTCTTCCGTCGCAGAAGTGTCCCGCCGCATGCTTTTCTCCGGTGGCCTCGCAATGGAAGTCCACGACGATCGCACCCACCGCGTGGCCGAGCGGATGCGCGTCGAGTTCGGCGCCGATGCGGCCGAACGGATCTTCAACCGGCTCCATGAATAGCCGCCCCAGAGCGTTGATCACCAGCGCGTGCCCTCCGGTTTTCGTCTCGATCAGCGCCGATCCGCGCCCGGGCGTGCCGGAAAGGTAGTTGATGGGTCGGATGAGGCGAGGGGCATCTTTGATGAATTGAAGAGCCTCCCTCCGATTCCAGGAATGGTTGCCGAGCGTGACCACGTCGGCGCCTGCGGCCAGGAGTTCTTCGTAGATCGGTTGCGTGATGCCGAAGCCTTGGTCGGCAGCGTTCTCGCCGTTGACGATGGCAAGCTCGACCTTCCATTGGGAGATACAGCCCGGAAGGTGAGTGCGGATCGCTTCGCGACCGGCCTTCCCGACGACATCGCCGACAAACAGAATGCGCAAGCTCGTCTCCTCAGTTGCCGGCGTCCAGCGCCGCCTGACGCTGCGGTGTGCGCTCGTTGACGAATGTGCCGAACGGCAGGAAAGCCACCACCTGAAGGAACTGGGCCGAAAGGGCTCGAAAGCAAGTAACAACTTTATTGAAGGAATGGAAGCAAAAGCGTGATTTTGAAGAGCTCTACTGTTCTGAGCGCTAAATGTATTGGTGGCTTCAAAGATATGGAACTGAACCCCAGCCAGTCACCAAGATGCAGGCGAATGCCGGCTCGGAGAGCCTCGCGTCGCGAAGGAAATTGGTATGAACCCGGGAAAGACGAAGGGACTGGTCGAAAGGGATCTCACAAACGATCAAAGCCGCATTCGAAGTCGGCAGGTTGAGGGAATTTTTCGGAAGACTCCCTTCTCAAGTTGTCTGTCCGTAAAGGATCAATGATAGCCAATGTCGGCGCGTACTTTCCCTCGAAACACCCAATAAGACCATCCGGTGTACATAAGGATGATCGGCAGCAGAAACAGCGTGCCAACGAGAAGAAAGGCTTGCGTGCTCTCAGAGGAAGCCGCCTGCCAGAGACTGTAGCGGTACGGAACAATGTTGGGCCATAGGCTGATGGCAATGCCAATATATGACATCACGAAGAGGCCAATGGCGCCCGCAAACGGTGCTACCTCGGAATCGTTGTTGAGCGATCGCCACTCCACCCACGTGAGCAGCGCCGTGATGATCGGTACGGGTGACAGAAACAGCAGATTAGGCCAAGAGAACCATCGCTGCGCGATATCCTCGTGAACGAAGGGCGTCCATAGGCTGACAATACCGATGGCAGCGATGACGCCAATAAAGCACCAACGGCCGTGACGGCGTGCCCAAGCCTGCAACTCCCCTTCCGTCTTAAGGACGAGCCAGCCGGCGCCGAGTAGCCCGTAGCCGAACACGAGCGCGATTCCGGTCAGAACGGAGAATGGTGTGAGGAAGTCGAACGAACCGCCAGCAAACACCCGGCCCTCAACCTCGAACCCCTGGATGAACGCTCCGAGCACCATACCCTGCGCGAAAGTCGCGATGGCGGACCCGTAGACAAATCCATAATCCCAGAATGTCTTGTGCTCAGCATCGCGATACCGAAATTCGAATGCAACACCGCGGAAGATTAGCGCGAGCAGCATGATCAGAATCGGGAAATAAACTGCCGGGATGATAATGGCGAAGGCGAGCGGGAAGGCTGCAAGAAGCGCAAGGCCGCCAAGCACGAGCCAAGTCTCGTTACCATCCCAGATGGGCGCGATGGAGTTCATCACAAGATTGCGGGATGGCGTATCCGGCGCGAGCCCGAAGAGCATTCCGACCCCGAGATCAAACCCGTCGAGCAGGACGTAGAAAAACACCCCAACGCCGAGAATGAGCGTCCAGATCGGCACGATGTCGAGAACCAGGGAATTCATGGACGGCGCCTCCCTGAAGCAGTTGGGGGCGTGCGGACCAGGAGGTCGGGCCTGCCACCTTCGATGGGACTCTCGTTAGTTGCGGAATCGACCGGTCCTCTGCGGACAAGTCGGGCCATGATCAAAAATCCCGCGGGGAAAATGACGAGATATGCCACCATATATCCGGCCAGAGAAATCAGGACATCCGTGCCGGTCAGAGACGGAGAGACCGAATCCGCAGTGCGGAGCAGGCCGTAAACGGTCCAGGGCTGGCGTCCCACTTCGGTGGTGATCCAGCCAGCCAACACGGCGACGAAACCGAGCGGGGCCATGAGCTGGCATCCCTGCAGGAGCCAGCGCGTTTCGAAAAGACGTCCCTTGAACCTCAACCACCAGCTCGCCACGACGAGGCCGAGCATAATGGTGCCAATTCCAACCATGATGCGGAAGGCGAAGAACGGGATCGCGACCGGCGGGCGATCCCGGGGCGGCCAATCCTTCAAGCCCTTGATCACCGCGTTAGGATCGTGGGCCAGGACAAGGCTCCCAAGGATAGGAATTTCGACCGAGTAGCGGTTCGTCTCACTGATCTCGTCGGGAATGGCAAAAAGGGTCAACGGAACTCGGCTCGCCGTTTCCCAATGAGACTCGATAGCAGCGAGCTTTGCGGGTTGATGTTCAAGTGTGTTTAGCCCGTGCAAGTCGCCGAGCAAGATTTGCAGGGGCACAAGAGCGCTCAGGAGCCACAGCGTCATCGAAAACATGACGCGACCCTCTTCGACAAAACGACCACCTCGGATCAGGTAGGCCGCCACAGCAGCGACAACGAAAGCGGTAGTGACATAGAAGGCGACAATCGTATGGGTTAGCCGGTACGGGAAGGATGGATTGAAGACGATTTGAAACCAATCCTTGGGGAAGAAACGTCCGTCAACAAGCTCATAGCCGGCCGGCGTTTGCATCCAACTGTTGGCGGAAAGGATCCAGAATGACGAGAGAAGCGTTCCGAACGCAACCATGAGGGCCGCGAAAAAATGCGCCCATTGCGGCACGAGCTTTCGGCCGAATAGAAGCACTCCGAGAAACGCCGACTCGAGGAAGAAAGCCATGATGGCTTCGTAAGCGAAGAGCGGCGAGAGAACGTTCGCGGTAACGTCCGAGAACCGGCTCCAATTGGTCCCGAACTGGAACGGCATTATAATTCCGGAGACCACGCCCATTCCGAATGTGACGGAAAAAATCTTGATCCAGAACATTGACGACCGGAAATACACGTCGCGCCCGGTCGCGAAGTAGATGCCTTCGAGCACCGCGATATATGAGGCCAAACCGACAGTGAAAGCGGGCAAAAGGATATGCCACCCAATCACCCAAGCAAACTGTAGACGGGACAGCAAAAGCGGATCGGACAGCATGCGATCTCCACACCTCTCGCGACTGGCAACTAAGCGGTCACGACCTTACGAATTGCATCCGATCCCCACGTCCGCACTATCCTTGACTGCGTGAGTCCGGTGAAGACAATGAAACGTCGATCCACGGGTCGCGTCGTTAAAAGTTCTCTCGCTGGCTGAGTTCATTTCATCGGCATCTTTGAGAAGTTCAATGATGAGCGAACGATCTTCTGCGTTAAAATTGTCTCAACCGCGGGGAATGACTTCTGCGCGGCTGGCGGAACCGATTTCCAGTTATGACCCTGGGTCAAGTAATAATCGAAAGGCAGCGCACCGGGTCCGACGGCGCTACCAACGATAAGCCGGCCCACCATGCCGGCCTCTTCGTGCGGTGCGCAGAAATAGTCGTAGATGCCCTCCACGGTGAGGGTTACCTCGAAGGTCTGTTGGGGCAGGAGAAAATCGGACGCCCATGGCTGGGCGTTCGTCGGGATACGCAACGAATGATTGTCGTTCGTAGGACTGTAAGTCGTCGCCGTATGCACGTTGTCATCGCAGACCCAGCGCACCGTTTGGCCAGGTTGCAATAACACTCCGATCGGATCGAACCCGACGACCCCCCCTCCAGGGTCACTCTTCATGTGAATCTCGATGAGCTCGGCCGACTTAGCCCGAACGAGGTCAGAAAAGCCCGCATTCACGAGGAGGCCGCCGCCGACACCGAGTGCCGCTCGCCGCGTCAGCATCTGGTTATTTCTCAACCAGCTTCTCCTGCGCCTTCGTCACATGCCACAGCACGACGTGATAGTGAGGCACTTCCACACCTGGATGGCCAGCGTTGTAATACAACGAAACGTGGTCGACATTGCCGCCGGGCGCCTTCAGATCGTCCATTGTCTTATGCCCGTCGATGTCTTTAAGGGGGATCATATAAATTGTACTGACCAGCTTGCCCGCATGATCGTAAGCGAGAAACGGCCCGTCTGGCAGCGTCGCGGGGTCGACATAAAGCGTCCCCATGCCGGGTAGAAAATCGGGAAGCTTAACGAGTTCGCTTACCTTTTTGTAGGGAGCCGGCGGGGGCGCCTTTTCGACGCTTTCTGCAGCGACCGTCGGTCCGGCTACCAACATCATGATTCCAAGGGCAATCAGCGTTTTTCGGAACATTTGTATCTCCCATCATGCACACGTAAACATCGGCCGACTGAACGTCACCGCGGCCCTACGATGAAGAAAATGCGAAGTTTAGTCTGTGCAATGTTGCACACTCCGTCATGCCCACATTGCCGCGACCACCGGTCGTGGTCTCGACGCCTGATGTCAGGTGATATTTGGGATGGTCTGTTCCGTGGCGAAACGGTTCGATCATTGTAGAACGAGTTTTAGCATTCGTAGGCCGCATGGTCCGAGGCACGCCGGATGCTCGATTGCCAGCCGTCGGGCAGATCAACAGCTCGTGACTTGATGTCCGGATCTTTGCCGCACCGGTTTTTCCGAACGTGTGAGGTTGTGAGCTGTGTTGACAAGCGCGATGTGTGAAAGTGCCTGGGGGAAATTGCCGACTAGCCGCTTCGTCTGTGGATCGTATTCTTCGGACAGAAGTCCGACATCATTCCTGAGCGCAAGCAGCCGTTCGAACAACTGCTGTGCTTCCTCGCGTTGCCCTGTTGCCAGCAGGCTATCCGCGAGCCAAAAGCTGCAAGCGAGGAATACGCCTTCACCCGGAGGTAGGCCGTCGCGGGTGTCCGCGGTGTTATAGCGTCGGGCAAGACCGTCAGCCAATAAATGTTGCTCGACGGCGGCAATAGTGCTTCGAACCCTTGGATCATCGGGGGGCAAAAAGCCAAGGGCTGGAATGAGCAGCAAACTGGCATCGAGGTCCTTTGATCCGTACGACTGCACAAAAGCGCCAATCTTCGGATCGAATGCGTGACTGCAGATCTCTTCGTGGATTTTTCCGCGCAAAGCGCGCCAGTGCTCGACTGGCCCTTCAAGACCGAAGTCTTCCGCACCTTTGATGGCGCGGTCGAAGGCCACCCAAGTCATCATCTTTGAATAAGTAAATTGTTGGCGACCGCTACGAATTTCCCAGATTCCTTCATCCGGCTGATCCCAAATGGTCTCCAAGCGATCGAGGAGCGCGCGCTGCACGGCCCAGGCGTGTTCCTCCACAGCCAATTTCCCATTGCGTCCCTGATAGAATGCATCCATGACCTCGCCAAAGATGTCGAGCTGCAACTGGGTGGCGGCGGCATTGCCAATTCGCACCGGCTTAGATCCCTCGTAGCCCGGTAGCCAGGGGATCTCCCATTCCGTCAGACGTCGTTCGCCCAGCAGGCCGTACATGATTTGCACTTGCGACGGTTGGCCAGCCACCGCACGCAACAACCACGCCTGCCATGATCTTGCCTCCTCGTAGTAGCCCGAGTTCATCAGTGCGAGGAGAGTAAAAGTGGCATCCCGTAACCAACAAAAGCGATAGTCCCAGTTGCGTGGACCTCCAAGTTGCTCTGGCAGGGATGTGGTAGGAGCGGCAACGATACCGCCTGTCGGACGATAAGTTAACGCCTTCAACGTGATGAGTGAACGGCGAACATCCGCCGACCACTTGCCCGCACTGGTGCAGCGACTTATCCAGTGGCGCCAGAACTTTTCCGCATCGACAAGTGCTTTCTGTGCGTCGAGGGGCTCAGGAGGCGACAGGTGCGAGGCTGAATAGGTCAGGACGAACGGAATCGTTTGGCCGGCCGATACGGTGAAGTCACCGATTGTCGTGAAATCCTTTCCCCGCAGTTGCACTGGCGTGCGCAAGACGACCATGTCTGGTCCGGACACCGCCAGCAAGCTGCCATCCTCCATCCGGGTTACCCAGGGCACGAGTGAACCGTAATCGAAACGTAGAATAAATTCGGTACGCATTGCGACGCGGCCGCGGCGGCCGACGATCATCCGAACCACGTTCGAAGTTTTCCCGCGTGGCGGCATGAAGTCGACCAGGGTGACGGCGCCATCCATCGTTTCGAAATCAGTTTCCAGAATAAGCGTATCATCGCGGTAGCGCCGCGAAATACGTGCAGCCTTGTCCGTTGTCGTGATCAACCATCGACCGTGTTCACGCTCGCCGAGGAGCGCCGCGAAACATGCGCAGCTGTCAAAGCGCGGCCAGCAAAGCCAGTCGATTGATCCATCACGCCCGACGAGAGCGGCAGTTTCGCAATCTCCCAAAAGCGCATAATCTTCGATTTTCGAGGACATGACAGGCGACTCCGTGCGACCCTTGAGACTGGACGACCGAACACGATCGCACCTGTACCGTCGCGACTTTATGCTCAATGCGACAAGTAGGCGTTGCCGCGAAGCGCCGCAATCGTTACCAGCTGGCTTGGCAAAATTTACTCAGTGTATGCTGAGCATGCCATGCAAAGTGCAGGTGTCGTGCAGCAGATGCGTCTTCATGAGAACCTGGTGTTGGCGACTCCGCGCGGGTCTTGCACCTTCCCTCCACCGAAGTGAGCAATTCTGCACAGACCTCGGTTTGGTATTTACGTCACCATCAGGCACTTTCGCGCAGGTTCTGCGGGTAATCCTGACAGCCACCTGCTCGCTGCTGAACCTCTCGAGATGACCTGCGAGATCAAATGAACCAGGAAAATACAGAATTAGGCGGGCCAGATCTCACGCAGGGGGTTGACGTTTTGACCGTTCCTGACGGAACCATGTTGCTCGGCCACGCCCGCGGTGAAGCGGTGCTCCTTATCCGGCGCGGCGATGAGATGTTCGCGATTGGCGCGACGTGCACGCATTATGGCGCTCCCCTTGTTGACGGCCTCATCGTAGGAGACACAGTCCGCTGTCCCTGGCATCATGCGTGCTTTAGCGTAACGACCGGGGAGGCTCTTCGCGCCCCGGCGCTCAACCCGGTATCGTGTTGGCGTGTCGAACGGCGCGGAAACATTGCTTATGTGAAGGAACAGGAACGCAGCCAGCCGCGGGTGCTTGGGCCGGCCGCCGGCATTACGGACTCGATCGTTATCGTGGGGGGCGGCGCGGCCGGCAATGCCGCGGCGGAAACGCTTCGGCGTGAGGGTTATTCGGGCCACGTCACGATGTTGAGCGCCGATGTTTCGTTACCCTGTGACCGACCCAACTTGTCGAAAGGATATCTCGCAGGCGTGGCGTCCGAGGAGTCGAATCTACTTCGGTCAGCACAGTTTTATAATGAGCAAAAAATCGACTTGCACCTTGGCGGACGGGTCGCTGCCATCGATATTCACAACGGGCGCGTCGAGATGGCGGACGGCGCTCAGCATGCTTTCGGCGCCCTCCTTCTCGCCACCGGCTCTGAGCCGGTGCGGCTCGATGTGCCCGGCGCCGAGCTTCCGCACGTGCATTATCTCCGCACGGTGACGGACAGTCGCGCCATTGTCTCAAAAGCTCTGGCATCGCGCCGAGCCGTGGTGATCGGCGCGAGCTTCATCGGGCTCGAAGTGGCCGCATCACTTCGAGCACGGAACATCGATGTACATGTGGTCGGGCTCGAAACAATCCCGATGGAGCGGATCCTCGGACCGGATGTCGGAAAGTTCATCCGCAAGCTTCATGAGGACAATGGGGTGACGTTTCATCTTGGCACGACAGCCACGTCGATAGACGAGCAAGGCGTCACGCTGAAGAATGGAGACAAGCTCCAGGCCGATTTCATCGTCGTCGGCATCGGGGTGCGGCCGGAGACCGCGCTTGCAGCGCGAGCAGGGCTGGCCGTGGATCGTGGTGTCACCGTCGACGAGTATCTTGAGGCGAGCGCCCCGCGCATCTTTGCCGCTGGCGATATCGCACGTTGGCCAGACCGGCTTACCGGCGAGAGCATCCGGGTCGAGCACTTTGTCGTCGCCGAACGCCAGGGGCAGACTGCTGCGCGCAACATCCTAGGCCAGCGCGAACGATTTGACGCCGTTCCGTTCTTCTGGACCGAGCAATACGATTTCGGCCTCGCCTACGTGGGGCATGCGGAGCGGTGGGACAAAATCGAAGTCGACGGATTGTTGGATGAGAGAGACTGCACGGTCAGTTACTGGCGCGCTGGAAAGAAGCTGGCGGTCGCCGTCATTCATCGAGATCTCGAGGGGCTCCGAGCTGAAGTCGAATTCGAGCGGGCTATGAGTGCACAGAACGCAAGCAAGGACGATCCCCAATACAAAATTAAGAGCACCAAGACTGACCACGTTGCAATGTACAAAGGCGCTACACTGAACAAAGTGCGCGATTAAGACTGTCTGCTGTCCGGAGCGACGCAAATGAGCAAGAGCATTACCGCAGCCAACGTCCGGTTGAAGCGAGCATATGAACCTCCCTCTCGCGGTGACGGCGCCCGGATATTGATCGACCGGCTTTGGCCCCGCGGCATGACAAAGAAATCGGCGGCCATCGATGAATGGCTCAAGGACATCGCGCCCAGCACGGCGTTGCGACAATGGTTCGGACACGATCCAGCTCGTTGGCAGGAGTTTCGGCGCCGTTATGCCGGCGAGGTGCGTCAGAATCCTAAGCATCTCGGCAAGCTACGCGCCCGGGCACGGCAAGGTCCGATCACACTCGTGTTCTCGGCTCATGACGAAGCTCATAACGACGCCGTTGTCCTGCGGGACTTGCTGTTGGGAAGGAGTGTGAAGCGAAAGCTCAAGGCTGGCTCGCCGGCAACCTAGCGCTCCCACCGTGTGGCTGGTTGATGACGAAAATGTACGACCATATGTTGATATTATGCAAACGGAGACCAAGATGATGGATGCCGACAACCGCGATCCCCGCCGCCACACTCAAATGATGCAGCAACGTTTACAGCAAGCGATAGATCATCTGCGGGAAGACATTGAGAGGGTTGACGAACCCCAACTTAAAGCGATGTTTGAGACATCGGCGGAAGTTTTGGGAGGCTTGGTCAAGACATTCATACACTACGAGCAGAAGAACGAAAGCGCCTGGCGCCGGTAAATCGGACTCTTCATTTCGTCGCGAACTGGCCGTCGACAGGGTTCCTCCTATGGCGGCGGCACACTCGTGTGCAACCGAGCCACCACCGGCGCTGTCGAGCTGCAACCGTAGACGTTCGACTTTCGCCAGTCCCAAAGACGCAAAGAATTTTACTTGCCATCGGAAACGAAGGTTCGGGGTTACCGTCAACGGAGATGGTGTCATCGGTAAGCGGGTCGCGGAGGCAATCACGTTCCAGGAAGCTATGATTTTCGTTCACAGAGCTGACGTCAGGGCGGATTAGCGCCTAAAATTGGAAGTGAGTTACTTCGCGGCGTCGGCTGACGGGTTGAACAATTTTTGCCCATTCACCTGATACGCGCCGATAGCTTGCTGTCCCTCGGATGAGACCAGCCAATCCGCAAAGGCTCTCGCGGCGGCGAGTTTTGGGTCCCCATGCACTTGTGGTTTTAGTTCGATCACATCGTATCGATTGATCAAGCGCGGGTCGCCCTCAACCGCGATCACCAACGATGCTTTGTTGTTGAAGCTGAGCCACGTGCCACGGTCGGACAGCGTGTATGCGTCCACCGCGCTCGCCGCATTGAGGGCTTGACCCATTCCGCCGCCAACGTCGCGGTACCATTTTTCCTTGTTGAGGGTGCCCTGCGTTTGACCGGCGATTGTCCAAAGCCGCAGCTCCGCCGCGTTCGTGCCGCTCTTGTCGCCGCGCGATACGAATGGCGCTTGCGCTAACGCTATCGCCTTCAAAGCCGCGACACTATCACTGCCGCCGCGAACATTAGCCGGATCAGCGGACGGCCCAATGATGATAAAATCATTCCACGCGATTTGCCGTCGCGTTGAGCCGTGGCCTTCATCCATGAATTGTTGTTCGGCTTCTGGATCGTGAACTAACAACACATCGGCATCGCCTCGGCGCGCGGTGTCCAGCGCCTTGCCCGTGCCCTGCGCGACCACGTTGACCGCGATGCCAGTCTTTGCCGTGAACTGGGGAAGAATGTTAGCCAAAAGGCCGGAGGCTTCGACCGAAGTCGTCGAGGCAAGAACGATGGAGTGCTCTGCCGCCGAACAGACGCTAATCGCGCCGAAGGTCGCAAGAAGCGCTAAGACGGATCGAACTTTAATCATACTTCGTCACTCCCAGACGTTCGCGCTTGTCCTGCTAATGCAAAGACCGTCGCGCTAATCGAAATGCTGATCCCGATCAAGACCGCGCCAAGAGCCAAAGCCAAGGAAAGGTCGCCTTGACTTGTTTGTAGTGCAATGGTCGTGGTCATCGTTCTAGTCAAGCCGCGAATGTTGCCGCCGACCAAGATCACTGCGCCGACTTCTGAAACGGTGCGACCGAAGCCCGCCAAGATGGCAGTCACAAGGTCCGCGCGAACGATCATAAGAATTTGCGGAACGGCCTGAAATCGCGTCGCACCATCGGTAATCAGTTCGTCGCCATAGCGCGCCCAAGCCCGTTCGCTGGCACGATGAACGAGCGCAGTAATGATGGGAATTGCAAGGATGGTCTGTGCGATTACCATAGCAGTCGGAGTGAAGAGCAGCGCAAGGGAGCCTAAAGGTCCGGGACGCGAGAGAGCGAGATAGAGTATCAGTCCGACAACGACCGGCGGCAAACCGAAAAAGGCGTTGATCAAAACAACAATCGACCGCCGCCCGCGAAAAGGGGAAACTGCGAGAGCCGTCCCCACGGGCAAGCTGATGGCCGTCGCGACTACCGTGGCTGCCACGCTAACGCTGATCGAAAGCGTGATAATTTCAACGAAGTTCTGCAATTCGCTAATGGTGATGATGGTACTCGGACGCAGCACTAGAACATGCGCGGTAAGTTGTTGACAACTCACGACATTGAGTTTGAGCACGCCGTACACTTGAAATCGGCCACGTAACGCAGTGTCTGAATAACGACATCTCATTGTCCAAACGTGTTGAGTTGAAGCGAACTCTTTATCGAAGTATTTAATGCAGGTGCGATGCAGGTCGATCTTATCGGTTTCGGAGAGACCATCCAGACGATGGCATGATAGTGGGATTGCACTTTTCTATTTCTCGGCGTTCACGGTTAGCCGGTCGTGGCGACCTTCTCGTCTTCCGCAGAGTTCAGATACATTCCCGACATCGGCTCGACCCAGCACAGATGGTCATGGACTTCCCTGACGCCGGCGACGGTCTCTGCTGCGACAATCGCAGCCTTGCGCGAACGGTCCTCGGTAATCACGCCATTTAGATGGACCACGCCATTGTGCACGATGACGTTGAGCCCAAACGGCATCCAGCCGCTTTTTTCTATTGTTGCGATAATGCGGTCGCGGATGTGGTCGTCGTTGGCGGCCGGGTCGGGCACCTCCCGGGCAAGACAGGCAACCGCCTGCAGCAGGTTCGAGCGCGACACAATGCCGACGATCCGGTCGCCGCGCGTCACCGGCAGACGCTTGACGTTGTTCTTTTCCATCAGACCCACGATATCTTCGAGCGACGTATCTTCCGTGACGGTGAATGGCTCCTTCGTCATGACCTCGCCGACCTTGCGCCCCTGCTCGCGCACGAAATCGCCTGCAGCGGAACCGGGGCCCAGCAGAAACGTCAGCCACCGGCCGTGCTTTCGCTGCGTACCGATCTCCGCGCGTCGGATGAAATCGCCTTCCGAGACGATGCCGACCAGCTTTCCGCTGGCATCGAGCACCGGAAGTCCGCTGATGTGGTTTTGCAGCATGGTCGCGGCGGCTTCGACGATCGTGGTATCCGGCCCGACCGTTATGACTTGCCGGGTCATGATCTGATGTGCGCGCATTGAAGGCCTCCGGGTTGTCCGAGATCGTAGCTGATTTCAAAAGGTTAGCCGCAACGCGGCATTGGCTGTTTGACCCAGGTCAATAGGGTGTCGTTGCCCTCGGCGACGATCTCGACGATCGTCGCATCTTTTGTCCGTTTCAACAGGGGAGGGCGACGGAAACGGCCCTCCGTGCTTCACTGGTATCCTTCCAGACGATCGGATGCGGTCGGGCGCAAGACACGTCTTCTTGCCGGGCGGAACCAACAACATTGGCCGGCCGGAGCGCATCACGGCATCGCCGATGTCGAGCGATTACGCCATCGTCGATGCGCTGCCGATGTTGCGCTAGGCCAAGGATGTCACCGTGGTCGAAATCGTCGGAGATGACGTGACCGGCCGGCGGCAATGTCGAGGGTCAATGACGTTGCCACCTGGTTGTCGCATCACGGCGTGCTTGCCACCGAACAGGTGCACAGCGAATGCGGCCACGCCGGGGCGCAACTGGAAAGGATCGCGTCGGATGTGGGTGCCGGGCTGATCGTCGCCGGCGCCTATGGGCATTCGCGATTTCGCGAATGGATACTCGGCGGCGTGACCAAGCGTCTCGTCAACCCGTTAGGCCGCGGTTCTCTGCTGTCGCGCTGACAGCGGCGCGATCGCGAACCGCTTCGCGATCTCCGCGCAGGCGAGGTAGCCGATTACGACTGCCAGAACGGCCCAACCCAATGGCGCGCTGATGGTCACAAAACCGAACAGCTGCCGCACCGGACTGAGGACCATAACGATGGTACCTACCAGCGCGCTGAGCGAGGTCGCCGCCAGAATCCAGTTCGGACGGCTTTTCCAGAGCGAACCGTGCGTCCTGATCAGGAAGATCACCAGAATCTGGGTTGCGATCGATTCCAGAAACCATGCCGTCTGGAATGTCGGTGCATCGACGCGAAAGACCTTGAGCAGGACGGTGAAGGTTGCGGCATCGAAGACCGAGGACACGGCGCCCATGACAATGGTAAAGCGCAGGATGCTCTTCACGTCCCAACTATGCGGGTTGTCGACGTCTTCGGCATCGACGCTGTCGAACGGAATGCCGATTTCCGACAGATCGTAGAGCAGGTTGTTGAGCAGAATTTGCATTGGCAGCAGCGGCAGAAACGGTAGCACGATCGAGGCCAGCGCCATCGATAGCATGTTGCCAAAATTCGAACTAGTGCCCATTCGCACGTATTTCAGAATGTTGGCAAAGGTCCTGCGGCCTTCCCTCACGCCATCCGCCAACACGCCAAGATCGGGTGCCAGCATGATCATATCCGCCGCGGCGCGCGCGATGTCGGTGGCGCCCTCGACCGACAGGCCGACATCGGCGGCGCGGATCGCCGAGGCGTCGTTGATACCATCGCCCATGAAGCCGACGACGTGACCGCGCTGCTGCAGCGCCTTGATGATCCTGGTTTTCTGATCGGGATCGACCCTGGCAAACAGATCGAAACCCGCGACGTTCGCGGCGAGGGTGACGTCGGTCATGCCCGCGATATCAGTTCCGGTCAGCACATGGTTGCCGGCCAATCCGACCGCGGCAGCGACATGCTGGACGACCGCGGCGTGATCGCCGGAAACGACCTTGAGGCCGACGCCCAGCACCTGCAACCTTGCAATGGCCGCCCCCGCATCGGCCTTCGGCGGATCGGAGAACACGCAGAAGCCGACAAAGGTCAGATCCTTCTCATCCTCCAGATGCACATCGGTGGTATCAACCGGAATGGTCTTGATTGCGACGGCGAGCAGACGAAAGCCGGCCACTACCTGTTTGTTCTGAAGGTCATTGAGAGCGCTCAGTGCGGTGGCATCGATGGGCCGTGTAGCCTGCGCATCGCTCTCGAGGGAGGTTGAACGCGACAGGATCGCCTCGGGCGCGCCTTTGACGATGAGGATCTGCTTGTCCCCTTCGCCTACCAGAACCGACACGCAACGACGCTCGAAATCGAACGGCACTTCCCCGCGCCGGAGCCACAGGCTGCGGGTCAGCGAATCGGGATGGGCAAGGATGGCGTCGTCGAGCGCACTGCGCACGCCGGTTTGAAATTTGCTGTTCAGCGCGGCGAGGGTGAGGACGCGATCGCTGCCGAAGCCATCGATGCCGATGTGATCGACCAGCGTGATCTTCGCCTGTGTCAACGTGCCGGTCTTGTCCACGCACAGCATGTCCATCGCGCCAAGATCGTGGATCGCCGACAGCCGTTTGACCACGACCTTCTTTTGCGCCATCCGCAACGCGCCCCGGGCCAGCGTGACCGTCATCACCATCGGCAGCAGTTCCGGCGTCAGGCCGACAGCCAGGGCGACAGCGAACAGAAAGGATTCGATCGGAGGACGGCCGGCAACGAGATGCGCGAATAGAACGAACAGCGTCAGAAAAATTGTAAGCTTCAGAATCAGCAGACCGAGATTATGAATGCCGCGCTCAAGCGCAGTCGGCGGCTCGTTCGCGGACAAGGCGGCGGCGATCGCGCCAAAGCGGGTATCGGACCCGGTCGCGGCCACCGCCATCAGGGCGCTGCCGCCGACCACCGACGTTCCGGCGAACAGCGCGTTGCTGGCGTCGGCGGGCGTGACGCTGTTGCAGGGTTCGTTGTTCTTGGTGCAGGGAAACGCCTCGCCGGTCATCAGCGACTCGTTGACCTGAGCATTGTGCGCTTCGAGGACAACGCCGTCGGCCGGAACCAGGTCGCCAGTACGCAATTCGACGATGTCTCCGGGAACCAGATCCTCGACCGGCACAGCAATCACCGCGCCGTCGCGGCGGACGTCTGCTTTGACGGCGACCGAGCGGCGAAGCGTCTCCACTGTAACCTCGGCGTGATGTTCCTGCACGATGTCGAGCGTGATCGAACCGGCGATGACCGTCACAATGATGGCGAAGCTTTCGATATCGCCGGTGATACCGGAGATGGCGGCTGCGACCAGCAGAATGGCAATCAGCGGATTGAGGACACGCCTGGCGATCTTGGCCAGCAGGTGCTGCCTGATTGGTTCATGAAAGGCGTTCGGGCCGGTTTCCTCAAGGCGCTTGGCCGCTTCGGAGGCGGTCAATCCTTCGCTCCCGCTTCGCAGCGTCAAAAGCAGGGCCTTCGTCGGCTGCTGCCAGAACAGGTTGGCCGGCCGGGCGGTTGGCAGGCTGCCGGAAAATCGTTGCCGCAGCGATGCACCAATATCGCTTGATAAAAATGTCATGCTGGCGTGCCTGGGTCGGAGGAGTGGCTTTAGGAATGACCCAAAATACCTCATGGCCCGTTGATCGGGATCAACCAACTGTCCCTTCAGGGCGGTCGATTTGATGCAACTCAATGTCATGCCGAGCCAAAGTGTATAGCGTGACACTTAGGAGGTCATCATGGCGGAGCTTTCCGAACACGATGCCGCATTTGGTGAACAATTGGCGGGGGATGCCGCGAGATTTGGCAGACCACTCCGATCCCGAAACCGCCATTCACGCGTGCGCGAAGTACGACGGCGAACAAGGGATCCTCACCAAGCACTATCTACGCAAGGCCCGGAGGAGGCGAAAATGCGCAACAGTCCCCAATATCTTCGGAATGGCGCAGCGAAGCGCTGCGCTCTCTGTGACGGAAAGTTTGGTCTCATCCGGTACCACTCCTGGCGAACTGCCCTCTGTTCAAAGAAGTGCGTTGCTCGCTTCAAGGCCCGCCAGGAGGGCGACCGCGGATGGTTACGCCGGCTTCAAGCTGCCTGGCCAACAGTTGCAGAATCGTGAGGAAGAGCCTGAGCCGTCCGTCTCTTCATTGATGCCAGCTTCGGTGAAGGAGGAACCAGTATGAGCATCGATGGCACTCGGACAGAATATCCTGTTCAAGCTAATTCCGGGACGTTCCCGGACCGGCGACAATTGGCGCCGGTAAGAAGGAAACCCGGTCCGGGCTATCTAGAGGGTGTCCGACGTTTCGCGATGCTCGAAAGAGACCAGGAATACATGCTCGCCAAACGCTGGCGCGAGCACGGTGATCGCAACGCAGCGAATCAGCTTGTCACAAGCCATCTGCGTCTCACTGTTAAAGTCGCCATGAATTATCGCGGCTATGGCTTGCCGGTCTCCGAAATCATCTCCGAAGGCAACATCGGCTTGATGCAGGCACTGGACCGCTTTGAACCCGACAGAGGTTTTCGTTTCTCGACTTACGCGGTGTGGTGGATCAGAGCGTCGATACAGGATTACATCTTGCGATCCTGGTCACTTGTGAAAATAGGCACTACCGCAAGCCAGAAGAAGCTGTTTTTCAAGCTGCGATCGGCAAAAAGCAAAATCGCAGCACTGCAAAATTGCGACATGCACCCCAATCAGGTGACGCTGATTGCGAAAAACCTCGGTGTTACGGATCGGGAGGTGGTTGACATGGACCGGCGCCTTGGCGGCGACTCGTCGCTTAATGCGCCGATACATGACGAGGGCGAGACCGGTGAGTGGCAGGACTACCTCGTTGATCAGTCGCCCTCGCCGGAAGCACTCCTTGCCGTGCGTGATGAGACGGAGCACCAGCAAAAAGCGTTAACCCACGCGATTGGCGTACTCAACCCGCGCGAACGCCGCATCTTCGAGGCGCGACATCTGACCGAGCAGCCAATGACATTGGAAAACCTCGCAGCTGAATTCAACGTGTCGCGGGAGCGCGTCCGGCAAATCGAGGTGCGAGCATTCGAGAAAGTACGTAAGGCCGCCAAGAATCGGCTCGCGGAAACCCAACCGCACGCCGCGTTGTGCGCGTCGTATCAGTGACTCAATGCTCGCATCGTCGTTGCCATTTTTCGACTTCGCCGAAGAAAAACAGGTTATGCGCAGAATTGCGATCATAGGTCAAAGCGAGAATCAAATTAGGCTGAGGTGGCGCGAGGATCTTGTACTTCGATCCGATCGAGTAGAATATCCCTCAAGACGATGGCATGGTTATGAATCTTATCATGAGCCGCAAAGACGAGTGTAATCCGGCCTGATTGAGCGCGCGCGCGGAGTTCGTCGAGCTGTTCCCGATGTCCGCGAATCTCATTCGTGTATCGTCGTCGAAACTCCTGCCAGCGTGCGGGATCATGCCCAAACCAATTGCGCAGCATGGTGCTTGGCGCGATGCTCTTATCCCAGTGATCGATAGCTGCGTTCGCCTTGTCAACGCCCCGGGGCCATACGCGATCAATCAGTATCCGGGTGCCATCGCTCGCAGCGGGAGGCTCGTAGGCTCGTTTTAGTTTGACATTTGCGGCCGCGATTCTCTTGCTCATCTTGCTCCACACACGTCATTTTTCCTTCGTCAAGACGCCCCCCGCATTAATCCGTGCCTGGTCCTCGAGTGCCTGGTCCTCGAGTGCCTGGTCCTTGAAATGGCTGCGGCACGGTCTCCTGCTGATCAAAGACAGCGTTGATGTGGTTCGGCTGGTTGGAGCTCTTGATCGCTTGTTGAGTGATACTTCCGGATATTGCGACCGATCCAAAAATGATGCCATAGACCAACCACATCATTAATTTGTTGCTGTTGCTGTCGACTGAAATCGAGCTGTCACGAGAGCCGTTGCGCGATGGCAAAAGCTCGATAAGACGAGCAGCAGCAAAGCTTGCCTCCGAAGGTGACCAGCGCTCGCTATCCGATTTCCAGATCGTTGAAGCAAGGCTATTTACAGCATGATCTTTCGGAAGCTGGGCCAAACGAGCAGCCTCCTGCCAGGCGTCAATGTCCTGTCTCGCCAGCGCCGACAATACACTCAACGGCGCTTCGCCATTTTCATGCAGTGGCGCGAACAGGAAGCGATCGAACCGAGAGTTGGTGCGAGACAATTGGGTCATTTCTTAATTGTCCTTTTGTGGAGAGAACGCTCGGCATTCCCACTCGACGGCAGATGAGACCTGTTTGACCGTATTGGAGCAAGCTGCGCACATCTACGCAGGTTACTTTGGTCTTTGTGATGTATTTTGCAAACGATAAATTTTCACGCTTAAATGCGAACAAATAGATAGTAGGGCCTTAGCGCAACAATCGATTCGAACGGAACGGCACCTGACCTGCGACCCAGATTCTGGGCGTCAATCGTGTCCGCGAACGCTGCAATTCGGTTCTTTTAACGTTCAGACGATCGCAGCCGTTCAGCCGGTACCGGATAAATCACGGTCCCGTCGGGTTGCGGCACAGCGCCGAGCGTTAGCCGAGCGGGCTCGTCATGATCCGGACCAAAAATGTGGACGACGCTCTCGCCGGCGCAGATCAGATAGTCGGCAATGCGGGAACGAGCCTTGCGCCTCGCTTCACTAGGGTTGGATGAGGATCCAGCGCTGAGGTCGATGTCGATCCGACGATACAGTCTGCGATTAGTGGCGGAGCCGCGGTCCCTACTTGACTACCTAGTCGCCTTGGCCCGGATTCGGTGAGAAATATTGTTCCAGCTTGCCAGTTGCACCGTCGAAGGCCTTTGCGTCCGCTGGTTCCTGGCGCTTGATCGTGATGTTGGGCCAGACCGCGGCATATTCCGCATTCAATTTGAGCCAGCTTTCCAGACCGGGCTGGGTGTCAGGGTAGATTGCCTCAGCCGGGCACTCCGGCTCGCAAACGCCGCAATCAATGCACTCATCGGGGTTAATCACGAGCATGTTCTCGCCCTCGTAGAAGCAGTCGACGGGGCAGACCTCGACGCAATCCATATATTTGCATTTGATGCAGTTATCGGTGACGACGAAAGTCATCTCGTTGACTCCGGTGGCCATGGCCGGTCAGGCCGATAGAACAAGGCAAGCTTCAGACTCTCGGCGATGCGCACGGCTTTGGAACGAAATTCGTCGCTGACGCTGTCTTCAAACAGCTCACGGCAGGTCTCGTCGAACAGCGCGAGCCAGCGTTCGAATAGATGAGGCTGAATGCCTGGAACGACGAGATGCTTGACGACGGGATTGCCCTTATAACGCCCGGTGGTGAGCATCACCGAGGACCAAAAGGCATACATCTTGGTCAGATGCGGTTGCCAGTCGCCGGGGATGGCGCGCGCAAAAATTGGCGCGAGCTCGGGATCGAGGCGAACCTTGGTGTAAAAAGCATCGACGAGCTGGCGAATGCCATACTCGGAAACATGTTTGAATTTCGCTGCGGAGGAACTCATGTTGCGAAAACCACAACGAGAACGCCGAGTACAGTCCAGAAAAGGGAATTGATCAGCATGCGGACCAGATCTCGATGCTTGCCAAGACCGAGAGCCCTGCAAGCGAGGTTTCCGGGCAGCAGAAATGGCCATGCCAGGACGTCACTGATTGGAACGGTCCTCCTCATCGGGGTATTCCCTCCATAAGGTGTATTCAATATACTGCTTATAATCCCGGTCTTGCGATAAAGCAATATCTGTGATACATCTTTTTGGTTGCGGTTCGCCGAGGAGGAGGAAGCGCATGCGCCTGACCGTCTATACCGACTACGCGCTGCGCGTGCTGATGTACCTTGCCCTCAAGGAAGATCGGCTGGCGACAATTGCGGAGATCGCCGACAGCTTTGGTGTCTCCAAGAACCATTTGATGAAAGTGGCACATCAATTGGGTGTTGCGGGCTATGTTGAGACCGTCCGTGGCAGAGGTGGTGGACTACGCCTCGCTAAGCCGGTCGAAGCAATCGGTCTTGGCGAGGTGGTGCGCTATACCGAGCCAGATATGGCGATCGTGGCGTGCCTCAAGCCTCTCGATGCTCCCTGCGTCATTCGCCCGTGCTGCGTTTTGAGGCGGGCGTTGGAGAAAGCACGTGCGGCATTCACTGATGTCCTCGACGGCTATACCTTGCAAGATCTTATCCAGCCGCGCGGGCGGCTCGTCAGCTTGTTGGGTATTTCGGAGAGCAAAGCCCCGAGGTGATTGTCGCATTTACCCTCCTGTTAACCGCTTCGCGTTGCTTCTGCGAGTTGTCGCTTCAATTTACGGCTCTCTTCAAAGCGCACGGTGACATCGCGAAGAATTGCCGCTGTCCCGATCGGATGTTCCTGGTCGTCCTTCAGTATAACGATCGTAAATTCGACTGAGATGCGCTGGCCGCTCCTCGTCAGCGCCGGCACTGAAAGGAGGTCGCCGTGGCCGTAGCGACTTACTCCCGTCGCCATGACGCGGTTGAACCCGGTCCAATGTCGTGCTCGGAGATTATCAGGGATGATCAGGTCGAGTGACCGTCCGATGGCTTCATCAACCGTGAAGCCGAAAATTCGGACCGCACCAGGGTTCCAAAAATTAATGATTCCGGCATGATCGGTCGCGATGATCGCGTCTGATGCGGTTGCCAGGAGCGCTTCAATGAGCCCGTGAGGAACAGTCATGATGTCTCTCTGTGGGAGAGTTCGCGCCGCGGCGCGATCCCGTCCACCCTCATACTGGTTGGCTCGTCCCAACAACCGTTACTTTGCTGCAAATTGTTGCCCGCGGCAGGGAAGACGGAAGAAAGCGCAGCAACGCAGACCTTTATGTGAGAAGGGTCTTGAGCTGCTCTATTTGCTTGCGATGAAGTTGCAGCATCTCCATGAGGAGAGAGTTCAATTCTGAGTCGAAAATACTCAGTACGGCGTCCTCTATCGTATGAATCAACTCGGTTTGACTGGATCTCGCGGATGCGACGGCCTGCTCAAGGCTGAGTTTGACGCGAAGTTCATCGGCCGGGCGGTTGCGGGGTGCTGCAACGGCTGCCCCTCTGTTCGCGATCTCTCTTTGAAGCAGGATGCAAATCGACCCTTGGTCCAGTTCAGATTCAAGAATCAGGTCGGCGATACGAAGGTCGGCTGCGTGACCGATGTCTGCGAAGGCTTTTGTACCGATACGCTCTCGCTCGAGGAGTGATTTGAGAAAGGCAACTACTTCTTCCTTGGACCAATAGCCGAAATAGCCCGGATCGACTTCATGCATCCAGCAAGGAGACGATGAACATTCTCGCACCATATCGACAGTTTGTTGTTGCGACTGAGCTTTGTGCATTGCTCTATTCCCATGAATCCGAAAGATGAGCAGGAACCAACCCCTTGCGCTCTCGAAGGACTGCGTAATGTCCGGACGAAATATCCTGGATCCCGCCAATCACTCTCGTCTCTTCTTTTAATTTTACAAGCGAGAAATATCGGCCGTTAAATTCGAAAAAGTAGATAGATAGAACGATCGAGCATTAAGGGAATCTTCGGTCCACGAGGTCGCGCCAGCGCGGCGACGAAGTTGCTTCGCGTTGCTGCGCAAAACATTGGAATGCGATCTCGAGCAGATCCACGCAGCGTGGACAAATCTGTTGGGAAAACGGTCCTTATCCCTCAGCGGCCGCGCATCAAGCGCTGGGACTATTGAGCGACCTCCTCAGATTTTATCAAAGCCGCTACCCGCCGCGACGAAGCCGCGGGTAACGCGCAACGAATCGATCGCGCCATGTTGCTCGATCGGCGCCACGCCGGCGCCATTGGTCTTGACGCCGCCGGCGATCTCGATCTCGCGCACCGAACCACCAGGCTTGATGCTCAGGGCAATGGCCGAGAGGGGGATCACGATGCCCTTGACCAGCGAAGGGCGGGAACCGCCGAACGCTTCGATACCGCGGTGCACGACAAGCCGGCCGATCGGCTGGCTGATCTGGATGCCCACCGCGCCATCCGCGTGGGTGATGACGCGGTCGAACTCGGCGAGGTTCACCGTGCCGGTATAGACGTTGAAGCCGCGCGCACCCTGGCCGAAGGTTTCGATCGGCGCATTGACTTTCAGTTCATGCACGATGCCGAAGTTGACAAAGCCGATGCCGCTCGGGCCATGCGAGGTGATCTTCGCCTCGGCGGTCCAACGATCAGCCGCGTTGATGACATAGACGCCGTAACCGTGCGGCCGCTCTTTCTCACCACGTGCGTCAGCCGCGACGATGTCGAGACCATTTACATCGACATGGCCGCCGCGCACCTTGTCGCGGGCCAGAATTTGGACACAGCCCGTCGTCGTCACGCCGCGCAACTCGATCCGCCCGAGGCTTGCGACCGTGGTGTCGTTGAAGATGGCGCGCTTGTCGACGGAGGCGTTGAAGCGGATATTGTGAAATCCGGTTGTCAGAGGAAAGCCGAAGGCCGTCGATCGCCGGCGGCGAAGGTGGTTGTAGCGTCGCCGCCTTCACCGCGCAAAGACTGCCCGGGCGAAAGGCTAACGGATGGTGTGTTGGCCAAATCACCGTGTACAACGATTTGACGGATGCCCGCATCCCTTGTAGCCGCGACCAGCTGCTCGACCGTGTTGGCGCTCTTCATGGCGAGTGTTGTTTCCGAAGCGCTCATCCGAAGTCCTCCCATGACACCAAAATATCCCGACAGACTACATCGTTCTCACTCTGCAGTCCTGCAATTTAGTTCGGAGTTGCACGAGTGTAATTGCATCGAGCCACGTTCGGTCATCTCAAGATCAACCGTGCAATCGTGCAATCGTCACCCGTTACGATCAATCGCGGAGGGCTTTCTCGGAATGCTATCCTTGGCCTCAGTTCGCTATTGGATCATTGTCGATACCACCCTAGCGGCCTCCTCGCGCGGCTCGCTTTGCGGTTCTCCTGGCGGCTGCCTTTTTTGCTTCCGGGTTGGCTATTCGATGCATGATCTCGAGCGCGCCGCCGAACAAATCGCGATCATACTCGAGCGGATAAACGACGTATGCGGGCATCGAAAACTCCGGAGCACCGCCGATCAGGCTTAGCCGCTTGGCTTTGAGGTGGGGCAGCACGATCCGTTTTGGAAAATAGCCGGAGCCGCCATTTTCCAAAACGTGTTGCAATCCCAACCAGCCGATATTCGCCGATAGCGACGGACCAGCGAAATTCGGGAAGCATGCGCTGTGCCTGGCGTAGAATTCCGGCCCCCAATCGACGTACACATAGCCGGGTTGGGGTTCGGGTTTGCCCTTGGGATTCGTCGAAACCAGGATGAGCTTTTCTTCGAACAACTGCTCGATCCTTAGTCCGGGACGACTCTGTGGGGTATACATGACGCCAATATCCGTTCGCCCCTCGATGAGCCCTTGCATGAGTTCCGGTTCAAGCCCGCTTTCGGCGCGAATGGAAATTTCCGGCCTGGCCTCCCTCATGAGTTGAAGCCACTGCAACAAGAACTCTTCCCACAGGCCAATGCGGCCGCCGACAACCAGCGTTCCGCTAAATCCTTCGGGAATTCCGATGTCATGACGCGCCTGTTCGATGGTTCGGACCAGCGTAGCGGCGTGCCGCTGAAATTGCCGGCCGGCAGATGTAAGCGTCGTGCCGGCCTTGTTGCGGACAAAGAGCGTGCAGCCCAGTTGATCTTCAAGGGTGTGAATGCGCGTGCTGACCGTCGACTGGCTGACATGAAGTCGATCCGCGGCACTAATGAAATTTCCTGCTGTAACGACCGTGAGGAAGGTTCTGGCCAGTTCCGTGTCCATCGGTGCGCTCCCTTTATATCTATCGAATAGATATCAAGACGCAATATTATTCGTTTGTCAAAACTATTATGAGGCATAGCTTGTGATGCATGAGATGCCGGCGGTCAGCCCCGTTTGAACCGGAAGCACTTGAAAGGGCCGCCGTGCGAGTCCGAGGAAGGCTCCAGCGATCGGGAGGCATGCGCGATGACGGTTCTGCTTGTTATCCTTTTGGTTGTTTACGCGGCGGTGTTGTCCGCCCCGATCTCCACGAGGCTCGTTGGACTGATTCTGGCGCGCAACGGACTCCGCGAGCTATCGCTGCCCGCGGGATCGACGACGGTCCGTTCAGGTGCGGCGAAAAGCGGCATCAGTGCAGCCCCTAAATGGCTCCGACGCGACTGCCACGCAATTGTTGGGAACCAAGATTTACATGTCCAGGGAGGAAAATCATGAACAAGCGATCGTGTTTTCAAACAAAGAAAAAGCTGGTCACCTATTGGCTCAGCAAGGCTGGCTATGCCGGCAATGCTCTTTTCCGCATCCTCGGTGTGAATGATTTCGACGATGACGCGTCATCGTCTTCATCTCCCTGGGCTCAAAGTCATAGCGGTGATGCGCAGACGTCTCTCATACCCGTTCGCATTCCCATCGGCCGACGGAGATGCCGATGAGGGAAGGGACGATGCAACAATCGCGTCATCGCGTCCATGGAATCCGTTGCCGATCATAATCAGTACGCGCGAGCGTCAGGTGATACCACGCAGCCAAAGGCGCAACCAGCGATAAGGAATTCACCTGGAAAGGGAGACCTGACCATGTACCAAAAGATTCTCCTGGCGTACGACGGCTCACCCGATGGCCGCGAAGCTTTGACTCAAGCCAGGAATTTAGCGTCGATATCCGGCGCGACGGTCCGTCTCCTCGCGATCATAGACCCTTCCGAGAACGCGCTTGTCGTCGAAGGGATGTCTTTTGTTACCGACAATCAGTGGTTTGTAACGCAATCAGCGCTTGATGCAGGCGTGAAACGCTTGCAGGGCGCTGGATGCACTGCAACGAAGGAGGTCAAATACGGCAATCCTGCCGAGCAGATCGTGCGGTCCGCGAGAGAGATGGAAGCCGATTTGATCGTCGTTGGCCATCGAGATCAAGGGTCGCTTGCGCGCTGGCTAAATGGTTCGGTCGGTGCATCCATCCTGCACCATCCGCCCTGCAGCCTGCTGGTTGCGGTGAAATCCGAGCAAATGAAAAATAACGTTACCCCAATCCGAAAAACACCGGCGCGGGGTGAAGGATAATATCATGTTGAAAACATCCAGTTTGTCAGCCCTCTTGTTAGCAGCGGCCGCCTTCACGATGCCATCCAATGGTGCTCTTGCAAAAGACATTGTCTTGGGCGCGTCCGTACAATTGACGGGGCCGGTTGCCAATACCGGCCGCTACTATCGCGACGCTTATCAGCTTGCGATCGAAAAAATCAACGCCGCGGGCGGGGTCAAGGTCGGCAATGAATCGCACAAGCTCGTACTCAAGCTCTACGACAACCAGTCCGACGTTAATTTGAGCGTGCGCCAGTACACGCAACTGGTTTCTCACGACAAGGTCGATTTTTTGCTGGGGCCATTCGCAAGCAATTTTGCGTTGGCGGATTCGGCCGTGTCGGAAAAATACAAAATTCCGATGGTTCAGGGCGGCGGCGCGTCTGACCAGATATTCGCGCGCAACTTCAAATATATCTTCGGGACGCTGGCGCCGGCCAGCAACTATTTTGGTTCGACGGTGGACATGTTGAAGGGGCTCAATCCCGTCCCCAAAAATGTCGCCCTACTTTATGCCGACGATGCGTTCGACGTCTCAGTGGCGGACGGTACGCGGCCGAAACTGAAGCAGGCAGGCCTCACGCTGGCCATGGACGAGCGTTACAGCACCAATGCCACGGACTTCAATTCGTTGCTCTCGGAGATCAGGAGCAAGAACATTGATGCTGTGCTGGTGGCCGGCCATGAAACCGAGATTTTGAACTTCGTGCGGCAGGCCAAGAGCCTTGCGGTCGCGCCGAAGATGTATTCCTTTACGGTGGGCGTCCCCAGCGAAGACTTTCGAAAAGCCCTGGGCAAGGACGCCGACTACGCCTTCGGCATGACGGCCTGGCTGCCTTCTGCCAAACTAAAGGATCGCTGGTTCGGCGACGCCGCGCAGTTCGCCGCGGCCTACAAGGCGAAATTCGGTTATGACCCGGACTATCATGCCGCCTCCGGCGTCGCCGACGTGGAAGCATTGGTGCAAGCCGTGGAGAATGCAGGCTCGACCGATCCCGCGAAGGTGCGAGATGCGCTGGCGAAGGTGAAGTTCGACAGTCTTTACGGTCCAATTGCGTTCAACGAGAATGGTCAGATCGATCTGCCGCAGACGGTTATTCAGGTTCAAGGAGACACGTTGACCGCAATCTACGGCGCCAACGGCAAGATCGCGGAGCCGAAATATCCGATGCCGGCGTGGGACGCGCGTTAACAATTTCGTGAGGACGTCGACCAGATCAAGGGGAGCGACGTGGATCTGTTTGGGCAAATCCTGATCAACGGAATTCTTTTGGGTGGATTGTACGCCGTGATGGCGCTCGGTCTCGCCCTGGTTTGGGGCGTGTTGAATATTGTCAATCTGGCACACGGCGCATTCATCATGCTCGGTGCCTATGTGTCGTGGTACCTTTACACTTATGCCGGTATCGACCCGTTTCTGGGATTGCCGATTACAGCGGTGGTCATGTTTGCCATCGGTTACGCAGTGCAGCGCGGTCTTTTGAACCTGATCGTCCGTGCCCCCATGTTCAACACGTTGCTGATAACGTTTGGGCTGGAGGTCGTTCTGACTTACCTGGCTCAGCTCGCGTTTTCGGCTGACTTTCGCACCATCAACCCCGCCTATGCGGGCAACAGTATTGTGTTGGGACCGGTCGTGCTGCCGGTCGCGCGGCTTCTGGCTTTTGGCGTTGCCATTGTGCTGACGGTTGGCATGTGGCTGTTCCTTTTGCACACAAGGCTGGGACGTGCCATCCGC
>Ga0207657_10000527_pt1 | contig 40544 bp, 44 predicted proteins | sample KBSC33metaG_FD_184316 | JGI IMG/M metagenome (GOLD analysis project Ga0207657, IMG submission 184316) | Corn rhizosphere microbial communities from Kellogg Biological Station, Michigan, USA - KBS C3-3 metaG (SPAdes) (version 2) | ecosystem: Host-associated > Plants > Roots > Rhizosphere > Soil ... | reverse complement strand
GTGGCACTTAGCAGACATCGATGCCGACGATGAGCATGTCTGCTTCTGGACATGCCTGATCCGCTCTCTAATGTCTGCTAATGACCCAAAGCGGACATCCGTGAGGTATCTAACTGGTTGATTTCGTGACTAGGCACATGGCTGCGAGCGGCGTGGTGCCAGCCCTAATTTATGAACAAAGGTTAGCGTCTTTCTCAGCCAGGCCGACTCTACGTCGCATAGCAACTGCTTTGATGGCAGAGGGGGCTCGTCTTATTAAGGAGAGGGTCTTGGCTGGGGAAGTAGAGCTAGCATGGGATGTAAAACGCTCTCATCCAGTCCCACCACTCCTGACTGATTCTGATAAATTTCCTCGCTATACGGCTTTCCGTCCATATCCGGCGTACCGGCACCCTGAACAATCGCCTCAAGAATCAATTGCCCGCTTACGACCCTGAAGATTCCACCGCCTGAGCCACCTTCACCCCCGGAGAAGTCAGCAAAGTACGCTAAGGGACCATCCGGGCCAGGGGGAAAAACATGACGGATTGTCCCGATTTGGGTAACGGGTTCTCGGCCACTCCACTGGCTGAGCATGCCATCTTGCTTCGCCGTCGCTTCAAACACACGATCACCTTTTTGCAGCATCGCTCCTTTTTCAGGGATAGCTAAAGGCTGGCAACCGTCGACAGGATGGGCAAGTCTGACTGCGGTCAAGTCTTGCCTTTTTAATTCCGGTGTTTTGGACATAGAAGTTGCTATGGGCGGAAGTTGGGACGGATCATCAATAATGATCGCAATTTCATCATTGGGATGTTTCCAGTTACGAAAGCGACACTTATCAATCGGCAATAGCTGCCCCGTGTCCAAATCCTGAAACGCGTGTTTGACCGTGACAAGGACGTTGGGCTGAAGCGCTACATTGCCGCTGGCCCGATAGGTATCAATTCGTTTTCCGTCTGCCGAAGGAACACTGCAGACTACGGTGCCCGTACACGCGATCAGTTGAGTTAGATGGGACGCCGTTACGCCAAACCCTTTTCGCAGGGTATCCGCCAGCTCAGAAAGGTCGTGGCGGTTATCGTATTTTTTTAGCTCTTCCTTGTTGTTCGGATCGACTGTGACGCCTTCCGGCGTGATGATGCTCGCCTGCTGCAGTAGCTCATGGGAGACGGCAATGGGCTTGGCATGGGTCAGAGGAACGACGTCAACACCTGCAGATCCGACCAGCGCCGCTAGGGCCAGAGCTCGTCCGATCATTTTACGAGAGCACCTCATTGGTGTGCGTCGCGTCCAGAAAGTCGCCCTGGAGCGGAAGATAATTCGACGCCCAATTGTCACGATCATAAAGTCGGGCAATCGGGTGCCCAGATTTGGCTGCTGAGGCACCTTGGGCAGTGTGTGCCAGGGCCTGACTTGGCGTCAGGCCCCTTACACAGAGAATGATTACATCGCTCCTTTGCATTCTTTCATGTCGGCCATGGCCTTCTCGGCCTCATCCTTGGTCTTAAACTGGCCCATATTTTTCATGCCAGGTTTCATTTCGGTCACTACCGAGCAGGTATGAGCGCTCGTATCGAGGCCCACATAGTATGGCCCGGACTCCAGAGCAAAAGCGGGCGCGACAAACGCGCCGATCAGAACGGCTGCGACTAGATACTTCCTCATTAGTCGTCTCCTTTAGGTGAACTTGCCGAACGGCAAGCCAAAGGAAAAGCACATTATTTGGTGACCTACCAAATCAATTGTCCGTAAACAGGGTTAACCCGCGTCTCAAGCTGTTCATCCACCGACCTTCACCCTAACAGCGATCCTTGCAGCCAGCGAGACACGCTCTCAATACATTCTGACTGACCGAGACAGGCATCGGCTACCGGCTCCGCGCGCCCCTAGGGCGGTCCGTAATTCAATGGCTGCAGCATGGATGGTCCATCGTGGTGGCCTACGTGGTGGGGTTTCTAGTAATGCTGGCGGTGACGGGATGGAGGCCCCAGATTCTGTAATCAAGGTCGCAGGGGCCGTACGTCTGCTATTGGCACTTCTGCCTGTCCGAAGTTCACTTGAAAGCGCCCATCTCGCGATCATTCGTGCGGCGGTGTAGGAAAAGCCGCAGGGGAATGGCGAGGGTCCCATGAACCTAAGTTGAGGCTTTGCTTCCGATAACTCTGCTTCCCGGCATTAAAAAAGCAGCGTCAAAAAAGCGCTGGCGAGCATGGACGATTATAGGCACTTCTCCCGTGCTGCCCGATGCTCACGCCAGTTAACGCTGAAGAGGCGTACCGCTATTTAAGCCGCCTCAGGCGGGTAAGACGGCTTAAGATCAATCTCAAGGGCCCATCAATGGTTGTGAGTGGCACAGCCTGAAGGAAGACCAAAATGAGCAACCCGGTTTGTGCCGTGATTGGCGTCGGTCCGGGCAATGGCACAGCTATTGCCCGCAAGTTTTCAAGTGAAGGCTACAAGATAGCCCTGTTGTCCAGGAATGAGGATTATTTGAACGAGCTTGCACATGAGTGTGGGGATGCGCGTGCGTATGTCTATGACGCCTTGGATACAACCGCGCCCGAGAAGGTCTTTGGCAAGATTAAACAGGAGCTCGGGAGTGTTGATGTTCTGGTTTATAATGCGGGGTCCGGCATGTTCGGGAGTGTTGATAAGATCAACCTCTCCGATTTCGAAGGCGCTTGGCGGATCAATGCGCTCGGGCTGCTAGCAGCTGTCAAGGCGGTGCTGCCGGATATGCTGGCCGCCGGGAAAGGCAACATTGTCGTCATCGGTGCAACTGCATCCGTAAAACACGGGGCAAACTTTACCGCCTTTACCTCGGCCAAGGCCGCGCAACGTGCCCTTGCCCAGTCGATTGCGAAGCATGTGGGGCCGGGGGGCCTGCACGTCTCTCTGGTGATCATCGACGGTGTGATCGATATTGCGCGCACGCGCCAGATGATGCCGGATAAGGGGGATGAATTTTTCCTCAAACCCGACGACATTGCCCAATCGGTGTTCTTCCTTACTCAACAGCCCAAGTCAGCCTGGACGTTCGAACTCGATGTTCGGCCGTTCGGGGAGAAATGGTAGCGCCCCGTTGTCATTGGGGGGCGGCGAATTTCGCGAGAAATTGTTTGACCGCCACCCAATTTTCTTCGGTTCCATCGGGGTTCTGGTCTTCTCGGAGGGTCGAAGATCCATGGACGCCTGCGATCTGCGGAACGAATCGAATTTTTTCGACGGAGGGCGAGGCGTCGAAAAAATGGATTTAGCCACTGCAATCTCTTTTGGATCCTTGGCTGAGGTTACGAATATGGGTATCGAAACCTGTGCCGCGGCTTTTCGGACGGTTGATGGGCCGCGCAAATACTCGCCGGGTGAGAATGCGAGAATGGCATTAACTTCACGCGGATGACTGGCAGCGAGCAAGAACACCAGAGCCGCCGAATAACTGCTCCCCCATAGGATGATCGGTCCAGTCTCGCCGGAAGATTTGGCCCACTGCAATGCTGCTTCTAGATCGGGAAGCGCTTCGTCGTAGCCGGTGCTTTTTCCGAGGCGTTTGATGGTGTCGTTGCTCCGCTCCCAAGCGTTACCACCAGATCGTTGATCGATCGCAAGTGCGTTGAACCCGAGCGTGGCCAGCATCGGCCCAATCGTTGCGTATTCCCCGCGATTTGAACCGGCTTGGTGAAACAGCAGGATCAAAGGTTTTGCCTTCGAACCTGCTGAATAATAATCCGCGAACACTTGGACGCCATCTCTGGCCGCGAAGGACGCCGCGTCCGCTGCGTGGGTTCATGTCGATGCCATTGCCAATACGGCCGCCAAAAGAAATCTAATGCAAGCAACACTCATCCGAGCATTACAGCCTAACATCAGCACTGCTGTTCACTCGTTAGCTCTTATAATTGAGGAGCTTCTGAATCGTTCGTTCAATCTCATCGTACTGGCCTTCGCCGGAATGCTCGAAGACGATCTTTCCGTTTTGGTCGACGATGTACTGCGCCGGCCAGTACTGATTGTGGTAGGCGTTCCACGTCGCATAGTCGTTGTCTTGCGCGACCGGATACTTGATGCCATGGCGCTTGATCGCGGTCTGGACGTTGCCGGTCACCTTCTCGAATGGAAACTCCGGTGTATGAACGCCTACGACGACAAGCCCTCTTTCTTTGTAGGTGTCATACAATTTCGTGACGTATGGCAGCGTGCGGGTGCAGTTGATGCACCCGTATGTCCAGAAATCGACGAGGACGACTTTCCCGCGCAGATCAGTAATGCTCAGTGGGCCGGAGTTGAGCCAGTTGCTGACACCGACAAAGTTTGGGGCGACGCTTTGAGCCTCGGCAAAGGTAAGCTGAGCGTGGTCCCTTTCCTCGTTGGCATAACTCGCCTGCGCCAATCCCAGCAGACAAGCGATCGCCAACGCAGTCGCACCGACTTTCGATCGAATATTCATGGATTTCTCCTCTTACAGGCCGAGTTGGCCGTTTGGATAGAACTCGGAAAACCATGCAGTGATGAGCGTGTCGTATTGCAGATACGTTGCTACCGCGAAGACAATGATCACCGCGCCAAAGCCCTGCTGCAGACAATGCGAGACACGGGCGATGCCCCTGACACGGGTGGTGACGAACTGGCCGCCATAGGCGATTGCCAACATGGGCACGGCGGCACCAACGGCGTAAACTATGAGCAGCAACGCTGCCCATTCGATGTGGGGAGCGGTCGCGATCACAGTTAGGATCGACGCGAGCACGGGTCCGGCGCAAGGAGTCCAGACCAGGCCTAAGGTTGTGCCTAGGACAAAACCGCCGATGTTTCCGTTTTGCGCTCTGATCGGGATTCGATAGACGCGGTCTAGCAAATCGCCAGCGCGTCCTCCTAGCCATTCGAATGGCCTTGGCCAGAGCATCAGGACGCCGAAGATGAATAGAAGCCCGACTGCAACCGTACGAAGTCTATCCGGGTCAATTCCAACTATCCGAGTTATCGCGCTGAAAACGGTCGCGACGATCGTAAAGGACGCAACAAAGCCGAGCGCCATGAAAACCGGCCGCGCTTTGCTTGTCTGCCCGATGGAAGCGCCAAAAAGGACCGGGAGAACAGGCAACGTACAGGGCGCGGCGACCGTGAGAATGCCGGCAAGGAGAGCGAATAGAAGGGTCACCATCGGGACCGCCAATCAATTCGGGCACGGGCCCTAAATCTCGCCACCAACTCGGTGGCTTCATCGTTATTTCGGATGGCCTCGGCGATTCATTACGCCGCCGGCGTCAGTCTTCGTGAGCAGTCTCCGTCGAGCGATGTTAAGCAAACCGGAAAGCGAGCGAGCTCGCCTCATGGGCGAGCCCGCCACCGCTCGGCGGTGTTTGGTAGGCTACTTGTTCATTTCATCTTTTTTCATGCTGTCTTTGGCCATCGTGCCCTTGCCCATGGCATCCTTGCTCATGGTGTCCTTGCCCATGGTGTCTTTGCCCATGGTGTCTTTGCTCGTGGTCTCTTTGCTCATCGTGTCCTTACCCATGGTGTCCTTGCCCATGGTGTCTTTGCTCATAGTGTCCTCCTGGGCAAAGACGCTGGCTTCGTTGGCGTAAGACGCTGGCGCTACAGCCGCGCCCGCGAGAATGACTGTGGCTGCGGCGGCGGCGATGGAAGCACCAGATCGACAGGCAAACATCATGGCGAAAATCCTTCTCTAAGTTGATTGCTGACTACGATGCATTCCTCGTCACGCATGGAAAATGGAGCATCACATCTAATTCGCCCGGCGCGTCGCATTCGTTACCCGGCTCTGTTCAATTTCTTTTGAAGTGGGCTCGACGCGGTCCGTGGAAACCACTCGCCGAGTTTAGCCACGCTCCTTGGCGAGAGAGTGGGCAGGAGGGTCTCCCCGACACTGGCTGTCCCAAGCGTTTTCCTGGCAATAGGGATAGTTGACGGCGATGAAACCGTGGTTCTCGCCTGCACTGTACCAAGCTGATGGTTGGCGCGAGCGCGGCAGCGCCAACTAGCGAAGCGGCGGGACCATTGCCGTTTTGCTAAGCATGAGTGTTCTTCAAAACGAGGTGTGATTTGCCTCGCGTGAGAGTGTCACACGACCACTCGTCATCAACTTTCCTGCAAGTGTCGCAGGCTGTGTTCAAAAACCAAAACACGGACGCCCGCTTTAGAAAAGCGAGCGCCCGTAGGGAGGTGGATGTGGTCACGAACCGCCCTAGCGGCTCATGGCGCCAGAGTCCGTGGCATAGTAATTCGGGAACTCGTGAGCCAGAGCGGGTGCGGCAAAAGCGACAACCAGGGCGGCTGCGAGGAAGAGCTTCTTCATGACGAATCTCCTTAGGTAGTGGCCTTCGAATCAAAGCGTTCCAACCGGCTGGCCAGGACGTCCGAGTGAAACATGACAGGTAGTTCGCCTGGCGCGTCGCTTTCGTTACCTACCTCCTGTTCAACTTCTTTTGAGCTGGAGTGAAGGCTGACAACGCGTAGGAAGGCTATCTGCCTGGTAACAAAAGGCGTCGAAGAGTCGTAAATGGAGCAGCAACGCGCACAGGACAGAGATCGGATCTGGGTCGAGTGGATGCGTGCGGCCAACGCCGGCGACGAGATTGCTTATCGTCGTCTATTAGAGGCGCTGGCACCGCTCCTGCGGCAAGTAGTGCGCCGCGGCTTTGCGCATTCGGGATTCGGGAATTGCGATGTTGAAGATGTCGTACAGGAGACGCTGTTGGCCATCCACCTTAAGCGGCAGACTTGGGATGAGGACGAAGCGCTCACCCCATGGGTGACGGCAATTGCTCGCCATAAGCTGATTGACAGCTTACGCCGCCGCGGCCGTCATATCGAATTGCCGATTGATGACCTCATTGATGTCTTACCTGCCGAGATTCCGACCGAAAGGTTATCGAGCCGAGACGCGGAGCGGCTTCTATCGGTCCTTACCGACCGGCAGCGCGATGTGGTGCGCGCCATATCGATCGAAGGGATGAGCGCGCGAGAGGCCGCGGACCGCTTAAGGATGTCCGAAGGTGCAGTGCGCGTAGCCTTACATCGCGGTTTATCAGCACTGGCAGTCAGCTGCAGGGATTTGGACCAATGAGGACAGACGAACTCATCAACACGCTTGTCGCGGATCATGCGGCGCAGCCGGGACCGAAGCCAGTTGGACACGGTCTGGTCATGGCCATCATCGGCGGGCTCGCGATTTCTTATGCGCTATTTTCGTTAACATTGGGGGTGCGCCCCGACTTCATCTCAGCTCTCGGAACATGGCGCTATGACATGAAACTCGGCGTTAACTTGGTCTTGATGATCGCGGCCACTTGGGTCGCTCTACGCCTGTCGAGGCCTACCGCAACCTCACTAACCGCGATGCGAGCTCTGATGGTGCCCGTACTTCTGCTCTTGGCGGCGGTTTTGTACGAACTCGTTACAGTTTCAGTCTCGGCATGGCCATCTCGCGCGATGGGGGTGAATGGGGTGATGTGCGTCGCGAGCATCCTCTTTCTATCGCTTCTTCCTTTGACGGCTACCATCTACGCGCTGCGCCAGGGCGCCCCAACGTCTCCTGCGGTGATGGGGGCGGTGGGAGGGCTGCTGGCCGGCAGTTTGGGGGCCACGGTTTTTGCCATGCACTGCACGAACGACTCGCCGCTGTTTGTGGCGATCTGGTACGCGCTAGCAATCGGTCTCATGTCTATATTTGGCCTATTGGTAGGAAAGCGTGCGCTGCGCTGGTAGCACGCTGAGGCTCTTCAATTCGACGATGTACATAAGGGTTGAAACACCCAGCACATAAGGAGTGTGAAATGACAAAATTTGCGTTGTACGTCCCGCTGCAAGCGAAGCCGGGCAAAGAGAAGGAGGTTGCAGACTTTTTACGTTCGGCCGCGCTTTTGGTGAATGCCGAACCTGGCACCATCTCCTGGTTCGCTATTCAGGAAGGGCCATCCCGCTTCGCCATATTCGACACGTTTGACGACGAGGCCGGGCGCGAGGCGCATCTCAACGGCAAAGTGGCAGCGGCCTTAATGGAAAAAGCCAAGGCCGGTGATCTGTTTGACAAGACACCCGAGATTCACAAGCTCGAAATTCTCGCCGACAAACTTCCTAAATAACTGCAGGGAGTGGGTGCGGGAGTGAGTTCGTCGTACGTCACCTCTGAGACATTGAACCACGAAAGTTTGTGGTGGTTCCTTCAAAACCCCCTGTCGTGTGAACCCTGTAAACTATTGAGCAAGTCGGTTGGCGCCAACCTCCGAGTGTCCGCTTATGGCACATAGCGGACTCTTTGAAGAGGCTCGCCGCATGTCCGCCTTTGGGGGTAAGGCCGACACTCCCCTGTGGGCTGGTTGGGTCGGCTTTGGGGTCGCGCAGCCCTTTGACACTTCATACCCGACGCAATGGACGCATCGGTCGTCCTCGTGACCCCTTACAAGTGGGATGCTGTGCCGTCGTCCTCGTCTGGTCCCTATGGACCAGTGGGCGCTAGGCCTTGCACACGTCCTTCAGGAGCGTGGACTGCTTCGCCATTCCACGAGCTCATCACAAACCTGGGTGAGCTGCTCAACTTTGGCTTGGAAGAGAGACGGAAGGATTTCATGCAATAAGGGCCACGGTATCTGCGCCTCGTATAGGACCCAACGTCTCACGGTTCGGCTGGAAATGCCCAACGCCCTAGCTAATTGGGTCTGCCAACGGTCACCATAGAGCGCCTCGCCGATGCGAGAGAGAAGGGCGACTTGTTGCTTGTCCCGTTCAAGCGCCTTCCACAGAATGTCTGGATCGATCGATGTCATGTCCTAAATTTAGGACAGCGTTCCAAGCCCAAGGCGAGAAACGAGTCCCCAAAACTTTGAAACCCCCAGCTTCAAATTTCTAAGCCCGATAAGCGTAAGTCCCGTTTCTCCGGCCGATCAGCGACCAAGCATTGCCTGCAGGCGCTCGGGGTACCGCTCCCCTTCGACCTGGATCTCCGCCGCCGCCCTCTCGATCTCGGCAAGATCGCCGGCCGTGAGCGCAACATCGGCGGCTCCCAGGTTCTCTTCGAGGCGATGCAGCTTCGTGGTGCCGGGGATCGGCGCGATCCAGGGCTTCTGGGCTAGGAGCCACGCCAGCGCGATCTGAGCCGGTGTGGCGTTCTTCCGGCCGGCGATGCGTCTGAGGAGATCAACTAGGGCCTGGTTCTTCTCCATGGCTTCGGGCGTGAAGCGCGGCAGCATCTTCCTGAAGTCGCCTTCGCCGAGTTGAGTTTCCTTGGACATGGCGCCCGTCAGGAAGCCCCTGCCGAGGGGGCTATAGGGCACAAACCCGATGGCGAGTTCTTCGCAGGCTTCGAGAATGCCGTTGGTCTCAGGGCCTCGGGTCCACAGCGAATACTCGTTCTGAAGCGCCGCTACAGGTTGAACGCCGTGTGCGCGGCGCAGAGTCTGAGCGCTGGGTTCGGACATGCCGAAGTGCCTCACCTTGCCCTCGGAGATCAGCTTTTGGACTGCGCCCGCGACGTCCTCGATCGGCACGTTCGGGTCGACACGATGCTGGTAGTAGAGGTCGATAACCTCGATGCCCAGACGCGCCAACGATCCCTCGGCGGCCTCGCGGATGTGCTCGGGGCGGCTGTTCAGGCCTGTGCTCTGCTTCGTCACCGGATCGATGTCGAAGCCGAATTTCGTGGCGATCACGACCTGATCGCGAACCGGCCCCAAAGCCTCCCCGACGATCTCCTCATTGCTGAATGGTCCATAGACTTCCGCCGTATCGAAGAAGGTCACGCCGCGTTCCACGGCCGCTCGGATGAGGGCCACACTCTCCTGGTTGGCGAGGGCATGGCCATACATGATGTTGAGGCCCATGCAGCCAAAGCCAATGGCTGAAACCTCAAGGCCGCTATTGCCGAGTTTGCGTTTGTGCATGGTGATGCCTTTCGTTTATGGGTTGGTGCAGGCCAGAGCGGCCCGAGGAGCGCTCAGCGCGGCGAGATCCTGGTCCTGATCCTAGCTGTTTTAAGTACAGCAGGTTGTCCTCGAGCTGGACAACCTCGTGGCAATGGCCGTTTTCACGCGGTTTTTTCAGGTTCAATGAAGATAGCTCGCTAACGCTCCACTAAGGAATGATGTCCGCTATTGGCACTAAGCAAACATGCTAAATGCGCCGACGAATGTCCGCTTTCGGGGGTAAAGCGGACATGAGGCGAACGGGCCCTTATGTCGGCTAATGACCCAAAGCGGACATCAGCATTGACACCTGGGATGGCCCCAGCTCCTTCAGTCGAGTCCCCTCTGTTGAGCTCCCGAAGCTGTCGTGAAACCCTTGAACTCGAAACCGATTGTTGGCGTTTAACTCTCGTCGTGTAGCGGCAAAAAGAGAGCTGCTACTGAGCCCCCAGTCCGCTCAACACTCATTGTGGAACATTAACTGGGAGGACCACTCATGGATATCCGTCTTGTAGTGTTGATCACGGCAGGTTGGTTCGCCGTAAGTAGTGGGCCTGCGAGAGCTGAATTGCAGCCCAAAAATCCAGACCAGGGGCCTATTGCGACGGTGGACCGTTTCAGCGACAGGGCAGGGAAGCTTTTGGTGCGCTCGGCCGACAAGAGATTGCCGAGTCCGAACCAGCCTATCGATTTCGACACTCCCCCTTTTAACGTGCTCGGCTTTTCGCCTACTGGTGAGCCGACTCTCTACTATCATCTAGACGTACAGAGCACCACACCGGCGCCGGTCTACATCTTTTATCGCGATGGCGAAGACAGGCCCGTGCAGAACCAACTCGATGTCATCGACACGTTGCCAGGCGAGCAGGGCTACAACGATTTCCAGCAGGTTTGGAAGGTGTGGGCGCCGAAAGATTATGTCGCGAACACGATTACAGACGCGTCAATGCTGCAGTAGCCCGTCTTTTTGCCACTACAATCTCGATTTGAGAGCGATTGCGGTTATGACTCGTCGTGAATCACATGCCCCAAGTTTGACCTCTCCATTTTGCCCAATCTTGCGCAACGTTGACCACAGTCATGCGTATGTACGCTACAAGCACCCACGCCAAAAGCGGTCGCCAGAATGTGAAGGACGGCGAGCGCTTAGCGAGCAAACTTCGCAAGCGATCTCTCGTATAGTGGGAGCATGAGCGAGCTTGCCTTAGCCGCGCCCCCCGCAAAATTCGCCGATCCAGATTGGACCGCTAAAGGCGAGCGCCGCGCTCGCGTCAGGCTTGAGGCGTTGCGCACGCTGTGGATCAACACCGGCAGCCTTTGCAATATCGAGTGCCGTAATTGCTATATCGAGTCGAGCCCCGAGAACGATCGGCTTGCCTACATCACCCGTGCCGAGGCCGCTGTCTTCCTCGACGAGATCGTGCGCGATCGCCTTCCGGTCACTGAGATCGGCTTCACCGGCGGCGAGCCCTTCATGAACCCCGAGATTATCGAGATGCTGGACGACGCGCTCGCCCGCGGCTTCTCGGTGCTGGTGCTGACCAATGCCATGCAGCCGATGCTCCGTCCGCGCATTCTTTCAGGTCTCGCGGCGCTGCGCGACACCTACGGGAGCCGGCTCGTGCTGCGCGTGAGCCTGGACCACTACACGAAAAGATTGCACGAGGAGGAGCGCGGCGAAGGCACCTTCGACAAAACGGTCGAAGGAATCGATTGGCTGGCGCGTCAAAGCTTCACTATCGCGCTTGCCGGTCGCACGTGCTGGGGCGAGAGCGAGGAGGACGAGCGGGCCGGCTATGCCGTGCTGATCGCCGCGCGGGGCTGGCCAGTCGATGCCTACGACCGCACCTCGCTCGTACTGTTCCCCGAAATGGACCTCAGAGCTGAGGTGCCTGAGATCACCGAATCCTGTTGGGGAATTCTGCACAAAGACCCGAGAGACGTGATGTGCGCGTCGAGCCGCATGGTAGTGAAGCGCAAGGGAGCTGCGATGCCAATGGTGCTTCCCTGCACGCTGCTTCCTTACGATCCAGCCTTCGAGATGGGCGCGACACTGGCGGAAGCCGCGCAGGCCGACGGCGGCATGTTCGAACACGGCACAGTCAAGCTTTGCCATCCGCATTGCGCCAAGTTCTGCGTGCTTGGCGGCGGGTCCTGCTCGGCTTAGTCAGCCCTGTTTGAAGTGCTTGGAGAGCTTCAGTCCCTGCGCCTGGTAATGCGAGCCGATGCCGTGGCCGTAGATCTGGTCGGGGATGTCGGTGAGCTTGTCATAGACCAAGCGCCCGACGATCTGTCCATCCTCCAGAATGAACGGGATATCAAGGCTGCGCACTTCGAGTACAGCCTTCGCTCCTGGCGCCTTGCCCTCGGTGTAGCCAAAGCCGGGGTCGAAGAAGCCCGCATAGTGCACGCGATACTCTCCGATCAAGGGATCGAATGGCGCCATCTCGGCGACATAGGCCGGCGGCACCGACACGCTCTCCTTGGAGGCGAGTATGTAAAACTCGTGTGGGTCGAGCACGAGGAGCCGGTCGTCGCGAAGGTGCACGGCCTCCCAGAACTGGTTCGCCTCGTAGGCTCCAACTGCATCGACATCGATCACGCCGGCATAGCGTCTTGCGCGATAGCCGACGAGCCCTGATGGCGGAATAGGCGCGAGGCTGATGCGCAAGTTGAGTCCTTCGCGGATCGCAGCCTCGCCTTCGACGAGTCCGATATCCGAGTGGATTTCGCGAAGACGGCGATCGCCAATGCGGCCAGGCCTCTCGTCTGCGTCGAGCTGCTGGCCGACTCTGCGGCGGAATCTGATCTGATTGAGACGCGAGCCGTAGCGCACCTTGATGGAAAAAGTCCGCGGGCAGATCTCGGCGAAGAGCGGACCTGAATAGCCCTCTTCGACCGCGTCGAACGTATCTTGATTGTCGGCGATGAGGCGAGTGAACACGTCGAGCCGGCCGGTCGAGCTCTTGGGATTGGCAAACCCGGCGATGGTTGAGCGGAGCTTGAGCTGCTCGATGAGCGGCACGAGGTAGACGCAGCCTGCTTCGAGGACGGCACCCTTGGTCAGATCGATCTCGTGGAATTTGAGCCCGCCGAGCTTGTCGCGCACGGTGGCACCAGGCCCCGGCAGGAAGCTTGCCCTGATGCGGTAGGCCACCTTGCCGAGCCTCAAGTCGAGGCTCGCCGGCTGGATCTGGTCAGGCTCGATCTCGGGCGCGCCAAAAATCTCGCCAGCGCCGATCATGGCTCTGATGGCCTGGCAGGGAAGAATGCCGGTGCGGGCGAAGACGCTCCGGGTGGCTTCGGCTGGAATGGTCACGTGGGGCGTCTCGGGCAGGCGCTGGAACAGCTCAGCGGTTTGCGAATCTGCGGGAGACATGAAGATGTTCTTGGCATGACGGGCGGGCCTCGTCACCTTAAGCTCGGCCTTCTCCCCCGGATTCACAAGGGGGAACCGAGGTTCTAGGCGCGGATTGGGAGGCAAACGGCATCATGGTTATCGGATATCTCGCGCTTACCGTAGCGGCCATTTTCACGGGGGCTGCGATCTATGTCAGTTGCGTCGAGCAGCCGGCCAGGCTCGGGCTTGAGGACTGCCCCCTTCTCGCTGAATGGAAGCGCTCGTACAAACGCGGCACCATCATGCAGGCGGGTCTTGCCCTGCTCGCGTTTCTTCTCGGCACAATCGCTTGGTGGCAAACCGGCAGGCCCGCATTTCTCGTTGGCGCGCTCGTCATGCTTGCGCCATGGCCGTGGACGCTTCTGGTCATCAAACCTACCAACGATGCCCTGCTCGCGATCGAGCAGAAGCAGGCGGGACGGCACAGCCGGGCTTTGATCGAAAGATGGGGCAGGCTGCATATCGTGCGGACCGTGCTCGGAGCGCTCGGCGTTTTAAGCTTCCTCCTTGCCGTTCTAGGACAAGATCCCTTGCCTGGTCTTGACGGCGGATAGGCCGCGGGCGCATTAATGTCGCCTCGTGGTGATTTGGCCGGCCGGCTTGCAGCCACGTAAAACAAGTCGCTAAAAGGCCGCGCGAGACGAGAATTCGTCACCCGGTCTTTTGGCGGCAGCCAAGCCCGGGTTTTTTTGTGTCCGTCGGCCGGTCGTGGGAAGGTTCAAGGAGTGGAGTCGATGGCAAGGGAGGATCGGAGAGGCCGGAGCCGCATCGCCTGGCATAAGGCGACGGAGCTCGTGCATGGCGGGACGCTGCGGAGCCAGTTCGGCGAGACATCTGAGGCGATCTTCCTCAACTCAGGCTACGTCTATGACAGCGCCGAACAGGCCGAAGCGCGATTCAAGGGGGACGAGGAAGGCTTCGTCTATAGCCGCTATTCCAATCCGACCGTTGCCATGTTCGAGGCGCGCATGTGCGCGCTCGAGGGAGCAGAGGCTGGGCGTGGAACAGCGAGCGGCATGGCCGCTGTCGCTGCTTCCCTGCTCTGTTTTCTCAAGGCCGGCGACCATGTCGTTTCGGCCCGTGCGCTGTTCGGCGCCTGCCGCTATGTCGTCGAGGATCTTTTGCCGCGCTACGGCATCGAGTCGACACTGGTGGACGGGCGTAATCTCGCTGCTTGGGAGAACGCGGTGAGGCCGAATACCAAAGCCTTCTTCTTTGAAACGCCGACCAATCCGGTGCTTGAGCTTGTCGACATCGAGGCCGTGTCGAAAATCGCGCATAAGGCGAATGCGCTGGTCGTGGTCGACAACGTATTCGCCACGCCGATGTTGCAGCGGCCACTTCCGCTCGGCGCCGACATCGTCTGCTATTCCGCGACCAAGCACATCGACGGCCAGGGACGCTGTCTCGGCGGCGTTGTGCTGAGCAGCAAGGCCTTCATTGATGAAAAATTTCATAACTACTTCAAGCAGACAGGACCCTCGCTGAGTCCGTTCAATGCCTGGGTATTGCTCAAGGGTTTGGAGACGTTGCCCTTGCGGGTCGATCGGCATTGCGCCTCTGCGGCTGCCATAGCCGATTTCCTCGCCGACCAGCCGGAGGTTCAACGCGTGTTCTATCCGGGCCGAAGCGATCATCCGCAGCACCAATTGGCTCTGAAGCAGATGGATGGCGGAGGCCCGATGGTCGCGTTCGAGGTGAAGGGCGATAAGAAGAACGCGTTCCGCTTCATGAACGCGCTCTCGATCTTCAAGATCAGCAACAATCTCGGCGACGCCAAGAGCCTCGTTACGCACCCTGCCACGACCACGCATCAGCGGCTGTCGCCAGAGGCTCGCGCCGAGCTCGGCATTTTCGACAACACCATCAGGCTTTCCATCGGGCTCGAGGACGTGCGCGACTTGAAGGCCGATCTTGACCAAGCGCTTGCTGCCGCGCGTTAAGGGAAGCTTGCTTGCCCGTGGAAGCGTCGTGTGTCACCGTTTCGGGTTAATGCGAACTGTCGAGTGAGAATGGTCATGTGCCGCAATATCAAGACGCTCCATAATTTCGATCCGCCCGCTACCGATGAGGAGATCTATCTCTCGTCGCTTCAATTCGTGCGCAAGCTCTCGGGTTTTACCCGGCCCTCGCAAGCCAATCAGGCCGCGTTCGACCGCGCCGTGGACAAGGTGTCACGCGCGGCACGCGAGCTGATTGATTCTCTCGTCACCTCGGCTCCGCCGCGCGACCGCGAAATCGAGGCGATGAAGGCCAAGGCGAGGGCCACCGAGCGCTTTCGCACCCAGGCCTCCTAGGTTCACCGCACGGGGCTGGATCACAGGTGTTCCTTTGACTGCATCTCAATCCAAAGTGCGGGAGCTACTCGCAACGCTGGTCGGCTTCGATACGACGAGCTCGAAGTCTAATCTCGCACTGATCGGCTTCGTCGAGGACTATCTCAAGAGCCATGCCATCGGCTCGTTGCGCATCCCCTCGCCCGATGGCGCCAAGGCCGATCTCTTCGTCACCATCGGCGGTAGCGGCAATGGCGGCATTGGCCTTTCCGGCCACAGCGACTGCGTTCCCGTCGAAGGGCAGCGCTGGGCATCGGATCCATTCACGCTCACGGCACGCGACGGCAGGCTGCACGGCCGGGGCAGTTGCGACATGAAGGGCTTCCTCGCCTGCGCTCTCGCATCAGTGCCGCTGTTCAAGATGCGAACGCTGAAGGGGCCAGTGTACCTCATCATCTCTTATGACGAGGAGGTGGGCTGCACCGGCGTGCGACCGCTGATAGCCCGCCTCGGCAAGGACTTTCCGCGCCCACGCGCGATCATCGTCGGCGAACCGACCAGCATGGCAGTGATCGACGCACATAAGCGCATCGATGCGTACCGCACGGTCGTGCATGGCCGCGAGGCACACTCGAGCCTTCCGGCGCTCGGCGTCAACGCGATCTCGGTTGCCGCTGCTCTCGTCTGCGAGCTCCACCGCATCGGTGGCGCCATTCCGAAGAAGGAGAACGATCCGCACTTCGAGCCGCCCTACTCCACGATCAGTGTCGGCACCATCAAAGGCGGCACCGCCGGCAATATCGTGCCTAAGAATTGTGAGTTCCAATGGCAGGTACGCAGTCTGCCCTCCGCCACGCCGGGCGAGGCATCGCGTAATCTTGCCGCGTTTGCCGAGAAGTCGCTCCTGCCCAAAATGAAGCAGGTGACGGACGAGGCCGCGATCGAGACGACGGCGTTGAATTCAGTGCCGGCGTTTGTAGCGGGCAGCGCCTCAGAGGTGGTAGCGCTGGCGCTCAAACTTACCGGGACGGAACAAACGCGCGCGGTCTCCTACACCACCGAAGCGGGCTTATTCGAGCAGGCGGGGTTCCCGTCCGTGATCTGCGGACCTGGCGACATCGCGCAGGCGCACGCGGCCGACGAGTTCGTGAGCATCGAGCAACTCGACGCCTGCATGGCCTTCCTCGCGGGTCTCGCGAAGGAGCTCAGCGCCTAGGCTTCGGTGAAGGAGCCGGGATCGAAGCGGTAACGGCTGTTGCAGAACTCGCACGTCACCCACACTTCGCCGTCGACTACCATGTCGGCCAAATCCTCCGGCGAGAAGCGCTTCAGAAGTTCCTCGACGCGTGCCCGCGAGCAACTGCAATAGCTCTCGAGCGAGATGGCCCGATAAGCGCGCACCTGTTCCTCGTGGAAGAGCCGGTACACCAGCCGATCGGCCGGAAGCGTCGGGTCGAGCAGCTCATGGTCTTCGACCGTTTCGGCAAGCGACTTGGCACGCGTCCAGTCCTCCTCGAAGGCGGCGTCGCTGCGGCTCGTGCGCCCGCCTTCGCGTGTGAGCTTCTGGACGAGAAGACCGCCCGCGCGCCATGTCCAAGGCCGTCCGCCCGCTTTGCCCGCGCGATAGTGCCGCGCAACGGCAAGTCTGATGAAGGTCGGGAGCTGCTCGGATTGACGGAAATAAGTGTCTGCCGCCTCAGTCAGGCTATCGCCTTCCAGTGGTACGACGCCCTGGTAACGCTCGGTGTCGTTGCCGCGGTCGATGGTCATGGCGAGATGGCCCTCGCCGAGAAGCCGCCCGTTTGGAGGAAGTTCCGCGAGCCGCTCGGCCGAAAAGCGGGCATAGCCGCGCAAGCCTCCGGGCACCTGATAATCGGCGACGAGAAGATCCACCGGACCGTCGGTCGAAGCCTGGAGGATGAACTTGCCCTCGAATTTGAGGGAGGCGCCGAGCAGCGCCGTGAGCGCAGCCGCCTCCCCGAGCAGCTGCGATACCGGCTCTGGATAGTCGTGGCGCGAAAGGATGGTGTCGACCGTGGGCCCGAGCTTGACCAGGCGGCCGAGGACGTCGGCATGCTCGGCCTGGAACGGGAGGATGAGATCGTCCTCCGGAATGCGAAGCTCGATCTGCTGCTCGGATCCGCGCTCGGTCATTTTCTGGCTCCGCGCGCCTTGCGCCGCTTGGCCCGCGTGGCCTTGCTGCCGCGACGCTCGGCGCCGAGGCACCAGGCAAGGATCGCCTTCTGCACATGCAGACGGTTCTCGGCCTCGTCCCACACAACGGATTGCGGTCCGTCGATTACTTCGGCGGTCACCTCGTCTCCGCGATAGGCTGGCAGGCAATGCATGAAGACCGCGTCCTCTGCCGCAAGAGCCATCAGGGCGCCATCGACCTGAAACGGCCGAAGCGCCGCGCTCCGCCTCTTCTTGTCGCCGTCGCCCATCGAAACCCAGACATCGGTCACCACGCAGTCGGCCTCCCGCGCCGCTTTGCGTGGATCATCGCCAACCTCGATTTCGGCGCCTTGTTCCTTTGCCCAGGCGAGAAGCTCGGGCGCGGGGCCAAACTCATTCGGCGAGGCGATCCTGAGCCTGAAGCCGAAGCGTGCCGCCGCGTGCACCCAGGAGGTCGCGACATTATTGGCGTCGCCGATCCAGGCAATTGTGCGGCCTTTGATCGGCCCTTTCACCTCCTCGAAGGTCATGATGTCGGCCATCACTTGGCAGGGATGCGACAGGCAGGTGAGGCCGTTGATCACCGGAACGTTTGAATGGGCGGCAAGCTCAGTCAGCGTCGCGTGCGGTCCGGTGCGCAACATGATCACATCGACATAGCGCGATAGAACCCGCGCGGTATCCGCAAGCGTCTCGCCCCGCCCCAGCTGCATGTCTTGCGGGCTCAGGACGAGCGACTGCCCGCCGAGCTGGTAAATGGCGACCTCAAAAGAGACGCGCGTCCTGGTCGAGGGCTTCTCGAAGATCATGGCGAGAACCGGGCGCTCGCGTCGTTTCAGCCTCTTCGGCACATGGCCCTTGCGCTTGATCTCATGGGCCCAATCGATGATGGCGCGCAGAGTTTTGGTGTCCAAAGCATCAATATCGAGAAAGTGCTTGGGGACCATGGGACAGCGGAGCGGAAGTCAGGCGTCGGCGAGCGCGCCACTCTTCAGAGCGACGCACGCTGCATCGAGCTTGGTGCAAGCGAGATCGATCTCTGCCTCGCCCACGATCAGCGGCGGCAGGAGACGAATGACATTGTCGCCGGCCTGTACGGTCAGCATCTTCTCGGCGCGCAGAGCTTTGAGCAGCTTCACGTTCGACACTTTGCATTTCAGCCCGAGCATCAGCCCCTGGCCGCGCACCTCCTCGATGATCTCGCCATGCTCGTTCTTGAGCGCCGCAAGCCGCTGCTTGAGCCTCAGCCCCATCTGAGCGACATGGTCGAGAAAGCCGTCTTCTAGCACGATATCGAGCACCGCATTGCCGACGGCCATAGCAAGCGGATTGCCGCCAAAGGTCGAGCCATGGCTTCCCGCCGTCATGGCAGAGCCCACGGCCTCGGTCATGAGGCAGGCGCCCACGGGAAAGCCGCCGCCGAGCCCCTTGGCTGTGGCCATGATATCCGGCGTGATTCCCGCCCACTCATGGGCGAACAGCCGGCCCGTCCGGCCCATCCCAGTCTGCACCTCGTCAAGCAGAAGCAGGATGCCCTCATCGTCACACAGCGCCCGCAGATCCTGAAGGAAGCGCCACGATATCTCGCGCATTCCCCCCTCACCCATGATCGGCTCGATCAGGACGCCTGCCGTGACTTCGCCGATCACGGCTTTCACCTTCTTGATGTCGCCAGCCTCGATCTGATCAAAGCCATCCGTCGGAGGGCCAAAGCCTTCAAGGTGCTTTGCCTGGCCTCCGGCTGCGATGGTGGCCAACGTGCGGCCATGAAAGGCGCCTTCGAACGTGATGACGCGATAGCGCTCAGGCGCACCGTTCTTGAAGTGGTAGCGGCGCGCAGCCTTGATGGCGCACTCCACCGCCTCGGCGCCGGAATTGGCGAAGAAAACATAGTTTGCAAAGGTTGCGTCAGTGAGGCGTTCGGCAAGCCGCGCCTGCTCGGGGATCTGATGCAGGTTGGAGACGTGCCACAGCTTCTTTGCCTGCTCCGTCAGTGCCTTGACCAGATGCGGATGCGCGTGCCCAAGCGCCGTCACCGCCACGCCGCTCGCGAAGTCGAGATAGCGTTCGCCCGTGGTGGTGTAGAGATAGGCGCCTTCCCCGCGCGCGAAGGAGAGCTCGCTGCGAGCATAGGTCGGAAGGAGGGCCGACATTTATCTGTGGTGTCCCTGAAATAAAATTGCCGCCGATCGGCGGCAGCAAGGTAAGTCAGAGCATTAGGTCTCCGGTTCCCCCCTGTCAATCAGCGCTCATGCGACGTTTATCCAACGCTCGTCCACGTTTCCATCCACTCTCATGTTTGTGTTCTTGAAGGAGAAGTGGCAGAATCCGTCCGTTCCGGTGGAAAACGGGTGTCACAAGCGTGGCGGACGCTTGCCGGGTTTCGCCGGATTTAGTAGGTTAATAACCGCTCGGCCACAATATGTCGTGGGTGCTGCGTTGCGCCCGGGCGGTCATTCTCAGCAGTAATTCCGAGTGTTCGAAATGCCGTCTCCAGACGAGACGGGGGGATTCTAGGTCCAATTCGAGGAGGCCACACCATGGCTTGGACTGACGAGAGGGTCGAACTGCTGAAGAAACTCTGGGCCGAGGGCCTAAGCGCGAGTCAGATCGCGGGCCGCTTGGGTGGAGTGACGAGAAACGCCGTGATCGGCAAAGTGCATCGGCTTGGGCTTTCCGGGCGGGCGACGAGCTCGCGCTCGTCAAGCCCGAGGCCGCGGCGCACGCACGTGCCGCGCCAGCACCGCACGCCATCGCTTATGTTCAGCACGCGCGGCAATGTCGCGCTCAAGCCTCACTACGAGGCTGAGCTCGATGCCGAGCCCGCGCCGCTCGAGGAGCTTGTCATCCCGCTCAATGAGCGGGCGAGCATCCTCACGCTGAAAGAGGCGATGTGCCATTGGCCGATCGGCGATCCTGGCGAGCCGGGGTTCCATTTCTGCGGGCGCAAGACCTGCGGGCAGTTGCCTTATTGCGAGCATCATGCCCGCATGGCCTATCAGCCCGTTCAGATGCGCCGGCGTGAAAGACGGTTTGCCAACGGCTAATCTTAAGCGGCAGAAGAGACGACAAGAGGCGCCCTCGCGGCGCCTCTTTCATTTCGCGCTAGGCGGTCTCTTCGAGCTTGTCGGAGAAGGCGTAGCCAGCGCCCCGCACGGTGCGCACGGGGTCGGTCTCGTTCCCCCGCATCATTGCCTTACGCAAGCGCCCGATATGCACATCGACGGTACGCTCGTCAACATAGACGTTGCGGCCCCAGACGCCGTCAAGGAGCTGCGCCCGGCTGAACACGCGGCCCGGGCTCTGTATGAGGAACTCGAGCAGGCGAAACTCGGTCGGCCCGAGATGTACTTGCCTGCCGTTCCGCGTCACCCTGTGCGAGTCACGATCAAGCTCGATGTCGCCAACGCTCAATACCGAGGCGATCCGCTCGGGGTTGGTGCGCCGGAGGATCGCTCGCACCCGAGCCATCAGCTCGGGCAAGGAGAACGGCTTGACCACGTAATCGTCGGCGCCGGTGGTCAGTCCCCTGATGCGATCGCTTTCTTCGCTGCGCGCGGTGAGAAGAATAATGGGAATGGTACGGCTGTCTTTGCCGGTCCTGAGCCGACGGCAAAGCTCGAGCCCGGAGAGGCCGGGCAGCATCCAGTCGAGAACGATCAGGTCGGGTGAGCCTTCCGCAATCGCAACCTCGGCTTCATCGCCGCGGTGGACGACATCGACGGTATAGCCTTCAGCTTCGAGGTTGTAGCGGAGGAGAAGCGCCAACGGCTCTTCGTCCTCAACGACCAAGACCTTGGCTCCTGGGCTCATGGTGTTCATCTCGAGCATGGCTACCCCGCCGACCGCTTCAGCGCGACCGGCGTCGAGCTTGTAGTGTCGCCCTTGGGACGTTGATCGGTGATCGGTCTGCCGTGCACCAGGTAATAAACGGTCTCGGCGATATTGGTGGCGTGGTCGCCGATTCGCTCGATGTTCTTGGCGCCGAACAAGAGGTGGGTGCAAAGCCCGATGTTGCGCGGGTCCTCCATCATGTAGGTGAGAAGCTCACGGAACAGCGAGTTGTACATGGCGTCGATCTCTTCGTCCTTGTACCAGACCTTGAGCGCCCGGTCGGCGTCGCGCTCGATGAAGGCGTCGAGCACTTCTTTCAGCTGACCGAGGGCAAGCTCGCCCATGTGTTTTAGCCCGAGCGCGAGCTGCTTCGGCTGCTGCTCGCTCACCACGGCGACCGCGCGCTTGGCGATGTTCTTGCCGAGATCGCCGATGCGCTCGAGCTCGTTCGAGATGCGGAGCGCCGCCATGATCTGGCGGAGGTCGTACGCCAGGGGCTGGCGGCGCGCGATCATCACCACCGCCTGCTCCTCAATCTCCTTCTCCAAGGTGTCGATCGCCTCATCTTCGTTGATGGTGGCGGCGGCCAGCTCGGGATCGCGGCGCTCCAGCGCGTCAAAGGATTGGCCGAGTACCTGCTCGGTGAGACCGCCCATCTTGGCGATCTTGTTGTTGAGGAGGGAGAGCTCCTCCTCATACGACCTGACGATGTGTTCGTGTTGCTTATCCATTCGGTCAGTCTCCTTCCGGGCGCTTAGCCGAAACGGCCCGTAATATAGTCCTGCGTGCGCTGCTGCCTGGGATTAGTGAAGATCCTCGTCGTTTCGTCGAACTCAACAAGCTCGCCGAGGTACATGAAAGCGGTGAAATCGGAAGTTCGCGCCGCCTGCTGCATGTTGTGGGTGACGATGGCGATGGTGTAGTCGCGTTTCAAGACGTCGATGAGCTCCTCGATCTTGGCGGTCGAGATCGGGTCGAGAGCGGAGCAAGGCTCGTCGAGCAGAATCACCTCTGGCCTGATGGCAACGGTGCGGGCGATGCATAGCCGCTGCTGCTGACCGCCGGAGAGGCTCAAACCGCTCGCCTCGAGCTTATCCTTGACCTCTTCCCATAGCGCCGCCCGTTTCAGCGAATCTTCCACGCGCGCATCGAGATCGGCCTTGGGCAGCTGCTCGTAGAGGCGCACGCCGAAGGCAATATTCTCGTAGATGGTCATTGGAAACGGCGTGGGCTTTTGGAACACCATGCCGACCTTGGCGCGCAGCAGGTTGAGATCCTGCTTGGGACTCAACACATTGGCGCCGTCGAGCAGGACCTCGCCGTCGGCCCTTTGATTGGGGTAGAGGTCGTAGATGCGGTTCAGAATGCGGAGCAGAGTCGACTTGCCGCAACCTGATGGGCCGATGAACGCCGTCACCTTGTTCTGATAGAGGTTGACGTTGATGTCGGAAAGCGCGCGGTAGGCGCCATAATAGAAGTTCAGGCGGCGGACCGAGACTTTCTCGGCGAGCTTGGCGGTCTCTTCAGGCGTCTCCGCCGGCTCTTTGACCTCAGTGTGAATAGCTAAACTCATATCTGCACCTTCTTGGACGAAAGGGCTCGGGCCAAGATGCTCAAGCCCAGTACAGCGACGGTGATGAGGAGAGCCCCGGTCCAGGCAAGCTGCTGCCAATCCTCATAGGGACTCAAGGCGAACTGGAAAATGACCACGGGCAAGCTCGCCATCGGTGCGTTCAAGTTCCAGCTGAAGAATTGGTTATTCAGCGCGGTGAAAAGAAGCGGTGCGGTCTCGCCGGTGATGCGGGCGACGGCGAGCAGCACGCCGGTGATCATGCCCGCGCGCGCGGCGCGGTAGGCGACGTGACGGATCACGAGCCATTGCGGCACGCCGAGCGCCGCCGAAGCCTCGCGCAAAGTGGTGGGGACGAGGAGCAGCATGTCCTCGGTGGTACGCACCACGACGGGAATGACGAGGATGGCGAGCGCGACCGCCCCAGCCCATGCCGAGAAGTGCCCCATCTGCGCGACCATGATCTCGTAGACGAACAGGCCGACCACGATGGAAGGCGCGCTCAGCAAGATGTCGTTGATGAAGCGGACCACGAGAGTGAGCTTAGAGTAGCGTCCGTACTCGGCCATGTAAGTGCCGGCCAGGATGCCGAGCGGTGTGCCGAACAGGACCGCGAGGATGGTAAGCAACAGGCTGCCGACGATCGCGTTCAGGAGCCCTCCGGCGCTGCCCGGAGGGGGCGTCATTTCGGTAAAGACCTCAAGCGACAGCCCGCCCACGCCCTTTACGACCAGGACCAACAAGATCAGCACCAGCCACGTCAGGCCCAAGCCCGCGGCGGCGATGGCGAGCGTGGTCGCCAAGCGATTCCGCCAGCGCCTGCGACGATAGCGAGGAGTGGCGGACACGCTCGACATCTAGTTCCCCGCCTTCATTGCGATCCGCATCAGCATAAGCCGCGCCGCCGCAAGCACGACAAAGGTGATGAAGAACAGGATAAGGCCGAGCGCTATCAGCGACGAGGTATAAAGCTCGCCCACGGCCTCGGTGAACTCGTTGGCGATCGAGGCTGAGATCGTAGTGCCTGGCGCCAGGATCGACGTCACGATGCGGTGCGCATTGCCGATGACGAAGGTGACGGCCATGGTCTCGCCGAGCGCTCGGCCGAGCCCCAGCATCACGCCGCCAATGATTCCAACGCGGGTGTAAGGGATCACCACCCGGCGAATGACTTCCCAGCGGGTGCAGCCGATGCCATAGGCGGCCTCCTTCAAGACCGGGGGAACGGTCTCGAACACCTCGCGGGTGATCGAGGTGATGAAGGGGAGCACCATGATGGCGAGGATCAGTCCCGCGGTCAGCATGCCGATGCCGTATGGTGGCCCGGCGAACAGCTGATCGAGAAGCGGGATGTTGGCGAAGGTGTCGATCAGGAGCGGCTGAACGTGCACCTGGAACCAGGGAGCGAATACGAACAAGCCCCAGATGCCGTAGATGATGCTCGGAATGCCGGCCAGGAGCTCGATGGCAGTGCCGATGGTGCGCCTCAGCCGCTCGGGGCAAATCTCGGTCAGGAAGAACGCAATGCCGAGGCTGACGGGAACGCCGATCAGCATGGCGATAACAGAGGTGACTACCGTGCCGTAGATCGCAGGGAGCGCGCCGAACTTTTCGGTGACGGGATTCCAGCTTTCGCTGGTCAGGAAGCCGAGGCCGAAGGCGCGCCAGGCCGGCAGCGAGCCGTGCAGCAGGGCGACCATGACGCCGGCAAGAAGCACGAGCACGGTAATCGCGGAAACCAGCGTGATCGACTTGAAGGCGATGTCGCCGCGGCGGAAGCGGCGCAGGGCCGTAGCGCGCTTACCTTCGGCGTGGACGAGCGCGATATCTCTCCCCGCGACGGCAGCGTCCATCATCTTGTCGATCCCTGGCTAGTCTGCTTCGGCATCCGGCCGAAGGTTCGAGAGGATGGGACCAGGCTGAGGCCCGCTCCCATCCTCGTCGCATGCACTAGTTCATTGCAAACACAGGATTGCCAGACGCATCCTTGATCTCTTTCCACGACTCATGCACGGCCTCGACGACCTTGTCGGGCATCGGGATGTAGTCGAGCTCTTCGGCCATCTTGTCACCGTTCTTGTAAGCCCAGTCGAAGAACTTGAGCGCGCCCTTCGACGCCTCGAGGTCGACCGGCACCTTCTGCATCAGGATGAAAGTCGCAGCGGTGATCGGCCAGGAACCGGCACCAGGCTGCTCGGTCAGGATCACGCCGAAGCCCGGCACAGAGGCCCAGTCGGCGTTGGCGGCGGCCGCCTGGAACGACTTGAGCTCGGGGGCGACCGTCTTGCCTTCCTTGTTGATCATGTTGGCGTAGGTCAGCTTGTTTTGCTTGGCATAGGCATACTCGACATAGCCGATCGAGCCTTTGGTCTGGACCACGTTGTTGGCCACGCCCTCGTTGCCCTTGGCGCCAATGCCGACCGGCCATTCGACCGAGGCGTCCGAGCCGACTTTGTCTTTCCAGGCAGGGCTCACCTTGTTCAGATAGTTGGTAAAGTTGAAGGTGGTGCCCGATCCGTCAGAGCGGTGCACCACGGCGATGGCGGTCGAGGGAAGCTTTGCTTTCGGATTGAGCTTCTTGATCGCCTCGTCGTCCCATTTGGCAACTTCGCCGAGGAAGATCTTGGCAAGAGTCGGCCCATCGAGGGCCATCTCGCCGGGCTTTACGCCCTCAACATTGATGACGGGAACGATGCCGCCCATGACCATGGGGAACTGGACCAAGCTGTTATCGTTGAGGTCCTTCTCGCCAAGCGGCTTGTCGGTCGCGCCGAAGGTCACGGTCTTGGCTTCGATCTGCTTGATGCCGCCGCCCGAGCCGATCGACTGATAGTTGAGTCCTAGGCCGGTCTCTTTCTTATAGGCATCGGCCCATTTGGCGTAGATTGGATAGGGGAAGGTCGCGCCGGCACCCGAAATATCGGCCGCTTGCGCGGTAGTAATGGTGAACGCTACGGCTAAGCCAGCAGCCGCCGCATAAGACAGAACCCTCATCTTCGCTCTCCCTTAGGGATGAGATATCGGTCCCCACAGGACCACGCATGCCGAGGACCCTTCCTCGACCGCTGGGCGAGCGTTAGCTCCGCGTAATAACGCTACTATGTCAGTTATGTGACAGTTGTATAACAGTCCGGAAAAGGCCGCAGAGCTGGGGAAATGGGGCTGTGGACAGGGCTCCCCTAGCCGGCCAAAGCGCCACAGTCGGATTGGCTCGCCCGCGCTTCATTAAGCATGATCGTAAAGGTTGAACCCTTGCCGGGCTTCGAGGCGATGGCGAGCTCGCCCCTATGACGATTGAGGATGTGCTTGACGATCGCAAGCCCAAGGCCCGTGCCACCCTTCTCGCGGCTCGAGGCAACATCGACCCGGTAGAAGCGCTCCGTGAGCCGCGGCAGATGCTCAGGCGCGATGCCGGGACCATTATCGATCACTGCTATCGCATAGCGGCCGGCCTGCCGCCCAAGCGAGGGAATGTGCTTCGCCTCGATGCGCACCTGTCCGCCGCGGTTGCCATATTTCAGCGCGTTCTGCACGAGGTTCTGCAAGACCTGAAGGAGCTCGTCGCGGTCGCCCCGCACGACTGCGGGTCGGGGGAAACGTCCGACCTCGAAGCGGAAGCCCATCTCGCGGGCGAGCGGGTCGAGCGTGTCCTTGGCATTATTCAAGACATTGTTGAGGTCGACGAGGTCCGAAGGCGGCACGTGAGCATTCATCTCGACGCGGCTCAAGGACAGCAGCGCGTCGATGAGGCGCGTCATGCGCGAGGCCTGCTCGGCCATGATGGGAAGGAAGCGCTCTCGCGCCCCGGTATCGTCTTTGGCGGTCCCCTGTAGCGTCTCGATAAAGCCGCGCAGCGAGGCGAGCGGGGTACGCAACTCGTGGCTCGCATTGGCGATGAAATCGGCGCGCATCTGGTTGATGCGCTCGACTTCCGTGAGGTCGCGCAAAAGCACGAGGATGTTGCCGCCACGCTCGGTACCTCTTGTTAGCGGGGCAACCGTCGCCGCCATGCGGCGGCCGACTGGCACGCGCTCGGCATAGGTGACCGTGACGGCGCGCCCGCGGTCAGGCGCGGCAGAGACGGCATCGAGGAACTCGGGGGTTCTGATCACCGAGGAGATGTGGCTCCCCTCGCGCAAAGAGGCAAACAGGCCGCGCGCCGGCGTGTTGTAGAACAGCACCTGTCCGGCCTGGTCGAGCAGGATGGCTGGGTCGGGTAACGCGTCCGCCATGACATACATGGCCGAGGTCTGGCGCTGCGATGAAGCCGGTAGCGCACCCGCACCTGCGAGGGCTTGCTCCCCATCCTGGCGGGGGAGCAGCACGACGGAGGCGACGAAGCTCACAAGTGCGATCAGCGCGAACGTCTTGGACAGGCCTGCGATCAGCACGAGGGAGGCCATGATGACGGCAACGGCAACGATCAGCCAAAGGGCAGCCCTCAGTCGCGCCGCGACCTCGCGGCAAGGCCGCATGACGGCGGCGCTGATGCGGCCGCGGAGGTGAGGCGCAAGTGTCCTAGAGCCTCGTTCTGCCTGATCGCTCAATGGCTTTTCTCCACGACATCGACGACTCGACCGGCGTCGATGATTGCGCCTGGATTATCACGATTTTGCGACACCAGAGAGGACTTCCGTGACATAGCGATGACAGATGCGGCGCAATGGTTTCGTGTATTCTGCCGATTGCTGGAGGACTTCCGGCGCAGAGGAGGAAAGGTTGCGGGAGGGGGCGGCTCGGCAACGCAGGCTTATCCAGTTTGAAAGCAAGGACCGGGGTGCGCTGCCGGAAGACAAGGATTACCTCCTGGTCAACTTCACTTCGGGACCCAGACCATGCGGCATATACCACGAACCCAAGAGCTGCCTCTCTCCTCTGCACCGACCCTCGATGACGAGAGATGGGAAGCCTTCGTCGCGCGCGATGCTTCCCGCAATGGTCAATTCTATGTCGCAGTCGAGACCACAGGCATCTATTGTCGGCCATCCTGCCCAGCGCGGCGGCCGAAACGCGCCCATGTCCGCTTTCACGAGACGGCGGCCGAGGCTGAGGCAGCAGGCTTCCGTCCGTGCAAGCGCTGCAAGCCTGACCAGCCTAACCTTGTCGAGCAGCACGCGGCGAAAGTGGCTGAAGCCTGCCGCTTGATCGAGACGGCGGAAGAAGAGCCCAAGCTCGATACGCTCGCACGCAAGGTGGGCTTGAGCTCTTATCATTTTCATCGCGTCTTCACGGCGACACTTGGCGTAACCCCGAAGGCCTATGCCACGGCTCACCGGAACAAGCGCGTGCGCGAGGAACTTCCCCGTAGCGCGAGCGTGACGGAGGCAATTTATGGCGCGGGCTTCAACTCCAATGGCCGCTTCTATGCGACCTCCTCCGATGTGCTCGGCATGAGTCCGAGCGAGTTCCGCGCGGGCGGTCCCGACGCGGAGATAAGATTTGCCATCGGCAAGAGCTCGCTAGGCTTGGTGCTAGTCGCCGCAAGCGAGAAAGGCGTATGCGCCATCTTCTTCGGAGATAGCCCCGATGAACTCGAGCGCGACCTCAAGAAACAGTTTCCGCGCGCGAAGTTGGTCGGCAACGATCCTGCATTCAGTCAACTGGTCACCAAGACCATCGACTTCGTCGAGGATCCACGCACCGGCTTCGACCTCCCGTTGGACATCCGCGGTACCGCATTTCAGCATCGCGTGTGGGAGGCGCTCCGCCGCATCCCCGCCGGTTCGACGGCGAGCTACGCGGAGATTGCCAAGGCGATCGGCGCGCCGAAAGCGGTACGCGCTGTGGCTCGCGCCTGCGCCACGAACCGCATCGCCGTGGCAATTCCCTGTCATCGCGTGATCGGGTCCGATGGATCGCTGACCGGCTATGCCGGCGGCATTGAACGCAAGCGCGCCCTTCTCGCCAAAGAGTCGAAATCCTGAGCTAACGCGAGAGGCGCTTGGCGGCGAGTTCCTTAAGGTATTCCTGCCAGCGCTCATCTTTCTGCTCACCGAGTTCGCGCAAATACTCCCAGACGTAGAGCCCGGTATCATGGCCATCGGTGAAGACGATGCGCACGGCGTAGTTTCCGACGGGTTCGATGCGCGCAATCCCGACGTTCTTCTTGCCGGGGACGGTGATGCGCTGGTCGGGGCTGTGGCCTTGCACCTCGGCGCTCGGCGAGAGCACGCGCAACAGCTCGGCGGGAAGCGCGAAGCTCTGTCCGTCGTCGTAGCTCACCGTGAGGATGCGCTTTTCCTTGTCCAGCCTAAGCTCGGTCGGCCAAGGTTCGGTCATTTGGAATCGATCCTTGAGGGTTAACCGAGGTCAATTTCGCCCTCGACCACATGCTTGAGGCCGGTGCCTTCGGCGGTCAGGACCATCTTCACCTTGAGCTTGCCCTTGCCGCCGAGCCCCTCCTCGCGAACCACCCGCTCGATCTCCTGTTGCGAGGTCACTCCCACCTCTTTCAGGTACTTCCTGAGCGACATGTTGAAGCGATGCTCGTCCATGGTTTGCCTCCCTTCGGCGCCCTTTCCCATGATATGAGACGGCGAAGCACCTATATAAAGACGAATGTCCATGGCGGTCACCTCAGATGCGAAGGGCCGCGCGAGACCGAAGAAACGAGCCAGCCGGAGCATGAAGCTGAAGAACCCAGTGAAGCCTCGTAGCGCCTCTGCCGCGGCGCTTGCCGACGCGCGTTATCGCAAGCGCGTGGTGAAAAGCGCCAAAGTCTATACCCGCAAGGGCAAGGACGTGCCGAGCAACGGAGATAGCGAATAAATGACTGCGCCTAACATGACCGACCGGTTCGGTAGGCGCATCACCTATCTGCGCGTCTCGGTCACCGACCGCTGCGACTTCCGCTGCGTCTATTGCATGGCGGAAGACATGACGTTCCTGCCGCGCAAGGACCTGCTTAGCCTCGAAGAGATCGATCGCCTGACGAGCGCCTTCATCGCACGCGGCGTGCGCAAGCTGAGACTGACTGGCGGCGAACCGTTGGTACGCCGGAATATCATGTGGCTCGTGCGATCCCTGTCGCGGCACCTCGGCGCGGGCCTCGACGAGCTGACGCTCACCACCAACGGCAGCCAGCTTGCCCGCTATGCCGAAGAACTCGCCGAGTGCGGTGTCAAGCGCATCAATGTCTCGCTCGACACGCTCGATCCCGGCAAGTTCAGAGTCATCACCCGCAAGGGAGACTTCCATCAGGTGATGAGCGGCATCGACGCGGCCTCCCGCGCCGGTCTCAAGATCAAGATCAATACCGTAGCGCTGCGCGATGTGAACGAGGCGGAACTCGAAGATATTTTGCGCTGGGCGCATCGGCGCGGCTTCGATCTCACTCTGATCGAGACCATGCCGATGGGCGAGGTCGGCGCCGACCGGGTCGAGCAATATCTCCCGCTCTCGCTCGTCCGCACGCGGCTCGAGCGGCATTTCACCTTCGACGAGATCCCTTATCGCTCTGGCGGACCCGCCCGCTATGTGCAAGTGCGGGAGACCGGCGGGAGGCTCGGCTTCATCACTCCGATGACCCATAATTTCTGCGAAGCCTGCAATCGGGTGCGGGTCACCTGCACCGGCACTCTTTATATGTGTCTCGGCCAGGAGGACGCGGCCGATCTCCGCGCGCCGCTCAGGGCGAGCCAAGACGATGCGCTGCTCCACGCTGCCATCGATGAGGCCATCGCGCGCAAACCCAGAGGCCATGACTTTGTTATTGGCCGCGACCAAAAGCCCTCGGTGGCTCGGACCATGTCGCTGACCGGCGGCTAGCACGTACGGCAAATTCCGTGAACTAACGCGTGACCGGGACCGGCGTAGGCCCTCCCAAAAGCTGGCTCCATGAGCCCTTGAACGGAATAATCCCCTTCCTCGCCGCATCCTGCAAGGTCCGGCGGTACACCGGCTTTGGCTTCGGCTTTGCCGTGGCGACGGCAGGCCTTTTGGAGGCCGGCTTGGCGGCCTTTGCCTTAGTCCCCTTCCCTTCCGCCTTGGCTTTTTCCCCCTTTGGCTTCTTGACTGTTGCAGGTTTCGGCGCCGGCGCTTTACTCTTAAGTTCGGCCTCCTCGAGGGGCGCGGCCGCGGGCTCGGATTCCAGGGATCCGACGGTTGGGCCGCCCCGGAACGTGACGGACTCATCCGTGGGCTGCGACGCAGCTTCCTCTGCGGGCTTCACTGCAGGCTCCCCTGCCGCCTCGATTGCAGATTCTTCGGCGTACTTCGTACCGGTCTCCTCGTTAGGCTCTTGGGCGGCCTGGGGACTCTCAGCAACGGGCTCCGGCGCGGCCGTCTCTGCGCCTGCTGTCTGCGGCTCCGGAGAGAGAGGCAGTGCCGCCGTCTGATCGACATCGAGACCGATCTTAGGCTCGAGCCGAGCCGCGGGGACGAGCTCGACATCCACGACTTCGACCTTTCCCTCCGTGCCGCTTGGCGCAGGCAACGTGATCAGCATCGGCAGAACGAGCGCGATCGCGGCGGCGTGGACGAGGCCGACGCCAATCACCCAAACCGGAAGCTTGATTGTCTCGGGATCGATCACAGGCAGGCGAGGAGCGAAAAGTTAAACGCGTTCCACTCGACTCACGCCTGCTCTGAGTTATCTGAGTCGCGCCCGTCCGCGCAAGACTCTAGCCCTCCATCACGATGCGCGGCGCTGCACGCGCTCTGCCCTTGCCGCGCTCAAGCTCGGCCCAAGCTCGCGCCGCAACCCCGCGAAACGCATCGGCAGCAGGCGAAGATGGATCGCTCGCCACGACGGGGCGGCCTTCGTCTGAGCTCTCGCGGACCGCGAGCGTCAATGGCACCTCGCCGAGAAACGGAACGCCGAGCCGCTGAGCCTCGGCCTTGGCACCTCCATGGCCGAAAATGTCGGAGCGCTGCCCGCAATGCGGACAGATGAACGTGCTCATGTTCTCAACCAGGCCGAGCACCCGCACGTTAACGCGGCGGAACATGTTTAGGCCTTTGCGCGCGTCGATCAGCGCCAGGTCCTGCGGCGTCGACACGATAACGGCGCCGGCGAGCGGCACCTGCTGCGCCATGGTGAGCTGGGCATCGCCAGTGCCTGGCGGCATATCGACCACAAGCACGTCGAGCTCGCCCCAGGCGACATCCTTCAGCATCTGCGAGAGCGCCGACATCACCATCGGCCCACGCCAGATCATCGGCGTCTCCTCGTCCACCAGAAAGCCCATGGACATCACCTTGAGCCCATAAGCCTGCAAGGGCTCGAGCTGGTTGCCGGCGATCTGTTGCGGCTGGCCCTTGAGGCCCAACAGCCTGGGCATGGAAGGGCCGTAGATGTCTGCGTCGAGCACGCCGACGCGCAATCCTTTTTCCTTGAGGGCAAGCGCGAGATTGACGGCAACCGTCGATTTGCCGACACCGCCTTTGCCGGAGGCGACGGCAATGATATTGGCGACCCCCGGCACGCCGCCCGGGCGGTGGCGCGCATCGCGCGCGGCGCCAGGTCGCGTGAACGGCGAGCCGTGCGGCGCTTCTGCGCCCCTGCCATTGCCGTCGCGCGCGGCACCGGGCAAACGGTCGGCGGTCAGCGTCACGGTAACAGCGTCAACGCCCGGCACCGACGAGACGGCCTTCTCGGCCGCAACGCGCAAGGCTTCCAGCTCGCGCGCGCGAGCCGGTTCGACCTGGATGGCGAAATAGACCTTGCCCTTGTTGATCACGATCTCGGAGACGAGGCCCTCGGAGACAATGTCACTCCTGAGGTCCGGGCCTTTGACGCGCTTCAGCGCCTCGAGCACGCGCTCTTTGGTCAGGGGTTCGGGCATCACGACGCCTATTTATGCCTGCTTCGCCACAACACCAACCGTCTTGTGGCCGCCGACGTCATGGCACCCAGCAAGTTTCGCCAGCGCAAGACCGGAGCTTGTCGTTGAGACTGCGCAGCTCACCGAGATCTCCGGCATAGGACTTTCTGCCAGCCCTGCTCTTGCTCTCATGCGGATCTGCGGCGAGGTCGTAGAGCTTTTCCTTGCCGTTCTCGAACTTGATGTATTTGCGCGTGACGGTGCGCACTCCGGTGTAGCGCCCAGAAGGACTCATGAAGTGAGCCGAAGGACTTTCAAAAGCGATCGCGCTCCGCCACGGCGCGTTGAAATCGGCAAAGAGAGGCTTAAGCGATCGCCCGTCGAGCACGACACGCGGCGAAGCTCCGGCAAGCTCTACGATAGTGGCGACTAGATCGAGATTGTTCACGAGCTGACTGCGGGTCTGATTTGCCGGAATGCCTGGGCCGCGCATCACCAGCGGCACTCTGATCGCTTCCTCGTAGGGCGCTGATTTGCCCATCGATCCATGCTGACCGAACAAGAAGCCATTATCGGAAGTATAGATAATGACCGTGTCGTCGAGCTTGCCCGAGCTCTGCAATGCATCGACCGTTGAGGCCACCAGATCATCCACCGATTGCAGCGATTGCAGCTCGGCGCGATAGCATTTTTCGAAATCGGCTTTTGATTCTCCATGCGCCGACTTCGAGTCGCTTGCGCTTCCCTTCTTCTTGGCGGCAATGTCGAAGGGAAAGCTCACCGTCTTGAAGGCATTCTCGTCTTGCGGCGGCGGGATTGCGCACTTGCCTTGCGCGTGCGCCGCCTTCGTCGCGACCAGCATGAAGAACGGGTCGGCGGCGCCCGTCTGCTCCTGGATAAAGCGGACGGCGCGTGCTTTCAGCACGTCGGTGGAATAGTCGCCGGGGCTCGAGCCGAACGTCTTGATCGATTCGTTCTCGTTGATCGCGTAATCGTAATAGCGGGCGCGCGAGCTGGTGAAGGCGTACCAGAGGTCCCAGCCGGGAGGCACCCAATCCTCGGGATTACCGATATTGGGACCGGTAAAGCTGGTATTGAGATAGCTGCCGGCCCACGAGAGCAGAGAACCGAACGTGCTCTCCTGGCCGTAACGGTTCAGATATTTGCCGATCAGCGCGGTTCTATAGCCCGCCTTCTTGAGCCAAACGGGGAGCGCGTTCTTCTCTTTGTCCTTGAAGCCGCCCCAGCCCCCACCGTCCACGGGGTTGTTGGCTTTGATGCCGGTGTTGTGGGCGCTCTGACCGGTGAAGAACGAGGCGCGGCTTGGCGCGCAGAGCGGAAGATTGACGAAGCTGTTGGCGAAGGTCACACCCTTCTCGGCGAGGAGCGCGTGAGTCTTCGGCATATAGGCCATCGAGCCTGTGTCTTCCTGGTCGTCGGTCATGATCACGACGATGTTGGGTGCGGCCTGAGGAGCGCTTGTCGAGGCGAGCAGGAGCAAGAGGGCAGCGGGAAGCGTCACGCGCATGTAGGTGCCTCAGACTTTGGAGAATTCGGGGAAGAGCCGCGGGAGATCCTCGATCTTCTCCCAGCCGTCTCCTTCTTGGACCGGCTCGACCTTGAGATCGCGGAAATAGGTGTCGAGCACTTCCTCCCGCTCCTGGGCGAGAGGCGGGCGGCAATAATCTTCTTCCTCCCAGACAGCGACCCCATCCCTGCGCAGGCGCGCGTTGCGCAAGGAATAAGCGAGCGACCGCCCGAACGGCCTCATGGCGACGATCTCATCGCCAACGAGGCGAGCTGACAGCTCTTTCATCCGCGATCGGTCGGGAACGGCTGTGACGAGGTAGAAGGCCATGGTCCTTATGTAAGAGCTTAACGCACGCCTTGGTATCGCTCGATTTGGGAAAGATGCGGACATGCCAATGCGGTACTGCGACGCATTCAAGCGCCCGGGTTCCATGGAGTTCCCCCCGATGCGAGGGGATGGCGCGCCGAAAAGCGCAGTCCTATAGGTGTCCGCGATCCTTTTGGGATCGCGGCGGGCGCCTCTCGGCGCGCCAATCGCGGACGTCTTTTCGGCACCGGGCCCCGCTTTTCGTTACCGGACAAAGCCGGTCGATCAGCTAGCTCCTAGCAGGACCTCATAGTGGGTCCGGGGGGAGCCCTGACACCGCCCGGGGGCTCACGCTGCGTTGCATGAGCCCGCAGGCGCCACACCTCATCCCGCCTCACGAACGCCTCATGATGCGCCCTTCAAGTGGACGAGGCGAAGACACGATAACTGAGGTTTGGAGCGCGGGCATAAGTCCACTTGTCATTGGCCGGCTTGACCGGGCGATCCATTAATCCCAGCGATGCGCAAGCGCAAAGGGCAGTGATTACTGGATGCCGCTTTCGCGGGCACGCCACGGAACGGTCCACATAACGAGGATTGAAAGTGGTAGCGGCTTGCCGCTAACGTCGGCTCTCCCGGTGAACTGAGGTTTGAAAGATGGCAGACAACGAGGCTTTGGCTGAAATCAACCGGCGCATCGCCATCATTCAAGATAATCTCCGCGAGCTCGTCGAGCAGGCTGCAGCCTATTCCGGCGCGGAGGACGAGGAGCGAAACGCCGACCGGATTGCCGATCAGGAGGCGAAGCTCGCCGAATTGGAAAAGCAACGCGACGCTTTGCTCGGAAAGAAGTAGCGCGCTCGGTGGCCTGGCGCTAACGCGAGAAGTAGCCGTTCACGGCGTTCGCCGTCACTTCTGCGAACTTGCTGAGGAATACGATCTCGCTCGGCCCGTGGAGAGATTGGAACAGCAGTCAAACCTTCCTTAACACTGTTGCTGCTATTCATGGCGCGCTAGGGCCGACGCCATAGCGTCTGCCGTTCAGCCACTTCCACAAAAGCGAGGGGGGCATGCGCGTTGTGGTCGGTTCGGGAAGGGTGAGCGATTTTGGCCAAACCGAGCTCGAAGCGCATGTTGCGGCGATAGCGCAAGCGATCGAGCGCACCAGAGCCGAGAACCGCACCTCCCCTTCCTTCACGTTGATCCTCCGTTCGGCGAGCTCGGCTCCGGCGCTTGCCGTGGTGCGCATGAAGGATGAACTCGAACGCGCTGGGATAAACGCCAAGGTCATTCTCGCTAAGCTCGAGCCGCAAGACGAACTGCGACAGCTCTTGGTGAGCCTCACGCATCTTGCGCCGCGGCAGCAGCCATCTCAACTGATCCGCTGGGCGCGCAATCCGCGCCTGCTCGATGCTCATGAGCAGGTCACCTATGGCGATACGATCTCTTGGTCGGGCGATGCCATGCGCCGCGATGCTGACAGGCGCAACGCGCTCACTCTGTTCGGCGAGGCGACGCCCGACATGGTCCGGCTTGGGCGAATTGCGTTCGAGGCCTTGTGGGCCGCTTCGTCACTTGTGCCCGAGCGGCACCTGATCGGCCGCTCTGCGCCGAAGCCATCAGGCGCATATGAGCAGGCGCCGGTCGCGGCCTCGCCGCTTCGCCCAAGCATTCAGGGCTGGCCTCTCGTCCGGCATTAGCCGCTTCCCGCTTTAACACCAATCCGTCATTCTTCCTCGCGGGACGAAACGCTCGTCCCGCTCAAAAAAAGGAGATTTGATAGTGCCGCCAGACATGATGCAGGCGATGGTGTTCGACCGCGCGGACGTGCCGCTCCGTGCGGCCGAGTTGCCGGTGGCTACGCCCGGACCTGACCAGATCCTCATCAAGGTCGCGGCTTGCGGGGTATGCCGCACAGACCTGCACGTGTTCGATGGCGAGCTTACCCATCCCAAGCTTCCGCTCGTGCTCGGCCACGAGATCGTTGGACATGTCGAAACTTTAGGCAAGAAGGTGCAGGGCTTCGAGCTCGGTGAGCGCGTCGGCGTGCCATGGCTCGGCTTCACCGACGGCACGTGCTTCTATTGCCGGTCTGGCCGCGAGAATCTTTGCGACAATCCGCGTTTCACCGGCTACCAGATCGACGGCGGCTATGCCCAATACACGGTTGCCGACGCGCGCTATGTCTTTCCGATTCCGGAAGGCTATAGCGACGCGGAAGCCGCCCCGCTGCTCTGCGCAGGGTTGATCGGCTATCGTTCGCTCAAGATGACGGGCGAGCCTGTTCCGGGGCAGCCGTCGCGGCTCGCCATCTACGGCTTTGGCGCCGCGGCGCACATCGTGGCGCAGGTGGCGCGCCATCAGGGCCGCGAGATCTATGCCTTCACCAGGCTAGGCGACAAGAAGGCGCAAGACTTCGCGAAAAGCCTCGGCGCGGTATGGGCGGGAGGCTCAGACGAGATGCCGCCTGAGCCGCTCGACGCCGCCATCATTTTCGCGAGCGTCGGGGCGCTTGTGCCCGCGGCGCTTCGTGCCGTGCGCAAGGGCGGGGTCGTGGTGTGCAGCGGCATCCACATGAGCGACATCCCGAGCTTCCCTTACGAGATCCTGTGGGAGGAACGCGTGCTGCGCTCGGTCGCAAACCTCACGCGGGACGATGCGCGTGAGTTCTTGGCGCTCGCGCCCAAAGTACCGGTAAAGGCTACGGTTGTACCGATGCCATTGAGTCAGGCCAATGAGGCGCTTGCCCGCTTGCGCATGGGCGAACTCACCGGCGCCGCCGTGCTGATTCCGGGCGGTTAGCGGTCCTTGCCGACCTCGATATCGATGCCCTTGTCCTTGGAGATCTCGCCCTGGAAGCCAGGCACGTCGATCTTCACTACGTCCCGATGCGTGCGCTGATAATAAATGTAGCCAAGCACGCCGAGCCCGACCACCTGATCCCGGTCACACTCGAGCTCGGCGGCAAGTCTCCCAACATTTTCTTCGCCGACGTGATGGCCGAGGACGACGACTTCCTCGACAAGACGTTCGAAGGTTTCACCATGTTCGCGCTGAACCAGGGCGAAGTCTGCACCTGTCCGTCGCGCGCGCTGGTGCAGCGCTCGATCTACGACAAGTTCATGGAGAAGGCGGTCGCGCGCGTGAACAAGATCAAGCAAGGCAATCCGCTCGATCCGTCCACCATGATCGGGGCGCAAGCGTCGAACGATCAGCTCGAGAAGATCCTGTCCTATGTCGACATCGGCAAGAAGGAAGGGGCGGAACTGCTCACCGGCGGCGAGAAGGCCGAGCTCAACGGCGAGCTGGCCGAGGGCTATTACATGAAGCCGACGGTGTTTGCCGGCCACAACAAGATGCGCATTTTCCAGGAGGAGATCTTCGGGCCGGTGCTGTCCGTCACCACCTTTGAGGACGAGGACGAGGCGTTGGCGATCGCCAATGATACGCTATACGGGCTCGGCGCCGGCGTGTGGACGCGCGACATCAACCGCGCCTACAGATTCGGCCGCGACATCCAGGCGGGGCGGGTGTGGACCAATTGCTATCACCTCTATCCCGCGCATGCGGCGTTCGGCGGCTACAAGAAGTCCGGCATCGGGCGTGAGACGCATAAGATGATGCTCGACCATTACCAGCAGACCAAGAATGTTCTTGTAAGCTACGCTCCGAAGGCGATGGGGTTCTTCTAACCCGCAGAGAAAGCCAGCTTTTTAACTGGCTTTTCTTTTCCGCTCATGTCGCGTCCCGGCGTCAGGAATGCAACATGACGCCAAGCATTTGCAACGATTTCCAGATAATGACGGCGCCTCCTGGCAACATGAACGCAACATGTGCGGCGCGATCTGTGGGCATCTGAGAATTTCTGTTGATGCTCGAAAACCAAAATCAGATAGGTTGAGTGCTTCACGAGAGGCATTGCGCCTCGCCAAGCCCGGTGGAGCGAACCGGGGGCTAAAGCGCAATGGAGCCCTCTCGGATGACTAACTCCCTAACAACCGAACCAGAGTTGAACGCCCCTGACGACCTCGTTTGGGGCGCCAAGGGTATCGCCAAGGCGATCAACCGGACAGAGCGTCAGGCGCGTCACCTGATCGAAACTGCGTAAAGCTCATGAACAGCGACGGTGAGGTGACTTACCACAGAGTTCTTTTCGAGGTCTTGATCACAACGGACGCCGCTATAAGCCGCGACCGTCTCCGCACTGGCTGGCAACGGCTCGAGCCCGTGACGTGCGCACCAGGGCGGAGAAGTGTGCTTCCGAAGGGGGTGGTGCCGGTTCCGCAGCATCGGGGAACGTCTGCTTCTGGCACTTAGCGGACATTGGGACCACGTTGGAGAATGTTCCGCTGAGGGAGATGTCGATGAGTTCCCCGTCTTTGCGCCGCCTCACCGTTTCGTAGTGCTCGATGCGTTGCCCCTTTCTGAGCCGCGCCAAAATTGAAGGCTCTTCATCGGGTCGGTCTGGCGGTATGAGCAGGTTTATGGGTTTGCCGATCATCTCATCGGCTTCATAACCGAATATTCTTTCAGCACCCTTGTTCCAGCTGGTGATGATGGCATCCTCCGAAGTCTCTGCCACAACGCGAGTTGTCCAAGAGCGATTTGCGCCCCCCGTCGGAAGTCGATTTCGACAAGCAGGAGATCGACGGCAGCGTTAAGTGCAGTGACTGTACCCACTAACAGGAGGCAGACGAGAATGAAGGTAATCAGCGAGACTAATTGTCCTTGGTCGAGTGCGAAGCCAAAGGCTGGCGACATGAATAGCCACCACGCCAGGACGGCCGAGAGGATGCATGCAAGTGCTCCCCGCCAAAAGCCGCCGAGCAAAGTGGCCGCCACGATAGCTGGGTAGTACGTGGTATGGGGATACGATCATGCACAAGCCCGCCAATAGCCCATCGAATAAGGGGGCGACTAGCACACCGCCTACGAGGGAACCCCACACCCACCAGGGATTCCGCTGTAGTTGGCGAAGCTGCCTAGCCCAGCGATGTACTCGTTCAGCGTCAGACAGGGATGACATGCGAAGAGACCAAATACGACTTTGTGAAGCTAGCAGGCTTAGAACGGCAGTAAAGGCTTGCGGCGCGTGGAACGCGGAACCGGAGAAAGGGTTGTGTCCTTAAGTCCACCCAACTAGATCACCTTCAACTGAGTTAATGAGTTCAGATTCTGCCATTTACGTCCTCGTCGTTGAAGACGAGTTTCTTAGCCGATTGCATGCCGTGAGCCTTGTTGAAGAGGCTGGTTATAAGGCGGTTGAAGCATCCAACGCCGAGGAAGCAATTGCGGTTTTGGAGGCACGAAAAGATATACGTATCGTGTTTACCGACATCGATATGCCAGGCACAATGGATGGCCTCAAACTCGCTCATGCCATCCGCACACGCTGGCCCCCAATCGAGCTTATTGTCACCTCAGGGCATTTTCACCTAAGCGACGACGACATGCCCGAGCGTGGGCAATTTTTTCCGAAACCATATGGTGATCGAGAGATCATTTCTGCCCTACGGCACTTTGCGGCTTAGGCTCTTCTTTCCTGTATTCGCTGAGCATCGCCGGCAGTAATTTGGGCGCCTATCCCGGAAGAGGACACCCCGATGTCCGCTATGGGTCATAAGCAGACATTGCCGGAGGTGAGGCTATAATTAGATCCAGTAGAACATCTCTTGAGACCTTTCGTGGTGAGGCTAAAATGTCCTGGCAATTCACTGTGGGACTCAGAGTCAAAAGGAATGCGGACCGAATTGTCGTTGACGCTGAAGACGCGCTCATTGCGGCGTTGA